>Ga0075432_10000138_pt1 | contig 16940 bp, 16 predicted proteins | sample RhiMethybrSRZTD1_FD_72781 | JGI IMG/M metagenome (GOLD analysis project Ga0075432, IMG submission 72781) | Populus rhizosphere microbial communities from Tennessee, USA - Rhizosphere MetaG P. TD hybrid SRZTD1 | ecosystem: Host-associated > Plants > Roots > Rhizosphere > Soil | place: USA... | reverse complement strand
GGTACCGCTGATGATCGACAGCTCCAAGTGGGAGGTGATCGAGGCCGGGCTGAAGTGCGTACCGGGCAAGCCGATCGTCAATTCGATCTCGATGAAAGAGGGCGAGGAGCAATTCCTCGCCCAGGCCCGCAAGTGCATGGACTATGGCGCGGCGGTGGTGGTCATGGCCTTTGACGAGAAGGGCCAGGCCGACACCAAGGAGCGCAAGGTCGAGATCTGCAAGCGGGCCTATGGCCTGCTGACGGGGATCGGCTTCCCGCCCGAAGACATCATTTTCGATCCCAACGTGTTTGCCGTGGCGACGGGGATCGAGGAGCACAACAATTACGCGGTCGACTTCATCGAGGCGGTGAAGGAAATCCGCGTTGCCTGTCCGCACGTCCATTTTTCGGGCGGGCTTTCCAACCTGTCGTTCAGTTTCCGCGGCAACGAGACCGTGCGCCGGGCGATGCATTCGGTGTTCCTGTTCTACGCGATCCCGGCCGGGCTCGACATGGCGATCGTCAATGCCGGGCAGCTCGACATCTATGACCAGATCGATCCCAAGCTGCGCGAGGCTTGCGAGGATGTGATCCTCAACAGGGATGACGGGGCGACCGAGCGTCTGATTACCCTGGCCGAGAGCTTCAAGGGCAAGGATGCGGCGCAGGAAAAGGCTGCCGAGGAATGGCGTGGCTGGGAGGTTGTGCGGCGGCTGGAGCATGCGCTGGTCAAGGGCATCGACGCCTATATCGTCGAGGATACCGAGGAAGCGCGGTTGCTGCATGCCCGCCCGATCGAGGTGATCGAAGGCCCGCTGATGGCCGGGATGAACACCGTGGGCGACCTGTTCGGCGGGGGCAAGATGTTCCTGCCGCAGGTGGTGAAGAGCGCCCGCGTGATGAAGAAAGCCGTGGCCCACCTCATCCCCTTTATCGAGGCGGCGAAGGAACCGGGGGCCAAGGCCAAGGGCAAGATCGTGATGGCGACCGTGAAGGGAGACGTCCACGATATCGGCAAGAACATCGTCGGCGTCGTGCTCCAGTGCAACGGCTACGAAGTGATCGACCTTGGGGTGATGGTGCCCTGGGCCAGGATCATCGAGACGGCGCAGACCGAGCAGGCCGACATCATCGGGCTTTCGGGGCTGATCACGCCTTCGCTGGATGAAATGGTGACCGTGGCCGAGGAAATGCAGCGGGCAGGGCTGACCATTCCGCTGCTGATCGGCGGGGCGACCACCAGCAAGGTCCACACCGCGCTGCGGATCGACCCGGCCTATGACGGGCCGGTGATCCACGTGCTCGACGCCAGCCGGGCGGTGGGCGTGGCTTCGCAACTGCTTTCCGATACGCAGGCCGAGCCGTTCATTGCCGCCACGGCGAACGAATACGAGGCGGTGCGCGAGGCGCGGGCCGGCAAGGAAGGTTCCGGCCTGTTGCCGCTGGCCGAGGCGCGGGCCAACGGGTTTGTCGCCGACATGGCCGACAAGGCGCCGCCGCCGGTCCAGCCGGGGGTTCATGTGTTCCCGGACTGGAATCTGGCCGATCTGGTCAAGGTGTTTGACTGGACGCCGTTCTTCCGCGCGTGGGAGCTGGCGGGGAACTACCCGGCGATCCTGAACGACGAAGTGGTGGGCGAATCTGCGCGCGGGCTGTTTGCCGATGCGCAGGCGATGCTGGACCGGATCGTGAGTGAGAAGTGGCTGACCGCCAAGGGCGTCGTGGGCTTCTGGCCATGCCGCAGGGAGGGGGACGACGTGCGCCTTGAAGACGGCACGCTGCTGCCGTTCCTGCGCCAGCAGGTGAAGAAGAGCCGCACGCGGGCGAATTACTGCCTGGCCGATTTCATCGATCCGGCGGGCGATTGGATTGGCGGGTTCGCGGTGGCCATTCACGGGATCGAGCCGCATCTGGCGCAGTTCAAGGCGGCGCATGATGACTATAACGACATCCTGCTCAAGGCACTGGCCGACCGCTTTGCCGAGGCCTTTGCCGAGCGGCTGCACCAGCATGTGCGCACGACGCTGTGGGGCTATGCGCCGGGTGAGCAGCTGACCAACGAGGCGCTGATCCGCGAGCAGTATCGCGGCATCCGTCCGGCGCCGGGTTATCCGGCCTGCCCGGACCACAGCCTGAAGCCGGTGCTGTTCGACCTTTTGCAGGCGCAGGACAACGCCGGGATCATCCTGACAGAAAGCCAGGCGATGCTTCCGACCTCGGCGGTTTCGGGGTTCTATTTTGCCCATCCGCAGGCTTCGTACTTCGGCGTGGCGCGGATCGGGCGTGACCAGCTTGAGGACTATGCGGCGCGGCGCGGGGTGGAACTGGCCGTGGCGGAGCGCTGGCTGCGGCCCAATTTGGACTGAGGATCAGGGCTTGGGCGTCTTGGCCCGGTCAAGGTTGGTCTTGTCGGCGATGAGTGCCTGACCGCCTTCGGGGCGGACGATGTCGAACAGGCCGGTCGCCTCGAACAGGGTCGGGAAATTCTTCGCGCCGTAATTGCGCGGGTCGATCGAGGAGACGCGCTTGGCGCTGCTGCCGGCGGCGGAAAGCACCGCCCAGCCATCGTCGCGCATCGAAGCTTCGACCGCGTTGCGCAGGATTTCGACCAGCTTGGCATCCTGCGCCAGCCTTTTGCCGGGCTTGTTCGCCTTGTCCGCAGCCGGCTTGCCGTTGCCAACGGGTGCGACTTCGGGTTCGGCGGTGGATGCCGGCGCGCCCGGTTCGCCCAGGCTGTCGAGGTAGAGGAAGGTGGTGCAGGCGTTGACGAACGGAGACGGCGTCTTGCGGTCACCGAAGCCGAAGACGGCGCAACCGGCATCGCGCAGGTGCATGACCAGCGGGGTAAAATCGGCATCGCTGGAGGCAATGCTGAAGGCGGCGGGGCGCTTGGTATAAAGCAGCTCCATCGCATCGATCACCAGCGCCATGTCGCTGGCGTTCTTGCCGCTGGTGTAGCTGAATTGCTGGACCGGACGGATGGCAAATTCGTGGAGCTTTTCCTTCCAGCCCTTGAGCGTGGACATCGTCCAGTCGCCATAGGCGCGGCGGACGTTGGCGGTGCCGTACTTGGCCAGTTCGCCCAGCAGGGCCGCGATCCGGGTGTGCGAGACGTTGTCCGCATCGATCAGCAGGGCGATCTGCCAGTCCGGGTTGGCATTCGGGACGGAGGGGTTGAGCGGTTCGGCCATAGGCCCGTCTACGCGGCCCATGGGCGGGCGACAACCGCGCGTTACGGCAAACCTTGCGCGGTTGGTTCCGGCAACTGCGCAATTGCCCGCGCCCGCCGCTTAGCGGTTGGCTGGCGTCCTCAGTGTTAGCCCGTGGTTGCCGCCAGTGCCGGCAAGGAGACACGCGCGATGGGATTTGAGCAGCAGGGGACTTTCGAGCGCCGGGAAGAATGGAACGCCGCGCGGCTGACCCATCTTGAATATGAAGAAATGGCCCGCGTGCTGAAGGCGCTGGCGGATGAGCAGGGCCAGCCGGAAGCGCCGGTGCTGGACGCGCTGGCGCACAAGGGGCCAGCCGCCGCGCTCGCTTCGCTGGCCGAGGGCGGTGCGCCGGGGGCGGCGATTTCCGCCGGGTTCTACCGCAAGCTGGACGAGGACCGCACCAGCCGTCGGTGAGCCCGTTCCCTCGCGCGTGATGATCTGCCATAGCCGCGCCGGTGAGCCAGACCCATCCAGTCACTGTCGACCCGACCGCCGTTGCCGAAGCGCTGCACGCGACATTCGGGTTCAACGCCTTTCGCGGGGTACAAGACCAGGTGGTGGGCCGCGTGCTGGCCGGGCAATCGACCCTGGCCGTGATGCCGACCGGGGCGGGCAAGTCGCTCACCTATCAGCTTCCGGCGACCATGCTGGCGGGGACCTGCGTGGTCGTCTCGCCGCTGATCGCGCTGATGCATGACCAGCTGCGCGGGGCACGGGCCAATGGCATCCGCGCCGCCGCGCTGACCAGCGCCGACATGGACCGCGAGTTTACCATCGACGCGTTCCGGGCGGGCGAGCTGGACCTGCTGTATGTCGCGCCCGAACGTGCCAGCCAGCCACATTTCCGCGAGCTGCTGGCCAGTTCGCCGGTCTGCCTGTTCGCGATTGATGAAGCGCATTGCGTTTCGGAATGGGGGCATGATTTCCGCCCCGATTACCGCCTGCTGCGCCCGCTGCTCGACCAGTTCGGCGATGTGCCGCGCCTTGCCCTGACCGCCACGGCCGATGCCCATACGCGGGCGGATATCCTGGCGCAGCTGGGCATCCCGGCGGACGGCCTGATCGTGGCCGGGTTTGACCGGCCCAACATCCGCTATGGCATCGTCCCGCGCGACCAGACCACCCGGCAGCTGACCCAGCTGATGGCCGAGCAACCGGGGCCGGGCATCGTCTATGCCCAGACCCGCGCGCAGGTGGAGCGGCTGGCCGAGGCGCTGGGCAAGACCGGGCGGCCAGTGTTGGCCTATCATGCGGGGCTGCCGCCGGAAGTGCGCGCCGCCAACCAGGCCGCCTTTGTGGGCAGCGAGGACATGGTGATGGTGGCGACGATTGCCTTTGGCATGGGCATCGACAAGCCTGACGTGCGGTTTGTGGCTCATGCGGGGCTGCCGAAATCCATCGAGGGGTATTACCAGGAAACCGGCCGCGCGGGCCGCGATGGCGATCCTTCGGTGGCGCTGATGCTGTGGGGGGCGGACGACTTTGCCCGCGCGCGGCAGCGGCTGGGCGAGGTGGATGCATCGCGGCAGTCGGGCGAGCGGACCCGGCTTGATGCGCTGGCGGCGCTGGTCGAAACGGCGAATTGCCGCCGCGCGGTGCTGCTGCGGCATTTTGGCGAGAGCCCGCCGGAGACCTGCGGCAATTGCGACAACTGCCTTGAGGCGCCGGGCGTGGCCGATGCGACGACGACCGCGCAGAAGCTGCTTTCGGCAGTCTATCGCACCGGGCAGAGCTTTGGCCTGGGCCATATCGAGAAGGTGCTGACCGGGGCCAGCGACGAGCGGGTGCTGGCGCGCGGGCATGACCAGCTTTCGGTGTTCGGCATTGTCAACGCCGAGGAGGCGGCGCTGATCCGCCCCCTTGCGCGGGCCTTGCAGGCGCGGGGCGCGCTGCTGCCGACCGAGCATGGCGGGCTGATGCTGGGGGGTGATGCGCGGGCGATCCTCAAGGGCGAGATCCCGGTGAGCGTGGTGATCCAGCCGAAGAAGGAGCGGACCCGGCGGCGCGGGGCGGCCGGATCCGGGGTCGGTTCGGCGGCGAACCCGGTGGGCGATCCGCTGTTCGAGGCGCTGCGCAGCCTTCGGCGCGATCTGGCCAAGGAGGCGGGGGTGCCGCCCTATGTGGTGTTCCACGATTCGGTGCTGCGCGACATGGCCTCCATCCGTCCGGCGAGCCTGGAGGCGCTGGGGCAGATCGGCGGGATCGGGGCGCGCAAGCTGGATGCCTATGGCGATGCCTTCCTGAGCGTGATCCGCCAGCACTGACTTGACCTCGCCGGCCAAGGCGCGCAGCTTTTCGCAGGGCGAGGGAGGCTGTCATGAGCGAAGACCATCCGGCGATGAATACAAGCCGCGAAACGGCGGCGTGGAGCACCAGCGGCTACCTGATGCTGGTGGTGTTCCTGGCGCTCGCGATCCTCTTGTTCCTGCGGATCCTGACTGCGGGGAACGTTGCCGACGGCGATGGAGCCGGAGTGGCGGGCTTCCTGTCGGGCATGGTCCTGCTGCCGGTTGCCCTGCTGGTAATCGCCAAGGGATTCTACATGATCCAGCCCAACCAGGCGGCGGCGATCACGCTGTTCGGATCGTACCGGGGAACCGACCGCAACCACGGGCTGCGCTGGGTCTGGCCGTGGATGGGCAAGACCCGGATTTCGGTGCGGGCCAACAACGTCGTTTCGGAGAAGCTCAAGGTCAACGACCTGCGCGGCAATCCGATCGAAATAGCCACCAATGTGGTCTGGCGCGTGGCCGATACCGCGCAGGCCCTGTTCGACGTCGACGATTACCGCGCCTTCGTTTTCGTCCAGATCGAGGCGGCAGTGCGGGCGATCGGTTCGCGCTATCCCTATGACGATATCGAGCATTCCGAGGTGACCCTGCGCGGGAGCCACGACCAGGTGAATGCGGAGCTGCGCAGCGAGCTTAACCGCCGGCTTTCGGCCGCCGGGATCACGGTCGACGAATGCGGGCTGACCCACCTCGCCTATGCGCCCGAGATTGCCGGGGCGATGCTGCGGCGCCAGCAGGCCGAGGCTGTGATTTCCGCAAGGCGGATGCTGGTGGAAGGCGCGGTTTCGATGGTCGAGATGGCGCTGACCTCGCTTTCGGAAAAGAATGTCGTCCACCTTGATGACGAACGGCGCGCGGCGATGGTGTGCAACCTGATGGTCGTGCTGTGCGGCGAGCGCGAGGCGCAGCCGGTGGTCAACGCCGGGTCGCTTTGACCCGGTCCGGGACAGCGGCGTAATCTTTGCCCTTTGGCAAGGACAAGGCGTTAGATTGGGCGACATGACCCGCAAACCCGCTGCCGCGCTCATCCTTGCCGTTGCCCTTGGTTCAGCGATTGCCGCGCCCCTGCTGGCGCAGGCATCCGCGCCCTATACCGTGGTGGAAAGCGGGCGGCGCTTTGCCCGGTTGCAGGAAGCGGTCGACGCGATTGGCGCAGGCATGGGAACGGTGCGAATTGCGCCGGGCAACTGGGCCGACTGCGCGGTCCAGACCATGGGCGACGTACTGTATACCGCTGCCGAACCTGGCAAGACGACGCTGGGCGGGGTGCCGTGCGAGGACAAGGCGGCGCTGGTCCTGCGTGGGCGGTCGGCCCGGGTTGAGGGGATCAGCTTTGCGGGCATGAAAAGCTCGGACGGCAATGGCGCGGGGATCCGGCTGGAAAAGGGCGACCTGGCGGTGAGCCAAGCGTGGTTCCATGACAGCCAGCAGGGCATCCTGACCGCGGGCGACCCGGCCGGGACCATTGCCATCGACAAATCGACCTTCACCCGGCTGGGCACCTGCGAGTTCAGCGCGGGCTGCGCCCATTCGCTCTACGTGGGCGAATACGGCGCGCTGACCGTGACGCGCAGCCGGTTCGAGCAGGGACGCGGCGGACACTACGTGAAAAGCCGCGCAGCGCGGGTGGCCGTGCTCAACTCCAGCTTCGACGATTCGGCCGGGGCCTATACCAACTACATGATCGACCTGCCCAATGGCGCGACCGGGCGGATTGCCGACAACTGGATGGTGCAGGGGCGGAACAAGGAGAACTATTCCGCCTTCATCGCGGTGGCTGCCGAGGGCAAGCACAACAGTTCGGACGGCCTTTCGATTGCCGGCAACGACGCGCGGTTCGTGCCGGGGCTGGCGCGGCGCAGCGTGTTCGTGGCGGACTGGTCTGGCGATATGCTGCGGATCGGCGAAAACGCGATCGGCAGCGGATTGGTGCGGTTCGAAAAGCGCTGACGTTGCCATCGGACTGCAGGGTCACTACCTCGGGGCGATGATCGCCGCGCTGCCCCGTCTGTTTGTCGTGCGCCTGCTGGGCGCCCTGCTGCTGTTGGCGGCGGGGCTGCAGGCGGGCGCGCCGATCGGTGCGGTATTGGAGCGGAGCCACGGTTCGGCTTTCAGCGCGAGCACGCATGAGGTTGCCGTTGCTGCCTCGCGCCGGGCCGAGGTCAGCCGGGTAGCAATCAGCCCCCAGCCGGTTATGCCGCCGCGAATTGCGCAGGCGGCCTTGCCGCTGGCCCGATCCGCGCTTCCGCGCTTTCCTGCCCCGAAGCCCGATTCGACCGGGCCGCCCGCGCTCGACATTCTGGCCCGGCTGCCTGATCCACGAGGGCCGCCGACCGCCTGATTCCGCTCGACCTTATCCATTCAGCAGAATCAGGACTATCATCATGACCGAACAGGCCGACGCGCAGCTGCGCGCCCGGCGGCGTGCCCAAATCGAGGCCGCGCTTGCCCGTTACCCTCACCTCTCCCCCGAAGGGCTTGGCGAACTGACCGACTATTTCGCGCGCGAGGCTTCCTCGCTCGATATCGGGTTGATCGCCTGCAACGAGGAGATTGCCCCGCAGTACCGGCAGTTCCGCAAGCGGCATATCGAGCCGCTGGGCCCGCGCGACTGGCTGCGCGCGGCGCTGTTCGTGGCGGTGATGGGCGTGGTGCTGGCGGCGCTGTTCTGGCGCGCGTTCTAGGGCCCGCTTCCTCTCCCCCGGTTCGCCGGGGGAGAGGGTCTAGCCGAGCAGATGGCCGGTCCGGTCCCGCTTGGTATCAAGATAGTGCTGGTTGTGCGGGTTTGCCGGGAGCTGGTGGGGGACGCGTTCGGCCACGGTGACACCGGCCACTTCGAGCGCGGTGACCTTGGCGGGGTTGTTGGTCATCAGGCGGATGCGGCGGACGCCGAGCAGTTCGAGCATCCGCGCCGCCACCGGAAAATCGCGCGCTTCGGTAGGCAGGCCGAGCCGGTTGTTGGCATCGACCGTGTCGAAGCCGAGGTCCTGAAGGCGGTAGGCGCGCAACTTGTTGATGAGGCCGATCCCGCGCCCTTCCTGGCGCAGATAGAGCAGCACGCCCCAGCCGCCTGCCGCAGCCTCAACTGCCATCGCCGCCTGAGCGGCGTGGAGCTGCGGCCCGCAATCGCACTTGAGGCTGCCGAGGATATCGCCGGTCAGGCATTCGGAATGGAGCCGGACCAGCGGCGCGCGGTCGCCGTTCTGCTGGCCGATCACGAGCGCGACATGTTCGCGCAGGTCATTGGTGGAGCGGAAGGCCACGATTTCCGCCTCCTCGCAGGCCTCGACCGGGAGACGGGCGCGGCTGGCGATGACAAGGTGTTCCGGCGCCTTCCATGCGGCGAGGTCGGCGGTGGATACTGCCTGTGCTTCGCCCGCCGGTTCTGGCGCGACGAGGAAGGCCGGGAGGATCCCGGCGAGGCGGGCCAGCTCCATCGCGGTGCGCGCGGCTTCGGGCTGGGCAAACGGTTCGGCGCGGAAGGGGCCCTTGAGAGGATAACGCAGGTCGAGCGCGGGATCGGCCAGCAGGCGGGCCTGGGCAAGATCAAACGGTTCGGCCGCGCGGATCAAAACGGGCGCGTCGGGGAGTGCCGCGTCGCGCTGGTTGGCGAGTTTCAGCGTCGCGGCGCGGGCGGCGGAAATGAGCATCCGCGATGCCTTGGCTCCGGGGGCAAATCCGGTTTCCGCGGGGAGCAAGGCCGGGGCGCCGTCGACCGCGATCGGCCAGCCGTGGCGCAGGGCATCGAGCGCGAGCGCGAGGCGGCGCTCCGCGCTGGTCACAGGTCGAACCCGGTTACCAGCGGCACGTGATCCGAAGGCTGATCCCAGCGGCGGGTTTCCTCTAAAAAGCGGTGACCGGTCGACTGGGCCGCAAGGTCTGGCGAGGCCCACATATGGTCAAGGCGGCGGCCGCGGTCCTTTTCCTGCCAGAAGGTGCGGTAGGACCACCAGGTCCAGTTCCGTTCCGGCGCGGGAATGTGCTTGCGACCAAGGTCTACCCAGCCGTGCGCGTCGGCGAAGCGCTGGAGCGTTTCGACTTCCAGCGGGGTGTGGCTGACCACCTTGAGCAGTGCCTTGTGATCATAGACGTCATGTTCGAGCGGGGCGATGTTGAAGTCCCCGACGATCAGCGTGGGCCGGTCGAGCGCATCGGCCCAGCGGGTCATCCGTTCGAGAAAATCGAGCTTCTGGCCGAACTTGGGATTGACCGTCCGGTCAGGCACGTCGCCGCCGGCGGGGATATAGACGTTCTCGACAATCAGGCCCTGGGCGGCTCCGGCTTCGGGGCCGAGCAGTTCGACGCCCACATGGCGCGCCTCGCCATTGTCCTGCCAGTCATGCCGCGAATATTCGCGGAAGGGGATCCGGCTGAGCGTGGCGACGCCGTGGTAGCCTTTCTGCCCGTGGACCGCGCGGTGGGTGTAGCCCGCCGCCTCGAACACGTCGTGCGGGAACAGATGCTCGGCGCACTTGATCTCCTGAAGGCAGAGCACGTCGGGCGCTTCCTGCTCGAGGAAACGGACGACCTGATCGGCGCGCAGGCGGACGGAATTGATGTTCCAGGTGGCGATGGAGACCATGGCTGCGGCTTTAGGTGGGTTGGCGTGGGGCGGCAAGGGCGGCGCTTGCGGGCCTGCTTCCCGCGACGGGGCTTGCACGACCTGTCTGCAAACAAAAGAACCCTGGCGTCGGGGGCAATGACACCAGGGCTCCATTGTGCGTTCGTCACGCTGTTTGACAAGGCCGCTTACCGGAGGCTGGGCAACAGGGGGGAAACCCGCCTCACACCGCCTTGTCGAGAACCGGTATAGGCCCCTGCCCCTTGCTCCCAAGTGAACGAAAACTGCAGGATTGTCGCATGTTGTCGCCCGTGGGGGGCATCATCAGGCCGAGCCGCCCCAATCTGGCGACGAGGCGTGCAAAGGCGTTATTTATGGAGGACGGGACGCGGGTCGACAAAGCGGAAGGCGCTGTCGGGGACGTCAATACCGTAGCGCTGATTCGCCAGCCGAATGGTCGTGCGCTGGTTCTGCGAATCGAGCGCGACCCAGCTGGTCAGCTCAAGGCCGCCCGGCGCGGAGGGTTTGCGCAGGAAGATCAGCGTGATCACGCCGTATTCTGGATGGGTCCGGTCGCGGATCTCGAGCGAAACGATTTTCGGATCGGTTGACGGCTGAAGCGTACCGAAACGCTTCACGTCGCGCGTGGGATCAAGCAGGGCGCCAAGCGGGCTGTTCCTGATCGGCCAGCGCTGGACCTGGCGCACTTCGTAGTCGACCAGCGTCAGCGCCTTGCCGTCGCCGACGATCAGCATCGGCACGCCCTTCTGGTATTCGAAGCGGATCCGGCCCGGGCGCTTGATCGTCAGCTTGCCCGCAATGCTGCGGCCCGAGCGGTCGGTCTGGAGGAAATCGGCCTGAAGCGTGGCGATGGCGCGCAGGGCTTCGACGGCGCGGTCAAGATCGCCCATCGCGGGGGCTTGGGCCATCGGGGCCTGGGCCGCAGCAGGAGCAGACACGACAAGCGCCGCACAAAGCGCGGCGCTTGCGGAATTGCGGAGTTTTTCAATCAAGCGGTTCATGCCTTTTCCCTTGGGGGACGGGCCTTGAACACCTCGTGAACCCGCCTGGTTCCAATCGGACAGGCGGGCCACCGGCTTACTTGATCTTGGCTTCCTTGAACTCGACGTGCTTGCGCACGACCGGGTCGTACTTGCTGAAGCTCATCTTCTCGGTCGTGTTGCGCGGATTCTTCTTGGTTACGTAAAAGAAGCCGGTGTCGGCGGTGGAGACCAGCCGGATCTTGACGGTTGCGGGCTTCGCCATGGCGACGCTTTCCTAAAACAAGCGGTAGAATGGAATCGGGCAGCGCTGCTACGCGCTACCCGGCAAGGTTGCGGCCCTTGGCTCGATATCACGGCAAAGTCAAGCAAGTGCCGACCTCGCCGAGGGCAATTCAGCCGTCGTAATCCTTGAGCGGCTTCAACGCGCCGAACTTCTCGCGCCGCGGGGCGCGGGACAGCGGGGGCAGCTCGAGCGGGTCGGCCGGCACGTCGAAATCGGGCAGCCGGTCCAGCAGGTCGCGAATCAGGGTGAGCCGGCCGCGGCGCTGGTCGTTGAAATCGACCAGGGTCCAGGGCGCGTTGTGCTTGTGGCTCGCCTCCAGCATGGCTTCGCGCGCCTTGGTGTAGGCGCCGTACTTGGTCCGCGCCTCAAGGTCGATCGGCGATAGTTTCCAGCGCTTGATCGGATCGTTCAGCCGCTCTGCAAAGCGCCTTTCCTGTTCTTCCTGGTCACAGGTGAGCCAGTATTTGAACAGGCGGATGCCGTCATCGACCAGGGCCCGCTCAAACCGGGGGACGGCGGCGAGAAAGTGATCGACCTGCTTTTCGGTTGCAAAGCCCATGACCTTTTCGACCCCGGCGCGGTTGTACCAGCTGCGATCGAACAGCACGATCTCGCCGGCGGAGGGAAGATGCGGAACATAGCGCTGGAAATACCATTCGCCGGCTTCACGTTCGGTCGGCTTGCCCAGCGCGACGGTGCGGCACTGGCGGGGATTGAGCTGCGCGGAGATGGCGTTGATCGCGCCGCCCTTTCCGGCGGCATCGCGGCCTTCGAACACGACGAGGATACGTTCACCCTTTTGCGCGGCCCACCGGGCCATGCATTCCAGCTCCTCCTGGAGGGGTTTGAGCAATTCGTCGTAGCGACCGTGCTTGAGGCTGCTCATCGCGGCATTCTCCCTGCGGCCGGCATCCTGCCATGCGGGCACTTTTGCGCAACAGAAAAGGCCGGCGGGGCATGCGCTCCCCGCCGGCCTTTATCGGGCGGGCCGGGTGGTCGCCGGCTCATCCCGAAACGTGCGGCCGAAACCTGATCGGCACGAAACTTACTTGCCGTCGATCTTGTCGGCCTTGTCCTCGTCGGCGTCGGCCTTCTTTTCTCCGGCACTGCGCACCGCGTCAGCCTTGGCGTCCATCGCGGCACCGGCGGTACCGCCCACGGCGTCGGCAGTCGCTTCCATCGAATCCGCCGTGGCATCGGCCGATTCGCGGACGGAATTGGCCTGGTCTTCGGCAGCCTGTTCCTTCTTGCTGTCACAGGCGGCAAGCGAAAGGCTCATCGCAGCCACACCGGCCAGCATCACTCCCTTTGCGAACGTCTTCATGTGCTTCCCTTCTTCCCAGTAAAAAGGGACGGCAGACCGGCTGCCGTCCCTTGGTTAGCCCCGTGGGTCAGGTCCTCAACGGACCGAGCCACGACGGACGAGGTTGACGATCGCCAGAAGCACGACCGCGCCAATGAACGACACCAGCAGCGACGAGGCGCTGAAGTCACCAGCCATGATGTTGCCGCCGCCAAGCATCGGGTTCAGGATGAACCCGGCAAGCAGCGCGCCGACGATGCCGACGATGACGTTCAGGAAGATGCCCTGCTGGCCGTCAGTGCGCATCACGATGCTGGCGAGCCAGCCGAGGATGCCGCCAACGATGACGAGTATGATCAGGCCCATGTGATGTTCCTTTGTGCTATTGGCAGCTTGCTGCTGTCTGCACTTGGAAATCACTGGATCGCCGGGCGGTTCCCGCAAAACGGTTAACCAATGCCTCTATTATAATAATACCGGCGATAAACCGGTTTGAAATTCAGCGGGTTAAGAGGATCGCACCGGCAATCAGCCCGACAACGATACGGTACCAGGCGAAGGGAGCAAAGCCAGACCGGCTGACATAGGCGACGAAGCCCTTGATGACCGCCAGCGCGACCACGAAGGACACCGCAAAGCCGATCCCGATCTCGCTCCAGCCGACGGGGCCGAGCCCGCCGAGCAGCGCGTCCTTGTTGTCGTGCAGTTCGAGCACCGTGGCGCCGAGCATGGTGGGGACGGCGAGGAAAAAGCTGAATTCGGCGGCGGTGCGCCGTTCGATCCCCATGAGCAGGGCGCCCATGATCGTCGCGCCCGAGCGGCTGACGCCCGGGATCATCGAGACGCACTGGAACAGGCCGACGCCGAGCGCCTGGCGCGCCGGGAGCTGGCCGATGCCGCTGGCCGGGCCGGGCTTGGCGCTGCGTTCGATCGCGAGGATGGCGAAACCGCCGGCAATCAGCGCGGCGCAGACCACCACAGGGCTGCCAAGCAGGACGTCGATGTACTTTTTCGCGGCAAGGCCGATCACCACCGAGGGGAAGAAGGCGAGCAGGATATTGCGCAGGAAACGCAGGCTCATCGGCTCAAGCCGCAGGATGCCCCAGCCCACTGCAACGAAGGTACGCCAGTACTGCACAACCACTGCAAGGATGGCGCCGAGCTGGATGACGACATTGAACACCTTCCAGGTGTCGGCATCGAAACCGAACAGCCTGGTCGCGAGGATCAGGTGCCCGGTCGAGGACACGGGCAGGAATTCGGTCAGGCCCTCGACGATGCCGAGGAGGATGGCGGTGATGGTCGGCGTCATGGCGTCGGGTCATGCCGGGCCGGCGGGCGATGCGCAAGGCGCTGCGGCGCGCCTTGCCGAAATGTCATCGCCCGGATCCGGCCCTCACCAGATGCGCAGGCGGCGGGCCGGGGGGAGGTAGAGCTTGTCGCCCGGCTTTACCCCGAAGGCCTTGTACCATTCATCGAAATTGCGGACGATTCCGTTGGTCCGGTATTGCGCCGGGGAGTGCGGATCGACGATCAGGAGCTGGCGGGCCGTTTCCTCGCGGTATTTCGCGCGCCAGACCTGGGCGAAGGCCATGAAAAAGCGCTGGTCGCCGCTGAGGCCGTCGATCACCGCGGCCGGCTTGCCCTTCAGGGACAGGTGGTAGGCCCGGTAGGCGAGGCTGAGGCCGCCGAGATCGCCGATGTTTTCGCCCAGCGTCAGCTTGCCGTTGACGCAGGTCTGGCCTGCATCGAATGGACAGTGGCGGTTGTACTGATCCACCAGCCGGTCGGTCAGGGCGACGAAGCGCGCCTTGTCGGCCGGGGTCCACCAGTCGCGCAGGTTGCCGGTACCGTCGTACTTGGAGCCCTGGTCATCGAAGCCGTGGCCCATTTCGTGGCCGATCACCGCGCCGATCGCGCCGTAGTTCACCGCAGGGTCGGCGGCGGGGTTGAAGAACGGGGCCTGGAGGATCGCAGCGGGAAACACGATCTCATTCATCGGCGGGTTGTAATAGGCGTTCACCGTCTGGGGGAACATGTGCCATTCGCTCCGGTCCACCGGGCGGCCGATCCGCGCATCGGCGAAGTTGGAACTCCACCGTGCGCTGGCAAGGGCATTGGCGAGGGCATTGTCGGGGCGGATTTCCAGCCCGGCATAGTCCTTCCACACGTCGGGCGCGCCGATCTTGGGGGTGAAGGCGGCAAGCTTGGCTTCGGCTTCGGCGCGGGTTTTGGGACCCATCCATCTCAGCGTCGAAAGGTTGGCGGCCATCGCCTTGCGCAGGTTGGCGACCAGATCGGCCATCGCGGCGCGGCTGGCGGGCGGATAGAAGCGCGCGGCGTAGATCCGGCCGAGCTGCTCGCCAAGCTGGCCTTCGACCACCGAAATCGCCCGCTTCCAGCGGACGCGCTGTTCGGGCTGACCATTGAGGAGCGTGCCGAAGAAGGCAAAGTTCGCCTCATCGATGCGGCGCGGCAGGTAGGGGGCATAGGCCGCCATGAACTGCGCCGTGGCCCAGGCTTTCCACACGTCTGTCGGCTGGGCCGCGATATAGTCCAGCATCGCAGGGAAGCCGCCGCCAAGCTTGGACTTGGCTTCTTCGGGCGTGAGCCGGGCCGAGGCGATCTGCGCCGGGGTGAGCGGCAGTTCGGTGACCCGCACCTCCTTTGCTGCCGCACCGCCGGGGCCGGAGGCGCGGATGAAGGCGACGAGGTCTGCCCCGCGGGGCAGGGCGGCAACCTCGGCCATGGTCAACTTGTGGTAGGTCAGGTCATCGTTGCGCAGGACTTCGCGGTCCCACATCGTGCGCGCCATGCCCACTTCGAGCTGATAGACCGCCTCGGCCATGGCAGGGGCGTTGGCATAGCCCGCCTCGCCCAGGAACAGGGCGAGCAAGGCTTTGTATTTCTCGCGGATTTCCGGGTAGCGCGGATTATCGGACAGGTAATAGTCGCGGTCCGGCAGGCCCAGACCGGAGAGCGAGAGCCCGAGCGAATAGACATTGCTGTCCTTGGGATCAGGATCGACCGAGCCGCCGATCGGGCTGGGGATGCCGGGCTCGGCAAAGAGCCGGAACAGGTCTGAGGCGGAATTGACGGCGGCGATGCGGTCCAGCACCGGACGGGCAGGGGCGAGTCCGGCGCGTTCGATGCCGTCCTGATCCATGAAGGCCGTGTAGGCCGCGACGATCCGCGCTTCCTGGGTGCCGGCGGCGGGCTTTGCCGCGACCAGTTCATCGAGGATGGCGCGCAGGCGTGCCTCCGATTCGTCGCGCAGGATTTGAAAGGCGCCGAACGCGGTCTTGTCGGCGGGAATTTCGTGCGATGCGATCCACTTGCCGTTGACGTAGCGGTAAAAATCATCGCCGGGACGGACGGACGGATCAATCCACTGCTGCTGGATGCCCGAGACGCCCCAGTCGGCGCTGCTGGCGGTTTGCGGTGCGGCAGGTTCGGCAGCAAACGACGGGGCGGCAAACGCCAGCACCGCCGGAGCAGCGGCGAGCAGGTATTTCCGGTTCAGCATGAAGAAGCCTCGGCAACAAAAGAGCAGAAGATCATTGGCGCGGCCTTGCTGGCGCCTGAACCGCGCGCCCTTGGTCATTCGACCGGGGAAACCTGCCGGTCTTCGAACTGCAGCGAGGCGAGGCGGGCGTAGAGGCCGCCCTGCCGGCTCAGTTCCTCGTGCGTGCCCTGTTCGACGATGCGGCCCTGATCCATCACGACAATGCGGTTGGCCTGGCGGACGGTGGCGAGGCGGTGGGCGATGACCAGCGTGGTGCGGCTGGCCATCAGCCGGTCAAGCGCGTCCTGGACCAGCCTTTCGCTTTCCGCATCGAGCGCCGAGGTGGCTTCATCGAGCAGGAGGATCGGCGCTTCGCGCAGGAGGGCGCGGGCGATGGCGATGCGCTGGCGCTGGCCGCCCGAAAGGCGCGCGCCGTTTTCGCCAAGGAAAGTGTCGAGCCCTTCGGGCAGGGCGCGCAGGAATTCTTCCGCATTGGCGGCGCGGGCCGCTTCCCAGATGGCCTCGTCGCTGGCGTCCCAGTTGCCGTAGCGCAGATTGTCGCGCGCGCTGGCGGCGAACAGGACGCCTTCCTGCGGGACCAGCGCGATGCGGCGGCGAATCTCGGACGGATCGGCCGAGGTCAGCGGGACGCCGTCGATCTTGATGGCGCCGGCCTGCGGATCGTAGAACCGCTGGGCAAGCAGGAACACGCTGGACTTGCCGGCGCCCGACGGGCCGACGATGGCGACGGTTTCGCCCGGTTCAACCGCGAGGCTGAATTCGCTGATCGCGGCGGTTTC
>Ga0075432_10000137_pt1 | contig 16990 bp, 16 predicted proteins | sample RhiMethybrSRZTD1_FD_72781 | JGI IMG/M metagenome (GOLD analysis project Ga0075432, IMG submission 72781) | Populus rhizosphere microbial communities from Tennessee, USA - Rhizosphere MetaG P. TD hybrid SRZTD1 | ecosystem: Host-associated > Plants > Roots > Rhizosphere > Soil | place: USA... | reverse complement strand
GCGCTGATAACACCCAGCGGCACAAGCCGGACCCTGAACCGCTCCTGCATGCAGCCAGACTGCTCGACGCGGCGCCGTCGCACTGCGTCTATGTGGGAGATGCTGTCACCGACGTCGTTGCTGGTCGCGCCGCCCGCATGGCCACCATCGCCGTGACATGGGGCGCAGCAACCGCCGATGATCTTGCTGGCGGCGATCCCACGGCTGTCGTCAGCAACGTCGCCGAACTGGCGGCACAGCTGGTCACCGACCCCCGCTGAACGTGGATCGATGGCGCCTACGGTCACTCGAAACCGTGGGGTCAGACCGCCGGTGTATGCCGGCGGTCGTCAGGGGATGGACGCCAGCCCGAGTTCGCCGCTGATCGCCTGCAGCGCTGGAAGGATGTCGCCCCGAGCCGGCTGGACCTGCACGCACACATGGTCGGCCCTAGCCTCGAGGTGCGCGCGAATCGCAGCCGCCAGGACCGCCGCGTCGCCATGGGCAACCAATCGGTCCACCAGGCTGTCGCTGCCCTCCCCTGCCACGTCAGTTTCGCTGAATCCGCCCCGCAGCATGGTGGTCCGGTAGTTCACCAGCTTCAGGTAGCGGTGCAGAAAGTTGCGGGCGGTACGCCGAGCTGAATCCGGGTCGGTATCGAACACGACTGTCTGCTCGGGAGCAACGAGGGCGTCCGGTCCCAGAATCGTCCGGGCTTCCCCAGATTGTGACGGAACGGTCAGGTACGGATGCGTGCCGGCGCTCCGTGCGGCCGCGAGTTCCAACATCCGCGGACCCAGCGCCGCAAGCACTCGAGCCGGCTGCGGCACGGCGTGCTCGTCCAAGACGTCGAGGTATCTGGCCATCGCATCAAGCGGGCGCACCCGCTCCGCGGTCGCCTCACGGTGACCGGACCCGATGCCGAGCAGCAGCCGCCCCGGATATCGGGCTTCGATGCGGTGGTAGGAGTCGGCAAGTTCGGCCGGATCCGCTTTCCAGATGTTGACGATGCCGGTCGCCAGGTGCAGCGACTCTGTCGCGGCGAGCAGTTGCTCCGCCGCGCGGAGATCCGCGGCGGGCGACCCACCCTGCCAGATGGTGCCGAAACCCAACTCCTCAATGGTCTTGGCCATGGCCGGGTCCAGATCGTTGACCCCACGCCAAACACCGACCGCGCCGAGACGCTCACTCCACGTCATGCTCGTTCCGCCCGATCCTCAGGAGCTGCAGTTCTGTGCCTGCCCGCGGGACGTCCGTCGCCGAGCCATCCATTCACGTAGGCAAGAGCTGGTGAATTCTGGCCGCCGGCCAGCCGACCCAACCTACGACACGACGGCGCGCTCTGTCTTTGGTTGGCTGACCTGGCGTAAGCCGTGGCCGCGATCACGGGGGCTCTTTCGTCCTGGGGTGCTAAGGCGAACCGGGATGTCTCCGCTCGTATATGTGACCAGAGCAAGAGTCGTCAGAGCCGCTCCCCGGCGCTCCCCACCATGGGTGACGATCGAGGCAGATCTCCTCGCCATTGATCATGTACGCGACGCCGATGACGCCCACGAGCGGCACCGCGAAAGCGACGAAGATGGAGATTAGCCAGATGCGCAGCTTCTTGGTCACGGAGGCACCATACGTCGCAGTCATCGGTGTGACAGCTCTATGAACTATGGCCATGATCATTGCCGACAGCTCAATGGAAAGAGCACGTGACTACGAATCACAAGATCAGAGTCGGCTGGTTCCTCGCGCGCTATGTCGCTCCGAGTATCACAAGCTGATAGAAGACCCAGACGAAGTAACCCAACGCGAAGACGGCGACGACGACCCCGAGCACGATAAGCCCGGCGAGACCTGGCCAAAGGTCATCCGCTGATTCGACTACTTGCTGGCGTGCTAGCGCTGCGGAAACGGGACGTGATGTCTCGACTCGTAGAAGTGACCTGCGCAAGTCGAGGTCGGGTCCTCGGGCGGCCCCCACCACGGGTGACGGTCGAAGCAGATGTCCTCCCCTGCAGCGAGATACATGATCCCGAGGAATCCAATGCGATCAATACAGCGAGCATCGCCCCGATCGAGATCAGCGCTCGCAGGAGGCTTTCGAGCATGGAGGCACCATACGTCGCGGTCCCGGCTGTGTCAGGGACTCTGTAGATCGTCGCCATGATCATTGTTGTCCAAGCGTCGCCCAACAGCGTTAGGAAGGAAGATGAGCGTCCAACGCCTGCCTGGCGCCCAATCTCGGGGAGAGTCCAGGGGAACTCTCCAGGATGATCCTCCGTCCACGCGAACCCGGTACATTCCGAGTTCGGATCGGTCGGCGGTCCCCACCATCGAACGCCGAGTGAACCGCTTATCACTCGTGCGCATGGTTGACCGTTGGGATGCGCTGAATTCGGCAGTAGTGGTCCGTAGTTGGTCCGTAGTTTCGTCCACTCCCATGGCGCCCTCGCGATTGCCAATCGATGAAACGTTCGTTGCGATCGGGGTACCCAAAGCGCTTCGTCGACATCCGCGCCTGCGACACGGAGAGAACGAGCCCTGGTTTCGAGGCATCGGCAAGGACGCGCGATCGAGTGGAACCCGGCGGCCGGTAAGCCCAGCTGCTGAACTAGGGCAAACCGTACGCAGTCCCTCGGAGTGTCGATTCAAGGTCGGGGGCCGCGGGCGTAGCGTTTGCAACGACTGCCGAGCCAGGAGGTCACGGGTGACCACTAGACCAGAGACTCCCCCACCGCCAGAAACCGATCCGGGCGATCCCCGATGGCGACCAACACCGACCAAGTTCCTCGTCGCGGGCATTCTCCTCATCGCGATCGTCGTTCCGCTGCTCGTGCCCACCTACGCACGCATCGAGCCCCGGCTGTTCGGGTTCCCGTTCTTCTACTGGTACCAGTTGGTCTGGGTCTTCCTCGCGGCCGGGTTGTGTGCGCTCAGCTTCCTGCTGCTCAAGCGGGAGCATGACGCCTATGCGCGCACCCATCCGCGCGGCGGGCAGGAGTCGGCGAAGTGACCGGCATCAACTGGGTCGCCCTGATCGTCTTGATCCTGCTGTTCGCCCTGGTCACGGTGATGGGGTTCATGGCGGCCCGCTGGCGCCGGCCGGAGAACCTGGATTCGCTGCATGAGTGGGGCCTGGGCGGCAAGAGTTTCGGCACAGTGATCACCTGGTTCCTGCTCGGTGGCGATCTGTACACCGCCTACACGTTCATCGCGGTGCCCGCGGCGATGTGGGCCACGGGCGCGGTCTCCGGGTTCTTCGCCGTGCCGTACACGGTAGTGCTGTATCCGATCATCTTCTTCTTCCTGGGCCGGATGTGGTCGGTCGCCCACCGGCACGGCTACGTCACGACCGCCGACATCGTGCACGGCCGCTACGGCACCCGGAGCCTCAGCCTCGCTGTCGCCCTGACAGGCATTCTCGCGACGATGCCCTACATCGCCCTGCAACTCGTCGGCATCCAGGCGGTGCTTGAGGTCATCGGCATCGGGGGCAACAGTCCGCTGGCCAGCGACCTTCCGCTGCTCATCGCCTTCGCTGTCTTGGCGGCATACACCTACTCCTCCGGCCTCCGCGCGCCAGCGATTATTGCATTCGTCAAGGACACGCTGATCTACCTCGTGATCGCTGTGGCGGTGATCTACCTTCCGCTCAAGCTCGGCGGCTGGCTCGGCATCTTCGACGCCGCGCAAGCCAAGATGGCGACAAAGACCGCCGCGGGGACGCCGACCGGCATCTTCATCCCCACCGACCTCACCTACTGGGCGTACGCCTCGCTCGCCCTGGGGTCCGCGCTGGCCCTGTTCATGTATCCGCACTGTGTCACCGCCACATTGAGCTCGAAGGACCGCACCACGGGACGTCGAAATGCAGCGATCCTGCCGGCCTACTCGCTGCTGCTCGGGCTGCTCGCCCTGCTCGGCTACGTCGCCATCAAGGCGGGCACGAAGCCGATCGGGTTGGACGGCAAAGTCAATCCTCAGCTGGTGATTCCCCAGCTCTTCGAGGACTTCTTCCCGAGCTGGTTCACCGGCGTCGCCTTCGCCGCCATCGCCATCGGCGCTCTGGTCCCCGCCGCGATCATGTCCATCGCGGCGGCCAATTTGTTCACGCGCAACATCTACAAGGCCTACCTGAGGCCCGCGGCGACCGACGCCCAGGAGGCGAAGGTCTCCAAGATCGCCTCACTGATCACCAAGTTCGGGGCTCTACTGTTCGTCTTCTTCCTCGACCGGCAAGACGCCCTCAACTTCCAGCTGCTCGGCGGCGTGTGGATCCTGCAGACTCTGCCCGCAATTGTGTTCGGGCTGTTCACCCGGTGGTTCCACCGCTGGGCGCTGCTCGCCGGCTGGGCGGTTGGGATGGCGTTTGGCACGATCGTCGCGTACGGCTACTGCACGCTCTGCAGCACGCGGCCGTTCGCCAACTCGCTGGCGGTCGTTCCGCTGCTCGGCCGTTCGGGCTATATCGCGCTGACCGCGCTGGCGGTCAACATTGTCGTCGCCGTGCTGCTGACCCTGGTGCTGCGGGCAATCAAGGTGGGCAACGGCACCGACATTACCGTCCAGTCGGACTACTTCGCCGACGTCGGAGACCCGGGCGTGCAGCGGACGGTCGACGAGTCTCAGCCGGTTCACTGACCAACGCCGGGCGTCTGCCGGACATGGCAGCACTCTGGGCACACCAATCAGGCCAACCATTGTCCGGCTGGTGAGATTTGGACTCGCGACCTCCTTGACCCCCGGACATCGGCCGTGGGTCCATGAACGTCTACTGACGTCCACTTTTCCTTAAAAACAAGGATTTCGTACGTGGGCGTATTTCGGTGGACCGAGGCAAATGGTGGTCAAAATGGTGGTCAGACCCATAGTCAAGCTAAGCGAAGAAGCTTGATCAACTCCAGGCGTCCGGCAGCAGTGCCAGGGTAGTGATCACCGTAACCAACCGTGGTCGTCGTGGCGGCGGCCACCAGATCGCGTCACCGAAGTCACTGATGTTGGCGTTAGGGCTGGACCGCTCCGCGTCAAGTACCGCTAAGGCGCAGAACGCCAACAGGGCGGCGCCACCGGCGACATAGATTCCGACCCGGCCTCGGAGCCTGATCATGGCCCGACGATTCAACACCGACGGCAACGCTGGGGAGTGGCACGAGAATCTCCCCGGCCGAGACCACACCGTCAGCCTCGAGTCCCACCACAGAGAATCGTTAAGGGTCGAGATGTCCCGGCAAGGCGACTCTCGGAGATCGTCCTGCTGCCCGGCAACACCCGCGAAATTTGGCGAATCCGCCTGGCAGGAACCGCTGGAGCCGCACCCCGTGCGCATTCTCCGTGAAGCACCCGCCGACGTCAGCACCGTTATCGGGAATGTGGCCCATAATTTGCGATCGCTGCAGCATCCCCTGACCCGTCAGGGGCGAAAGGCGGAGCCAGTTCGCTGCAGCGCGCTCTCAGCCACGGGAAGCGCTCCCCGGCGTATCGCCTGCGCCAATGCCGCATGGTCGGCCTCGGTTTGGTCGGCGTACGCTCGGGCGAACTTGGCCAATGCCTGGTCCAGCTCGTCGCTGCCTCCCGCATAGCCAGCAATCATGGAAGCTCCGCTGGTTCGAGCGTGACCCTTGGCCAGCAGGTGACCGACGATGCCCGCATAGTCGGTGAGAGCGGCCGCGTCGATCGCGTCCAGTGGGATGGTGCCCTTCATATTGCGGAACTGCCGCACGTAGTACTGCAGCTCTCCGATGGTGGCCCAACCAAGCAGCGGGTCGCTGACGGTCTGCAGCGCGTGCTGGTACTCCACGACCCGCTGTCCTTGATGCGCGTGCCAGGCGAGGCCGCCGTGCACATAGGGCGCCAGTACCGAGCGTCGAGCCTGCTTGAGCTGCAGGAAGATCACGTCGTCCGGAGTGCTTCCTTCAAGCAGTGCCACATACGCCCGCAACCCGACACTGCCGACCCCGACGACCTTGTGCGCGATATCGATCAGGGTGTACCCACCAACCACACGGCGCCAGTGCGGTGCCAGGGTCTCCAGGTAGCCATCCAATGATTCTGCAACGGCCTCATAGTCGTGGGTATTCAGCCGGGTGATCAGGGGTGGATCCTCGACAATGTGCCGCTGCCCATCCCGCTCGACCGTGAAACGAGGAAGCGCACGATCATTGGTATGCGACCGGGCGCGCTTGGCCGAACGTTGGATCTCAGCCCGTAGCGAGTTCTCGGTCGCGGTCTCATCGAGCCGGGCCACATCCAACCGGTTATAACTACGCATCAGCAGCGGCTGCTCAGCCAGGAACCGCAGTTCACTGCGGTACGCCGCAACACAGGCCAACACGGCAGAACAACACTGGTCCTCCGACGAGCCGTTCACGCGGCCCGCCACCCAGATGCTGGCCACCAGTCTGCGCAGGTCCCACTCCCAGCTGCCGGGATGGGCCTCGTCGAAGTCGTTGAGATCGATCACCAGCTCACCCTCGGCAGAGGCGTAGAACCCGAAGTTGCCCAGGTGCGAGTCTCCGCAGACAACCGGATTGATACCTGTCGCAGGCAATCCCGCCACATCGTCGGCCATCACAATCGCCGTGCCACGCAGGAACCCATACGGCGAGCTGATCATCCGCGCCACCCGTATCGGAATCAGCCAATCGAGGCGGCCTTGATGTGATTCCTTGATCAACTCCACTGGGTCCGGACGGTCATCCGCAGCTCGCCAGATACCCAAACTCCTGCGCGGCACCTCGCACCGCAGCCCACGGCCGATGGCCCACCGCTCGGCACGCGTACTGGGACGCTTGCGAACCGAGGCGTACCCCTGGCCATCCGTCGAGGCCAGAACAGTATGGCCGAACGACCGCACGGTCACAACTTCACGTCGCCCTAGCGGCTCCCGTGTTATCTCTGCCCGCACGACGCCCCGCGAAGCTGGTGCCGTCGTCGCTCTTCGCAAATATCGAAGTCGACTCAGCGGTTGGCGATGCTGCAAGATTGCGGTCAATTCCCCTGCGTTCAACACGCTCTGTCACCCTGGTGGCCGCGGTGCACAGGTAAAGTGCACGGCAGGGATACGCCACGACGTTGGGCGACTCGGGCCCATGACGCTTCAATATTTCACTCAGACGCTCATCCACAGTCATGGCTTTGCTTACGCCACATGGATGAACGGCAGATGAACAATCGCGCCTGAATCGCAAATGCGGATCAGGTGCCCACTACCGAGGAAGCCTGGAAAGAGCAACTCTCCATCCTCGAGGCCGACCTAGCCGACGGATAACTAGCCGCTCACCCACGGGACGCAAATCACTAGCTTCAATCCACCGTTGCATTAAGCCGTCCTTGACGGGGGTAGGCAACAAATATCCCGGCCAAGAGAGCCCCGCACCGGGCTCTGAACCGGAGGGTTTGCCGCCGGTTTCTAAGAAGCAGAGGCGCGGCGGCGTCCGGGGCTCTCTCACCAGCAAGCCATGCTGAATCGGGGCTAGCAGCGGGGCGGGTAATGTAGGTGGCTTATCCGCATTCACTGAGAAGGCATAACAGCCCTCCGGAAGTTTCGTTCAGGAGGTGGCCACCGTGCCGAACCCCCTGCAAACAGACAAGAGGAGCAAGAGAGCGAAGCGGCGTCCAACGCCGCAGCTAGTCGCCGCTGCAGCAGACCAGACCCGATACATCCTCGACTCTGTGCCCGACCGACTCGCGCACAGCGAAGGGGTCGCTCGACGCGCCCAGTTCCTTACCCTCACCGTTGACCCGCAAGACGCATCGTTGCTGGTTGCGGCCGCCTGGCTCCATGACATCGGGTATGCGCCTGAGCTGCGAGAGACCGGCTTTCATCCGCTCGATGGTGCCCGGTATCTGCGCAGCATCGGCTGGACACAGGCAATCTGCAACCTTGTCGCCCACCACTCCGGGGCGCGTTTCGTCGCCTGGGTTCTCGATCTTGAGAAGCCATTAGCCCGGTATCGGTTCTCCCAGGACGCCGTCTCCGACGCGCTAACCGTCGCGGACCAAACGACTGGCCTGTTCGGGGAACCGGTAACTGTGGAACAGCGCATGAGCAACATGCTCAGACGTCACGGACCAGACTCGGCGAACGCGTTAGCTCATCCCGACCGTGAGCCCTACCTGCGTGCGGCTGCCGTCAGAGTGACCGAGCGCCTTGAACGCTGCGGCGTCCGCACCGAACTGGTCGAACTCGCCGCCGCTGCGCATTGAGGCAGGCATCTCCGTCCGCACGCGCACCATCAACCTTCCGGCCGGAAGTCGGTGCGGATAGTGCAAGCGCTTAGCGCAGGAGCTGATGATTGGGTCAGTCGGCAACAGCATGTTCACCGGCCTTGGTAAGCGTTTTCCAGCCCTTGCAAGATGATCACTGGCGGCATGACAAACGCGCCAACCGAATCGACCCGCCACCAGCCGAAAAGGGGACTCACTTGGGCGGTCGGCCAGGTCGCGGGCGGATGGGCGCGATGGCGGTACTGCCGTGGCGCCGCGGACCCGACCACAGCGCAGGAACCGAGTCGATAGCGGCGGCGACAGCATAGGCGGCCCGCTCATAGTTGATACGCCAACCGACGAAGTCTGTCCACGCGTCGGCGGGCTCACGCTCGATCGGGAAGTCGGCCTGGCGCATCCGGTCGACCGCGTCGAGGAACTCCTCATAGCTGAGGCTGATCCGGCCGTCCGGGTCGGCTTCCTCGGGCACCGCAAACCCCATCGCCCGGGCGACTTGGTTGAAGCAGGTGAAGCCGCTTCGCAGGCACAGCCGAGCCGGGACCACCGGGGCCGCCTTGGGGGACAGCGCCAGGAACAAAGCGGCGGAGTCCAGCACGGCCAGCAGCGCAACCACCCAGGACGACAGCGGCCGGGGCGAGCGGAACCGCACCAACGGTAGGTAGGTGGTGTGGCTTTCAGTGACGTCGGCAGCCCAGCGCTCCCACTGGGCATACAGATCGGGCAGCGTGTCCAAAGTCGAATTCCCAGATCCGAGCGCATAGTGCGTGCGTGCCAGCAATTCCGGGCCCCAGGACGGCACCCCGGCCCGCGCATTCAGCAGCGTCACCTCCGTCTCCCTGCGGTTGAACGCCGCGTACAAAGTCGGCAGGTAGGCGATCTGCAGGGTGACAATCACCAGGCCGGTCGCCGCGGCGACGAACACGATGGCCGCGGGCGCAGCCCCTGCCGGCTCCGCGAACCCAAGGGTGAACAACGAGGACCCGGCTGCAATGAACGCCGCCCCCAGGCCGCCAGAAACCAACGGCCACATCAGCAGCCAGTATCCGAGCAACGACACCCCCAGCCAGGCCGCCAACTGCACGAGCAATATCGCCGGCGCCTCCCCGGCGAGCACCCGGTCACGCCGCCGATAATCAGCAATTGGGGCGGTCACCAGGCGAAACGCAACGTTCACCAACCGGTCGACCGACCGGGTCAGCCAGCTGCCCACCGGGCGGGGCACGATCAGCGTTCCGATCACACTGCCCCACACCGTGACGACGATCAGGCCCCCGACAACTGCGGCCAGCCAACGGCCGATCAGCGGCACTGCCATCAGTCCTCCCAGGTAATGGCTAAGCCCCCGAGCCCGAGGGCTGCTTGGCTCGGGCAGCTGCACGTCAGCCGGCCCGCGACCGCCTGCGGCGCCGCCCGCGTCCTGGGCAGCCTAAGGCCTGGGGCGCCGAGTCGCTGCTCACGCTGCCGAGGCGGCCTGCTGGGTGAGGGCGTCAAGCACCGCAGTGACGTACACGGCGACCGCCGCCTGGCTGGCGCTGCACAAAACCTGCGTGCAAATTCCGCATCCACGGCCGAAGAGTCGCTTGGTAGACGCATCGACGATCGCCGCGTTGACCTGGACCTTGCACTGCGAGCCTGCCAATATCTTGGCCATGCGGTACGTCGGTCTGTGGCCTCGGAACGCGCGGGGTGAGCGCCCGGCAGGAATTCAAGGAGACACTGGCTCCAGATGCGCGCTGATCACCCTCACTACAGAGCGGAGAACCCATGTCCGATGATGTGGCCGGCGTGCTGTTTCGGCACCGCGAGCGGCTCAAGGAGATCGGGAATGTGCTGTCCCGGTACGGTTTCGCTCGGCTTGCCGATCACGCAGTCGAGGCTGGCGAGCCCGGCATTGCTGGGCGGATCTTCACCCGCATGGCCGACCCCGGGTTGGCGTCTATGAGTGCCGGTGAGCGATTGCGAGGAGCGCTGAGCGAGCTTGGTACGACGTGGATCAAGCTGGGTCAGATGCTCAGCCTGCGACCGGACCTTGTCGGACCGGACGTGGCAGCCGAGCTGGCCCAGCTCCAGGCCGACGTGCCCGCCGACCCGCCCGGCAGCGCGGAGCAGACGATCAAGACCGACCTGGGCCGTGACGCCTCCGAAGCATTCAGCTCGTTTGAGGCTGCGCCGATGGCATCGGCATCAGTCGCCCAGGCCCATCGCGCGACGCTGCCCGACGGCACCGCGGTAGTAGTGAAGGTGATCCATAACGGCGCCCGCGCTCGAGTGCGCGACGATCTCGAGCTCATGCGCGCATTGGCCGGCTACGTCGAAAGCCACGACGAAGCCCTGGCCGCGTACTCCCCCACTGTCGTAGTGGCGGAATTCGACACGATGATGCGGGCGGCGGTCGATCTGCGGCAAGAACTGGCCAACCTGCAGCAGTTCACCGCCAACTTCGCCGAGGAGCCAGACATCGTAATCCCGACACCGTACGCAGACCTGTCCGGGCCTGACGTGCTCACTATGTCGCTGATCACCGGAGAGAAGATCAGGGGGCGGGACAGCGTGACCGCCACGGGTTGGGACGTCGACGAGTTGGTGCGACGGGCCTCCAACGTCTACCTCGAGATGGTGTTCCGGGACGGTATCTACCACGCCGACCCGCATCCAGGGAACTTCTTGCTCCCCGACGGGCAGCATCTGGCCATTCTCGACTTCGGCGACGTCGGCCGCCTTACCGGGGCGCGCAAGGCGCAGCTTGAGGACCTGCTGCTAGCGGTCGGCTCCCGGGATGTTGACGAGCTGACCGACATCGTCATCGACCTCACCCACGCGCCGGCCGACGTAGATGTCGATCGGCTGAACGGCCAGATCGACACCTGGCTCAACCGGTACCTAGGCGGGAGCGTCGCCGATCTCGACATGGTCGGCGCGACCAATGCCGGCATGCAGATCCTCCACAACAACCGGCTGACGTTCCCCGGCGACCTTGCACTGCTGTTCCGCGTGCTGGTCCGTTTGCAGGGCATGGGCGGCGCGCTCGGTGCGCACGTGTCACTCACCGAGCTGCTCCAGCCCTACCTGCACAAGATGGCCGCCGATCGGCTTGACCCACGTAGCATTGGCCGACGTGCCGTCCGCACCCTGCGCGGCTGGCAACGCGTTCTGGCCGATGCACCCCGAACTATCCAGCCGCTGCTCCAGCACCTCAAAGACGGCACGGTACGCGTCGAACTGGAAATCCACGACGCCGACGGCGTCGCCGACCGGCTCACCGACGGTCTGCTCGGCAGCGCGTCGCTGCTCGCCTCCGCACAGCTGCTATCGCGCGGCACCGGTCCCAAGATCGGCCCGGTGTCCGCGCCCGGCGCGATCGCCCTCGCCGTCGGAGTGCTGACCTGGCGGCGACTCGTCCAAGGTCGCGCGGGCTATCAGAGCACTCTGAACCGGGTCCAGCAGTTGATGCGGCCGGGCCATAGCTGAATGGATTGCGCCGATTCACCAACGCAATCTTGACCTAGGAGAGAGCACGCAGCACCCGACCATCTGGTGTGACCGACCTTTCTCGCTTGTCCGATTGGAGGTTTGCTAGGGGCATGGACCCAGCCGGTGCGGGCGGCACTGTTCCTGAAGCTTTTGCGCGAGCTCTAGGCAGCGGTGACGATCGCCTCATCTCTGCTCCGGGGCGTTCGCCGATCTTGGATGCTGCCCAGCTTGAAGTACTGCGCGGGTACGGGAGCGAACGCGACGTGGATGCCGGTGATGTGCTGTTCGCCGATGGCGACCAGACCTACGACCTGATTGTGCTGCTCGCGGGGACGGCGGACATCATCAGGGATTACGGCCAGTCCGCAGCAAGTGTCATAGCCAGCTACGGTCCGTCGGAGTTTCTCGGCGAGCTCGGCATGCTCACTGGGCAACGCGCGTTCCTAAGCGCCGTCGCCACTTCCGCCGGGCGGGTCCTCGCAGTCCCGGTGGCACAGATGCGCCGGGTCATGGCGCAGGAGCCGGGCCTCAGCGACCTGATCTTGGGGACCTTCCTGCTTCGTCGCTCCGTCCTGATGAGCCGCGGCGCCGGCCTGACGCTGATCGGATCGCGTTTCGATCCCGACACACGACGGCTGCTGGAAGTCTTGGCGCGGAACCGGCTGGTCTGGAACTGGCTAGACCTGGAAGCATCGCCCGAGACGGAGCAGATCGTCCAGGGCCTGGAGGTCCCGATCGCCGATCTGCCGATCATTATCGTGCCCGGCGGCCCGGTCCTAAAAAACCCCCGCAGCCGCGCGCTGCTGGACGCCTTGGGCATATCTGGCGACGCTGGCTCGTATCCGCTAGATGCGTGCGACCTGCTTATCGTGGGTGCAGGCCCGGCCGGGCTCGCGGCTTCGGTCTACGGCGCCTCGGATGGCATGGCGACAACACTGGCGGAAGACACCGCGCTCGGCGGCCAAGCGGGCACTTCGTCACGTATCGAGAACTACCTCGGTTTTCCCGCAGGCTTGTCCGGGGACGAACTTGCGGCCCGGGCAACGCTCCAGGCGCAGAAGTTCGGCGTCCGCATGAAGTTGGCCGCGAAAGCCACCTCACTGTCGGTCCAGGACGGCATCCACCGAGTCACATTCGATGACGGCGAAGCGATTCAGGCTAAGTCGGTCATCATCGCAACAGGCGCACATTACAACCGGCTTCCGCTGGCCCAGCTTGACGAGTTTGAGGGCGTCGGGGTGTATTACGCAGCGACGCAGGCCGAGGCCCAGGCCTGCCGGACCGGCCCGGTTGCCATTGTCGGTGGCGGCAACTCCGCGGGGCAGGCCGCTGTTTTCCTCAGCCGCTCGTGCACCAAAGTGCACCTGATCATCCGCCGGGACGCGCTGGACGCCTCAATGTCGCGGTATCTCGTCGACCGCATCGAGCGCCACCCTGGCATCATCGTCTGGCCATCCACCCAGGTGACGGCGCTGACCGGGACAGAAAAGCTCGAAGCCGTGCGGCTCCGTCGCGAGGGCCAGCAGGGAGCCTCAGAGCTAGCCGTCAGCGCGTTGTTCGTTTTCATTGGGGCCAAACCGGAAACCGGGTGGTTGGCGGGCCAGCTGGCCGAGGACGGGCACGGTTTCCTCTTGACCGGCAGCGATATCCCGGTCGCCCGGCTGGAGGACGAGAACCTGACACCATTATTTCTGGAGACGAGTCGGCCCGGCGTATTTGCCGTCGGCGACGTGCGCAGCGGCTCGACCAAGCGCGTCGCGGCCGCAATCGGTGAGGGCTCAGTGGCCGTCCGTCTCGCTTTCGAACGTCTCGAGTCGGCCGGTGGCGCAGACGCCATCGGCCTGGCCGCCCCCTGAGTGCAGTCATGTCGGTGAGACCTCAGAGGCGCCTGCCTGACACGCCCCCGGCTATACATCATTGGCGATGGATTGAATCCGACCGTCGCCGAACTCACCGAGGCGGCCGCGGTCGCAGCCGGTTGGGCGACTACTTTGCCGAAGTGCTGCTGCCCGACCAGCGCACCATCGCGGCCAAGGCGCCCCGTCCCTGATGACCGCGTCTCGGCCAGCACCGTTCACAAAGAGTTCACCGGCAATCATCGCGACATTCGCTGAGTCAAGGTGGTTGGCTGGACCGGATGAACGTGGTGGTCAATGAGCGCCACAAAGGATGTAGAGAGGACCCTGACGTGAGCAGTACAACACCTCAGTTAGATGGTGACACGCGGGCTGATTCGGATGAGGGCTCATCCGAGTCGGTGATCCGGCGCGTCCTCAGTTGGCTTACCGCGGGGTATCCCAAGGGTGTTCCGCCGACCGAGCGCTATGCGCTGATCGCGTTGCTCAACCGGACACTGACCGCCGACGAAGTCCAGCAAGTGATCAACGCGCTTACCGCTGAACAATCCCCGGCACTGGAGGACGGCGTGATCAGCGATGAGGAGATTCGCGACATGATCACCAAGGTGATCGAGGACGCGCCCAGCGAAAGCGATCTCCGTAAAGTGTCGAGCCGATTGGCAGCCGCCGGATGGCCGCTCGAAGGGACTCTCGAGAAGGCGGAATAGGTAGTTCAACGGCTCACCGAGCGTGGCCTGCTTCAGCGTCGCTCCTCCGGTGGGCGGCCGTTCGAAAACAACCGGCAGTCCGGGGGTGAATTCTCGGTGAACGATGCGGCTGGCGCGCCGTCCAGGGGTGGATTGCTGCGCCGGTCGCCTAGCACGATGTGGCTGTGACCGAGGCCTTTTACATCTTGTGCATAGTCGTGGTGACTGCGCTCGCCTTCGATTTCACAAACGGCTTTCATGACACGGCCAATGCGATGGCGACATCAGTTGCCACCGGGGCGCTAAAACCGAAGGTGGCAGTCGCTCTATCGGCGATCTTGAACCTGGTGGGCGCCTTCCTCTCGATCGAGGTCGCCCTGACCGTGAGCAACAAGATCATCTCTATCCAAGGATCGAATGGGGCTCCTGTGCCGGGCTTGATGGGCGTACCAATGCTGGTGATCATTCTGGCTGGGCTGGTCGGCGGCATCCTATGGAACCTGGTGACCTGGCTGTTCGGTCTGCCCTCATCGTCCTCCCACGCACTATTCGGTGGACTGATCGGTGCGACGATCGCTGCGCTGGGAGTCGGCGGTGTCAAGTGGGATGGCGTCATCAGCTCAATCGTGCTCCCGGCGGTATTCGCGCCGGTGGTGGCCGGCTTGGTCGCCGGATTAGGCACCTGGATTGTGTTCAAGATCGTCACCAACGTCCCACAGCAACGGCGCGATGCCGGTTTCCGCTGGGGCCAGGTCGGCTCGGCTTCACTGGTTTCACTGGCTCACGGCACCAACGATGCGCAAAAGACAATGGGGGTGATCACCCTCGCACTGGTCGCTTACGGCAGTTGGAGCAACCTGCATGGCATCCCAGTGTGGGTGAAGATCGCCTGCGCCCTGACCATCGCTGCCGGCACCTGGGTAGGCGGATGGCGAGTGATCCGGACCATGGGCAAGGGACTTGTGGAGATCAGCTCACCGCAGGGCATGGCTGCTGAAACTTCCTCCGCGGTGATCATCCTCTCCTCCAGCCACCTCGGCATGGCGTTGTCGACAACGCAAGTCGCCAGCGGCTCCATCCTGGGCTCTGGGGTGGGCCGCCGGGTCCCCGTGAGGTGGGGCGTGTTCGGCCGCATGGTCGTCGCATGGCTGCTCACCCTGCCCGCCGCCGGCATCGTCGGCGCCATGTGCTGGTTCGTCGCCAATGGCATCGGCGGCGCCCTCGGTGTCACCGTCATCTTCGGTGTCTTGGTGGTCGGTGCCGCATACATGTTGCGGCGGTCCCGTCGTACCCCCATTACGCCGGAGAACGTCAACGCCGAGTGGGACGGCGGGTTAGTACCGGCGGAGGAACGGGAACCGGCCAGGACTGCGAACTGAGGAAACATCATGGAGATTTTGATCAAAGCAATGGATGCACTGTGGCAGGTCTTGCTGGTCGGCCTGCTGCTGGGAGTCGGACTACCCGCGCTGTTCGCGCTCGGAGTTCGCATCCTCAACAGCGATCGCCAGCTCATAAGCGTCGGACCCGCTGGTGAAGAGATCACCAAACCCTCCGCCGCTGCGATCACGGGGGCGGCGGTGTGCTTCGGTCTCTGTGTCCTGGCCGTCGTGTTTGGAATCGTCGTCATTGTCTTCGGAAAACAGCTGTTCGGCGTCTAGCCTGGGACGCCGGCATTGCCCCCACCGCAATTTCCAATTAGGCATCGACAGGGAAGGATTCCAGCGTTGACCCAGCTCTCATTGCCGCCATTCCTGAGCGCGGTCGTCGACTGGCTGCGGGCCGGTTATCCGCAAGGGATTCCAGAGCAGGACTATATCCCGTTGCTGGCGCTGCTTGCCCGCCGGCTCAGTTCTGAAGAAGTCGCTGCGGTCGCCCACCGACTGCAGGATGAAGGCAGGCTGCCCGTCACGAACACCGATATCGGTGAACTCATCATGGGCATCACCGATGAACTGCCGCGAAATGAGGACGTGGCCCGAGTTCGGGCGCAGCTGGCAGCTGGCGGTTGGCCCCTTGCCGATCCGCACACGGCACCGGAATCTCCCGACAACCTGTAACCGATCAACAACACGTCAGCCAGCGGACCCAGCAGCTCCTCGATTAGCCGTCAAAACGGTGCGTGTTTGGAGTGAAGGTCTTAGGACGGTACGGATCATTGAGCTCTCTGTTCGACGGTTAGAACAGCAGCGACAATTTGGGGACCCAGCCAAACCCCTCGAGAAGGAGCGTGATGATCATGCCCGCTGATAGCCCGACCATTGTGTTCATCCACGGCGCGTGGGCCGACGTCAGCGGTTTCGATGGGTCGATCCGGGCCCTGCGCGACCAGGGCTTCGCCGTCATCGGCGCAGCCAACCCGTTACGTCACCTAGCTGGCGATACCGCCAGCCTGGCGGCACTGCTGGGCTCCATCTCCGGCCCGATTGGGTCGACGGGGCTTTCGAAGGGCTCGGTGACCGTTACGTTGAGCTTCCTCGGAAGCATCACCGCAGCCTCCGGATCATAGGCATCGAGCTCCTCAGCCGCGGGCATGCAGGTCGATATAGTGCACCGATGCCTGTACATGCAGGCGGACCAGCATTGGCAAGTCGACGCGCTCCGTTCATTAGTCGTCACCCTGGACGTGCATCTATAGGTACTGGCATGTTCATGGGTCGTTCACGCGCCGTTTAAGCAGATCCGGTCCTATGGGTCCGTCGACGGCTACGGCGATCACCCTTTCAGGGGTCAGCGGACGTGAAGGAATCTGACGTGTCCCCAAGGCCGTGAAATAGA
>Ga0075432_10000135_pt1 | contig 17040 bp, 13 predicted proteins | sample RhiMethybrSRZTD1_FD_72781 | JGI IMG/M metagenome (GOLD analysis project Ga0075432, IMG submission 72781) | Populus rhizosphere microbial communities from Tennessee, USA - Rhizosphere MetaG P. TD hybrid SRZTD1 | ecosystem: Host-associated > Plants > Roots > Rhizosphere > Soil | place: USA... | reverse complement strand
ACGTCTCCCTGGGTGTGCAAAACCCGTTGATGGCGCAGTTGCTGGAACACTGGGGCCTGGATCGCCCGGACGTGGTGGCCCACGACTTCGGCGGGGCCACAGCCCTGCGCTGCCATCTGCTCAACGGTAAGGACTACCGCAGCCTGACGCTGATCGATCCGGTGGCGCTGACGCCCTGGGGTTCGCCGTTCGTGCAGCATGTGCGTCAACACCAAGCCGCTTTCAGCGGTGTGCCGGATTACATTCAGCGGGCCATAGTCCCCGCTTATATTCGCGGGGCGATCAAGCGCGACATCCCGGATGCCGAACTCGCACCCTATGTGCAACCGTGGCTGGGCGATCCGGGGCAAGCGGCGTTCTATCGGCAGATCGCGCAAATGGACGAACGCTACACCCGCGAGGTTGAGGGCCTGTACCCGACAATTCGCTGCCCGGTGCAGATTCTCTGGGGAGAGGACGACCAGTGGATTCCCATCGAACGCGGACGGGCCTTGCAGGGCATGATTCCGGGGGCGCAGTTTCATGCGGTGGCCAAGTCCGGGCACCTGGTGCAGGAAGATGCGCCGGAAGCCATCGTGGCGGCGTTGATGCGTTTTTTGCCGTTGGATATGACGGTTTGACGCGGCCGCCTTGAACATTGGGTTGGTCTTGAGGCCGCCATCGCTGGCAAGCCAGCTCCTACAGGGATCGTGTACATCCGCGAAAAGACCGCTGGCGACAGTTGCCGCTGCCGAGCTAACGTAGAGCTATCGTCCAAACGGTTCTCTGAAAGGATCTGCCTGATGCACATCATCAACGCCCGGCTGCGCAACCAGGAAGGCCTGCATGAGCTGCACCTGGAAAACGGCCTGATCAGCAACATCGCCCGGCAGACCGAAGCGCCGACCCTGGGCCCCGACGACCTGGACGCCGGTGGCAACCTGGTGGTACCGCCCTTCGTCGAACCGCACATCCACCTCGACGCCACCCTGACCGCTGGCGAGCCGCGCTGGAACATGAGCGGCACGCTGTTCGAAGGCATCGAATGCTGGGGCGAGCGCAAGGTCACCATCACCGAAGAAGACACCAAGGTGCGCGCCAGGAAAACCCTCCAGGCCCTCGCCGCCCATGGCATCCAGCACGTGCGCACCCACGTCGACGTCACCGACCCGCAGCTCACGGCGCTCAAGGCCATGCTCGAGGTGCGCGAAGAAAGTCGGCATCTGGTCGACATGCAGATCGTCGCCTTCCCCCAGGAAGGCATCGAGTCGTATCGCAATGGTCGCGAGCTGATGGAAGAAGCCATTCGCATGGGCGCCGATGTGGTGGGCGGCATTCCGCATTTCGAGTACACCCGAGACCAGGGCGTCAGCTCGATTAAGTTCCTCATGGACCTGGCCGAACGCACCGGTTGCCTGGTGGACGTGCATTGCGATGAAACCGACGACCCGCAGTCACGCTTCCTCGAAGTGCTGGCCGAAGAAGCCCGCAGCCGCGACATGGGCTCGCGGGTTACCGCCAGCCATACCACGGCCATGGGCTCGTATGACAACGCCTACTGCGCCAAGCTGTTTCGTCTGCTCGGGCACGCCGGGATCAGCTTCGTCTCCTGCCCCACCGAAAGCATTCACCTGCAAGGGCGTTTCGACAATTTTCCGAAACGCCGGGGCGTCACCCGGGTCAACGAGCTGCTGGAAGCCGGCATGAACGTGTGTTTCGGCCAGGACTCGATCGTCGACCCCTGGTACCCGCTGGGCAACGGCAACATTCTGCGGGTGCTCGAAGCCGGCCTGCATATCTGTCACATGCTCGGTTATCGCAACCTGCAAAACGCCCTGGACCTGGTCACCGTCAATAGCGCCAGGGCCATGGCGCTGGGTGAGCGCTACGGGCTTGAGCCCGGGCGGCCGGCGAACCTGTTGATCCTCTCGGCGGAGAACGATTACGAGGTTATCCGCAGCCAGGGCTTGCCGCTGTATTCGGTGCGCGGCGGCCAGGTGCTGATGAAGCGGACGATGCCGGTGGTGGAGCTTGCCGGCGGACAGGTCTGAAGGTTGCGGTGACTGGGGCTGGCCCCTTCGCGGGCAAGCCCGCTCCTACAGGTTTTGTGAACGACAAAAAACCATTGTAGGAGCAGGCTTGCCTGCGAAGGCGATTTGAAATTCAACCCATCAATCGAGCCGTACCAAACAGGCTCACCCGACGCAACTCCCCCTGCTCCTCTTCCAGCAAAATCGGCGCCGTACCACCGGGCATCGTCACCTTCACCTCGCCGGCCTCGACCCATCCTACCCGCCAAGCCGCACAAGCCACCGCCGTGGCGCTAGTGCCGGAAGACGCCGTCGGCCCTTCGCCGCGCTCAAACACCCGCGCGACGACTCGCTGCCCGGTTTCGTGCATCGCCCATTGCAAATTGATCCCCGCCGCACAAGGCTTCCCGCCCCCTATGGGCATGGCGAAAGCGATGCGCGTCAACCCTTCGCCCAACGCTGGCTCGCGCATCTGCTCATTGCTCGGCAAGGCCTCGGCGCTGTCCACCAGCGTCACGCAGTGGGGATTGCCGACCCGCGCGAACTGACTGCGCGACCAGGCGCCATTGAGCGCCGACAATTGCCGCACATGGCTGAGTTCACGGCCATTCAACCGGACTGTTTCAACGCCACCGGCACTGACCGCCGACGGCCCGAAGCCAGGCTGGCCGAGGTCGAGCCAGAAACCCTGCACGCCTTCCACTTGCGCAGCTTTCACGGCTGTCTGCCCCGGTGAAGGCGTATCGGATTTGTCGTGATGCACCCTGAGTACACAGGCTTCGTCGCCGGGGAAAAGCCCCTGGTCGCTCAATGCCTGGGAAAAAATCGTCAGCCCGTTGCCGCTGCGCTCGGCCAGGGTGCCGTCTGTGTTGACGATCAACAGATCAAAGGGCGGCGATGACTGAAAGGGTCCGACCAGCAAACCGTCACTGCGATGATCCTTGCTGCCCGGCGGTTGCGTGCCCGGCGCCCATGCACAGCACGCCTCGATGGCCGCCAGCGCCCAAGCCTTGCGGGTTTGCGCGGCGTGGCCGGCCTGATCGGGCACGTCGATGCCTATCTGGCGCAGCGCCTCTGGCGCCACCACCCCGTAGATATTGCCCCGTGCATCGTACATCCGCGCCATGGCGCCCTCCCTGCTGGATACTTTGCCTTCGGCACAACATATCGCGAAACACGCACTGGCTGTGCAAGGATGTCAGCCTGTGGGCGTGCAGGACGCCACGTCCGCTGAACGAACCCTCGGGGCAGGATCATTGTCCCTTGCAGACGCGACGTTTTTAGCCAAGGACTGATATGACCAACCTCAACACCCGGACCTCATTCGTGCCAGGGCGCCTGGAACAGATGTCCACGCGCATCGCCTTTTTCATCGCCGGTTTCGGCATCGCCGCCTGGGCACCGCTGGTGCCGTATGCGAAGGCGCGGGCCGGGCTGGATGAAGGCACCTTGGGTTTGCTCCTGCTGTGCCTGGGCGTCGGCTCGATACTGGCCATGCCCGTGGCCGGCATCCTGGCCTCACGCTTCGGTTGCCGCAAGGTGGCGACCGGCGGCACCCTGCTGATCTGTGCGGCGCTGCCGCTTTTGGCCACGGTATCGTCGATTCCGGCCTTGATTGGCGCCTTGTTCATGTTCGGCGCGGGCCTGGGTACCGTGGATTCGACGGTGAACCTGCAAGCAGTGATCGTCGAACGGGCCAGTGGCAAAAACATGATGTCGGGGTTTCACGGCCTGTTCAGTCTGGGCGGCATCGTCGGTGCGGCGGGCGTCAGTGCGCTGCTCGGCCTGGGACTTGCGCCGTTGGGCGCGATGCTGCTGGTCAATGTGTTGCTGCTGGTTGCACTGCTCAAGGCTGCACCGCACATGCTGCCCTATGGCAGCGAACGCTCTGGACCGGCGTTCGCCGTTCCCCACGGCATCGTGCTGTTTATCGGCGGGATGTGTTTCATCGTGTTCCTCGCCGAAGGTGCCGCCCTGGACTGGAGCGCGGTATTCCTGACGCAGGAACGAGGCATCGACAAGGCTTATGCGGGATTGGGCTACGCGGCCTTTGCCCTGACCATGACGGTGGGTCGCTTGACCGGTGATTCCATCGTGCGTCGCCTGGGCGCCACGCGGGTGATCGTCTTCGGCGGGGTGACGGCGGCGGCCGGACTGTGCCTGGCCACGTTCGCCCCCAGCTGGGAAGCGGCGTTGGCGGGCTATGCGTTGCTGGGCGCCGGCTGTTCGAACATCGTGCCGGTACTGTACACCGCGGTGGGCAAGCAAACCGTCATGCCGGAAAGCATTGCCGTACCGGCCATTACCACCCTGGGTTACGCGGGGATACTGGCGGGGCCTGCGCTGATCGGATTTGTCGCCCATGCCGCCAGTTTGAGTTTTGCCTTCGGGTTGATGGCGTTGTTGCTGCTGGCGGTGGCGATTGGCGGGAGGGTATTGAAGGTTTAAAAGCTTCGCTGGCAAGCCACTCCTGCAGGTTTGCGCCAACCTTGTAGGAGATGGCTTGCCAGCGAATGCAGGCACCTCGGTCTGTCAGAACCCGACGCTGGCCTGCACAAAGAACGTTCGCGGCGTGCCGACGTACATGCCCGCGTTGTTGTCGCTGGAGCGGGTGAAGTACTGCTTGTCGAAGATGTTTTTCACCCCGGCCCCGAGCTTCAGGTTCGACACCTGCGGACCGAAATCGTAGCCCGCGCGCGCGTTCCAGGTGACGTAGCCCGGAATGTCGCCGTACTGCCCATCCGCCGTGCCTTCGGTGATGTAGTTGTTGCTGAAGCTGCCGTCGGCGTTCACCGCCACGCCCGGCGAGCGTTGTTTGGACTGGGCAAAGGCATCCAGGTTGTAGGTCCAGCGATTGATGTCGTAGCGCAGGCCGGCGGTCGCCACCTGGCGCGAGTAGAACGGCAGGTCCCGGCCCTTGAAGTCCGGAATCTCGCCTTCATAGACAGCGCGGGTATAGGTGTAGCCGGCGTTCGCGGTCAGGCCGGCAAGGCGCGGGTCCAGTGCCGCCATGTCGTAGTGCACCGACGCCTCGATCCCCCTGTGCGTGGTGGCGCCGAGGTTGGTCCAGCCCGCATCGTTACTGATGTATTGCAGCTCTTTATCGAAGTCAATGTAGAACAGCGTCACTTCACCGCCCCACACCTCGTCGTTGTAGCGAGTACCGAGTTCGTAGGTCTTGGCTTTTTCCGGCTCCAGGCCATTGGCGGTTTCGTCACCCGTCCCGCCCTGGCCCAGCTGGAAGTACTGCAGGCTGCCGAACGAGGTCTCGTAGTTGGCGAACAGTTTCCAGGCATCGGAGAGGTGATACATCACGCTCAGGGCCGGCAGCGGCTCATTGCTCTCGATACTGCGGCGCTTCTCCGGCACCGGCCGGCCGGCGGTGTCGAGCACAGGGCGGTCATGCCAATCGGTGCTGATGTGTTCGAAACGGATACCCGGGGTGACGGTCCAGTTGCCGACGTCGATCTTGTCGTCGATGTACACCGAGTTGGCTTCAGTGCCACCCGTACGGTCCTGATAGACGTGGCCGTCCGAACCCGGCCGCACCACCGGCTCGTTGTTGACCAGCGCCAGGCGGCTGGCTTCTTCGTGCATGGCTTCTTTCAGGTAGCGGTAACCGACGCTGACTTCCTGGGTGCTCGGGCCGACATCGAACACATGGGAGACCCGTGGTTCGATGCCAAAGGTGTAGTAGGTGCGCGGGAACGAGCCGAGGGTTTTCTGATCGCGGGCGGCGATGTTGCTGCCACGAAAACTGTCGGTGTAGTAGGTCAGCACTTCGGCCTGGGTGCGGTCGTCGAGTTGCCGGACCCACTTGAACGACACGTCCTTGCGCCGACCGCTGAAGTTGTCGTGGTCGCGGTCGGACTGGAACGGATCGGCGTCATACTGCGCCTGGGTCAGGCCGCCGGGCATGTCGGCGCTGGCATCGTAATAATGGAAGTTGAGGCTGAAATCATCCACATCGGTCGGCGCCCAGTGAGTCTTGAGGATCACGTCGTCGATGTCATTGCCATTGTTGCTCTTGCGGTAACCGTTGCCGTTCACCGCGGAATACAACAGTGCCACGCCCAGGCCGTTGTCGGCGGTGCCGCCGGCGAACAGCGTATCGATGTGCTTCCAGCCACCGTGCTGGGAGGTTTCCAATGTGCTGCCGATTTCCGCCGAGGCTGTTTCCGGGATCGCCCGCGTCACGAAGTTGATCACCCCGCCGACGTTCTGTGGCCCATAACGCACGGAGCCGGCGCCGCGCACCACGTCGATGCTGTCGAGGTTGCCGGAGGAAATCGGCGCCATGGACAACTGCGGCTGGCCATAAGGGGCGAAGGCCGCCGGCACGCCATCGATCAACACGGTGGAGCGTGGTGACAGGCGCGAGGTCAGCCCGCGAACGCCGACGTTCAGCGAAATATCACTGCCACCGGTACCGTTGGCTTCCTGCACCTGCACACCCGGCACGCGCTTCAAGACGTCGCCGACGTTCATCGCACCCTGCTCGACCATGGCCTCGCGACGAATCACGGTACGGGCGCCGGGGTGGTTCTGCACCACCGCGGCATCGGCATCGCCAAGCCAGTCGCCCACCACCTTGATGTCCGTCACGCCAAGCTCCAGCGGGCCGTTTGCCGCAGCAGCCGGGGCCGGGGCTGGCAGCAACGTCACCGAGCCTTCGTCGATCTGGTATTGCAGGCCGCTTCCTTGCAGTAACTGGCGCAGCGCTTCTTCCGGCGCGATATTGCCTTCCACCGCCGGGGCCTGTTTGCCGGCCACCAGCTCAGGGCTGAAAAAAACCTGCAGCGAGGTCTGCTGGCCCAGCTGGCTCAGGGCCTGACCCAGGGGTTGCGCCGGGATACGGATAGCGTCGGCAGCAAAGGCCTGGGGCAGCGCCAGGTTGACCGCCAGTGCGAGGGCCAGCGGCAACCAGGTGGACTTGTTGTTTTTAGCGGTGGTCTTTTTCACGTCGAACGTAATCCTGAAGATCGCAAGAGTGTGCGCTTGTTAATGCAAACCAGTTGCAGTTGAACAGGAAGACGATGAACTCGAAAAAAACCTGAATTTTATTTTGAAATTATTTCCTGGCTGCCGTCATCGAGGGTGCGCACCGCCACCGGAAGGATGCTCGGCAAGGCCTTGAGCAAGGCGTCGGTGTTGTCGGACTTGAACACGCTGGTCAGGCGCAGATTGCCCACGGCGGCATTGCCGACCTTGAGCGGCTTCTCCCGATAGCGCGAGACTTGCTCGGCCACATCGGCCAGGCTGGCGTCGTTGAATACCAGCTTGCCGCTGCGCCAGGCCGTCAGTTCGGCGGGATTGACCGCGTAGGCCGCAGCGACCTTGCCCGCGGCATCGACATGACTGCCCAGGCCGGCGGTCAGGCTGATGAACTCGTCGTCGGCGGCGTCGCGTCCCTGCACCTTGACCGTGCCCTGCTCTACCACCACCCGGGTGTCGATGCTGCCCCGGCGCACATCGAAGCGAGTGCCGGTGACGGTGACCTTGCCGCTCCCCGCCTCCACCACAAAGGGCCGGCTGCTGTCGTGTTCGACGCTGAACAGCGCCTCGCCTTCGCTCAGCTCAATGGCACGACGATCCTTTTCAAAGCGCACCTGGATGCGGCTGCGACTGTCCAGATCGACCGTCGAACCATCGGGCAAGGCCACCAGGCGACGCTCGCCCAGTGCCGTGGAAAACTCGGCCGTGTAGGGCGCCGGTGGCTGCAAGACACTGAACAGCCCCAGGCCGACGGCCATCGCCACCACACTGGCGGCCACCGCGTAGCGCACCAGCGGGCGTTGCCTGGTGCGACTCGGCGCTGGCTCGCACAACGCCTGCAAACGCGCCGCCGGCACCAGGTCGGCCGCTGTCCACAGGCCCTGGAGCCATTCGAATTCGTTGCGGTGTTGAGGGTGCTGGTTCAGCCAGCTGTCGAATTGGCGATACACCTCGACATCGACCGCGGGCTCCTGCAAACGCACAAACCACTGCGCCGCTTCATCGCGAACCGCTGTTTGCCCGCACGCACAATCACGGGTATCCATCATGGAAGTTCCTGTTTGTCCGGGGATGGGAACATGCTGCAATTCATGGATACAGTCCATCCAGGCGGTCGCGCAGATGCCGCAGCGTGCGGATCATATACTTTTCCACCATGTTCTTTGACAGTCCCAGGCGTTCGGCGATTTCAGCCTGGGTCAGGCCTTCGATTTTCTGCCAGACAAACACCTTGCGGCAGTTGAGCGGCAGCTCGGTGAGCGCCCGCTCGATGGACTCCGCCAACTGGATCGCCTGCATGAAATGCTCCGGGTCGCCGGATGATGACACACTGACATCGATCGCCTCCGACTCCAGGGCGCCTCGCCGATCCTCGCGCCGATACCCGTCCACCGCGATGTTGCGCGCCGTCTGGTGCAGGTAGGCCCGGGGTTGCTGCACCGCGGCCGAATCCGACTCGAGCACCCGCACGAAGGTATCGTGGGCCAGGTCCTCGGCCTGCTGACGGTTTCTCAGGCGACGGGTCCAGGTGCCAACCAACTCTTCGTAATGCTCGAGAAAGCCGTGTCTGCGGGGCAGCTTGGGGGTCATTGCGGTGTGCTGTGGGTGCGAGAGCGTGAATAGTAATGCTTCCTATTAACCTAAGGCAACGATTTGCGTCCGCACGGCCGAACGGTCGATTACCGTCTACCGCCCGCCAGCCTTGGCACCGCGAGATCCCGGCAGTTCCACACGCGCCACCAGTCCCGCGCCGCTGCGATTGCGCAGCGTCAGCTCACCCCCCTGCTCGCGGACGATTGCCCGCGCAGCGGACAGTCCCAGGCCCACGCCACCAGTATCGCGATTGCGCGAAGTCTCCAGTCGGTAGAAGGGATCGAATACTCGCTCGAGGGCGGACTCGGGTATGCCGGGGCCCTGGTCACTGACTTCGATGCAGACCATACGCCCGTCACTCATCAGTTCGACGCCCGGTTTCTGGCCATACTTCACAGCGTTTTCCAGCAGGTTGACGATCACTCGCTTGATCCCCAGCGGACGGCCGTCGTACACCAGGTGGGCAGGACCGCTGAAGTCGACGACGATGTCCTGGTCGCGAAAATCGTCGACGATCGTTTGCAGCAATTCCGAAAGGTCGAATGCCGTGTTGTGCTCGCCGTGGCTTTCATCACGGAAAAAACCCAGCGCCGCGTTGATCATCGTCTGCATTTCCTCGATGTCGCGGACCATTTTGCGCTGTTGTTCAAGGTCTTCCATGAATTCGCTGCGCAGGCGCATCCGTGTCAGGGGCGCGCGCAGGTCGTGGGAGATGGCCGCGAGCATCTGCGTACGCTCGCTGAGAAAGTGGCGGATCTGCGCCTGCATGGTGTTGAAGGCAATGATCGCCTGGCGTATCTCATGCGGGCCTTCAATCTTTATCGGCGGTGCGCGCAGGTCATCACCGAAGCGCCGTGCAGCGCTGGCAAAACGTTGCAGCGGGCTGGCCAGTTGCCGCGTGGCAATCCAGGCGACCAGCAGGGTTGCCACCAGCCCGAGGGCGATGATGATCGGGATCCGTACATTGGCGTCGAGCCCCCAGCTGCGTTCCGGGGGCGTGAACGACAGCCAGCTGCCGTCGCGTAGCTGAACCAGCGCCACGTAATGCGCCTGGGGGCTGTCGTGCGGCCAGTCGCCGGGGTTGAAGACCTGGATGTCACGGGGCACATCACCCAGCAACTCGTGCAGCGGCGAATGTTCAGTCCCTACCTGCGTACCGCCCGAGGGCAGATGGAAGTCGGCCCGCCGTTCGTGCCAGGTCACTTCAAGCAGCGGATGGCTCGCTGCGCCAGCCAATGATGAGCGCAATGGAACAGGCGCTGCCTCGATCACCCGGACATTCGCGGCGATCTGCTCCAGGAGGCCGGTGCGGTCGATCGGCGGACGGCCCCAGGTGCCCGCCAGTTGCACGAACAGGCCATTGAGGGCCAGCGAAGCGAGCATGGCGGCGACGATGGTCAGCGCAATCCGCGACCTGAGGGTATCGCGCGGGACTATTCGCGCGACGATGCGACGAATCATGCGCCGGATCACGAGCGGGTCACCCTGGCGCAGAACATATACCCGCCGTTACGCACCGTGCGAATGAGATCCGGGCGCTTGCTGTCCGGCTCGATCTTGCGGCGCAGACGACTGACCTGCACATCGATGCTGCGGTCAAAGGCCTCGTGGCCCTGGCCGCGAGCCAGGTCGATCAGCTGTTCCCGGGTCAGAATGCGCTGCGGATGCTCAAGGAACACCCGCAGCAGATCGAACTCGCCAGCGGACAACGGAATCATCACGCCCTCGGGCGAGCGCAATTCACGGCAGGTGATATCCAGGTGCCAATCGGCGAAGGTGATGATCGGCCGCGTCGGCTCCCGCCCCGGGCTTTTTTCGCCGGCGCGGCGCTGCACCGCGCGCAATCGGGCGAGCAACTCGCGGGGGTCGAAAGGTTTGGTCAGGTAATCGTCGGCGCCCAGTTCCAGGCCGATGATGCGGTCGCTCAGTTCACCCATCGCGGTCAGCATGACGATCGCGATGTCGGTCTGCGCGCGCAATTTCTGGCACAGGCTCAGGCCACCTTCGCCGGGCAGCATCAGGTCAAGGATGATGATGTCGGGGCGGTTTTTTTCGATCATCGCCCACATGGCCCCGCCGTGGGTGGCCAGGTCGACCTCGTAGGCATGCTGGACAAAGAACTGCTTCAGCAGGGAGAGGATTTCCACATCGTCGTCGACGATCAGCAGTCTGCTCACGTTCAAAGGATCCACGGTCAAAAAAAGAGCGTATCTAAAACCATTCCGGGGCCAGGGTCATATATTTCAATCCAGCAACATTTCTACCCGCCTGACATCAACCGGACATACGGTCGTTACCGCCCTGCTGCACCCTGCGCGCATTCCAATTCATGAGGTCTTCCATGCAGGGCTCGAACTACGCGACCGAGACAACCGATAGCGCTCATACGGTGATCCTCAACCAGCGCACCAGCGCGCCAGGGCAGGACGAGCCGATTCTATTCCAGCAGGCGTGCCTGGGACTGACCGACGATCGGACCCATGTCGTGCTGCGCCGGTATTTCGAGCGCTACAGCCCTACTACCGGCACTTGGGTGGAATACATCCACCGCGTTCCGATTGCCGAGTTCACCCAGTGGATCATGGCCAACGGCGATCTGCGTATCGAATGCTCGGAAGACTCGCCAGGCTCCACCACCCACCCAGGAACTCCTTGATGAGAAAGTACTTCTCTCTACCGCTAGTGGCCTTAGCAACCATCGCCCTCTCGGCGTGCAGCAGCAAAACCGTCGCTCCGGACAACTATTCAGGCTTCTTGAACGACTACAGCGCCTTGACCGAACACCAGTCCCCCTCGGGACAACCGGTGCTGAGCTGGGTAAACCCCAAGCTTGAGCTCGACCGTTACACCCAGGTTTACTTCGAACCGAGCCGGTATTACCCGCAGCCCGTGCCGAGCGAGCGCCTGCCACAGACCACCCTTGGCGACACCACCCGGTATTACGATGCGGTGCTCAAGCATGAGCTGGGCAAAGTCTTGACCGTGGTCAACACTCCGGGTCCCAAAACCCTGATCGTGCGGCCGGCAATCACTCGAGTGACCGCCAGCACCCAGGGCCTGCGCTTTTACGAATGGCTACCGATCACCCTGGTTGCCGCAGGCGTCAGTACCGCCACCGGAATCCGTGACCAGGACAGCGAAATCGCCACCGAGGTCGCCTTTCTCGATGGCGGCACCAGGACCCTGGTCGCCACAGTCGTTCGCAAGGGCACGGGAATACCCCTGGAAAACGACAAGCAGGTCATCACCACGGCCAACGTCAAGGGCGTGCTCGATGGCTGGGCCAATGACCTGCGCAATTCGTATGTAGCGATGCGCAAATAAGGACGCTTCTATTACTGTAGGAGCCGGCTCCTACAGGTTTGGCACACAGTCAAAGCAATCTGGCAGGAATCCCAATGCAGGCATCGACTGGCTGTAGCAAAGTGCAAGAATGCCAGTCACCGGCTTTTCTCCAGGAATGCACCCATGTCCAGCGCCAAAGCATCGCCCAAAAGATCACCGCTTGCCCGGCTCGCCCTGGCCATCTCCCTGAGCGTCCTCGGCCTGCCGTTGTCCATGGGCAACGCCCAGGCCCATGGCGGCAAGGCCGAAATGGTGCCGTTGCAAGCGGGCCTTGAGGAGTTTGGTGCCAGCGTCAAGTGGGACGACTACTCGAACCTGTTCACCATTGCCAAGGACGGTGTCTACCTCAAGGTCAAGCCCGACAGCAAAGTGGCCATGCTCAACGGCAAGCGCTTGGAGCTGACGGTGCCTGTGGTGTTCAAGGGCAAGACGGCGTACATGTCCAGGGACTTCATCAACCAGGTCTTCCAGTCCGGCCTGGACACGACCTTCGTCGTCGAGACCCGCCCCAGCCCGCTCAACCCCCTGAGCGCGGCTGAAATCACCACGGCCGTGGACATCATCAAGCAATCGGAACACTACAAGCCAGGTTTTCGCTTCACCGAGGTATCGGTCAAGGAACCGCCGAAGGATCAGGTGTGGAACTTCGTCTTCACCGGGCAAAACGTCACCCAGTCGCGCCAGGCCAATATCGTGGTGCTGGATGGCAAACATGTAATCGAAGCGCTGGTGGATCTCGACAGCAAGACGCTCAACGCCTGGAAGCCGATCGAAGGCGCCCACGGCATGGTGTTGCTGGATGATTTCGCCACGGTGCAGACCGCAGTCGAGACCAGTCCCGAATACGCCCAGGCCTTGGCCAAGCGCGGCATCAACGATGTAAAGAAGGTCGTGGCGACGCCGCTGACCGTCGGTTATTTCGACGGCAAGGACGGGCTGGCCCAGGACAAGCGCCTGCTGAAGATCGTCAGCTACCTCAATGTCGACGACGGCAACTATTGGGCGCACCCGATCGAGGGCCTGGTGGCGATTGTCGATCTGGAGCAGAAAAAGCTCATCAAGATCGAAGACGAAGCGCTGATCCCGGTGCCGATGAAACCCACGCCCTACGACGGCCGCGGGCGCAAGGGCGTGGCGGTCAAGCCGCTGGAGATCATCGAACCCGAGGGCAAGAACTACACCATCACCGGCAACAGCATTCACTGGCAGAACTGGGATTTCCACGTTCGCCTCGATTCGCGGGTCGGCCCTATCCTGTCCACGGTCACCTATGACGACAAGGGCAAGAAACGCAAGATCATGTACGAAGGCTCCCTGGGCGGCATGATCGTGCCCTACGGCGACCCGGATGTCGGCTGGTACTTCAAGGCCTACCTCGATTCCGGTGACTACGGCATGGGTACCCTGACCTCGCCAATCGCGCGCGGCAAGGACGCCCCTGAAAACGCCGTGCTGCTGGACGCTACCATCGCCGACTACACCGGCGCACCGACCGCGATCCCGCGGGCCATGGCGGTGTTCGAGCGCTACGCCGGGCCGGAATACAAACACCAGGAAATGGGCCAGCCCAACCTCAGCACCGAGCGACGAGAACTGGTGGTGCGCTGGATCAGCACCGTCGGCAACTATGACTACATCTTCGACTGGGTCTTCCAGCAGAACGGCACCCTCGGCATCGACGCCGGCGCCACCGGCATCGAAGCGGTCAAGGGCGTCAAGTCCAGGACCATGCACGAAGACACTGCCAAGGAAGACACGCGCTACGGCACCCTGCTGGACCACAACATCGTCGGTACCACGCACCAGCACATCTACAACTTCCGTCTCGATATGGACGTGGACGGCGAGCAAAACTCCCTGGTGGAAGTGAACCCGGTGGTGCTGCCGAACGACCGTGGCGGCCCGCGCACGAGCACCATGCAGACCGAAACCCGCGTGGTCAGCACCGAACAGCAGGCGGCGCAGAAATTCGACCCGTCGACCGTGCGCCTGCTGACCAACTTCAGCAAGGAAAACAAGGTCGGCAACCCGGTGTCCTACCAGTTGATTCCCTATGCCGGTGGCACGCACCCGGTGGCCAAGGGCGCCAACTTCGGCAACGATGAATGGCTGTACCACCGCCTGAGCTTCATGGATAAACAGCTGTGGGTGACGCAATACAATCCGCAGGAAAAATACCCGGAAGGCAAGTACCCGAACCGCTCGGCCAAAGACTCGGGACTGGGGCAATTCACCCAGGATAACCATTCGATCGAGAACACCGACGACGTGGTCTGGCTGACCACCGGCACCACCCACATCGCCCGGGCCGAAGAATGGCCGATCATGCCGACCGAATGGGTGCATGTGTTGCTCAAGCCGTGGAACTTCTTCGATGAAACCCCGACGCTGAACCTCAACTCCCCGAAATAACGGGTTGGAACGCAAAATTGCAGGAGCCCGGCTTGCCGGCGAAGGCGTCCGTAAGTACGCCTTCGCTGGCAAGCCGGGCTCCTACAAAATGCGATCAAGCGTATTGCTTGCGATACTCCCCCGGCGCAATGCCGAAGCGTGATTTGAACGCCGTGGAAAAGTAGCTCGAATCGGAAAACCCCCAGGAATACCCCAGCACCGACAATTTCTCTTCCTTGCGCGATTGACGCAGGGACTCGGCGCACAGGTCCAGCCGGCGGTTCTTGATGTAGCGCGCCACCACCAAACCCTTCTTGGCGAACATGCGGTACAGGCCGCGGGTCGACATGCCGACTTCCCGCGCCAGCCATTCCGGGCACAACTCTTCGCAGCGGATGTGCTGGTCGATGAAGCTCAGGGTCTTGCGGAAGGTACGCTCGTGCGGATCCGTGCAATCGTCGGTCTGGCTGATGGCCGGACGCAACAGACTGACGATCGCCTCCAGGGTCGCTTCGCTTTCCTGCCGGGTCAGGTGCTGTTGGCGGGTGGCGTCGAGAATCAGACGATGCGAGAGCATGGCGATCGGCGACGACGCGGCAATCCGATGGCCGCACTTGACCTGGTTGAAGCGCAGGGTCTGCTCGACCAGTTGAGACGGCAGGATCAGCGACAACTGTCGGGAGTTTTCGCTGTAAGTGAAATCGCTGGGCCGCGCAGCATCGATCAAGGTGATATCCCCGGCGGACAATAAAACCCTGTCGTCGCCCTGGGCCATGCCCGCGGTGCCATCGAGCTGGAACACCGCAAAGTACTTGCCACCCTCGCCCGCCGCCACTTCCTGCGGCGTGCGGTACAGCCGCGCCTGGCAGGCGTCAACGAAGCTGAGCTTGAGGGCATCGCTGCGGTATTCACGGATCTGGCCAGCAAAGTCGCTGCCCAGGGGCTGTGCGTTGAAGGCGCCACAGATCTGGTTGATCTGATGGATCCACTGATCGAACCCATCCTGGCGCTGTGCGGTTGTTGAAATCATGTCAGGCCTCACGCAGGCTTATTTTTATTGTCTACGTCAATTAGCAGGTTCTCCTGAACAGCGACTCTCCCTGACCGTCGACGGGTTATTTCAACCCGCCAAAGCGTCGATAAAAACTCTCGCCCACATCCGGCAACGGGCCGTCGGCAGTTTCCAGTGCGCTGTTCAGCCATTCCTCGGCCTTGGCGTAGATCAAACGGTAAATGTTGCGGCACAACTGCCGGGCCGCACGACCTTCCCAATCACCGGGCAGCAACTCGTCTGGTAGTTGCGGGTCACGCAGCAGCAGCTTGCGGTATTCGTGAATAAGCAGGATCCGCGCCAGGAAGCAGTCGGACGGCTGCAGGTTTTCCTGCTCGCGAAGCGCTTGCCAGAGCGGCCGGAACAGCTGGATGAACTCGCTGTAATGGGTCGCCAGCTCTTCGATGTTCCAGCTCTCGCGCACCTGCAGGCGCAGGGCCTTGGAGGCGAGCACGTCCTGGGCGGTGGTTTCGAAGACGATGGTTTCTTCCTGCGCGCCGAGGTCGAGCAGCGTCGCGTTGACGTCGGTGCGGTCGCTGCGCGGACAGGCCAGCACCACCGGCGAAATCGCACCAAAACCTTGCCATTCCAGCTCTTCGCGCACTTGTTTGCGCTTGTCCTGGGTCAGCTGCGACAGCATCACCAGGCACCAGGAGCCATCCCAAGCCGGCATGCTGGTGCTGTAGACCCGCTTGAACGCCTTGTCGAAACGTCGGCGGCCGGTACCGGTCAGGCTGTAATAACTGCGCCGGCCGACCTTCTCGGCGGTCAGCCAGCCTTCCTTGGTCAGGCGGAAAATCGAGGTGCGGATCAGCCGCTCGTTGATGCCGATCGGTTCGAGCAACTGGATCAGGCTGCCCAACCAGACAGTCCCGCCGTGGGGTTCGATGGCATCACCGTAGAGGGTGATGATCAGGGAACTGGCGCGGATCGGCGTCTGCTCTTGAAAGCGGGTAATCAGATGGTTCAAGGGTGTCAGGGACGACATGGGCGTACCGAGCAAAAAAAGAAAAGGAATATACCGAAAGCCATGGGGTTAATCCCAACCCCTTGTGGGAGCGAGCCTGCTCGCGAATCGGTCTGACATCCAACATCTGTGGTGACTAACCCGCCGCTTTCGCGAGCAGGCTCGCTCCCACAGGGAAGTTTTGCATTCACTGGCCGCTGCCCTTGGGCCGCAACCCACTGTCACTGATCCGCGGGCGATCCGGCTCCGGCTCTGCCAACGGTTCACACACCTGCATCTGCTCCAGGCACCGCCTGGCCAGTTGCTGATACTCGCGGGTGCCCGCTTGTTTCCACGCCACTTCCTGATCGCTGAGGGTGCGCTTGACGCTGGCCGGCGCGCCCATCACCAGAGACTGCTCGGGGCATTCGAAACCGGCCTTGACGAAGGCCGCCGCCGACACGAAGGACCTTGGTCCGATGCGCGCGTTGTCCATCACCACCGCATTCATGCCCACCAGAGCGTCGGCGCCGATCCGACAACCGTGCAACACCGCGCCGTGGCCGATGTGACCGTTGCGCTCCACCACCGTGTCGCTGTCGGGGAAGCCGTGCATCACGCAGGTGTCCTGAATGTTGGCGCCCTCCTCCAGCACGATCCGCCCGAAATCACCGCGCAGGCTGGCCAGCGGCCCTACATAACAGTGGGGG
>Ga0075432_10000134_pt1 | contig 17045 bp, 17 predicted proteins | sample RhiMethybrSRZTD1_FD_72781 | JGI IMG/M metagenome (GOLD analysis project Ga0075432, IMG submission 72781) | Populus rhizosphere microbial communities from Tennessee, USA - Rhizosphere MetaG P. TD hybrid SRZTD1 | ecosystem: Host-associated > Plants > Roots > Rhizosphere > Soil | place: USA... | reverse complement strand
TCGGTGAACTGGACCTGAACATCTCCGGCTGCATGAACGCCTGTGGTCACCACCACGTCGGCCACATCGGCATCCTCGGGGTGGACAAGAAAGGCGAAGAGTTCTACCAGGTTTCCCTCGGCGGCAGCGCCAGTCGCGACGCCAGCCTGGGCAAGATCCTCGGCCCGTCCTTCGCCCAGGAAGCCATGCCTGACGTGATCGAGAAGCTGATCGACGTGTACATCGAACAACGTACCGAAGACGAGCGCTTCATCGACACCTACCAGCGTATTGGCATCGACCTCTTCAAGGAGCGCGTCTATGCAGCGAATCATTAAGAACAACGAAGTCGTCGACGAAACCTGGCACCTGCTGCCCAAGGATTTCAACATCGACGAAATCACCAACTGCGACGACTACATCGTCCCGTTGCAGTTGTGGCGCGAACACAGCCGTATGCTCCTGGCCCGCGACGGCGGCCTGGGCATCTGGCTGGACGCTGGCGAAGAAGCCGAGGAAATCGGGGAAGACGTGGCCAACTTCCAGGTCATCGCCCTGAACTTCCCGGCCTTCACCGATGGCCGCAATTACTCCAACGCCCGTTTGCTGCGTGACCGTTATGGTTTCAAAGGCGAACTGCGGGCCATTGGCGATGTGCTGCGCGACCAGTTGTTCTACCTGCGCCGCTGCGGTTTCGATGCGTTCGCGATTCGCGCCGACAAAGACCCGTACGAAGCCCTGGAAGGTCTCAAGGACTTCTCGGTGACCTATCAGGCCGCCACCGACGAACCGCTGCCGCTGTTCCGTCGTCGCTGAAAACAAATAAAGCCCTGACTCCGCAAGGAGCCAGGGCTTTATTGCTTGTGAAGCAGATCACTCAGAACTCGACTTGCGTCAGGCCCCTTTTCTTGAGTGCGTACGCCAGTGCGGGAATGTCATCAAACAACTTTCCATTCAAGCTCCCCCAATAGCTACCTTCGATAAACACACTGAAGTCCGGCTTAGCATGGCTGGGTTGATGGCGCTTGATATAGGCCATTTCGATTTCATTGTTTCTGGAGCGATAGACGACCGATAAATCCTTAGTGGGTCTTTTATCAATCAGAAACATGCTTTTTTGCGGCAGTAACCTTTCAAAAACGGCGAAATCCTGTGGATCGCCCCGATATTGACCTTCGTTCATGATGCAACTTCCTTGCTGCTGTGAATGGTATCGAGAGTCTAAGCGAATTATCTTTGGACTCAACGCTCATATAAACACAAGATATTTTTTTCTTATTGATCAGGGTAGAACTCCTCTCAAAGGCCTGCGCGCTGCTCCAGCGCCCTGAACGCCACCCAGGGGTTTTCCAGCCGCCCTCCTACCGTAATCAATTGGTTCCATACTGCATCTGAAAAATCGGCCTGCTCCAGCAGTCGCCAGACTCGCGCCTGAAGTAACGGATAATCGACCAGAAAATCGGCGGTCAGGCTCAACCTGTCTATAGCGCTCAAAAAACGCGTACCGGAGGGTTTGCCTGCCAGTCGCCGCCAAAGGGCTTGCCGCCACTGTTTCAGCGGTTCATCGCAGTCCCGTAGCCACGCAATCGACTGTCCATAGTCATCGCCGGGCGCGCCCAGCCATAAATTGATCCCCGTTTGCTCGCGATGAATGATCAGTCGACGCAGCGTGTCCTCGTCCGTCAGTGGATTGCCCCACAACAGCACACGATCCAGCGAGACCGCCTGGTTCATCACCGCGGGCGGCACCCGGACAATGAGGTTGTCACGCAGATCCAGTGAGATCATGTAAGGCTCATCCCTGATGCCGATCGGGCACCGGGCAATCCCGGTGTTACTCAGGTTCAGCCACCGCAAGTCATTCATCCCGAGCAGCAAGGGCGGTTCGCCCAAAGGGTTGTCACTCAGGTCCAGTGTGTGAAGCCTGGCCAACCCGCCCAACTCCGACACCGTCTCTTCAGTGAATGCCAAGCCGGTGGCCTTGAGATTCAGCGACCTGAGATGCGTCAGGCCGAACAACGCCGTCGGCAGAACGGTCCGCCCATTACCCTGGGCGTCGAATTGAATCAGTTCGGCACTCTCGAGGTTCAAGGTCTGCAGATTCGGAAAACACTCGAGGAACCCATTCAAGGTTTCCCGCTCGGTCACATGAAAATGTGGCATCGACAACTCGATGACATCGTTGAAGCGGATGTTGATGACCGGCAATCGGTGATAATCCTCGAAGCCCATGTGGAGCTTGTACCCCACAAGCTCTTCGCCTGAATAGACGCGCAGGTCGTTCAATGCACGCCGTTGCCAGATCGCTTGCAGATCGTCAGCCAGTTCTATCCTGGATTCGCGCTCGTAGTTCATGGTGTCCAGGAGCAGTTGCGCGTTATGGTTTTCGATCTGTTCATCCGTCAGCCCCTGCGCATGCGCCTGTGCCCGGCCCTGGGCATCGGCACCGAGGAAAGGAATGTCCATGTCCTCAATGTCTCCCGCCACCTGATCGATCCAGCCACGCAAGTCAGTGTTGAGCTGGTGAAACTGTTGCCGCAGCAGATCGATGTGCGCCTGCGCATTGCCACCTGCACGCAGTAGCAGCTCATCGGCTTCAGCATCTGTGGAATCCGGATAGATTTGCTTGATCTGCAACCTCATCATTTCGTGCGTCAACACTGCGGCCTGCGGCGTATCAGGGAAAACACCCCCTCGTAGCCCTTGCGCCTCGAAAGGCAGGCCGCCATCCATTCGGTGCAATCCGAGCACCAACTCGGAACGGGGCATGGCCCGCTCACCGATTTTCAACCGCAACGCCCGGGCCGAGTCAATCGGGGGAAGCTGCAACGCCAAACGCTCTTCTGCGGACAAGACATCAAGAAGCGCCGCATAAAAATCCACTTGCCCGGCTTGCCCCTGGTAATGGCCTGCCACCTTGATCAGTCGTCGAACGCTGGGAGCGTCAAGTGCGCCGCTACGATCCACAAAGGCGCCTGAGACGGAGTTCTCAAGGATTTCAACGCGAAGGTTCCCGGGCCATCCTGGCAGGTTTTTCAGCGAATGCAGGACCAGCGTGTCCGACTCCGCACTGACCAGCGAGCGAATGTACAGTCCTTCATAAGCACGATTGAGCCGCACATGCTGCTGGTATTGCAGGGCCTTGTGATTCAGGCGCTTGAACGCTTGCCGGACCTGGACAGCGTCCACGGGGCTCTGGATATCGACGCCATAGCGGTCGAGCATTTGCTCGATGGCGGCCCTGGGCAAGCCAGGGTATTGCCGCTGGAACAACCGGACCCATTCGTGCTCCGAGTGCTCAAGCGCTTGGTAGCGGGTGGAAAACAGCCCGGCGCGCTCACTTTGGGGCACAGCCGCTTGCTCCAGTTCCTGTTCGATCCTGAAACGGCTGATGGTATCGGCCAGCAAGGGCGTCGGCGCACGCCCGCCCTGCATCAGGCGCAGCATGTCGTCATCGACTGCACTGACCTTGCCGATCTGCGCCAGCACTTCATCGCTCAAGGACGCCACTGACGGTCCGATTGCGCGGATAAGCGCCACACGGTTCTGCGGTGCGAGACTCGATGGCACTGTAGGGGTCGTGGGCCGAGCCAGCGACGGCCTGGTGCCCCCCTCGCCCGGATTGACGCCTGGTTCACGGGAACGTTCGGCAATGATGCCAGCATCGGCAGCATCGCCCTTCAGCACCGCGCCCGCGCCGGCCAGCGGCAAAGCATTGAGCAAACCAAATACGCTACGCGTGACACCCGCCGTTCGATCAGCCGAAGTTGCACCATTGACGGCCTGATCAAGGCCATAACCGGCGTCGATGAGGCCGGACAACGCCAGCAGCCCTTCGCCACCGGGGACGAACAGCGCCAGAGGACCAAACCGGTTGATCCACTGCACCACCGGTTCGACGGCGGCACTCAGGTTATCCCGATTGACCTGGGCATCGTCACGAATGGTGCTGACACTGGCCAGGGAGGCTTCCTTCATGGTCAACACCAGTTGGGCAAACGGGTCGGCGCCTGATGGCGAGTCATCGAAACCGATGTAGCGGGCCGGCGGCCAAAAACCGTCGTCGTTGAAGAAGCCCGCTTCTTTGTTCAGCCGGTGTTCACGCGGATAGACCGCCATGCCGTCCAGCGCCGTCAGCACACCGGCATGGAACGTGCCGTCCTTGCGATCATCCTCGGCAAAATGCGCCGCCAGGGCCAGTTTGCCGTCCCCGGCTTGACCCTGGGCCACTATCCACTGGTGCAATTGGCCGCTGTCTTTGAACCCATGCACAGGGGAGGAGTTACCGGGGATGTACAGCACTATCGCGCCATTCGCGTCGCGCCAGCCCCAGATATCCCTGGAGGTGTATCGATACAACTTCAGCCGCCCGACCTTGAGCGGCGTCGTCACGCGGGTGGGCGCCTGCAATTGTTCGATCGTCAGTGCCGACCATGCCTGGTCAGGCGGTAAGCCTGTGGCTTGCAGGGCCAGCTCAAGGCCCTTCTGGCTCAGGCTGTTTTCATGTCTTTGCAAAAACGCCGCCATGACAAATGCGGCCTTCGACGACGTTTTCAGAGGCTCCGGCCTGGTTGCGATGACGATTTCGTCCGCCGGCCAGGCCTGCTTCAGGTAGGCCTGATATCGAGTCTGCAGGTCCAGTTCCCAGACCCACTTCTTGAAGTCGGCGGGCCTCACGGCCAGTTGGGTGGCCGGCCCGTAGGCTTGTGGGACGGTACGGCGATAAATACCTTCATAGGCGCAGTGATAGTCGTTACCTGGCTCCGTCAAGTCATCCGCGTGTTCCAGCACATTGATGGCTGGCCCGACATCGGGTGGCGTGTACAAGCCAAATGCCGTTTCACCGAAACGCCCGTCTCCGACTGCCTGGAAATTGGCCAGCAACGCTTGCACCAGGGACATGCGGCTTGCCACCTGCCCCTGATGAATTCCATCTTGCGCAGGACGGCCCTTGTAGTCGTAATCGAGCGTTACCAGCTGCGCTGTCGTCGGGTCGATCTCCTGCCCCCACTTCTCCTGGATCAGGTGCCCGGCAAACTGCGCAGGGGTTTGCGGCAGCGCGATATCGAGGACGCTTTTGAGCGGGTCACGTATTCGCGCAGGGCGCAGCGCATTCGAGGCGGGCATTTCGTTGTGTGATAGGTCTGGCATGGCGCATTCCATGGCGAGCAATTAGGCATTCCACCCTAACCAGCCAGCCCGCTCCCGGAAGCGGGAAGGTTCGACAGCGATCATGGGAAATGTCGCATTCAACGCAAGAAAAACAGGAATCCAGGGCAAAAAAAATGAAACCCGCAGGTTTCATTTTTTTACATCGAGAGGCGTTGAAATCACCAGAAGCGCTGCTGGGTCAAGCGACTCCACCAACTCAACAACACGCGATCGACCGATCCGCTGGCCGCCATGCCAATGCGCTCTTGCAGGCTTTTGCGTTCAGCGTAATGCAGGTGATAAAGCTCGGACTGCCTGGCGCGCTCGGCCAGGTACTCGTCACTGGTCTTCAGTTCGTCCACCAGTTGTTTGTCCAGCGCCGCAATGCCAAGCCAGATCTCACCGGTGGCCACTTCATCGATCGCCAGTTGCGGGCGATAGCGGGCAACGAAGTTCTTGAACAACTGATGGGTAATATCCAGGTCTTCCTGGAACTTCTCCCGCCCCTTCTCGGTGTTTTCGCCGAATACCGTGAGGGTGCGCTTGTACTCGCCGGCCGTCAGGACTTCGAAGTCGATGTCGTGCTTTTTCAGCAGGCGATTGACGTTGGGCAACTGCGCGACCACGCCGATCGAGCCGAGGATCGCGAACGGCGCGCTGATGATCTTCTCGCCGATGCACGCCATCATGTAGCCGCCGCTGGCCGCGACCTTGTCGATACAAACGGTCAGCGGTACGCCGGCCTCACGGATACGTGCCAGCTGGGAGGAAGCGAGGCCGTAGCTGTGGACCATGCCGCCGCCGCTTTCCAGGCGCAGCACCACTTCGTCCTTGGGCGTGGCGAGGGTCAGCAACGCGGTGATTTCGTGGCGCAGGCTTTCAGTGGCCGAGGCCTTGATGTCGCCGTCGAAGTCGAGCACGAAGACCCGCGGTTTGGCCTCGTGTTGCTTCTTCTGTTTTTTCTCGCTTTTGAGCTGGGACTTGCGCAAGGCCTTGAGCTGATCCTTGTCGAGCAAGGTTTGCTCCAGGCGTTCGCGCAGCCCCTTGTAGAAATCATTGAGCTTGCTGACCTGCAACTGGCCGGCGGATTTGCGTCGACCTTTGCTGCGCAAGGCCGCAAAGCTGGCCAACACCACCAGGATGGCGATCACCAGGGTCACGGTCTTGGCCAGGAAAACGGCGTACTCGGACAAAAACTCCACAGGGACTCCTTAAACGTTGCGCGGCATGCAAGCGCGCGGATACCACCAGCATACCCATGCGCCGCCCCTGCGACCAGCCGTGAAACCTCTGGCAACAGGCCTGTAACGAGCATTTCAAACAAGCGTATGTTTTTTCATTGACAGCTCAGCGCCATCCTCATAACCTCGCCAAACCTTCAACGTACCGGGATGACGCGGACGTGGGCAGCATCTATTTGATTCGACATGGCCAGGCCTCCTTTGGTGCAGACGACTATGACGTCCTGTCGCCCACCGGTATTCGCCAGGCACAAATCCTCGGCCAGCACCTGGCCGAACTCGGTATCAGCTTCGATCGCTGCCTGTCGGGCGACCTGCGTCGCCAGCAACACACGGCCAACAGCGCGCTCGAACAGTACGCCGCCGTGGGCCTGCCGGTGCCGATCCTGGAGACCGATCCGGCCTTCAATGAATTCGACGCCGACGCGGTGATCCGCGCGCTGTTGCCGGCCATGCTGGCGGACGAACCCGAAGCGCTGAACATCCTGCGCAACGCCGCGCAGAACCGTGGCGAGTTCCAGCGCATCTTCGCCCTGATCATCGAACGCTGGCTCGCCGGCACCTATGACACACCGGGCCTGGAAAGCTGGCTGGGCTTCGTCGAACGCGTGCAGGCCGGTTTGCAGCGCATCCTCGAACGGGCCGACAACACTCAGAAAATCGCCGTATTCACCTCCGGTGGCACCATCACCGCCCTGCTCCACCTCATTACGCAGATGCCTGCCAAACAGGCTTTTGAACTGAACTGGCAAATCGTCAACACCTCGCTCAACCACCTGAAATTCCGTGGTCGCGAGGTCGCCCTGGCTTCCTTCAACAGTCATGCACACCTGCAACTGTTGAAGACCCCCGAACTCATCACGTTTCGCTGAGTCCGGACTATTGTCACCCTGGCTGTAATCACCCTGCTCTAATTACCAGAAAAAGGATCAAACCATGACCTCCGTAGCAGATGCAGTACAAGCAATGAAAGCCAAGTTCAACCCAGGCGCTGCTGCCGGCCTGGACCTGGTCTTTGGTTTCCGCATCGACGACACCAAGAACTTCTCGCTGGTCGTCAAGGACAGCACCTGCGAGCTGCTGGAAGGCGAAAACCCGGACGCCCAGGTGACTCTGGTGATGGACGGCGAAACCCTGCAAGGCATCGTCAGCGGCGAAACCGACGGCATGCAGGCATTCATGGGCGGCAAGCTGCGCGCTGAAGGCGACATGATGCTGGCGATGAAACTGTCCGAGCTGTTCCCGGCCTGATTGCGCTGCTTGCGACTGTCGCAAGCGCGCCTGGCTGCAAACGAATCCCGCCCCTTGTGGCGGGATTCGTCGTTTTCGACGCGTGAAAACCACCGCCCGCGGATTTGCCGTCTATATTCCATCTGGCCGCATGCGGCGCCTTCAGCTGTTTGCCCTCAACTCACGTTGCGCGGAGCACTGACATGAGCCCACCCGAGGAACACAACGGTGTCAACCGTCGCCACGTTCTCCAAGGCCTGTCCGCGGGCGCTGTCGGTGCCTGGATCAGCCCGCTGTTCGCTGGGAGTAAAACCATGCCAGACACCCCCGCCGACCTCATTCTCTACAACGGACGCCTGCACACCGTCGATCGCAAGAAACCCCAGGCCAGTGCCGTCGCCATCAAGGACGGACGCTTCGTGGTGGTCGGCAGCGACGCCCAGGCCATGGCCCTGCAAGGCCCCGCTACGCAAGTCATCGACCTGCACGGGCGCACGGTGATCCCCGGCCTCAATGACTCGCACTTGCACCTGATCCGTGGCGGTCTGAACTACAACCTGGAACTGCGCTGGGAAGGCGTACCGTCGTTGGTCGATGCGCTACGCCTGCTCAAGGACCAGGCCGACCGCACGCCAACGCCACAGTGGGTGCGGGTGGTCGGTGGCTGGAACGAATTCCAGTTCGCCGAAAAGCGCCTGCCCACCCTCGACGAACTGAACAAGGCCGCGCCCGACACGCCGGTGTTCGTCCTGCACCTGTACGATCGCGCCTTGCTCAATCGCGCCGCCTTGAAAGTGGTGGGTTACACCCGCGACACGCCGAACCCGCCGGGCGGCGAAATCCAGCGCGATGCCAATGGCGATCCGACCGGCATGCTGATCGCCCGGCCCAATGCCATGATCCTGTATTCGACGCTGGCCAAAGGGCCGAAATTGCCGCTGGAGTACCAGGTCAACTCGACCCGGCAATTCATGCGCGAACTCAATCGCCTGGGGGTCACCAGCGCGATCGACGCCGGCGGTGGTTATCAGAATTACCCGGACGACTACCAGGTCATCCAGCAGTTGGCCAAGGACCGGCAGTTGACCGTACGCATCGCCTACAACCTGTTCACCCAGAAACCCAAGGAAGAGCTCACCGATTTCAAGAACTGGACCAGCACCTCGCGCTACGGCCAGGGCGACGATTTCCTGCGGCATAACGGCGCCGGGGAAATGCTGGTGTTCTCGGCGGCGGATTTCGAAGATTTCCTTGAGCCGCGCCCGGACCTGCCGGCCTCCATGGAACAGGACCTGGAACCGGTGGTACGCCATCTGGTGGAGCAACGCTGGCCGTTTCGCCTGCATGCTACCTACAACGAATCCATCAGCCGCATGCTCGACGTGTTCGAGAAGGTCAACCGCGACATTCCCTTTGACGGCTTGCCGTGGTTTTTCGATCACGCCGAGACCATCACCGCGCAGAACATCGAGCGGGTCAGGGCGCTGGGCGGCGGTATTGCCATTCAGGATCGCATGGCGTTCCAGGGCGAGTACTTCGTCGACCGCTACGGCGCCAAGGCGGCCGAACACACGCCGCCAATCGCCCGCATGCTGGCCGAAGGCGTACCGGTAGGCGCCGGCACCGATGCGACACGGGTGTCGAGCTACAACCCTTGGACTTCCTTGTATTGGCTGGTCAGCGGCCGCACGGTCGGCGGCTTGGCGTTGTACCCACAGGGTTTGAGCCGTGACACCGCACTGGAACTGTTTACCCACGGCAGCGCCTGGTTCTCCTCCGAGCAAGGCAAGAAGGGTCAGATCAAGGTCGGGCAACTGGCGGACCTGATTGCCCTGTCGGGGGACTATTTCCACATGGAGGCCGAGGGCATCAAAGACATCGAATCGGTGCTGACCCTGGTCGATGGCAAAATTGTCTACGCCAGCGTCGAGTTCGAAAAACTCGGGCCGCCGCCCATTCCCGTGGTACCGGAATGGTCGCCGGTAGCCAAGGTGCCAGGGCACTGGAAAGCTTCGGCACCGTTGACGGCCCAGGTGCATCAATGCGTCGGGGCCTGTGCGGTGCATGCGCACAGTCATGAGCGGGCGCGCTTGTCGGATGCGCCGGTGAGTGACTTCCGCGGGTTCTGGGGGGCGTTTGGCTGCTCCTGTTTCGCGTTTTGATCGACAATTTCGCTAACATCGCAACCCAATGTGAGAGCGGGCTTGCTCGCGAAGGCAGTAGTTCAGTCAACATTTCCGTTGATTGACATGACCCCTTCGCGAGCAAGCCCGCTCCCACATTGGATCTGCGTGGAAGGTACATTCTTCATCGCTGAACACCACCTGTGGCAGCTGGTGAAGCCTGCTCCTACAATGCGAGCATTTCCCGCACCGGCCGCCCCATGGACATCGATCTCGCCCGCACCTTCCTGGAAATCGTCCGCCACGGCAGCCTTGCCGCGGCGGCCGAGAAGCTCCACGTCACCCAGACCGCGATCACCGCGCGGGTCCAGAAGCTCGAAAGCCACCTGGGCAGCACGCTGTTCGTGCGCAACCGCGCCGGCGCCCGCCTGACGCCCAATGGTGAGGCGTTCGTGATCTATGCCAATCAACTGGTGGAGACCTGGGAAGCCGCACGCCGGGACTTGCCCTTGCCCGAGGGGTTCCACGACGTGTTGCACATCGGTGGCGAGGTCAGCCTGTGCAATCCGTTGATGCTCAGTTGGGCCGGCGTATTGCGCGAGAAGATTCCCGGCCATGCACTGCGCATGGAAATCCGCGACGGCGAAAACCTGCTGCGCCAACTGGAGCTTGGCGTGCTCGATGCGGCGCTGGTCTATCAACCCGAGTACTGGCCGCGCCTGCAGGTCGAGCAGATCCTCGAGGAAAAACTCATCCTCGTACGCCACCCCGAACGCCCCGAACCCTATGTCTACATCGACTGGGGCCAGCACTTTCGCCGTCAGCACGACGCCGCCCTGCCGGAAAAAGCCAAGGCGGCGCTCAGTTTCAACCTTGGCCCCCTGGGCTTGCAGTACATCCTCGAACACGGCGGCAGCGGCTACTTCCGCACCCGGGTGGTGCAGAGCTACCTGGAAAACGGCATGCTGGAGCCCGTGCCCAAGGCGCCGGAATTCAGTTACCCCACCTACCTGGTCTACTCCCGCGACCGCGATTCGCCCGCGCTGCAACGGGCCTTCGATCTGTTGCGCGAGGTGATCAAGAGCGATGACGACTGGTCGCAGCGCTGGAATCCGCTGACTTGAGTCAGCTTTGAATATTGCCCTGGTCTTGCGGGCCCCATCGCTGGCAAGCCAGCGCCTACAGGGGACGCGTACAGACCTGTAGGAGGATTTTGCTTTTGAACTTCTTGCCCCCCGCGAGGCATCGAACGTCAGTAGTAGATCGGGTATGGCCACGAAAGATGGGGCGGCAACAAAATCCAGCCCGGCTGCCAGCCAAAACCCGGGGATCGACTAATCTGCTGGAGATAACTATAACGACAGGTGATTGCAGTGAGGCAGACCACCGAAGCATTCCGCGCCCGTTACCGTTGCGACATTCATCCCCGCTATAACCCCTGGCTCCATGGCACCTTCGTCCTGGTGTTCGGCCTGGTGGCGATCGGCATTTTCTGGAGCACCGTGCACCAGGTAACGCCCCTTGAATGGCTGGCGGTACCGGTGGCCCTGTTGTCCTTGAATCTCGTCGTGTACCTGGTGCATCGGCACCTCGGTCATCACAAAAAAAACTTCGCGCGACTGTTCTATGCCCGGCATGCCGGCGACCATCACAGTTTTTTCGCCCCCGGCCACATGTCCTACGACAGCGCTCGCGACTGGCGGGTGATCCTGTTCCCGCCCTGGCTGATCGTGTTGCACACCCTGCTGATCACCGTGCCACTGTGGTGGCTGCTCAAGCATCTGGATGCGAACGTTGCCGGACTGGTCGGTGGCTGCCTGGTCCTGGGGTACCTGACCTATGAAGTGTTCCATGCCTGCGAGCATCTGCCGCCGCACAACCGGATCACGCGCCTGCCCTGGATCCGCCAGATGCGTCGCCTGCATGAACTCCATCACCGCCGCGAAATGATGCAGCAGCGCAATTTCAACATCGTATTTCCGTTGATGGATTACCTGTTCGGCACCCTCTACTGGGAACCGGAACCGGAGCCGGCCTTCAGGCACCTGGAGAGAACACCCATGACCCGCATGCAGCACAAGATCGACATCGCCGGCGACCCCATCGCCGTGCTCGCCTATGCCAGTACCGTGACCCGCTGGCCGGATTGGCACCCATCGTCCCTGAGGATAAACGGCCAGAACGGTCCGTTGCATGCGGGCGCGCGGTTCGAAGAGGACATCCGCGCCGGTGGGCGTGACGGACACTTGAGCTGGATGGTCGATGAGTATCTGCCCGGACGACGCTGGGTTGCCCGTGCCCATGGCGACAATGGCCTGTCATTGCGGCTGACTTACGAATGCGCGGCCGAGGGTGATGGCTCGCGGTTTGCCCGCACGCTGGAATACCAGTTCAGCGGGTTGGTGATGCGCATCGCCAACCAATTGCTGCTCAAGCGACGGATCGAGCGCGAATCGGCGGCGTCGATGCTGGCGCTTCGCAATACCGTGGAAAAATACCTGACGTCTTCAGGAGTCCGTGCGTGAGCCGACCGAACCGCTTTCATCATTGGGTATTGCTATTGATCGTCGCCCTTGGCGCCTTCCTGCTATTGATGCCGACCAAGGTCAAGCCCGTCGCCTGGTCACCACAACCCACCCCCTCCCTCAGCAGCGGACCGTACGCGGACAATCAGCGCCTCAAGGCTGTGGCACCCGTCGGTGCCGCAAACATCGACGGCCCCGAAGCGCTGCTCATGGAGAACAATGCGCTGATCACCGGGTTGCATGATGGCCGGGTCATTCGCACCAGCCTCGACGGCCAGGACACCAAGGTGCTGGCTGACACCGGCGGCCGCCCCCTGGGCCTGGCCCGGCATCCCAATGGACTGTTGGTGATCGCCGACGCCGTCAAGGGCTTGTTGTCGCTGGACGCCCAGGGTCGCCTGGTAGCGTTGTGCACCAGCGCCAACGGCGTGCCGCTGGGTTTCACCGACGACGTGGCGATCGACAAGCCCGGGCACTACGCCTACTTCAGCGATGCCTCCAGCCGGTTCGGCTACGGCAAGGATGGCGAGGCAATCATCGAACATGGCGGCGACGGGCGCTTGTTGCGCTATGACTTCCAGACCGGCAAGACCACGGTGCTGCTGGACAAGCTGGAATTTGCCAATGGTGTCACCCTGGGTCCGGACGATGCCTTTGTGCTGGTCAACGAAACAGGCGCGTATCGCATCAGGCGCTATTGGTTGAGCGGGCCGAACGCCGGCACCCATGACCTGTTCATCGACAATCTGCCGGGCATGCCGGACAACCTGGCCTTCAATGGCCGCGACCGGTTCTGGGTGGCGCTGTATGCGCCGCGCAACGCCCTGCTCGACAAGACCGCACCCTACCCTTTCGTGCGCAAGATGATTGCGCGAGCGATGACCGTCCTGCCCAAGCCGGTGGAAAAACGCGCTTTTGTGCTGGGGCTGGACCTGGAGGGCAAGGTGGTCGCCAACCTGCAGGACGGCAGCAGCGGCAATTACTCGCCGATCACCACCGTGCGTGAATATGGGGAGTGGTTGTATTTTGGCTCGTTGAAAGCGAAAAACATGGCGCGGTTGCCGCTGAGTACGGCGCTTCAGTAAACCTGTGGGAGCGAGCCTGCTCGCGAAGGCGGAGTGTCAGGCGCCCACAATGGCGACTGATACACCGCCTTCGCGAGCAGGCTCGCTCCCACAAGGACTACCGCGGATCGGACTCTGCATTATCGGTTTCTTCGCGCACCCGCTCCCGATCGATGTCAGTGCCGTCGTCCTGATCCATGGGGATGGCACCTTCATTGTTCGGCAGCTCATCAATGCCCGGCTCATCCTCCGGATTGACGGCAGTACGGCCGGGACTCAAGGGTTCTGGATGGGTGGGGATGGGGTCGTAGCCACCTTGTTCTTCGCTGGGGAATTTTGCATCGGACATGAGGCACCTCGCATGAAGCCGCGTTATCGGGCTCTGAGCATTCGAGGTGCCGGTTGATTTCGCCGTTCCAATTATTCAGCCACCGATTGTCGGTGGCTTACGGCGCCTGGAGTTGCCTGACGATCTTGTCCTTGACCTCCAGGCGCTTGGCCTTGAGCTTTGTCACTGCATCATCGCTGGATTTGGCTTGCTCGGCCTTCACGACTTCGGCATCCGCCTGCGAATATTTGTTGATCAGTGAATCCAGTAACGGATCCTTGGTGCGTTTCTGCTGGATTTCTTCCTTTGTGCAACTCAAATCCTGATAAAGGTCATGGGGCACCGGCATGGAACACCTCCGTTTGTTAATCGGTAGCAAACGCGATTGATTGCGTTCGCCAACTATCAGAATGGCCTTGGTTAGTCGGTTCTGTCGACCACCTGTCAGACCAGCGGTGCCCGTTCGTCGTCCTGTCGCAAATGCGATAAAACCTTTGCACCGCTCGCCACCTCCACAGAGTAACGATCAACTCGATCGCCCATGAATAACTGTGTGGAGAAGAACCAATGGAAGGATTTAACCTGCGCCACCTCACTCTGGCCATCGCCTTGAGCACCACCATGGGCGCGGCATTCGCAGCAACCGATAACGATTTTGTCGACAAGGCCGCCGCAGGCGGGATCGCCGAAATCGAAACCAGCCGGCTGGCACTGGAAAAAAGCCAGTCAGCCGATGTCAAGGCGTTCGCCAACATGATGATCACCGATCATTCCAAGGCCAATGATGAACTGGCGGCCATCGCGAAAAAAAATGACATTGAAGTGCCGGACACCACGACACTGGTGAAACAGGCCAAGGAAAAAATCCTCGATATGCGTGATGAATCTTTCGATTCGGCCTATGCGAACAATCAGGTCAAGGCTCACGAAGACACCATCGAGCTGTTCAAGAAACAAGCCAACACCGTGACCGACGACAAAACCAAAGGCGCAATGGAGCTCAAGGGCTTTGCGCAAAAAATGTTGCCGGGGCTGGAAAAACACCTGGATATGGCGAAAAAGCTCCAAGCCGCCCATCCGGACAAATAGTCCACTCATCAAACAAAAAGACCGCATCCATCGATGCGGTCTTTTTGTTTGTGGCCGGCCTAGCCGCCATCGGTATCGATGTCGGCATCCGTGTCATCGCCAGCTTTGGGGCGATCGGGAGTGGGCTTGAAGCCCGGGCTGAATTCGTTGTCGTTGTCGCTGTGTACATTTTTCTGATCGACCGCTTTGTCGGCACTTTCCGGCTCGGGGGTCTTGGCGTTTTCGTCTGCTTCATTGTCATCTTTCATAAGGACCTCGTTCGTCATTGCCCAACCGACACAGCCGGGCCATAACCGTTCGAATCCACCACGCGACCAACGTTCCCTTCGTCTTTGTCCTACAGTCCTTGGGTATCGGATGAAAATAGCTGTCGAACGCGAACAACTATTTCATCCGCCAAATGTCACTGCTTTGCGCCGGTCATTTTTTGGGGAATCGGCCGCATACTTTCAAGGAGTCCAGTCACATGGCGGCACTGCAAACCAGCACACTCGATATGATGAAGAAAAACCAGGCACAACTGCTTGCCGAATGGAAAAACAGCCTCGATTCCAACGGCGCCACGCGTAATATCAAAGAGCAGGATCTGCAACAGCAGACCTCGGAATTCCTGCAACTGGTCATCTCGGGTCTGCAAAATGGCAATGGCCAGAACATTGCCGCCGCCAGCTGGGACGAAATCCGCCAGTTCCTCGACAAACTCTCCAATAGCCGCGCGCAACTCGGCCAGGATTCACACCAGACCGCCAGCTTTATCTTCTCGCTCAAAGGTCCGCTGTTTGCCCTGTTGCAGAACCATTACCAGGACAGCCCCGCACTGTTGGCCGAGCAACTCTGGGAAATCTCCGAATTGCTCGACGCCCTGGGCATGCACACCCTGCGCACCTTCCAGAAATCCCGTGAAGCGGTGATCAAGCGCCAGCAGGAAGAGCTGCTGGAGCTGTCGACCCCGGTGGTCAAGCTGTGGGATGGCGTCCTGGCCCTGCCCATGATCGGCACGCTGGACTCGCAACGCACCCAGGTGGTGATGGAGTCACTGCTGCAGCGGATCGTCGACACCGGCTCGGAGATCGCCATCATCGACATCACCGGTGTGCCGACCGTCGATACCCTGGTGGCCCAGCACCTGCTCAAGACCGTTACCGCCATCCGCCTGATGGGTGCCGACTGCATCATCAGCGGCGTGCGCCCACAGATCGCCCAGACCATCGTGCACCTGGGCCTGGACCTGCAAGGCGTGGTGACCAAGGCCAACCTGGCCGACGCCCTGAAACTGGCCCTTACCCGGCTGGGACTGACCGTCAGCAAGGCGGACTGAGCCGATGGAGCGCATTCCGATTCTGCAAATGGGCGACTTCCTGCTGGTGACCATCCAGGTGGACATGCATGACCAGTTAGCCCTGACCCTGCAAGACGACCTGTCCGAGCGCATCAGCAGGACCTCCGCCCGCGGCGTGTTGATCGATATCTCCGCCCTGGACATGGTGGATTCGTTCATCGGCCGGATGATCGGCACCATCTCCGGGCTGTCGAGCATCATGGATGCCCAGACCGTGCTGGTCGGCATGCAGCCAGCGGTGGCCATCACCCTGGTGGAACTTGGCCTGACCTTGCCCGGGGTCAGTACCGCGCTGAATGTCGAGCGCGGGATGAAACTGCTTCACGAACGAGTACGCGAGCAATGACAGTGCGCAGCAGCGGCACTCATCCCATTCACATCGAGCAGGACGTCGTCCTGGCCCGCCAACTGGCGCGCAAACTCGCCCAGGAATGCGGCATGCGCCTGATCGACCTGACCAAGCTGGTGACCGCGGTCAGCGAGTTGGCGCGCAATACCATGGTGTACGGCGGCGGTGGCGACATGGACTGGCAAATCCTCGACGAGAGCCCGCGCGTAGGCCTGCGCCTGGTCTTTCGTGACGAAGGACCGGGTATTCCCGACGTCAAACTGGCCATGACCGATGGCTGGACCTCAGGTTCCGGCCTGGGCCTGGGCCTGACCGGTGCCAAGCGCCTGGTCAATGAATTCGAACTCGACACTGCACCGGGAAAGGGTACTCGCGTAACGATTACCCGATGGACATGAATTTCGGTGGTTCGATGACACAAGCGCTGGTCATCGAGGACATCAGCCAGATCGGTCATGCACGCCGCACCGCGCAGAAACTCGCGCAGCAGCATGGCTTCGACACCACGGATGCAGGACGGGTAGCACTGGTCGCCACCGAGCTCGCCAGTAACATTCTCAAGCACGCCGCCCGTGGCGAACTGCACCTGAGGGTCTTGCCCCGGGCCAGCGGCGCCGGCATCGAGAT
>Ga0075432_10000127_pt1 | contig 17335 bp, 13 predicted proteins | sample RhiMethybrSRZTD1_FD_72781 | JGI IMG/M metagenome (GOLD analysis project Ga0075432, IMG submission 72781) | Populus rhizosphere microbial communities from Tennessee, USA - Rhizosphere MetaG P. TD hybrid SRZTD1 | ecosystem: Host-associated > Plants > Roots > Rhizosphere > Soil | place: USA... | reverse complement strand
GTGACCACACATTCGTTTGGATGCCGGAACTGAACGGCCGGATTGGGTTAGCTGCCGTTCACAGCGCACAGCTGAGTGAAGCGGTGATTGGCCTTCGTGACCGGCAGCTATGGGTCGGTTAGCGACCACCACGCACCGTGACTGATCCAACCTTGTCCTCCCTCAATGTGGAGGACGAGCCATGAACACTATTGCTACATACAGCCATCAGCCTTGGAACAAGGGAAAGCTTGTCGGGCAGAAAGCCCCGCTCCGAGTCAGAGATATCTGGGCCATCCGGGTCAGACTCCAGCTCGCGGAGAAGACACGGGATCTAGCCCTCTTCAACTTGGCCATCGACAGCAAGCTGCGCGCCTGTGACTTAACCAGGCTGCGAGTACGAGACATAGCCCATGGGGAACATGTGTCGTCACGGGCCATCGTGATGCAGCAGAAAACTCAGCACCCAGTCCAGTTTGAAATTACTGAGCAAACCCGAACAGTTCTGGAGGCTTGGATGCATCAGGCCCACCTCCGCAGTGAGAGCTTCTTGTTTCCGACCCGGTTGCACGACTCAGATCATCTCTCCACCAGGCAATACGCTCGCATAGTCAAAGCCTGGGTTACAGCCATTGGCCTTGACCCAACCATGTACGGCACTCACACGCTACGGCGAACCAAGGCATCGTTAATCTATCGCAGAACAAAGAACTTGAGGGCAGTCCAACTCCTGCTTGGTCATACGAAGCTTGAAAGCACCGTCAGATACCTAGGCATCGAGGTCGATGATGCTCTGGAAATGGCTGAGCAGACGGAGGTGTAAATCCCCCAGCGACGGTCGCAACTTAACCGTCGCTATCCGGCCAACAGCGGACGCTGACCACCGACAGATCGTAACCTGGAATGGCTATTTACTGACGGTGAAGCCCGAGTATCAAGTCCGATTGCTGGCCTTGAACGCCTCGACGTCAAATTCACCCAACACCGGAACACTCGCATCACTGTCCGGTAATCCACGGGAGAATTTCACCGGAAATCCGACGCTGATCGACCTCTCCGCAGGCAATTCACTCACCGTACCTCGCGCCTGCACATGCGGATCATCGAACAATTCGCTGGCGTTGAGCAGCGGCGAAAATGGCAAGTCATGCCCGGAAAAAGTTTCAGTCCACTGCTGCAGGGTACGACTGAAGAACACCTCCTTGAGCATGGCATTCACCTCCTGCTTGCGGCCAAAGCGGCTCATCCGATGAGCGAATCGCTCTTCCCTGAGCTGCGGAAAATCATCGCCGAGTACTTGGCCCAACATCACCCAGAACTTGTTCTCGAGAATGCCCATCGCCAGATAGCGACCGTCGCGGGTCTGGAAAATATCGTTCTCGGGCATCACCGTTGGCGAAGCCACAGGATTGTCTTCGAAGCCACGGGCCAGCCAGGCCATGTGGGCGGTCCAGGACAGGATGGCGTCGTGCACCGACACGTCCAGGTGCTGGCCTACGCCCTGCTGGCGGGCGCTCATGATTGCCACGGACAGCGACAACGCGGCGTAGGCCGAAGCGGCATAATCGGATAGTCGTACCTTGGGCCGGGCGATTTTGTCCTCGACCTGCACCGGGATCGACCAGTAGCCGGCCATGGCCAGATAGTTGAGGTCGTGACCAGCATGGGCCGCATAGGGTCCAGTTTGGCCGAAGCCGGAAATCGAGCACAGGACGATGGCCGGGTTGACCTTCGCCAGTTCTTCATAACCCAGACCGAGTCGCTGCATGACACCGGGACGAAAGCCCTCGACCACGGCGTCGCACTGGTGCACCAGTTCAAGGAAGGCCGATTTGTCGGTCGGGTCCTTGAGGTTCAAGGCGATGGAGCGTTTGCCACGGTTGAACTGGGCAAACACGGCATGACCAAGCATCCTCGAACTGTCGCCGGTGCCGGGTTGCTCGACCTTGATGACATCCGCGCCCAACTGCAACAGCAGAGAGGTGGCGTGAGGCCCGGGCAGCAGTTGACTGACATCGATGATCTTCACGTCTTTGAGGCAGGACCACTCAGGCTTCATGTTGCTGTTCCTTTTGAAAAAGTCAGACTTGCGCCAGTGCCGCTATCAGGCTCAGCATCGCCAATAACGCCGAACACAGGGTGAGGATCAATAGCGGCAGCGGGTTGCAGGTTGCGCCCTGCGCTTCAATTCCGAGGCGCGCACGTCGGTAGCACCGCTGCTGATCAAACAGGATCGTCAGGGCCAGCAACGCTGCCAGGGTGAAAACCGACGCCATCAACAGAGGGGAATGCTGCACGCAACGCAGCGCCAGACAGGCCACCAGCACCAGCAGGATCAGCGTGCGCCGCCAGGCCAGGATGGTCCGCTCCGGCTGCAACCCGGCATCGCTCATCCCTGCCCCCAGAACGCCGCCATCACGCCGACGACGATAGCGGCGCAACCCAGTGACAGCAGCGGCGTCAGCAGGGAAACCGGCAACGCGGCCTGGCGACGCAGCGCGCGCTCGACACTCAACCAGCGCCAGAACGCGCAGAGGCTGACGATCAGGCCCAGGCTCAGCAGACCGACTACCACTGCACGCTTGGCATCCGGGTTGAACAGTCCCGGGGTGAAAGCTTCAACGGCAATACCACTGGCCAGTAGTGCCAGCGCCGTACGAATCCAGGCCAAAAAGGTACGCTCATTAGCCAGGGTAAAACGTGGATCAGGCTCCTGCCCTTGGCCTAACAGCACACGGTTCAGGGCAGACGAAGACGCGGTCGGCTTCATGCAACGCACTCCATAGTGCCCGGCTGCAAGGCATTGAAAATCAACACGCTAGCGTTGCAACCAGGCCGATAAACAGGTCATATAAAAGCAATGGCGCCATGCTAGTCAGGCGCTGTGTGCTGGACCAATATCGTCTTTCAATACAACCCATAACGCGCCGGCATGGCCGCGGAAACCCCGATGACACTCAAACAACTGCGTTATCTCATTGCGATTGCCGAGGCCGGGAGTTTCTCCTCCGCGGCACGCCGGGCGTACATTGCGCAACCGGCGCTGAGCCGGCAGATCAACTTGCTGGAAAGTGAGCTGGAGATGCAGTTGCTCGAGCGTGTGCACGATGGCGTCAACCTCACCGATGCCGGTCGACGCCTGTACGAGATTGCCCGCTCGGTGGTGCAGACCATCGACACGGTCAAGGGTGAACTGGAGTCTACCAAGGGCAACCCCAAGGGCCGCGTGGCCATCGCCATACCGGTCACTGCTTCGGCACTGCTGCTGCCGCTGATCATCACCCGCGCCAGCGAAAAATTTCCCGGCATCGAGCTGACCGTGCGCGACGGCCTGAGCCAGGAAGGTGGCGAAGCCATCGAGCTGGGCAAGGTCGACTTCGGCGTGGTACCCAATGCTGAAGAGCTCGAGCATGTGCATGCCGAGCCGATTTTTACCGAAGAGTTGTACTGGTTGAGCCTGCAGGCACCGACCTGTGCGGACGACAGCATCACCCTGGCCCAGGCGCTCAGCGGTCCCCTGGTGATGGCGCCACGGGCCAGTTCACACTTGCGCCGACGGGTGGAACAGGCGGCTATCGAAGCCGGGCTGGAGCTCAAGGTGCGATACGAGCAACAAACTGCCCAGGGTGTCAGCAGCCTGGTGCGCAGCAACCTGGCAGCGACCATCGGCAACTGGCCGGCGGTGGAAGAAAACCCGCAACAGATGGCCCGGCGCATTGTCGAGCCGAGCGTGCGACGCACTTTTTCGATCGCCTACTCGACCCACAAGCCCCTGACCTTTGCCGCCTCGTGCATGCGCGATCTGGTGCGCGCCCTGCTGATCGAAGTAGTGCAGTCAGGGCGCTGGAAAGGTGAGTTGATCGAGCGTCAGCGGGAACCGCAGGACGCTTGAGGTCGTTCAGCCGCGCAAGACGATGACGGGCGCCGGCAACTGCAGCTGGTTGCGCGAACGCTGCGGGTTCATGGTCAGCAGGCCGATCAGGCCGGCGCTGATCAGGATCGCGCCACAGACCATGAAGCCATGGGCGTAACCATCACCGTTGATGCCTTGGGCATTCTGCACCAGAAAGCCGGTGACCACCGGCGCCGCCAGACCCGCCAATGAACCACAGGCGTTGCCGATGGCGAGCATGCTGCCGCGTTGGCCGCTGGGCACCACTTCGGCCAGCATTGCCGGGCCAATCGAATACATCACCAGCGCCAGGCCACCGCTGAAGGTCAGGCAGGCCATCCGCTCCGCGACCGACAGTCCGGGCAGCATCAATGAGGCAGCGAGGATGCCGCTGAAGATCAGGCACACGGACACGAACACGCCCCGGGCCACCCGTGATGGCAAACCGCGTCGCAACAGACGCTGCGACCACCACGCCATGATCAGACTCAGCGGCGTGGTCACCAACACGAAAACCACGAACATCCGCCCGGCACTCAATGAAGCCATGCCCAGACCTTTCTCCAAATAGGCCGGGACCCAGGTCAGGGTCAACGCCAGCGACCAATTGGCGGCAAAGTGGCCGACGTAGTTGCCGATCACGGTCGGGTCACTCAACAGTCGCCGGTAAGGGATGCGTGTCTGCACCGCCGTGGCTTGGGTATTGGCCGGGACGATATTGTCCAACTGCCCTTCCTTGCCCAGGCGATACCAAGCCACGCACCAGACCAGACCGATGACCGCCAACACAGCGAAGTTGCTGCGCCAGCCGTAATGCACGCTCATCCACGGGATCAGCAGGCCGGCCACCAGCAAACCCAGGGCGCTGCCCGAATGCAGCAGGGCTACCGGCAGGCTGCGCTTGTTGTCGGGGAACCATTTGTACAGAGCGTGGGTGGCTACCGGCGAGGCTGGGCCTTCGCCGATGCCGAGCAACACCCGGCAGGCGATGATGGTCCACAGCGAAGTGGCAAACAGCATCGGCAATTGCACCAGCGCCCAGAACAGGCCCATGGCGAGTAACAAGGTGCGGGTAGGTTTGCGGTTGGCGAGAAAGCCGCCGAGCACTGCCGAGAGCGAGAACAGCCAGTGCAAGGCGCCACCGATCAGGCCAAACTCTGCCGGGCTCAGCTGCAGTTCAGCCATCATTGGCACGGCGACCAGGCCGATGACTACCTTGTCGAGGAAGTTCACCAACATCATCACTGCCAACAGCGCCGCAATGGTCCAGGCGGCTTTCGGGCGGTAGCTGGATTCGATGCCGAGCATGGGATACCTCTGATTGTTATTATCAGGTAGAAGGCGTCCGCCTCGGGGACGGACGCAGTTTCGTCGGTTCAGCCCGGCATGAGGATGCCCTTGGCGATGGTGTTGCGCTGAATCTCGCTGGTGCCGGTGAGAATACGCATCATGCGGGTGGCGCGAAACATCCACTCCACCGGATTGCCGCGAACCAGACCGGCGCCGCCGTGTACCTGCACGGCACGGTCGACAATCCGGAACGCCGCCTCCGAGCTATACAGCTTGCACATCGGCGCCTGAGTACGGATGTCGCCACCGGCATCGTTCAACGCCGCCGTGGCGTACATCATGCTGCGCGCCGCCAGCAGCTCGGTGGCCATGTCGGCGATCATGTGGTTGACCGCCTGGAACATGGCGATCGGCTTGCCGAACTGGGTGCGGGTGCGGGCATAGTCGATCGACAGGTTCAGGGCCAGGCCAGCCATGCCGAGCATGGTTGGGCAGTGCAGCAGGCGGTTGAGGGTGATGCGCCCCATGGCCAGCTTGAAACCGGCACCCTCGTCGCCGATGCGGTTTTCAACGGGTACCCGCACGTCCTTCAGCTCGATGTTGCCGTGGCTGCCACCGCCAGACATGACCTGGTAATCCGCGTCGATCCGTACACCCGGGCCCTTGAGGTCAACGAAGAAGGCCGAGATACCACCCGCCCCCTGCCCCGGTCCGGTCACCGCCAGCAACACCGCGAAGTCTGCATAGGGTGCGCCGGAGATGTAGCGCTTGGCGCCATTGAGCACGTAGTGATCGCCGTCAATCCGGGCGCTGGTCTTTATTGCGCTGGCATCGGAGCCGGCCTCGGCTTCGGTCAGGGCGAAACACACGGCCTTCTCGGCCCGGCACACCGGCTGCAAAAACTTCTCGACCTGCACCTCGCTGGCCACCTTGAACAGATGGCCAACCCGCGGTGGGCCGCTCAGCTCGCCCAGTACATGAGGCGCGAGCATGGAGCCGGTAAGAATCGCCGCTTCCTTGACGGCGCACAGGTCGACCACGCTCAGGCCGGCACCGCCGAGGTTTTCCGGCAGCATGACGTTATAGAAGCCCAGTTCGCAGGAACGCTTCCAGACATCTGCGAGAATCGCCCGGGGATGCGCTTCACCCCATTGCAGTTTTTCTTTCTTCTCCAGCGGGATGATTTCATCACGGATGAAGGCTTGCATGTCACTGATGATGCGTTTGGCTTTTTCGCTTGGTTCGATCATTTCGGTACTGCTCCTGCGGCGTCAGATCTTGCGCTGAGTGTTTTTCCAGTAACCATCGCGAACCACCCGGCGCACGATTTTACCGTTGGGGTTCTTCGGCAGCTCATCGATGAAATCGACGCTGCGCGGTTTCTTGAAACCGGCCAGGTACTCGGCGCAATAAGCGATGACTTGCGCTTCTGTGAGGGTCGCGCCCGGCTTGAGCACCACCACCGCTTTCACCGCTTCGCCCCACTGCTCATCGGGCACGCCGACCACCGCGGCCTCGAACACTTCGGGCAGGCGGTAGAGCACCTGTTCGACTTCGGTGGGGTAGATGTTGAAGCCGCCGGAAATGATCATTTCCTTCTTGCGGTCGACGATGAACACGTAGCCCAGGTCATCGACCGTGGCCAGGTCGCCGGTGAGGTAATAACCGTCCTTCATGACTTCGGCGGTGAGCTCCGGCGCCTGCCAGTAGCCCTGCATGATGTCGTCACCCTTGACCACGATCTCGCCGATTTCACCGGGCTGGATATCTTCGAACTGCTCGTTGACCACCCGCAGGTCGGTCTCGAAATAGCAGCGTCCGCAGGAAGACAACAAACGTGCGTCGCCGTCCTTGACCAGGTGATCCTGCTCGGTCAGCACCGTCACCAGCGAGCAGGTCTCGCCGGCACCGTAGCCTTGGGCGAGGATCGGTCCGAACACCTCGATGGCGCGCTCCACCAGCGCTGGTGCCATCGGCGCGGCGCCGTACATCACCAGACGCAGGCTGCTCAGGTCGAAGCGTTCGACACCTTCGACATTGACCAGGCGATTGACCATCGCCGGCACCAGGAACAGGCGCGTGACCCGCTCCTGCTCGATGGTGCGCAACAGCAGCTCATCGTCATAGCGCTCGATCAACAGGTTGCAGGCGCCCACCGCGAGCAGCGGCATGATCTGCATCCCGCTGGCATGGGTGATCGGGCCGACATGGGCCATGACATCATCCGGGCCGGCGCCACGCACGGGACTGGCCAGGCTCTTGCGCACCAGCGCCTTGCGATTGCCGAAGGTCAGCATCGCGGCCTTCAATACGCCGGAGCTGCCGGAGGTGTAGTGCAAAACCGCCAGCTGGTCATCAGCGGGATCGCTGTTCAGTGCTTGCTCATCGCCCATGTCGAGCACTTCGCGATAAGGGATATCACCGCCCTCATCGGCCAGCACGATGATCCATTTCAGGTGTTGCAATGCCTCGCGGTTAGCGACCAAGGCCTTCGCTGCTGCACTGCCGGTGATCACCGCGACACTGCGTGAATCGTCAAGCACGCGCACGATTTCTTCGGGCGACAAGCGTGCGTTGATCGGCACCTTGACCATGGCGGCCTTGTAGAAGGCCACCTCTGCCTCGACCAGTTCGACGCGGTTCATCGCCAGGATTGCCACATGGGCACCAGGCTCCAGGCCAAGCTTCAACAAGCCAGAGGCCAGGCGATTGCTGCGCGCTTCAAGTTGCGCGTAGGTCAGGCGCTGGCGGCTGTCGACGACCGCCTCGTTGTGCGGCCAGTAATGCGCACTTCGGCTGACTATCTTTCCAAGATTCACTTTTTATTCTCCGAAGTAGAACGGGGTGGCCGATCTTACAAGTGGAGAAAAAAAGCCCGCCAATACAACTCTTGAGCGGTCCCCCATAACAAAACGGGATGGCTTGGGCCTACAACCACTCCTGAATGTTGCGCTCGCAGGCCTCGTCCTGGAACAATTCGACCAGCCGCTTGCTCACCGGCGACAGGTAGCCGCCCGGCCGGGTGATCAGGCCGATGCGCCGGCGCAGGTCGAGGCCACCCAAGTCCAGATTCAAGGGGGCAAGGCCGGCGGCCTGGGTCATCCGCCCGCAACGCGAAAGGGTCAGGGTCGGGGTGCCGACGATTAGCCCGAACAGGGCTTCGCTGCTGAAATCGGCTTCGATGCGCAAGGTCGGTGGCGCCAGGCCTTGCTTGATGAATGCGTTGTCGAGGGCCTGGCGAATGCTGATGTGACCTTCCGGCAACAGCCATTGCTGATCGTGCAGGTCACTGAGCTGCACGCGCTTGCTGGCCACCAGCGGGTGCTGGGCATCGGCCACCACCGCCAGGCAATCTTCATACAGCACCTGGGTGTCGAAGCCCTCGGTGGCCGCCGAGATCGGCATCACCGCCACGTCGATCTCGCCATTGCGCAGCAGCTCCAGCAGCTCGCTGGCCAGGCGCCTGCGCATGCGCAAACGTGCCGCAGGACGTTCGCGCAGCAGCCGCCGGCAACTGGCAACCACCAGCGCATCGGGCAGCGACGGCGAATAGCCCAGGCGTACCCCGCCCTGCTCGCCGCTGCGGATGCTGCGCATCTCTGCCACGGCATCGTCGAAGTCGCGGCTCAAGCGCCGGGCCCGGGCCAGGAACAACTCGCCGGCCTGGGTCAGGCGCATGCCGGTGGAGGTGCGTTCGAACAACATGACCCCCAGCTGCGTCTCGACTCGACGCACCGCCTTGGTCAACGAAGGTTGAGTAATACCCAGCTGTTCCGCTGCCTTGCCCACCGTCCCGCACTGTTGAACCGCAATGATGTACTCCAGGTCACGCACGTCCATGACATTCCTCTTGGCTATGGATCTATAGCTGTTGATGCATTGCGCACAGGTATATCGCGCTCTCAGACTGAGTTCAATGTCGGCTCGCCATTGAGCTGCGATGCAGGGGTCAGGCGCTCCCCTCAAGCTGTACCGCCAGGAGATAACAAGAATGAGTTGTAAGACACCTGAAGTTTCACCCACCTGCAAACGCATGCTGCCTGCGTTGCTGCTGGCCATCGTCAGTAGCCAGAGCCTGGCCGCCGCCGAGACCAGCGACCCGATCCGCCTGGGCGTAATGCAGGGTTTTCCGCCTGCTGTCGACAAGCGCGTGACTAAACAGAATGCCTTCGAATTGCCCAACCTGCGCTGGGCCTTGCGTAATGCCCGGGCAATGTCGCCAACCACCGGTATTCGCCGTGCACCCAGCCCCCTGGCCCTGGCAACGGGCACACCGGTCGAACTCGATCAGTTGAAATTTATCGTCGGCGAGCAAACGCTGTCGCTGCCCGAGTACCTGCAAGCGACTTTCACCGACGGCTTTATCGTCTTGCACCGCGGTAAACCGGTGTACGAACGCTACCTCGATTCGTTCAGCCCCGAGCAACCCCATATCTGGGCGTCGATGACCAAGTCGGTGACCGGCCTGCTCGCCGCCAGCCTGATCGCCGAAGGCAAGTTGGCGCCGGATGCCAAGTTGTCCAGCTACGTGCCGGAACTGGCCGGCACGCCGTTCGGCGAAGCGACCCTGCAACAGAACCTGGACATGCAGGTCGAGGCGGTCTATCCCGCCAAAGTGCCACCGGACATAGGCCTGTTCGCCGCCGCGGGCATCGTGCCGCGCCAACCGGACATGCCGGACAATATCTACAGTTTCCTGCAGGCCGCCACCCTGCCCGCACAAGCCAGCGCCACCCCCATCTGGTATTACCAGAACGGCTCGCCGGAAGCCGTTGCCTGGGCCATGCGTCGGGTCACCGGCAAGAGCTGGTCGGCATTGGTATCGGAGCGTATCTGGTCGCAGTTTGCCGAAGATGACGCCTACAGCCAGATCGACGCCCTGGGCACGGAAATGGCCAGCGGCGGCATGAGCAGCACCCTGCGCGATGCCGCGCGCTTTGCCGAAGCCATTCGCCTGGCCTGGACCAGCCCCGCTGATACCTCCGCCTTCGCCCGGGCGGTGCAACTGGCCCTGCGCCCCAATGACAACCAGAGCCTGATCGCCCAGAGCCCAAAGGCCAAGGACCGCGCCGGTTACGCCTACCGCGATTACTGGTACCAAAAGAACGATGGCGACGGCTCGATCGAAGCCGCCGGACGGTTTGGCCAGCGCATCTACATCAACCCCAAGCGCGAGCTGGTGATCGTCAAAATGTCCTCGGCGCCCGACATGGCCCCGCGGGCCACCAGTGCCGACGCGGCGCCAGTGAGCACGCGCAAGGCGGCTGATACCACCGCCGCGTTCAACAGCATGGTCAGCGCCCTGCTCCCTGCAGTGATGTAGCGCTCGATACCGCGACCGGTCACTCCCATACCCCTGACGATCCAACAGCACATGGCCGATGCTGGGCCGTGTGCTGCCCGGTGTTCCTATAACAATAATCAAGAGGCAGCCACCATGAGCTCCCAACGAGCCTGCCACAAAATATCCCCGCGTCCCTTGGCAACCTTGCTGTTGACGCCCCTTGCCTGTGCCCTCTGCAGCCCTGTCAGCGCCAGCGAGTTCAACTGGGGCGAAATCAGCGGTCGCTACAACGGCAGCCTGAGCATCGGCGGCGTGTGGAGCGCAGAGAAACCCAGCGCCGACAATATTTTCCAAGGCAACGCCGATGTCATTGGCTACGGCAAGCCCGGCGAATTCAACGCCAGCGGTGGCCGCACCGGCGATGACGGGCGCTTGAACTTTCGCAAGCGCAATCTGGTGTCTTCGCCCGTCACCCTGCTTGGCGAGATGGAGCTGAACTGGCGCAACTACGGCGCCTTCATTCGCGGCAAGGCCTGGTACGACTACACCTTGAGCAATCGCGAAGTGGACTTCGGGCATTCGTCCAACGGCTACAAGGCCAACAGCAAACTGGATGACAGTCACTTCGATGAACTGGCCCGGTTCCAGGGTCTGGCCCTGCTCGACGCCTACGTGTTCGGTGACTTCACCATCGCCGACCACCCGCTCAACGCGCGGGTCGGCAACCAGGTGATCAACTGGGGCGAAGGCCTGTTCTTTCAGAACGGCATCAACGCCATCAACCCTATTGACGTCGCCGCCCTGCGCCGCCCGGGTTCCCAGGTCAAGGAAGGGCTGCTGCCGGTGCCAATGCTCTACGGCAACCTGGGCCTGACTGACAGCCTCAACCTGGAGGCCTTCTACCAACTGCAATGGCGCCGCACCGTGCTGGAAGGTTGCGGCACTTACTTCTCGACCAACGACTTCATTCCCCAAGGCTGCTTTGGTGTTCCAAAGCGTGGTGCCAACGACCCCGTCAGTTTCGCCAATGACCTGATCATCCGGCGTGCCAGCGACAACGAGCCGTCCGACGCCGGCCAGTTCGGCCTGGCCCTGCGCTACTTTGCCGACAGCATCGACACCGAGTTCGGTGCCTACGCCATCAACATCCATTCGCGCACGCCCTACTCCAGCATTATCACTGACCTGCGTCCGGGACCCGGGGCCGGCTGGTTGCCCGGACAACAAGCTACCAATGGCCGCTACTTCGCCGACTTTCCCGAAGACATCCGCATCTATGGCCTGAGCTTCTCGACCAACCTGTGGGGCACCTCGGTGTTCGGCGAATACAGCTTGCGCCCCAACCAGCCCGTGCAACTGGCCACCGGTGATTTAATCCCGGCCTTCGCCGGCAACCCCATTCAGCTCGGCCAATTGATCGGCCAGAACATCACCCTCGGCCAGGATGCGATCAATGCCGCCCCGGGCTCGGTCTACAACGGTTACGACCGACGCAAGATCTCGCAGTTGTCGCTGGGCGCGCTCAAATCCATCCCCCAGGTGCTGGGTGCCGACAGCCTCAACCTGAGCGGCGAAGTTGGCATCAAGTACATGCATGACTTGCCCGGCCTCGACGAGCGCCGCTACGCCAGGGCCGATACCTTCGGTTCCGACCTGGCCAGTGGCAACGCGAGAGGTTGCGCACTAGGGGTGACCGAAGACAAGTTCCGCAAGCTCGGCTGTTCCAGCGATGGCTATACCAGCAAATTTTCCTGGGGTTATCGCTTGCGCGCACAGCTGAACTACCCGGGGCTGCTGGCCGGGATAAACGTCTCGCCCTTTGTCGCCTTCGGCCAGGACATCAAGGGCTGGTCATACGACGGCGTGTTCTCCGAGGACCGCTTGCTGGGCTCGGTCGGCACCAAATTCGATTACCTGCAGAAATACTCTGCAGAACTCTCCTGGTCCGGCAGCGGCAATACCCCCTTCGCCGCCACCGACAAGGATTTTGTCTCCCTCAGCCTGCGCATCGGTTTCTGAACGTGAGGTCTACCATGAACAACTCTCTGCTTCGCGCTGCCGCCTTGGGCAGCCTCCTGGCCCTTATCAGCGCTAACGCGCTGGCCAAACTGGACAGCGCCGAGGTCGCCCGCCTTGGCCAGGACCTGACCCCCACCGGTGCCGAGAAAGCCGGCAACGCCGACGGCAGCATTCCGGCCTGGACTGGTGGCCTGACCCTGGCCCCGGCCGGTTCCACCCCCGGCCAGGGTTATGTCGACCCCTTTGCCGGCGAGAAAGCCCTGTACATCGTCAATGCCGGCAACTTCAAACAGTATGCGGCGCACCTCAGTCATGGCTACCAGGCCATGCTGGCGAAGTACCCGGACTTTTCGATGACGGTGTACCCGAGCCACCGCACCGCAGCCCTGCCGCAAAGCGAGTATGCGCAGATCCGCAAGGAGGCGGCCGAAGTCAGCCTCGCCGCTGACAGCAACGGTCTGACCGGATATGAAAAAAGCAGTGTGCCCTTCCCCGTTCCCAAGACTGGCGTGGAAGTACTGTTCAATCATTTCGTGCGCTTTCGCACCGGCGGCTACCAGTACTACCCCACCGAGATGGTGGTGCAAAGCAACGGCAACTTCACCCCTATCCGCCGCGAGGTCAAAGCCATCATGGCCTCGGCCATGGGCAATCCGGAGCCCAACCGGCTCTACTACTACCTGGGCAAGGTGACTTCGCCTGAAAGCGTGGCCGGCGGCCAGACCCTGATCCACGAACCCATCGACCAGACCCGCGAAGCGCGTCTGGCCTGGACTTACAACCCGGGGCAACGTCGCGTGCTGCGCGCGCCGGAAGCAGCCTATGACTCGCCGCTGGGAACATCGGACGGCCTGCGCACCTACGACACCATCGACATGTACAACGGTGCGACGGACAAGTACGACTGGAAGCTGGTGGGCAAGAAGGAAATGCTCGTGCCTTACAACACCTACAAGCTCGCCAACCGCAGCCTCAAGTACAAGGACATCATCCAGGCCAACCATCTCAATCAGGACTTGCTGCGCTACGAAATGCACCGTGTCTGGGTCGTCGAGGCGACCTTGAAGCCAGGCGAACGGCACATCTATGCCAAACGGGTGTTCTACGTTGACGAGGACAGCTGGAGCATCCTCGCTGCTGACCTCTATGACGGTCATGGCGAACTGTGGCGGGTTCAGGAAGCGCACAGTCTGCAACGCTACGACGTGCTTTCGGCAATCCATATCAGCGAAGTCATCTACGACCTGCAGGCCCGCCGTTATGTGGTCTACGGGCTGGAAAACGAAGAGCGCGGCGCCACCTTCGGCCTCACCGCCAAGCTGACCGACTTCAGCCCTTCAGCTTTGCGCCGCTCGGGCCGCTGAACCCGCCAACGCGCCCTCGGGGGTGGTCTTTCGACCATCCCTCGCCGCTTTCGAGATCTGCGATGAATACACCTACCTTTGCTTGCTGTGCGCTTGTTCTCAGTGCCGCACTGCTGTCGACGACAACCTTGGCTTCGCCGCTGGCCGATCGGCTCAAACGTCCTTCACGATTGACTGCCAAGGCGCAGTACGCGCCGCTTATCGATGTGCAACGGGTAGGCGATCAGTTGGTCATGGTCGGGGCCGATGGTCACATCCTGTTGCGCAAGGCCGATGACCGTGTCGAACAGGCCAGGGTGCCCATCGATCTGCTGCTGACCGCCGTGCACTTTGTCGATGATCGCCAGGGTTGGGCAGTAGGTCATGACGGTGTGGTGCTGCACAGCGACGATGCCGGCGCCTCCTGGACCCGGCAACTGGACGGCAGAACCATCAATGCGCTGATGCTCGAATGGGCACAAGGCGAAGTCGAACGTTTGCAAGCAGCACCCACGGTCGACGAGCAGGCACTGGAGAATGCCCGCTTCGCCCTCGATGACATCAGCGCCGGCGCTGAAGCCGGGCCCGCTCGCCCCTTGCTGGATGTGTGGTTTCGCAACGCCCGCGAAGGCTGGGTAGTCGGTGCCTACGGGACCATGTTGCATACCACCGATGGTGGCAACACCTGGACTATTTTCGCCAGCCTCGACAACCCCGACCGCCTGCACCTGAACTCCGTGCTGGGCCTGGCCAACGGCGACCTGCTGATCGCTGGCGAAGGCGGACGCCTGTATCGCCAGTCCGCTGGCCACTGGCAAGCGGCGCAAGTGCTGACCCCGGCTTCGCTGTACAAACTGACACAGCTGCGCGACGGCCAGGTCCTGGCCATGGGTTTCGGTGGCGCGCTGTTCAGCAGCCACGACGACGGACAGCACTGGCAGGCCGCCACGCTGCCGAGCGCCACCAGCCTGTATGGCGCCGAGCAACTGGCCGACAACAGCGTGTTGCTCACCGGCCAGGCGGGCCTGCTGCACAGTAAGGACCTGCAGCATTTCCGCATTCTGCAACCCCGCAACAAGGCCGTATGGCTGGGCGCGGCGGCGTTGCCTGACGGCGCCCTGGCGCTGGTCGGCAACCGCGGCCTGCGCCTGCTCGGGCGAGAAGAGATCAAGGAGTACCTGCAATGAACGCCCCTGCCAAACAACCTTTGAAAATGAACAACCCTGAATCGAGCTTGATGTCCACACTGGAGCGGGTCCTGTTCCACAACCGTGTGGCTGTGCTGGTGCTGTTCCTGCTGGTCTCGCTGCTGTTGGGCTACCAGGCCCTGTCGCTCAAGGCGGACGCCAGCTTCACGCGGATGATTCCCGCCCACCACCCGTACATCCAGAACTACCTGCGTTTTGAAGAAGTACTGCGCCCGCAAAGCAATGTGCTGCGCATCATCGTTGAAAACCCCGAGGGCGAAATCCTCACCCCGGCGTTCCTGGAAACCCTGCGCGAAGTCACCGACAGGGTCTTCTACATTCCCGGGGTTGACCGCGGCAAACTCAAGTCGTTGTGGACGCCCAACGCAGTGTGGTCCGAGGTCACCACCGAAGGTGTGCGCAGTGGCCGGGTGATCCCCGACGGCTACGATGGCAGCCCTGACGCCCTGGCCCAGGTGCGGCAGAACATTCTGCGCGCCAACATGCTCGGCAACCTGGTGGCTAACGACTTTCGCTCCACCATTATTCGCGTACCGCTACTGGATAATGACCCACAAACCGGCCAGGCCCTGGACTATGGCGCCTTCAGCCAGGCCCTGGACCAGCAGGTTCGCGAACGCTTCTCGACCCAGGGCGTGACCATTCGGGTGATCGGCTTTGCGCAGATCATTGGCGATTTGCTGGCGGCAGCGGCGAACATTGCCTTGTTCTTCATCATCACCGTGGTGCTGATCAGCGCCCTGCTCTATGCCTATTGCCGCTGCTTGCGCAGCACCGCGGTCACCGTCTTCACCTGCCTGCTGACCGTGGTCTGCCAGCTGGGCATCCTCAGCCTGCTGGGCTACGGCCTGGATCCCTACTCGATCCTGGTGCCCTTCCTGATTTTCGCCATCGGCATCAGCCATGCAGTGCAGAACATCAACCTGATGGTCAGTGAAACAGCCCAGGGCCACGGGCCGATAGAAGCCTCGCGGCGCACCTTCCGTGCCCTGTTCATTCCCGGCACCACGGCGCTGCTGGCCGACGCCGTGGGTTTCATCACCCTGATGGTGATCGATATCGGCGTGATCAAGCAGCTGGCGATCACCGCCAGCATCGGCGTGTTCGTCGCCATCTTTACCAAGATGTTCCTGCTGCCGGTGTTGATGTCCCATGTCGGCGTCAGCCCTCGTGCCTTGGCCCGCCAGCATGCCCGGGCCAAGACCTCCTGGCCGGTGTTCCGGCGCCTTGCCGCGGTAGTCGAACCGCGCCTGGCCGTGCCACTGGTGCTGGTGTGCCTGGTGCTGTTGGCCATCGGTTACCAGGCGAGCCAGGACCTGAAAATCGGTGACCTCGATGGCGGCGCCCCGGAGTTTCGTCCCGAGGCCCGCTACAACCAGGACAACGCCTACCTGCTCGGCCACTACACCACCAGCACCGACGTCTATGTGGTGATGTTCAAGACTGCGGCCGAACAATGTTCACGCTTTGCCGCCGCCGACCTTGCCAACCAGCTCGAGCATCGGCTTCGCGAGGTCGAAGGTGTGGAGTCGGTGCAATCGCTGTACGACACCATGCGCTTCAACATCGTCGCCCGTAACGAAGGCAACCCGAAATGGGCCGAACTGTCTCGTGATCCGTATGTGATGAACAACGCCCGCTCAGGCGTGCCCGCCGAGCAAGTCGACAGCGACTGCAGCCTGGTGCCCATCAGCCTCTACCTGCGTGACCACAAGGCCCAGACCCTGAGCCGGGTCAGCGATGCCGTTGAAAAATTCAGTCAAGACTACGCCGGCGGCCAGTTCGAGGTGCTTCAGGCAGCCGGTAATGCCGGCATCGAAGCCGCCACCAACAGCGTCATCAAGCACTCCGAAAAATTGATGTTAATGCTGGTGTTCGTGATCATCTCGCTGGTGGTGCTGTGGGAGTTCAAATCGCTGAAGGTCACCTTCGCCCTGATGGCACCCCTGTATCTGTCGACCGTGTTATGTGAGGCGGTAATGGCAAAGATGGGACTGGGAGTGAAAATCGCCACCCTGCCGGTGATCGCCCTGGGCGTAGGCATTGGCGTCGACTACGGCATCTACCTGTACAGCCGCCTGGAGCACTTCCTGCGGCAAGGGATGGACTTGCGCCAGGCATATTTCGAAACGCTCAAAACCACGGGAACGTCGGTGGCTTTCACCGGTATCACCCTGGCTCTGGGAGTGAGTACCTGGGCGTTCTCATCGTTGAAATTTCAGGCAGATATGGGGTTGCTACTGGTGCTGCTGTTTGTCTGGAACATGGTGGGGGCATTGGTGCTGATGCCGGCGCTTGTTTCTTTGTTGGAGGTGAGGCA
>Ga0075432_10000126_pt1 | contig 17365 bp, 9 predicted proteins | sample RhiMethybrSRZTD1_FD_72781 | JGI IMG/M metagenome (GOLD analysis project Ga0075432, IMG submission 72781) | Populus rhizosphere microbial communities from Tennessee, USA - Rhizosphere MetaG P. TD hybrid SRZTD1 | ecosystem: Host-associated > Plants > Roots > Rhizosphere > Soil | place: USA... | reverse complement strand
CTGATCACTGCCGGCGCATTCACCGCCGACTCCGTTGGCAACACCTACCAGGAAGGTCACGAAGACCAGGTCATGGTTCAGGCATTCAGCCACGACGTGATCATCCCGCGTGACCCACAGTCCGGCCAACCGACCGGTCAGCGTGTACACAAGCCAGTCGTGATCACCAAGGTCTACGACAAGTCTTCGCCACTGCTGCAAGCGGCGCTGACTTCCGGCGAGCGCATGAGCGAAATCGTTATCCAGTGGTACCGCACCTCTGCTCAAGGTACCCAAGAGCACTACTACACCACCAAACTGGAAGACGCGATCATCGTCGCCATCAACAACAAAATGCACAACTGCCAGGATCCGTCGAACTCGCACTTCACGCACCTGGAAGAAGTGCAATTCACCTACCGCAAAATCACCTGGACCCACGAAGTATCCGGTACTTCGGGTTCCGATGACTGGCGTGTTCCAGTCGCTTAATCGCGGCTGACGGTTCCAAACATCGGCCAGCTCTGCTGGTCGATGTCATTTGCGCCTTCCAGGAATTTTCGCGTCCGCAAGCACCCGCTTGGGTGTAGGCGTGCGCCGCAGCACTGCACGAGGAACAAGGGATGTTCGCGCCGGCCAATCAGACTCACTTTGCCCTGACTGTCGAAGGTCTGGAAAACGATCTCCAGGTCCTTGCCCTGCAAGGTCGGGAAGCCATCAGCCAGCCTTTTGTGTTTGAGGTGGAGCTGGTCAGTGAACAACCGTCCCTGGACCTCGAAACGCTATTGCACAAACCGGCCTTTTTGCAGCTCTCGCCTGACGGCAGCGGCATCCATGGCCAGATCTACCGCGCCGCCCAGGGTGATTCGGGCAAACGCCTGACCCGCTACGCCGTGACCCTGCGCCCGCAGCTGTCCTACCTGGCGCACCGCATCAACCAACGCATCTTCCAGAACCTCTCCGTACCGAAAATCATCGGTATGGTCCTCGAAGAGCACGGCATCCAGAGCAATGCCTACGAATTCAAAGTCGGGGCGATATATCCCGAGCGCATTTACTGCGTTCAGTACGATGAATCGGACCTGCAGTTCATCCAGCGCCTGTGCGAGGAAGAAGGTATCCATTACCACTTCCAGCACAGCGCCACGGCCCACAAGCTGGTGTTCGGCGATGACCAAACGGTGTTCCCGAAACTCGCACCCGTGGCCTATCAGCAAGACTCCGGCATGGTCGCCAACGACCCGGTAATCAAGCGCTTCGACCTGCGCCTGGAAACCCGCACCAGCCGCACCACCCGCCGCGACTACGACTTCGAGAAGCCGCGCCTGAAACTGGAAAGCGAGAACCGTGGCGACGCCCTGCCCGACCTCGAAGACTACGACTACCCCGGCCGCTTCATCGACCGCGAACGCGGCAAGCACCTGGCCAAACGCGCCCTCGAGCGTCACCGCAGCGACTTCCAGTTGGCCGAAGGCCGAAGCGATCAGCCGTTGCTGGTCAGCGGCCACTTCCTGGCCCTGACCCAACACCCCAAGGCCAAGTGGAACGATCTGTGGCTGCTGACCGAAATCCTCCACGAAGGCAAACAGCCGCAAGTGCTGGAAGAGTCGGTGACCAGCAACACCACCAATCTGAAAGACGATTTCCACCAGGGCTACCGCAACCGCTTCCAGGCCACCCCCTGGGACGTGCCGAACCGTCCGCCGCTGAACCACCCCAAGCCACGGATCCTCGGCAGCCAGAGCGCCGTGGTTACCGGCCCCAAGGGTGAAGAGATCCACTGTGACCAATACGGCCGCGTCAAAGTGCAATTCCATTGGGACCGCGAAGGTCAGGCCGACGACAAGACCAGCTGCTGGCTGCGCGTCTCCTCCGCCTGGGCCGGCGCCCATTACGGCGGCATCGCCATTCCACGCATCGGCATGGAAGTGCTGGTCAGCTTCCTCGAAGGCGATCCCGACCAACCGCTGATCAGCGGCTGCCTGTACCACAAGGAAAACGTCGTCCCGTACGCCCTGCCGGCGAACAAAACCCGCAGCACCTTCAAAACCCTGAGCTCTCCGGGCGGCGGCGGATTCAACGAGCTGCGTATCGAAGACAAAAAGGGCCAGGAGCAGATCTTCCTGCACGCCCAGCGCGACTGGGACGAAAACGTCGAGCACAACCAGAAAATCCGCGTCGGCAACGAACGCCACGACACCGTCGAGCAAAACAGCTACAGCGAATTCAAGGCCGAAGAACACCACACCGTCTATGCCGATCGCAAAGTCGAAGCCCGCGCCAACGACCACCTAACCGTGGGCGTCAACCAGCACATCAAGGTCGGCACCGGCCAATTCATCGAAGCCGGCCAGGAGATCCACCTGAGCAGCGGCATGAAAGTCGTGCTCGAAGCCGGCAGCGAACTCACCCTCAAGGCCGGCGGCAGCTTCATCAAGATCGATGCCAGCGGCGTCACCCTCAGCGGCCCGGCAATCAACATGAACTCCGGCGGCAGCCCGGGCAGCGGCACCGGCGCGGCACCGCTGATGCCTGGGGCGTTGAAACAGGCTGATGCGGATAAGGCTGGTGCGGTGTTGACCCCGGCGCAGATTAATACGCTGCAGCGCAATGCGCCGTTCTGTGAAGAGTGCGAGAGGTGCAAGGCAGGTGCTTGTGCGATCTGATCTGATGACTCCACAGGCGTGGCTGGCTGAACGGCCGTTGCAGACGGGTGAGCGGTTGTACTTGATTGTTAGCGCGGCCAGCGATGCCGAAGCGCTCAAGTCGCTTTACCAAAACGAACCCACAACCCAGGCGACCCCGATTTGGGGCGGCACACCTTACGCGGCCTGGCAGCCGGTGATGCCCTACCTCATCGAGCTGAAACCCAACTCAAGTTTTCTGCCGTGGATTGCTGAAACCGATGCTCAGGACTGGGGCTGGCTGGCGGTATCCACCAGTGCGCCGGATGTGGTGTTCGAACATCTGCGCAGCCTGACTCAAGTGCGCATGCCGAATGGGACCGAAGTGTTTTTCCGGTTCTGGGATGGGCGGCATATCTACCCGATTCTGGAAGGCCTCGGCGATGCCGCCGGTGAGGTGCTGCCGGTGTTTGATCGGTATCTGATTAATGGGAAGAGCCTGGAGGTGGGGCCGAGGGTGGTGCCGCCGGCAAAAGACTGGCCGTGGTGGGAGGTGCCGCAGGAGCTGCTGGATGGTTTGACCAAGCAAAATCCGTCGACCGTCATCGGCAACATGATGCAGTGGTTGAAGGAGGATCATGCCGATCTTTACTTCTCGTTCCCCGAATCCAACCTGCGAACAAAAGTGGCGCGCTTCGTAAAACGCACGCCACTCACGGAAGAAAACTTCACCGGGCTGTTGAAGGCCCATCTGGAAAATGAGGTGGCTGTATGAGCATTTTGATGGGTTCGATCGTTGGGAACCTGACAGCGAAACAACCAGATGCTCAGGTCATCGTCAGTGATTTCAAGAAGTGCCTGAAGGATTACCGTGAGCATGCCGAGGCCTGGTACGGCGGAGTCCTGGACGCGGAACAGCAATTCAAGGTCGGTGATGAGGTCCACACTCAGGACAAGGACAGCAAAAAGGAAAACACCCTTTATGCCAACTGCCCGGCAAACGGCAAACTCACGCTCGTGCATAGCTTCGAGTCTGCGCGATTTGTTCCCATCGGTAATACACCGGTAAGGCTGACACCTGTGGTCGATGGCCGATTCATTGGCAAGAACGAAGTCGGCCCGACCATCAACAAAACCATCGACTCAACCGGAATTCTGGAAGTCTCCGGACTCACCCCCAATCAGCAATACAAAATCACGTTCTTCCCCAATCCCACGCCAGCCCAGATCGATAGCCTGTTCAACTCCTATCAGGGCGTGATTGGTGAGCTGAGTGGATGGCTGCAAACCGAGTGGAGCACCAGTTTCCTGCCTCTGTGGCAAGCACATACCGATGCATCGCTAGGCGGCCGTGCCCTGCAAGAGCTGGAAGCCGCGTGGGAAGGTTTCCTCAAAGCGATCATGGGTTTGTGGGGGGATATCAAAAGCCTCTACAACCTGGTTGCGCATCCTCGTGAGAACTACGAGAAGCTGAAAAACTTCTTCACCGAAGAACAGATCAAGAAGATTTATGACGCCTCAACAGAGGCCATCCACACAGCCTTGCTGATCGCCAGCGATGAGCCGCTGATGTGGATCTATGTCGCTGCCATCGTGGCGTGGGTGAAGATGCTGCCGCCGCAGACCTGCACGGAAGTGCTGGCGCAAATGAGCACAGAATTCTTGCTGAACATTCTGGTCGGTGTGGTTCTGACTGGTGGTCTGGGCCTGGCCGTACGTGTGGGTACGAAGGCAATCAAGGGTGTGCAAAGCAGCGGTAAAGTCATAAAACTGATTGAAGACTTTACTGGCATGCTGATGAAGGTCAGCAAAACAAGCGCCACACCGCATACCGAGGCTGCTCGACCTTTACTGCTTAATGGCAATTCGGCATTCAACCCGGCGCGTAAAGCCAACATTGAGATCGCCCCACCCAAACCCGCAGAAACAGCAACACAGCCGAAGAAAAAGCCATCTTTCGCTGGTGGAAAAGTGGAAACGGATGCGCAGGTTCAGGCGCGCGGAAAAACCGAAAGCATCACTCGTATCGAGCAAAAAGAGGCGGTCGACAACGCGCCAAATCAATCGAAAAACCCGGCTGACCAACCCACCGAGTGCACCCAAAAAACCTGCCTCAAAGACGACCCGATTTCGATGGTGACCGGCGAGGAATTGCTGACCCTCTCCGATGGCGAGCTGGGTGGGTTGTTGCCACTGGAGTGGACGCGCCTTTACCGAAGCAGTGCGGTCGAAATCGACAGCCGTCTTGGCCATGGCTGGAGCCATTCCCTGTCTCATCGTTTGCAACTGGATGATGGAGGCGTGCTGTGGACGGACAACGAAAACCGCCAGATCCGCTTCCCGATGCCAACCGAACAACGCCCGGCTATCACCAACAGTCTTGCGCAGGCGACGATTTATCTGGGCGATGCTCCCGGTGAACTGATCCTTACCCAGGCGGGGCCAAAAGCACGCTTCTATCACTTCCGTGCCGGGCGATTGATCACCATCAGCGATGCCTATGACAATCGGGTGCACATCAGTTATGACTTTGTCGACCGCATTCAGCGCATCGAAAACGGCGCAGGTCGCGCCTTGCTGCTGCGTTACGACGACCGTCATATCGCCGCAGTGGACCATCAGCAACAACGCTCCGAGTACAACGAGCGCGGTGAACGCCAGGATCCATGGCAAACCATTCAGACCTTGGTCTCCTACCGCTACAACACGCGTAATCAGCTCGTCTCTTCGACCAATGCGGCAGGTGAAACCGAGTATTACCGCTACAACGACCAGCACGTCATTCTGGAACGGCAACTGGCCGGTGGCGCCAGTTTTTTCTGGGAATGGGAGCGTGAAGGCAAGCTTTCCCGTTGCATCCGTCACTGGGCTAACTACTCGCAGCTGGAAGCGCGTTACGAGTGGGATGACAAAGGTTCAGTGACTGCTTACAACTCCGACGGCAGCGAACATGTCTACGTGCATGACGAGAATGCGCGTTTGATCAGCGAGACCGCTCCCGATGGCGGGGAAACGCAGAAAGCCTATGACGATCAGGGTCGTCTGGTCGCAGTAAAAGACCCGATGGGGGCCATCACCGAGTATCAGTACAGCGATGCCGGACGCTTGATGGCAGTGATCCCGCCAGAAGACGAACCGACCCGTTATAACTACTTCAATGGTCAACTCATTGATGTCCAGCGAGGTAAAGCGCGCTGGAAGTACGAGCGCAACCGTCAAGGCGATATCACCCAGCAAACAGACCCTCACGGTGCTGAAACCCACTACAGTTACGACCGCCAGGGCCGCCTGTTGGAAATTCGCCATCCTGATGGCAGTCGTCATCAACTGGGGTGGAACAACCTCGGTCAACTGTTGGAAGAACGCCTGCCCGACGGTGGTCAACGCAAGTACCGTTACGATGCTCTGGGCCGACAGATCACCCGTCAGGACGAAACCGGCGCAATTACCCAATACCAGTGGGATGCTGTCGATCGTCTGACCCAAGTCACACTTCCCGGCGGCGCCACCCGCGCCTTCACCTATAACCCGTATGGTCGCGTCACCGCCGAACGGGATGAACTCGGGCGCATCACCCGCTACGAGTACGCCGACAACCTGCACCTGGTAAGCCGCCGCATCAACCCCGACGGCAGCCAGCTGCGCTACCGCTACGACAATTCGCGCCTGCTACTCACCGAGATCGAAAACGAACGCGGCGAGCGCTACCATCTCGACTACTACCCGAACGGCCTGATCCAGCAAGAAACGGGGTTCGACGGTCGCCGCACCGCCTACGAATACGACCTCAACGGTCGGTTGCTGAAGAAAATCGAGTTCGGCGACGACGGCAGCGAGCTGGTGACCGAGTACCAACGCGACGCTGCTGGCCGCCTGCTGGTGAAAACCCTGGCCGACGGCGAAGAAATTCACTACAGCTACGACGCCCTCGGTCGCCTGGTCAACGTCGACGACAAACACTGGCCGCTCGCCTATGAATACGACCTGCAAGATCGCCTGATCACCGAACACCAGGGCTGGGGCACCCTGCGCTACGAGTACGACAGCGTCGGCCAACTGAAGCACTGCCGCCTGCCGGACGGCAGCAAGCTCGACTACCGCCACCAGCCTGGTGGCCAGTTGAGCAGCATCGACCTCAACGGCTCCCGCCTGACCAACCACCAGTTCAACGCCGGTCGCGAACAGCAGCGCCAACAAGGGCTGCTGCTCAGCCAATACCAGTACGACGAACAGGGTCGGTTGCAAGCACACAGCGTCAGCCAGCGCGAAAAGAATCTGTTCCAGCGCCGCTACACCTACGACGCCAACGGCAACCTCGCCGGCATCGACGACAGCCGCAAAGGCAACCGCAGCTACCACTACGACCCGCTTGACCGACTGATCAGCGTACGTGGCGCTACGCCTGAAAGCTTCGCTCACGACCCGGCAGGCAACCTCCTCGGCCAGAACAACGAGCCGACCGCCAACCTCGCCAACGTCAAAGGCAACCGTCTGCTGATGCAGGGCGACCGTCATTACGACTACGACGCGTACGGCAACCTGATCCGCGAACGCCGCGGCGCCGGGCAAAAACTGGTCACCGAGTACCGTTACGACTGCCAGCATCGTCTGATCGGCGTCAGCCTGCCGGGCGGCAGTGTCGCAAGCTACAAGTACGACGCCTTCGGCCGACGCATCGAAAAAACTGTCGACGGCTACACCACGGAATTCCTGTGGCAAGGCGAACACCTCATCGCAGAAAGCGCCGACAATCGCTATCGCAGCTACATCTACGAGCCGGGGACTTTCCGCCCATTGGCCATGCTCGACGGCGAAGGTCCGCTGAAAGCCGCACCGTTTTACTACCAACTCGACCACCTCGGCACCCCGCAGGAACTCACCGACTACAGCGGTGAGATCATGTGGTCGGCCAAGTACCGTGCCTACGGGAACCTTGCGGCGCTAGACGTCAGCGAAATCGATAACCCGTTGCGTTTCCAGGGGCAGTACTTCGACGCCGAGACAGGGTTACATTACAACCGACATCGCTACTACAATCCGGGTACTGGACGGTTTTTGACACCGGATCCGATCAAGCTTGCGGGTGGGTTGAATAACTACCAGTACGTACGCAACCCTACCGGATGGGTGGATCCGTTGGGGTTGAGCGAATGCCCTGGATCTGGTGGAACCAAGTCAGAAAAATCACAAGAACGTTCCGAAGAAAAATCGGAAACGAACGATGGTGGGCCTAAACCTCCAGTAGTCATGCATGATGTTGACCCGAATATTCTGAACCGCACTCACAGTATCGAAGGGAAAAGCTCTACTAAGAGAGTGGAGAGCATTGCAAGTGACATGCGAACAAATGGCTTCAACAAGAGTCAACCTATAGATGTTGTAGAGCACGATGGCAGCTACTATATAATAGATGGACATCATCGAGCGGCAGCAGCACGGCGAACTCATACTCCGATAAGCATCAGACTCATCACCGACTTAAAAGAGTATGGAAACAAAAATTACGCCACTATCGAAGATGTACTAGAGTCGGCAAAATATGTTGGTAACGATAGATTGGAGCGACCCAGAAGATGATTAACAAGGATCTGGAATCATTAATTTTTGATTTTTTAAGCGCCGTAGAAACTTCACTGCAGTTGCTTGAAGACAAATTCGGCTCGAGATCACTACACCAATTATGGCATGAGAAAAAAATAGCTCAACGAGGAGAGATTTTTAAGGGTGTAAGCTATCAATTACATGGGAACGGATGCATGATCGAATACCCAGAACACTGTGTGGATTTCGATTTCGGGCCAAATGGAAGAACCGATGGATTCGACGCATGGCGCTTATATAACTACGCATGCGAATTCCCAGAAAAATATGCAAAATACACAAACCTCGCCGCAGTTGAGTCAGCGTTAAACCAATACATTCAAGAAGACATAATTAAAAAAATAGACAACTCCACCTCCAACTTATATTTTTTTACGCAACCAAAAAACGCCAATTAATCTCACATTTAGATTTTCATCCCTTAAAAATCAGAGCTTTTTAAATGTTATTGAAGGAGAAAAGGTGACAGATTTGAATGGCACTTACTTAGCAGCTAACTGGCTGATGTGACTGCAAAAAAATGAAAAAAGGCTGGCCTTGGTCTACGGTGATAGTTGCGAACACACACCCACAGAGCAAGGACCAGCCCGAGTGAATCGTAGACGTCAAATCGTCAGGCATCAACAGCAGCGTATTCGTCAACACGCCACCAACAGTAATACTCATGCCTTCTTCAGGCTGCTTAGCGATCCAGAGCTGCTGCAACGCGTTGAGTCAACGATACCCAAACATCGTCAGCGGCTGTTCCCACCAGCCGAAACGCTGTCGATGTTTTTGGCCCAAGCGATGAATGCTGATCGCTCTTGCCAGAAGGCGGTGAATGACATGTCGATCAAGCGTTCCTGCGATGGTTTAAAGCCCAGCAGCGTTCATACCGGGGCTTATTGCAAAGCCCGAGCACGGTTGCCAGTAGAGATGGTTTCGACTTTGTTGCGCTCCACCGGCACATCAATGAGCAACAAGGCACTGCCGTCATGGCGCTGGATGGGACGACCTGTGCGCCTTGTGGATGGCACCACGGTTACCCTGCCGGATACGCTGGCCAACCAAGAGGCCTATCCACAATCTCGTGGACAAAAAGCCGGATTGGGCTTTCCCATCTGCCGTTTGGTGGGAATCATTTGCCTCGCCAGCGGAGCAGTTTTAGACGCCTCGCTGGGGCGCTTTCGAGGCAAAGGCGGCGATGAGCAGACGCTGCTCAGAACAATGCTCGACACCTTGAATCGAGGTGACATTGTGTTGGGCGATGCCTACTACGCGACGTATTTTTTGTTGTGTGAACTGCAACGTCGTGGGGTCGATGGGGTGTTCGAGCAATATGGCGCACGACGACGTAGTACTGATTTTCAACTGGGGAAATCATTGGGGCCGGAAGATCATTTGGTTGAATTGAAAAAGCCCAGGCAGCGGCCTTCCTGGATGAGCCAGACCTATTACGACGACGCACCAGAGACACTGACGGTACGTGAACTGAAAACCGGCGGAAAAATCCTGGTGACGACCTTGAGTTGCCCGCAGCAAGTCCCGAAAGCAGCGCTCAAATCGCTGTATAAGGACCGATGGCATGTTGAGCTGGATCTACGCAATCTCAAGACAACGCTGGGACTTGAAACGCTGAGCTGCAAGACACCTGGCATGGCCATCAAAGAGCTATGGATTTATCTGCTGGCGCACAATCTGATTCGGATGATCATGGCCCAATCCGCTCTGTTAGCGGATTGTTTACCACGAGAACTGAGCTTCAAGCATAGTCTTCAGCTGTGCCTTGCGTTGAGGCAGTACGGGGGTGGCGAATACGGCGATGAGTTGTTGAGCCTACTCGAGTTGATTGCCTGCAAACGTGTCGGAAACCGGCCTGGCCGGATAGAACCCCGCGCTTTAAAACGAAGACCCAAGCCTTACCCCATGCTGATGCAAACACGTCGATCGGCAAGGGCTGAGGTACGGAGGAATGGGCACCCGAAGAAGGTTAAGTAAGTGCCATTCAAATCTGTCCCCTTTTTGGTTTTAGAGCCTGGAAGGGTTATACGCAATGAACCCGAAGCATTAATTACCGAGCACACCAAAATCGTGGACGGCGTTGAATGGCAAGTAATTAAAGAAAACGGTGTAGTGACGTCATCTTATCCAACAGGAGCCACCCCATGAAAAACTACGAAAAAGACGAGACTTATGAAAAGCTTCACTCATGGATCGGTGACTCAGAAGAATCAAACTGGACTGAGTACAGTACAGAGCTTGTTGCAAAATCAGTCCTTATAGACTTCAAAAATCAGCAATGGGAACGATTAGAGCAAGAAATACTACAAAAGCCTGAGTATTGGCAACAGCGTTGCGCCGTTTCATTGGGAGAAGACAGAACAGAACAAGCGATTAAACTCCTAAAACTATTGCTTTCCAGCTCCTGCTACAAAGATATAAAAATCATCGCAACATACGAACTCGACTGGGCAGAAGTACCTATAGAAAAAAAATACGCACCTTTCATCAGAGAACTTATAGAGACAACACCTATTGATGAGATTGAGCCAGAACTCAACAGATTACTCGCCAAAGCTGAAGCGGCAGAAAACTAATCACAAAAAACCGACCAAACAAGGAACATATTTATTTTCCATTCACATAGGAAGTAAACCTGCCCCCCCTTTCGGCTTTAGAAGTGTTACCGGACAAGTCAGTGACACCACAGGTACAAAGCAGCACTAAATGAAGGTGATAATTCGCACACCCACCTCAATAAAGAAAAACCATGAGCACATTTTATATTTATGAACCAGGAATAAGGCTATGGGAGCAACCAACTTACACCACTGCTCTTGGCTTCATGACTTTTTCATTTCTTGGCCCTTCCATTTTAGAAATATGGGCCACTTGGAAAAAAGTCACTCACACTTTAGGCCCCGAATGGCCAGTAGTGATGAAATGGCGAACAATAGGCTACTCACTGGAACACGAAAAGGTTCAAGATCTACGCCTACGCAAAGAAATTGGCAGATCCTTGACCGAAAAAGATCTAATAAAAACAAATAAAATATCAAAAATATATTCATACATAAAACTGAACAACACCCGAGATGTAAAATTCAACCCAAATGAATTAACACAGCATCGAAATACAATTCTAATTTTCAAAAAAAATCAGCCCTAATCTCGACCTTATATGAGAACAGCTTAACAAAGCCGACAAAGGTATCTCTTCGCAAAGCGTCCTTGATTTCTTAACAAATAGTCGAGAAACCCTCATTGGCCGATTCATAGAAAGCGATACTCATTCAGCCGCACAACTTATCATCCCAATAGCGTACAGCGACAAAATAAAGTCCTTACTTGAAAATTTAGAGATCACCAAAATAACCACAACTGAAGTACCGGACACCATTAAAGATTTTAACAAGAAAGGGGACACCCATTAGCCGGTCTCAAGTCAAGGTTTGTCTAGTCCTGAAATAGGTTTACACCTGTTTCACCCCAACACTCCGTCAGCGCCCGCCTCCGCACCCCCAAAAATCCTGACCCCATCAGCCACACCTGCGAAACCCTCGCCTCGCTCAACGTACTGACCACCGACCTGGCCTGTGAACTCGAAGGCTCACATCGCAGCCTAGCGCTATCAATTCAGCAATTGGCCGCACTGGGTAAGTTGTTGGTAAACCGGGCGCTGGACAACCTCGACCCACCCGGTGGGACGTCCGACGCTCAGGAGGTTCAGCCATGACTCGATACATGCCGATTACCGGCATCGACTGCACGATCCCTTCCCTGCTAATCGACACCGCAGCGCCTGTCGATGTGCTGCATGACACGGCCGCGTATCGTATTCGTTGCGTCACTCAACTGTTGGAAACGCTGTCTATGGGCGAAGCACCTGGCGGTGACGCTGCACTGTTGCAAGAGTTTGCGCGGGTGTTGGCAATCCCATTGCGGGACGGCTGCGATTTGCTGGATGTGGTCGGCCGACGGTTACGGGCGCAGCTTTAATTCAGCCAATAAAAATGGGCGACGCCAGGGTCGCCCATTTTTATATCCGACGTTTAATATCATTCCTCAAATTGATCCACACAGCATTTCGCAAGAGGTTGCTAAAACATCGTCTGCAAATTTATTGATACAGGAGCAAAAGCCTTCAAACGTCCACTATATTGGACTCTACCGCAAAATCGTGACCACCAGGAAACCCAAAAAGCTGGCGCTTCGGTCAAGTAATTTCCACACTGAGAAATATTGGTTTTCAGCCGGTCTTCAATTTATGCTTGAGCTCACAGTATGGAGGCTGTGATGAATGTTCAAACTCAGACGGAAAACATGGGCGTTACTTTTGGTCTACATCGTAGGTGTCGGTGGTTATATCTACTACCTTTACGTCGAGACCCAAGGCATCCTCACTGACAACATTAATAACAAGCTGCTGCATGCCGCGTTGGGCGCTTCGGCCATCCTCGGCGACCGCTACCATGACAATCTGATCGACAAACAGTCGAAAACGGAAGCGCAAGACTGGGATGCCATTCAGCGGCTCTCCAGGTTTAACGAGTCCATGGGCACCGCGTTTGTCTACAGCGTGGTCAAACGCGCTGGGGAAGCCTATCTAGTCAGTTCCAGCGCATCGAAAAAAGAAATTCAAGAGCAGAATTTCGTACGTTTTTTCGATCCTTATCCCGATGCCAGTCAGGCTTTGCTCGACAGTTTTGAGCGCACCGAGCCCACCTGGATCGATTACTCGGATCACTGGGGAGACTTTCGCGCTGTCTTCGTCCCGATGAAGTCCCAGGACGGAACGGTTTATGTAGTGGGGGCGGAGATGACGTTGGCGGATTACTACCACCAACTCAATCAGGACTCCCTGCACCATATCCTCCTTGCCATTCTGGTATTTCTCGCCTTCAGTCTTTTACGCATGCGCGCGCATCTTCAGCAATTGCAAATAAACGAACAGGTATTGAATCAGGCAAAAAATACCGCCGAGGACGCTGATCGTTCAAAAACCAGATTCTTGGCCACCATGAGTCATGAAATCCGCACCCCCATGTACGGGGTTATCGGCGCGACCGAGTTGTTGGCTGGGTCTGCCCTCACTCCAGAGCAAAACAATCTGGTCAAAACGATTCATACCAGTGGACGAACCCTGTTGTCTCTGATCGACAATATTCTTGACTTGGCAAAAATCGAAGCGGGCAAACTTGAATTGAAGCCTCGTGTATTCGACGTGAGAGTGCTGGTTTCATCCAGTATTGAAATGATCCGGCAAAATATTCAGGACAAACCAATAGTCCTTGAGGCCCAGGTCTCACCGGACGTACCGCCGTGGGTCAAAGCCGATAGTGATTGCCTTCGCCAGATATTGATCAACTTGTTGGGCAATGCGGTCAAATTCACCGAAGCCGGACAAGTATCACTCGTGGTCACGACTCGTGGTTACGGCCCTCGAGCGCGCCTCGACTTCTCCATACGCGATACCGGCATAGGTATCCCCTTGGCTCGGCAAAGCAGCCTGTTCAAGCCCTTTACCCAGTTTAAAGGGCCGACCAGTCAACGCTTTACCGGGAGCGGGCTCGGTCTTTCCATTTGCAAGAATCTGGTCGAGGCACAACAGGGGACGTTGTCCTTTACCAGTCAGCCTGGCGTTGGATCGACGTTCTTTTTCTCACTCCCCATGGAGCTTTTTTCAGTTTCGGAGATACCCATCGAGAGCAATCAGGCAGCGGTTGGTTTCGACGCTTCTTTTGCCCAGGATTATCCACTGGATATCCTGCTGGTGGAGAATCATCCAATTAACCAGAAAGTTGCTCTGGCGATGTTACAGGCATTGGGTTATACGCCTGACCTCGCGTCAAATGGCCTGGAGGCGGTCAATCAGTGTATGACATCGACTCCGGATATCATTTTCATGGATATCAATATGCCTGTTATGGATGGATTAGCGGCCATGCGTAAAATCCGCCAACGACCGCAGGGCGATACTTGCTATATCGTTGCTTTCACCGCAAACGCTTTTTCGAGCGAGATTGAACGTTTCAGGGCCGCGGGAGCCAATGATATTTTAACCAAACCGACAAACTTTCAGTCCTTGACCCGAGTGCTTCAACGAGCAGCCAATTACCGACAGCAGCTCCAGGCCAGCACTCGGGGAGTGAATACCATTTCAAGTTGACGCCAGAATCTGGCTGTTGACGGCGTACACCGTGCGCCTGACTCGGATTGGCTCCATCATCCAATAAAAATGGGCGACCCCAAGGCCGCCCATTCTTATATCCGAAACTTTTAAACAGCACCTCCCAAAGAAGGTGTTCGCCCAGTGTAATGGCCTGGCAATCCATGCACCGGTAAAGAGCCCTGACACCGGGCGAACGGGAAGGATTTTAATAGAATTTGGCAGATATGTCCTCATGTATGAACGTGAAATTTTATACATGTAATATTTCGTAAGGTTCCGCTTACACAACGTCTACAAACTTCTTAAACGCACCGGTTCGACCATTAAAATTGATTGTTCTTATACAGCTATCCGCACAAGAACAATCAATACGTACAAGTAATGATCAGCTTGGGTGCTGGCAGGCCACTTTCAGCACATCGTTGCAGGTCAGCACAACGCTCTGCCCTACGTTCAGATCTTTCAATTTCGCCGAACGGCGTGGCGCCGAGAGTTCCGGGTCAATAACCAGTCATCTCCAGATACCCCTGCCCCCCATGACTGCCGCTCAGCCGCACCGGCCCTTCCCAGTAAGGAATGCGCAAGTCCATCCAGGCCTTGGGGTTGAGGGCGTCGATAGTAATTTCGAGGTGCTTGCCCGGGATGTTGATCGACCAGCGCACAGGCATCGAACGCCCGGCGACCTTGGCGGTATCTTGCGGTGTGAGGCGAATGTCGTCGGCGTGCAGCAACTGCGTCTGCCCCTGAGCGTCGATCCAGGTGCCGGTGAGGTATGGCGCGCCGTCCTTTTGCCGCATGCGGTAGAGCATCACTTGCTCACCGCTGTCCAGGTGCAGGGAGAACCAGTCCCAACCGGTCTGGTTGGCGGTCAGCGGTTGGCTGCTCCACTCTCGGTCGAGCCAGGCCGGGCCGTTGACCGTGTAGGTTTTGCCGTCGATTTCGAGGGTGCCGCTGGCCTGGAAAAAGGGCTGGCTGTAGTAGTACGACGCCTGGCCTTGTTCGGATTTCTGGCTGAAGCCTTTGTCTCCTTGAAGCACCAGTGGCCGGGTTGAGGTCAGTCGCAGCTGGTAGCTGAACGTTTTGTCGCGGGCGCTGAGTTGCAGGTCTGCCAGCGGGTTTTCACCGGAAGACTGACTGCTGAAACGCCAGTCATCGATCCATGCATTGAACGGCTTAAGGATCACTCCGGCCTGGCCGACACCGCCTCGGGCATAGCGTTCGGCGGCATGGTGTGCGGTGGCGGATGTCACGGCCGCGTGGCCCAGCCAGATAGTCTGATTGGCCCAGCCAGGTTGCTCGGGCGTCGCTTTCAAGGCGCTGCGAAACAGCGTCCATTGCGCGCCGAACTCGCGCCCCTGATCGTCCTTGAGGTTGGCGGTGACGTACCACCATTCGATGCGAAAGCCATCGTGGGCGCCGTGGTCCGCCGGGAAACTGAATTCTCGCCCGGGCACCACCGGGGTAAATGCGGTGGCCTGATGGCCGAGACCGGCGAAGCCTTTTTCCGGCACAGGCGTGTTGTCGCAGCCGCTCAGCAACGCCAGTAACAACACGCCGACTTTAATCTTCATGAGCAAACGTCCTCAGCAGATCCGCCGGTTGCGTGCGATACAGCGAGTACAACGGCCACGCCGACGCGAGCAATGTGGCGAGCAAGGCCAGGCCCATCAACTGCAACAGTTGCAGTGGAAACACCCGAAGCGGCAAGCGCCAGCCGAAGGCCTGCACGTTGATCACCGTGTCCAGGCACCACGCCAATGCGATGCCCAACGGCAATGCCAGCACCAACGTCAGCACCGCGAGCAACCAGGTCTGCCCGAGGTTGAGCAGCATCAACTGTCGCCGCGTCACACCCAGCGCCCACAAGGGCGCGAGTTGTCCGAGGCGACTCTGGCTCTGGGTCAGCAGGCTGATGAACAGCGCCACGCCCGCGACGCAAAGGGTCAGGCTGTTGAGGGCGGCGGTGGCGGCGAAGGTGCGCTCGAACACTTGTGTGGACCAACCCTTGAGCCGGGCCTGATCGACGATGCGGCTGTCGTCCAGGGCGAAGCGCGCTTGCAGCGCGGCCAGGAACGCGGGAATCGACGCGGGCTCGATGCGCAGGTTGAAACGGCTGGGTGTCAGCTGCGGCCAGCCGCGCAGCAGGTGATTGATGTTGACCAGCAGATGGCCCTTGGGATTGCCGTAGTCGGCGTAGATCCCGACAATCCGTGGCGACCATGGACCGTTAGGTATGGCAATGGTCAAGTGATCACCCAGGCGCACCTTCAACCGCCGGGCCAGTTGTTCGCTGAGCATCAGCGCGTCGTCCTTGGCCAGTCGCTCCCAAGGGTCGTCCAAGGCCTCCAGCAACGGCCAGTGCTGGCGATAGGTCGGGTGATCGATCACGCCGAAGACATCCGCCGGCCAGCCCTGTAACTGAATCGACACCTGCCAGTTGGGTAGCACCGCGCTGACTTGGGGTTGTTGTTTGAGCCATGTATAAAGCTCTCGGGCCTGGGCCGGATTTTGCGGATTGACATACAACTCGGCGGTCAGGCGTTGTTCGAGCCAGTTGTTGAAGGTCTGGCGGAAACCGGCGGTCATGCTGCCGGCGCCGATGTTCGCCGCCAGCGCCAATAACAGCGCCATCAAGGCCAGGCTCAGGGCCGGCAACTGCTGACGGCAGTCGGCGACGAACCATTGGCCGAGCACCGAGCGACTGCGCCGCAGCACCCGGTTGAGCACGCTGTTCAACACCACAGGCAAAGCCAGTGCGGCGCCGATCAACAACGCGGCCATCAGCACGAAACCACTGCTCAGACTGTCGCCGAACATCAACGCCAATACCGCGATCAGCGCAGCCATCGCCGCAACCCAACCCTGGCGCCGCAACCAGCGCGCGTGGGCCTGATGCCAGGCTTGCGGATCGGCCAGCGCCAGCAACGGCAAACGCGCCGCTCGCAGCAAACTGTTGGCACCGGCCAGCAACGCGCCGAGCAGGCTCAGACCGATGCCGCTGAACCACCAC
>Ga0075432_10000125_pt1 | contig 17390 bp, 9 predicted proteins | sample RhiMethybrSRZTD1_FD_72781 | JGI IMG/M metagenome (GOLD analysis project Ga0075432, IMG submission 72781) | Populus rhizosphere microbial communities from Tennessee, USA - Rhizosphere MetaG P. TD hybrid SRZTD1 | ecosystem: Host-associated > Plants > Roots > Rhizosphere > Soil | place: USA... | reverse complement strand
GTTCCTGCCCAAAGTGCTCAAGGAAATCACCCCCGGAGCCATGGTGCTCATGCACGACGTCTACCCCACGACCATCGCCGGACAGCCAGAACTGATCACCAGCCTGCAAACACAGGGCTACCGGCTGGTGACCGTGCCGCAGCTCTTCGAAGGAACACCACTTATCGCGGGACAGGTCTACCGGTCACGGCCCGAACGAAATTAGCCGCCGATGGATTCAAATGCCGGCACTCCGGACCTTTAGTCCGAAGCCACTTCTCGGCAACCCATCCGAAACTTTGTAATGCCCGGATATAGCCGATTCGCCTAAACGAGAGTCTTGTCTCGGCGTATGAGGGTGGGCGAATCGGCTGCATGGGGCAGCGAAGTGGGCAAAACAAGGTGTGCACATTGTGCACACCTTGGGCTGCGGACTCGGCCGTACCACCACCGGACTGGGCCGGATTGGGGATGTTTTCGGGGGAGCCCAGTGTCTGCAGGGACCGGAATGCAGTTCGAGTCCCACCTTGGGCACGCATGACCCCTCGTCAGAGGGGTTTTTGCTTTAATGTGTGGACATTGACCCTCCGCGGGTCCCTCTGACGCTGTCCGCGGTTCGTGCCTGGCGCCGCGGTCGCCTATTTGGTTGTGTGGGTGGCGGGGTCAGGGTCCTGGCCTGTGGGCCTTCCGCCTGCTGGGATCTAGGGCTATGCGTCGTCCCTTCTTGCTGTTTCCGGTGGCCAGTTGTTGGCCTTCACTCATTCATGGCTGGGGGTTGTGGTGACGACATGACGAAGCCGAAATTTCTTCGTGGATCTGCCGCGGATGGCTGCTTGCCTCGAGCCAGGCAGAGGGCGCTCATCGCGTGTTTGTCCGGCCAAAGGGGCTGTGCACATTGTGCACAGCATTGTGCACGGGCGGCTTTTCGACCCGCATTTTGATCCCTTCCTCCTGGTTCTGCCGACATCAGTTCATGAAGTTCTCTGTTCAGGCGACATGACTCCGCGGCCCAGACCGTCGATTTCGTAAGCGTTCCTGCCAACGGGAACGTTTCGGGGTTGTCTGTGGCAGGCGTGCGATCCGTCGACAGAGCGAAGGTGTGTGGGATCCGGACTTTCTTCCGGGGCAGTCGTGGTTTTGGTTGATCCGTCAAACCTGTCCATAGCTGCACCCGCGGCCATCTACATGACTTCGTGAGCCTGCTCTTCCGCGGGGGTCGTCCACGATTCCCCTGACGGGTCGTCTGATGTTCGGCATGGACAGCTTTGGGCAGACGGGCGGGGATGACCGGAAACGAAGGCGTCGTCGCCGGGCGGGGCCGGCTTGGCGGGGCTGCTTCCGTGAGGTTTTCTCCGGGGTGTCTGGTGGGGTCAGGCGGTGACGGAGGTTGGGGTTTCAGGCTGGGCGAGGAAGCTGTTGGCGGCGGTCTGGCGGGCGTAGTTGGCTGGCGTTTTGATGCATTCGGGGCACCAGTGCCCGGCAGTGAGGATGAGCCGCGGGCTGCCGGCGAAGGTGTGTCCTTCGGCGCAGGCCCAGTCGAGGGGCGTCACGCAGTCGTCGGTGGCCATGTCCTTGACGGTCCATGCGCCGGGGCTTTTTGCCTCGTGGTAGCTGTGGTCCAAGAACTGTTCCTTTGGTGCTTGGCCGGGGTGGCCAGAACGTGGACCAGTCCCGATGTTCTCCCACTCATGACGGGAGCCGAAGTAGGCGTTGATCTTGGTGACGTCGTTGCTGTCGATCCAAGACATCGTCAGTGGCGCGGGGATTTTTCCGGCCATGCGCACCGAGGCCGGGGCTGCTGCGACCGCACGGGCCAGGGCGTCCGCATGGTGTCTCGGCGGATCGGCACGAGTTCGTGGAGCCGGTCCGAGTCGGTGTACCAGAGTCCGTGGAAGTTCCGGGCGGCGAACCAGTTCCGGTCGAACCATTTTCCGTGGATCTTTGACCCCCATGGCTTGGGTCATCTGCACTTCGAGTGCCCAGTTGGTTAGGCGCCAGCCATCGCCGCCGCTTATGTTGTATGTCCCGCCCCAGAACTCCTCGGGCACGCCCTCCTCGCAGATATCGGCCAGCAAACGGGAAGCATCTTCAACGGAAACCCATTCCAGGACTCCAGCCAGGGGAGTGTGGGTCATGCTCGCGCCCCGGATCTCAAGGATGCCGGGGTGGAATATACCTGTCTGGTGTAATGAGACGAAGTTCTTGAGGCCGTAGTCGATCAGTTCACGCTCGGCGATGACTTTGCTTTGGCTGTACTCGTCGTAGTGCGATACCCGTAGCGGGTATCCGACAAGTCCCCAGTGGTGGGGCGGACTGCGGTCTCCGCTCTGGGCGACGGTGCCGATGGTTACGACCCGCACCGCGTCAGGGTCCGGATGGCTTTTGACGGCCTGGATGATGTTCCTCGCTCCGCCGACGTTGACCTTGTGGGTCAGTTCGGCGTGGTCGTCGGCGAATGGTGACACCAGGGCGACCGGGGTGGAGGACGTAGTCTGCGCTGGTGACGGATGCAAGGACGGTGTCGTAGTCGGTGATGTCCCGTAGGCGACGGCCAGGTTGTCCATGCCTTCGAACTGGCGGATGATCCGGGTGTCTTTGGCTGTGGGCACCAGGGCGAGGACGTCGAACCGGTCGGCGCGCCGGGCGAACTCGCGCAGGATGTACTGTCCCCAGTTGCCGGTGGTGCCGGTGAGGAAGATCTTCTTTCTGGGGGCCCGTTTCATTGGAATGAGGGTTCCTTGCTGGCTTCGATCAGCTGTTCGAGGGAGGTCCGGGGGATGGTGACGCCCGGGGAATTTTGCGAACTGGTTCAAGGGCATGGAGTAAACCATCCTGAGGCCGTCCTGCATTCCGTCCGCGGCCTGCTTCTGTTCCTCGGTGAGGGAGGCGATGATGCATTCAATGAGCTGGGGGCCGACGACAGGGTGAGTGAACCACTCCTCGATTGTGGAGGTCAGCTCGGCAGCCGCGCCTCAAGGACGTTAACGCCGCAATTGAGCGGCTCCTGCCAAGGGACTCTAACGGCCGATATCGAACCCCTGTGAGGAAACCATCTGCACCACAGTTTTCCTCTTGTGGAGGGGAAAGAGCCGACACCTACGTGCCGGCTCTTTCGCAATATTGAAGCTGCTCGCGTGGCTCACGCTTGCGCTGCGCTTGGGCGAATTAAGGGCGTCCGCTGACGCAGCCAGCTGACTGGCCCTTCTTGTCTGCGACGTTCGGGCGGCATTCAGGGTGGCCTGCGTGCCGCCGCACATGTCAGCTCGCCGGGCGTTCGGTGAAGATGCCGACCGCCCCAGCGGGCAAACGATAAAGGTAGCGCGTCGGGCCCCACTCGCCCTGGAAGGTGACCGGAGCGGTGCCGGCGTTGTAGAGGGCGGTCACCTCGGTGCCGTCCGCGAGCATCGCGGTCCTGCGCTGCACCTGCGTCAGGTCGCTCTCGTCCGCGCGCTCTCCCGTGGGGCCAGTCGGCGCGAACACCTTGATGTCGTAGATTGACCACCAGTTCTGCGCGCCTCCGACGTTCACCACGCGGATGTAGCGAGCCTGAGTCTCGGGGAAGATCGCCGTCGACTGCTGGCTCTTCCCGGCTCCGGTGACGATCGGCTCGCCCCAGTTCGTTCCGTCTTGCGACACAAGGATCTGGTAGCCGTGCGCTTGGTCGCCCAGGCTGGTCCCGGAGTCGATAGCGATCTGGTCCACGGTTTGGGTTGACCCCATGTCGATGTCGAACCAGTCGCCTTGCTGCATCGCCCGGCCGGTGGCCCACCGTGTGGTCGGGTCTTCGTCCAGGGCGTTCTCTGGTGACCCGCCCGGTTCGGTGGCGATCGCCGTCGCCGTCCATCCCTCACGCGGCAGGGGCAGTTGCCCGCGGGTCAGCTCGATAGATCCGCCGGTCGGCACCGTTTGTCCGAACCACCGGTCGCCGACCCGGATTTGGTCCTCGAAGATCGACATGTCGGGGCTGTAGGTCACTACGGGACGCGTCCCGTCCTCCTCATCGAAGACCAGGTCGACGGAACCCACGGCCTGCGGGTCGCTGCTACCGTGTTGATCGCCTTTCCACGTAAACGTCGCTGCGGCGCCGGAGTTGAGCGTGTACTCGAACCACCGGTCGCCCGACTGCACTTGGAACTTCTGGGCGGCCTCCCCCGAGTTGTGAGTGACGAGGACCGAGGAGCCGTCGGGGTTGACGAACGCCACGTCCTGGACCCTGCCTGCGCCAAGCGTGCTGGACGCGACCCGCTGAGCACCAGGCTGGACGAACTTGCTCGCCTGACCGAGGGCGTAGTAGTCGACGTTCTTGGTGTAGTCCCATTCGCCGTCAGCGTCCGGGGCCACCGTGACGATACCGCGGCAAATGTCACAGCCGCCATTGGTCGGGCCGCGGTCGGCGTCCAGGGCCATGTTCCATCGAACGACCGACTTCGCCCAGTTGCGCGTGGAGCCGATCACCTGGTTCATCGTGGCGTTGAAAGCATCCTGCTCGGTGCCCTCCCACGTGCCGCCGGAGCACTCTGTCATGTGACTGGTCTTGTTCGGATAGTCGTTGTGCACAGCGGTCTGCATGCGCACGTCGCCTGCATAGCAGTGCCAGGCCGTGCCGTCCACCAACTGCGAGGATTCCGGGTCGGCGAAAGGTGTCTCTGCGTAGCTGGGCAGGTCGTAGTTGAAGTCGTAAGTCAGGATCTTCGTCGAGAGGTCGTTCGCACGCAGTGCCGGTCCGACGTAGTTCTTGATGAGCTCGTTCGCCTGGTCCACGGTCACTAGCGACGACGGCGACGTCGGCGGTTGGTATGTGGGTTCGTTCTGGAGCGAGATGAAGTCGATCGGCACGCCGTTCGCCTTGTACGCCTCGATGAACTTGACGAAGTAGTTGGCGAATTCCTCGCGGAACTCGGGCTTTAGGGTGCCACCGATCATCGAGTCCGAGGTCTTCATCCAGCCTGGCGGGCTGAAGGGGGTAGCCATGAGGGAAATGTCGGGGTTGATCTTCAGCGCTTGGCGGAGCAAGGGCAGGGTGTAGGCCTGGTCGTGGTCGACCGAGAAGTTCTCCAGGCCCGGGTCGGTCTCGCCCAAAGGCATGTCGTCATACGACCAGTTTCCTGTCGCCGAGAAGTCCGATGCACCCATGGGCTGGCGAATGAAGCTGAGCCCGATACCACGTTCGGAGTCAAATAGATCCCGCATCACGCTGGTACGACGCTCACGGTCGAGCTTGGTTCCGATGAGCCAAGCGGAGGAGTCGGTGAAGGAGGCCCCGAAGCCATCCATCGTCTGATAGGCCCGGTTCGCGTCAATCGTGATTGTATCGCCGTCGGGTGCCTTGCCCTCCTGCCAACGGATCTTCGGACCGCGGTCCAGATAAGTGCCAGTGGACAGATCGGTCATCGTGACGGAGACCTGAGAAGTGGACGGGGCGTTAGACGCCTGGGCCGGACTCATTGTCAGTGCCAGGGCGACCGCTCCAGCGAGGGCGATTCTTAGCTTTGGTAGCACGGGATGTCCTTTCGTGGGAGTGCACGGGAATAGTCGGGCAGTGTCGCCCCAATGATTTAGGCCTTCGCGATAGCCCGTCTGCCATCTGCGCCTAGGCGCGGGCGATTTCGAAATTGCGCTGCCGATTTGGACGGACGTCCGTTCTCCAGACGAGGATTCGTTGTAGGAGCAGTGGAGCCCTACTTGGACGAACGGCGCGATTGAAGTGGTGTTGCGTTTGCCGCGAACATCATTGACCGCAAGTATGAACAGCTAAACACAATTCTGTCAATCGATTTACACACCGCTCATAACCTGGATTCACGTTCGTCCGGACTCAGGGATGCAAGAACGCCGACCGGCGACCGGCTAGGCAGAGCGCAAGGAGGCTTTCGCCGCATCCCTGAAAGCTGCCGGAGCCAACGGAACCCAGGTGCGGGGCACCGCTGGCGTACGCAGCGAGAGCATCCACCCCATTGCGGCCGTCACCATAGAAAGCGCAGCCACGGCCAAGAGACTCGCGGTGGGCAGCCGTGGGTTCTGAGCGGGACAAGAGCTACCCAGCACGCTAGTTGGGCGTAGGTGGCCGATAGGAGTGCCCTGCGTGCCGGATAGGTCGAGTAGTGCTCGGCACTGGCTCTGAGTGTGTTTGCTCTCCGGCGCCGCCGATGGGGTCGGAGAAGCGGTGGTCTTACCGCTGTACGCGGCAGCCGTTGAGACCCGGCGTGGCGTGCCACGTCCACGGTCGTCGGAGGCTTGTTGCTGTGTGAGCCGCTGTTCACTATCTGTCCCTCCTTGGTGGGAGCTCCGTCGCTGCCGCTAACCATTCAACGCTGGTTGCACTGGTTATGGTGAATGTCGTGCGGATGAGGTCTTGGTCACGTGAGCTGCTTCCGACCAACAGCTCGAAGGTCCCTGCCTCCACGATGCGTCGGCCGTTGGCATCGACGAGGGAGCATTCAGAGGCGGATAGTGAGATGTCGACATCAGCGGACTCGCCTGGCGCGACCGTGGCCTGTACGAATGCCTTGAGCTCCCGGTCAGCCCAGGTAACGCTGGTGACGTTGTCAGTGATGTAGGCCTGGACCGTTTCGGTTGCGGGGCGGTTTCCTGTGTTCGTGAGCGTGATTGTGGCCGTCAATGTCCCGTCCCGGCCGATGGATTCGTTGTCGAGGCGGAGATTGGAGTATTCGACGGTGCTGTAGCTGAGCCCTTCGCCGAAGGCGAAGAGCGGGTCCTGGGTGAGGTCGGCGTAGCGGTTTCCGTGCTGGCCGCGTAGCTGGTTGTAGTAGACGGGCAATTGTCCGGCATGCCGGGCAAACGTGACAGGTAGCCGGCCTGCGGGTTCGATCAGCCCGAGGACGAGCTCCGCGATCGCACGGCCTCCTTGCATGCCGGGGTTGAAAGCCTCGATGATGGCCGCGGCCCGGTTCAAGACGATCTCTGGAAGGGTTGATGGCTTGGACTGGATCAGGACCACAGCGACCGGCTTGCCCGTTGCGATGAGCCTTTCTAGCAGGACGTTTTGGGCGCCTTGCAGGTCAAGGGTTGCCGTTGACTTCATTTCACCGGCGAGGGCCACGGTGTCACCGACTACAGCGACCACATAGTCCGCGTCCCTGGCCGCCTGAACCGCGTCGAGCTGCAAAACCCCATTAACCGATCCGGCGTGGAACAGCGGCGGGCGAGGCTGTCCGTCGGGATAGGTGTCTCCGGACGGGTCGGGAAGAAGCTCGCCAATGTCGGCGCCCCTGGAATGGGTGATGGTCCAGCTTTCTGGAGCGACGTCCCTGAAGCCATCCAGCACGGTTCTCGTTAGTTCGCGGGGGTGGCCGTCGGGCATCCAGTTAATCTGCCCGGACGCTCCGGCCCAATCCCCAAGCTGGGCATGCGGGTCATCGGCGTTAGGGCCTATGACTGCGACGGTCTTGGATTGCCCGTGGTGCCGAGCCCTGCCCTCGGAGCCGGGTTCCAATCCGCCGGCCAGTGGCAAAGTGCCGTCGTTGCGCAAAAGAACCAGGGACTTTCGGGCCATCTCCAGGTTCAGGGCCGTGTGTTCCTCGGACCCAATAACAGCCCGCTGAACGTCTCCGTCAGGAAGCCGCGGATCCTCGAAGAGGCCGAGATCGAACTTCAATGTGAGGATGCGGCGGACCGCGTTGTCGATCAGTGATTCGCTGAGTTGCCCGTCCTGAACTGCCTGCTGCGCGGCGGCGAAGAACTGCGGGGTGTTCATGACCAGGTCGTTGCCTGCATCGACGGCAATGCAGGCTGCCTCGATGTCGGTGTCGCACACCTTTTGTTCCCAGACCATGCGACCGACGTTGTCCCAGTCAGTAACGAGAGTACCGTCGAAGCCCCATTCATCCTTGAGGACTTCGTTGAGCAGCCAGCGGTTGGCAGTGATGGGAACTCCGTCAATGGCCTGGTAGCCGAGCATGAACGTCCGGCAACCGGCCTGAACAGCCTTCTCGAACGGTGGCAGGAACCACGACCGGAGCTTGCGCCGGCTCAGGTCGGCTTCGCTGGCGTCCCTGCCACCCTGAGTTTCGGAGTAACCGGCGAAATGCTTGGCGGTGGCGAGCACGGCGGTGCGGTCAGTGAGCCCTTTCCCTTGGTAACCCCGGATCATGGCAGTCCCAAGTTCGCCGATGAGGTGTGGATCTTCCCCGAATGTCTCGTTGACGCGCCCCCATCGCAGGTCGCGGGTGATGCACAGGACCGGGGAGAACGTCCAGTGTAATCCGGTGGCGGCTATTTCGACTGCGGCTGCACGGGCCCCCCGCTCAATCAAGTCCGGGTCCCAGGTGCAAGCCATGCCAAGCTGCGTCGGAAAGATGGTGGCGCCGGGCCAGAAGGAATGCCCATGGATGCAATCGTCAGCCATTAGCAGCGGGATCTGCAGGCGGGTCCTGGCTACGAGTGCGCTGGTTCGGATCATCGTCTCCGGTGAGGCGTGGAGCAAGGACCCGCCGAGCTTGGTGCAGACGAGGTCTTCGACGTCGCCGCGGGCGTCGAGTTGGAGCATCTGGCCGACTTTTTCCGCAAGCGTCATCCGGGACAGGAGGTCCTCGACCCGATCAGGGGTGGGCACTGAGGCGTCCCTGTAGAGCTCCGTTGTGCCTGTTGCAGGGGTTGTTTTCATGAAGCGGGCTGCCCTTCAGAAGTGATGGGGGAGGGTCGTAAATATGAGCGAAAGCCCGGTGCGGATCCTGGACCTCCTGGTCCGGAAAGGTCACCTTGAAATGTCAGCTGCCCGTCCCCGAAGTCAGGCGTCGCGTGGAGCTGCAGGCAACAATTAGCGTGCGACGCCATGTCCCAAACGGGCGGGCCGGCCAACGCATTTCCTATCATTGACGGGATATCCCATTGAGAGACAGCGGACTGGGCAAGGTGAGGTTATGGTTGCCGGGCGCGAGCTCGGTCTCGTCGTTTCCCGGCCAGCGCAGGACGGCGGATGTCCCCTCGGGCACCGTCACCTCGATGGTGATGTCGTCGTTCGTGCGGCTCCATGCGACGGCCGCGAAACCGTGGGGTGTCTGCAGAGAGGTGCGGGCCCAGTCGATTCCGTCCGCGATCTGCGGTGCGACGAGGATACGCTGATAACCCGCGGCGAGGGGTGCGAGGCCGCCGATGACGCGGTGCATCCAGTCGGCGACCGCGCCGAGCGCGTAGTGGTTGAAGCTCGTCATGTCGCCGGGGTTGATGCTCCCGTCGGGAAGCATCGAGTCCCAGCGCTCCCAGATGGTGGTGGCGCCCATGGTGACGGGGTAGAGCCAGGATGGACACTCGCGCTGCAGCAGCAACCGATACGCTGTCGACGTCTGTCCGGTGGAGGTCAGCGCGTCAGCGATGAACGGGGTGCCCGCGAAACCGGTGGAGATGTGGAATCCGCTGGCCTCGACCAGCTGCGCCAGCCGTTCCCCTGCCCATCGCTGCTGTTCGGCGTCCAGGAGTCCAAAGACGATGGCGAGGGAGTAGACGGTGGTGCAGTCGCTGTGGATTCTCTCTGCCGCAATGTACTCGCGTCGGAAAGCCGCGCGGAGAGCCTGCGCGTTGGACGCGAACTCTTCGGCTTCGGATGTGCGGCCCAGCAGTTCCGCGGTTGCACGGATGCGGTCGGCGGTGCGGAAGGCGCACGCGGTGGCGACGACGCCGGGGTCTGCCTTCGCATCCCCGGGATGTTCTGCCGGCGCATCGGGGTCGAGCCAGTCGCCGAATTGGAATCCGGTGTCCCAGAGTCCGGACGCGGAGAGCAGGGAGCGGACGCGTCGCCCGTGCGCGAGCATGGAGGGGAAGGACGCTTCCAGCGTACGGAGGTCTCCGTAGGCCTCCCAGAGCGCCCAAGGGACCCAGACGGATGCGTCGCTCCAGAACGCGGCTGACTCACTCGCGCCCGCCCCCTCCTGCGGAGTGGAGGCGTACTTGAGGATGTCGGGCACGATGTAGGGGACGATGCCGTCATGGTGTGTCTGCTCGAGGGCGACGTCCTGCAGCCAGTCCGTAAGGAAGTTCCTAACGTCGAACAGGAATGCGGCCGTCGGCGCGAATGCGGAGATGTCTCCGGTCCAGCCAAGCCTCTCGTCGCGCTGGGGGCAGTCGGTGGGAATGTCGATGAAGTTGCCGCGCATCCCTCGGACGACGTTCTCGTGCAGTTGGTTCAGATCCGGCACGGAGCACTCAAAGTGCCCTGTGCGGGGAAGATCGGTAGAGATCACGACGGCGGTCACGCAGCCCTGGATTTCACTGATGTCGCCCGGCCAACCGGTCAATTCGGCGTAGCGGAAGCCGTGGAAGGTGAAGGTGGGCTCGAACGTGTCCTGTTGGCCGCTGAGCGTGAACCGATCGGTCGACGTCGCAGATCTGAGCGGCCGGGTCGCCAGTTCGCCGTCGTCGAGGACCTCCGCATGCCGGGCGGTGAGTACGGTGCCGGCTTCCCCCTGCACGTGCACCCGAAGATAGCCGACGATGTTCTCTCCGAAGTCGATCAGCACCGAACCCGAAGGGCTGCGCCAGACCTTTTGAGGAGCGAGTTCATCGACCCGGCGGACGGGGGCGACAGGGTCGGCAGTGAGTTGCCCGTCGTAGGGCACTGCATGGACGCTTCCCCAGGAAGGGTCGGCAGTGAGTTGCCCGTCGTAGGGCACTGCATGGACGCTTCCCCAGGAAGGATCGACGAAGCCTGGACGCTTCCACCGGTCGTCCCGGCGCCTCGCGTCGATGCTCTGCCCGTCGTAAAAGTCGTTGGACGTGATGGCGCTGGGCCCGACAGTCCAGTCCTCGTCAGTGACGATGACCTGCTCGTATCCGTCGGCGAAGCGGACCCGCAGTTCGGCGTAGGCGGCAATCTCGTCGCCGTAGCGTTGTGTTTCGATCCATCCCAGGCGTCCGCGGTACCAACCGTTTCCGACGGCGATGCCAATCGTCGAGTGCTCTTCGATGAGGGGTGTGACGTCGTAGTCGACATAGTGCAGTCGCCACTCGTAACTCGTCCATCCGGGAGTCAGCAGATCGGTCGAGACGGGCACACCGTTGATCCAGGCTTCGCAGACCCCGAGGGCGGTGAGCGAAAGGGTCGCCGATACCACGTCACCGTGGCCGGCCTCGGTCACGAACTCGCGGCGGAACTGCGGGGCACTGTTCGGCTCTACATCCGCGGCGATGAAACGTGCTTTCAAGTCGGTCATTCTGGGTCTTTCTCGTGGTGAGCGGGTGACATGGGTCGGTGTTGAGAAACAGGTCGCGGCAGTGCCGGCCCCGATTCCCTCGGACGGCCGTTGACAGGTTTCCCGGTCTGGTGGTGGCTCTTGGTGGACGGGAGCCGGCACATGCAGGCGGCCGAGATCAGCCCTTGAGGCCGCCGGCGAAGCCTTGAACGATGTACTTCTGCATGAAGAAGTACGCGATCAGGATCGGCAGGATGCTGATGATGATGCCCGCGAAGATCAGGTTCCACTGGGCGCCGTACTGACCGACGAATCCGTAGACTGCGACGGTGATGGTCTGTTGATCGGTACCTGAGAGGTACAGCAGCGGGGTCAGGAAGTCGTTCCACGTGGCCACAGCGGTGAGGATGACTACGGTTCCTGTGATCGGCTGAACCAGGGGGAACACCACCGCCCAGAAGGTGCGGAATGCGTGAGCCCCGTCGACGGCCGCTGCTTCTTCGTACTCTGCGGGTAGTGACCGCATGAACCCCGCATACAGGAAGATCGAGAATGGCATGCCGCCGCCGACGTTGACGATGATGACACCGGCAAGCGTTCCCAGAAGGCCGAGGTCGCGGATCGTCTGGTAGAGCGGGAGCAGGGCGAGCTGAGCGGGGAGCAGCAGTCCGGCGAGGAAGCCGAGGTAGGTGAACCTGGACCACCGTGCTCCCAGACGTGACAACGGGTATGCTGCCGCGGCGGCGAGGACCACTGTGAACGCGACGGTTATCACCGTCACGATCAGACTGTTGATCAGGGCGCCGCCTAAGCCCCCTTGCTGCCACGCGTCGAAGAAATTCTGCAGCGTGGGCTGCAGTGGGGGTGCCAGCTTCGCGCTCTGATCTCCTGGGGCTTTGAGCGAGAGGATCACCAGTACATAGATGGGAAACAGGAACAGCAGACCGACGAGGATCATGAATCCTTCGAGGATGCCTGTGCGCCAGGTGTATCGGAACATGTCAGCGCTCCTGGAGGGCGAGAAGTCGGTATTGAATGACGGATGCCACCGCGACGAAGATCGAGAGCACGACGGCGAGAGCGGCTGCGTACCCGAAGCGTCCGAGCGAGAACGCGTTCGAGTAGATCAGGGTCGAAATGGTGTTGGTGGCTCCACCGGGTCCGCCTTGGGTCATGACGAAGACCTGGTCGAAGAGCTTCAGGCCGCCGATGAGCGACAGCATCACGTTGATCGTGATCGAGGGGGCCAAAAGAGGCCGCACCACGGACCAGAACCGTCGGATCGGGCCGGCACCGTCGATGGCTGCAGCTTCGAGGATCTCCTCGGGGATGCCTTGGAGTCCGGCGAGGAAGATCACCATGGAGTAGCCGACGAACTGCCAGAAGACGACGACGATGATGCACCAGATCGCGGTGTCCGGGTTGCCCAGCCAGTTCTGGCGTAGTGCGCCGAGCCCGGCAGCCTCGAGTGTTTCGTTGATTCCACCGTCGGGCGTGTAGAGGTTTTGCCAGAGGAATCCGACAGCGATGGACGTGATCACCACGGGAGCGAAGATGAGCACCCGCAGAATGTCGCGGGATTTGATGCGGGAGTTCACCGCGAGGGCGATCAGAAGTCCGACAATGTTCTGGATGACCGTGACCGCCAAGGCGATCAGGAGGGTATTCCTGATGCTGGTCAGGCCGTTTGGATCGGACCAGATGCGGGCGAACTGATCGAAACCGACCCACTTCGGATTCTGCGAGATCCCGTCCCAGTTGGTGAACGCGAACAGGCTTCCCCGCAGGCTCGGATATACGACGGCGAACACGTACAGTGCGGCCGCGGGGATAACGAACCACCATACGGAGTGGGCGAAGCCACGGTAGCGGCGCCGCTTTTTCACCGGGGCTTCATTCCGGCGGACGGCTGTATCTAGTGCCATGGTGTTGATTCCTCACTGGCTCTTCATCGAGAACGGGTCGCGGTGCGATGCTTAGGAGCCAAGGCAACCGCACCGCGACACTGGTGTTTGGCTACGGACTAGCCTTTGAAGGCGTCGTCCATCTGCTTCAGGAGGTCCGCAGCCGAACTCTTGCCCCCGATGAACGACTGCAGCCCGTCGGTGTAGGACTGGTTCACTGAGGCGTTCGGCCACGTCTGATCGGGGAACGAGGAGGTCTTTTCGCCCCGCGCCTGCTCCGCCACACCAGCCAGGTCGGCGGGCGGCGTGTAGCCCTCAACGGGCGCACTCGGGAAGAGCGATCCCTTGTCGAGGGCGATCTTCAAACCGGCCTCGGACAGGTAGAAGTCCACGAATTTCTTCGCCAGGTCGATGTTTTTCGACTTCGCATTCACGCCATATCCTGCGCCGAGCCCGACGGGAAGTATGGTCTCCGACTTGTTGTCCGTTGCCGGGAACGCGGCTGTCTCGAACGTTGTTCCCTGCGGGGCCTTCCCCTCAATGGTCTTGATCTGCGGGCTGACCGCAACCATTCCGATCGCGTCGCCCTTTGCGACCTGGCCCTGCGCAACATCCAGGCTGGTTCCTGTCGCGTCCGCGGTGAAGCATCCGGCATCCACCATCTGGCGGTACTTCTCCAGGACGGTGGTCCACTTGGAGTCGCTGAACGACGTGTCTCCGGCTGCCTGCTTTGCCACGAAGTCCGGATTAGGCCCGTATACGAGCGACGCGGCCAGCGCATACGGCAGGTAGGGGTAGTTTCCGCCGGCAACACCACCCAGGGCGTATGCGACCTTGCCCTTAGCCTTCGCGATGCCGCACAGACCGAGTACCTCGCTGAAGGTCGACGGCGCGGTGGCACCGACCGTCTTGAGGGCCTGCGTGTTGTAGATCGCGGGGATGATCGTGAAGGCGTTGGAGCCCATCAGGATCTTGCCGTCAACGCCCATGACGGCCTTGTTAGCGTCGTTGTAGTTCGACACCCATTTCGAGGAGCTCATGTCCGCGAGATAGTTTCCCTTGGCCAGGGTTTGCGCCGTGATCGGGCCCCCGTTTCCGGGGAAAACCACGACGATGTCCGAGGCAGTGCCCGAGACCAGCTCGGTGTTGATCTGCGTATTGATTCCCGGCCACGGGAGCCCGGTGTATTTGATCGTGACGCCGGGGTTGTCAGCCTCGAATTTTGTGATGAGAGCCGCGGCGACCTTGTCGTCGGCCCAGCCCGACATCGTGAGAACGGTGCCGCTGTTTTTGTCTGAGTTTGACTGGGGGCCAGCCGAGCAGCCGGCAAGACCGAGGGCCGCGGCCATTAGTACCGCGACGGGTAGTGCTGCAGTTGCTTTTCGCATGAAATGCTCCATTGGACTTCAGGGATACGCGTGAACTGGGGCGTTCAGGCGCAGGTCGCGTTGTGAGGTGAACGATGAACTTTCGGGCGACGCAGGACCAACGCTAGGCCCTTGCATCAACCGTGTCAATTGATTTACATAAATCAATTGACACTTTCTGGCTGTCGCACCGTTTCGTATGTGCATCAATTGACGCTCGGCCGCTAGACTTCATGGAGTGCAGATCCAAAGGGAGGCAAACATGATGGCGCAGGACAGTCCGCCTACCGGGCGAAAGAGGCGCCCCTCCCTCGCGGACGTGGCCAACCACGCGGGGGTGTCACAGGGTGCCGTGTCAAAGGTTATTCGCAAGGCCTATGGCGTCAGCCCCGCGATGCAGCACCGCGTTCAGCAGTCGATTGAGGAGCTCGGCTATCGCCCGAGAACCGGAGCGCGGAGTTTGCGTGGGCAGACTTTCACCATCGCCATCAGTTCCGAGATCCCTCAGATCGGCAACGACTTCTTCACCCAGGTGACGAACGGTGCAGCCCGCAAGCTCGCCGGCAGCGGCTACCAGTTGATCATTGCACCGGCCCTTGAAGGGGGAGGAGATCAGCAGGTTCTCGAATCACTCGTGGACCGGGAAGTCGACGGCATCATAGCCATTTCCCTGGATGTCAGCCTGACCACTCTCGACCGGCTCGCCGAGTACGTCCCGCTTGTCCTTATCGGCCGTCACGACGAACCTCAAAACTACGACACCGTCACTAACGACGATCAAGCAGGGGTCGCCCTTGCGATGAGCCACTTGCTGAAGCTGGGCCACAAGCGGATTGCGCACCTCACCGTCAGGCCTACGGCGGACCTGCCAGGATCCCGGCCGCCGCACGCGATCCGGCAAGAAACCTACGAATCACAGATGCTTGAGGTCGGCCTCCCGCCGCGTGTTGTGTACTCAGATGCTTCTGAAACATCCGCTTATAACGCGGCGCGACTTCTCCTCGACGAGCAGGAGCCTCCCACCGCCATCTTCGCCGGAAACGACACTCTTGCCATCGGAGCGCTTCGTGCGGTCGCGGAGCGGGGACTCTCCGCACGTGAGGTTTCGGTCGTTGGATACGACAACATTGAGCTCGCAGGTCACCCGCTCGTGTCCCTGACCACGGTCGATCAGTATGGTGCTACAACAGGTGAAACCGCAGTTGACCTCTTGATGGAACGCATCGCCCAGACACGGACGGAGCCCAGACACGTAAAGCTCGACCCGAAACTGATCGTCAGAGGCTCCTCCTCAGAACTGTGACTGGTTAGCTACCTTCCGCACGGGCGCTCAAACTGCCCCGATGTGTCCGTGATAACAGCAGGCGGAAGTGCCACTTTGGTCAAGTCCTTGCGCTGCTGCGACCATAACGACTCACTTCCGCCGGTTCCCGTCAGAATTGCTGTCCTGAATCCGTCCCACTTTGGCTCAAAAATACAGTCCCCGGACGAGGGGATGGACGGTAGGGCCCTGGCCAGCGCCAAAGACAATGGCGGGTGCAATGCCTCCTGTACATCCTCTGCCGCTCTCAGAATGGCCATCAGCTAATCGCGTCGTTGGGGCGGGAGATGAAGAGCGGAGGCTGCAGCCCGTCATCAGGTCGTTCGCCAGGGACGCAGACGCAGACATAGAAAACGCCCCGAGACCTCGGAGACCCGCGTCGGCGAGCTGGTCAGGGGCAGGGACGGACTATTGCGGCCTGCGACTTTAGCGCCGGGGCCCGGCAACGGTCCAGCGAGGCCGGATCCGGGCCCTGCCGTGGTACGAGTGCAGGTCCCGGATACGCGTCTCACCAGTTAGTGGCCGATCTTGTCCAGTTCGGCGAGGTCTTCGGCAGAGAGCGAGAGCCCCGCGCCAGTGACGTTCTCGCGCAAGTGCGCGACCGACGATGTACCGGGTATCAGCAGGATGTTAGGGGACCGATGCAACAGCCAGGCCAGGGCGACCGACATCGGTGTCGTCTCCAACCGCGACGCCACAGCCGAAAGCGCTTCTGATTGCAGAGGGCTGAAGCCGCCGAGCGGGAAGAAGGGCACGTAGGCGATTCCCTCCTGCGCGAGCATGTCGATCAGCTCGTCGTCGTGGCGGACGGCGAGGTTGTACATGTTCTGCACGCACACGATCGGGGCGATAGCGCTTGCCTCCGCGACCTGTTCTGCCGTCGCGTTGCTCACGCCGAGGTATCGGAGGAGGCCCTCCTTCTGCAGTTCGACGAGCGCTTCGAAGGGCTCGGCTATCGAGCCCGCCTCCGGTCCCTCGGCGTTGCCTAGCCGAAGGTTGACCAAGTCGAGGGTTTCAAGGCCAAGGGCTCCGAGGTTGTCGTGTACGGCGCGACGCAGGTCCTCAGGCTGTCTGGCCACGGGCCAGCCGCCCTGGGCATCACGGGTCCCGCCGACCTTGGTTGCGATGTGCAGCGATTCGGGATATGGGTGCAGCGCCTCCCGGATGATGTCGTTGGTGATGCGAGGCCCGTAGTAATCGCTTGTATCAATGTGCGTGATTCCGAGTTCGACGGCTTCGCGGAGCACGGCGAGTGCTCCATCGCGGTCGGCCGGCGGACCCATGACCCCGGGGCCAGCGAGCTGCATCGCGCCGTAACCGAAGCGGGAGACCGTGAGGTTCCCGAGGTTCCAGGTGCCGCCGGGGAGCTGGGTAGAGAATGTGGTCAAGATACTGCCTTTCGGGTGGAAAATGGGGGGATGCCTACTGGCCCTGCCGGAGGCGACTGTGCGTGACATGGTCAGGCCCGGCGCGGTGGGTGCGCACGATGCCATTGATGGGGCTCATGTCTTCGCCATAACGTCGTGCAGTGCGATCATTAGCTGCAGGTGGAGCCCGTGGCTTTGCTGGTTGTTGGTGCTTCTGCTGCTGAACGGCTGCAGCACCTTGCCTTGGGTTCGTCGCAGCTGACTGATCCCGTCCGGGGACAGCAGCTCACCCCGTAATGGTCATGCTC
>Ga0075432_10000124_pt1 | contig 17412 bp, 17 predicted proteins | sample RhiMethybrSRZTD1_FD_72781 | JGI IMG/M metagenome (GOLD analysis project Ga0075432, IMG submission 72781) | Populus rhizosphere microbial communities from Tennessee, USA - Rhizosphere MetaG P. TD hybrid SRZTD1 | ecosystem: Host-associated > Plants > Roots > Rhizosphere > Soil | place: USA... | reverse complement strand
CTTTCACGTTCCCTGGCCAAGGCCGACCCCGCGAAGCTGCATGACCTGCACATGATCATGCCCAGCGTCGGGCGCTCCGAGCACCTGGACCTGTTCGAACGCGGCATCGCCCGCAAGCTCGACTTCTCCTTCGCCGGTACCCAGAGCCTGCGCATCAGCCAGTTGCTCGAAGACGGCCTGCTGGAGATCGGCGCGATCCACACCTACATCGAGCTCTATGCGCGACTGGTGGTCGACCTGATCCCCAACGTGGTGCTCAGCGCCGGCTTCATGGCCGACCGCGCCGGCAACATCTACACCGGGCCCAGCACCGAAGACACCCCGGCGCTGATCGAGCCGGCCGCCTTCAGCGACGGCATCGTCATCGTCCAGGTCAATCAGTTGGTGGACGATGTCAGCGACTTGCCGCGGGTCGACATTCCCGCTTCCTGGGTCGACTTCGTGGTGGTGGCGGACAAGCCGTTCTACATCGAGCCGCTGTTCACCCGTGACCCCCGGCACATCAAGCCGGTGCATGTGCTGATGGCGATGATGGCGATTCGCGGGATCTACGAAAAACACAACGTGCAGTCGCTCAACCATGGGATCGGCTTCAACACCGCGGCCATCGAGCTGATCCTGCCGACCTACGGTGAATCCCTCGGCCTCAAGGGCAAGATCTGCCGCAACTGGACGCTCAATCCCCACCCAACCCTGATCCCGGCGATTGAAAGTGGCTGGGTCGAAAGTGTGCATTGCTTCGGCACCGAACTGGGCATGGAAAACTACATCGCCGCCCGGCCGGACGTGTTCTTCACCGGGCGCGATGGCTCCCTGCGCTCCAACCGGATGTACAGCCAACTGGCCGGGCAATACGCGGTGGACCTGTTCATCGGCGCCACCCTGCAAGTCGACGGCGACGGCCATTCTTCCACCGTGACCCGCGGTCGCCTGGCCGGTTTCGGTGGCGCGCCGAACATGGGCCACGACCCGCGCGGTCGCCGCCACGGCACGCCAGCCTGGCTCGACATGCGCCACGCCGATGCGGCCGAGCCGATGCTCGAACGCGGCAAGAAACTGGTGGTGCAAATGGTCGAGACCTTCCAGGAAGGCGGCAAACCGACCTTCGTCGAAACCCTCGACGCGGTGGAGGTGGCGAAGAAAAGCGGCATGCCGCTGGCGCCGATCATGATCTACGGCGACGACGTCACCCACCTGCTGACCGAAGAAGGCATCGCCTATCTGTACAAGGCCCGTTCGCTGGAAGAGCGCCGGGCCATGATCGCCGCCGTGGCCGGGGTGACCGCCATCGGCCTGCGCCACGACCCCAAGGACACCGCGCGCATGCGTCGCGAAGGCTTGATCGCCTTGCCTGAAGACCTTGGCATCCGCCGCACCGACGCCACCCGCGAATTGCTCGCCGCGAAGAGCGTGGCCGACCTGGTGGAGTGGTCCGGTGGCCTCTACAACCCGCCCGCCAAATTCAGGAGCTGGTAATGCACGCACTCAACCTGCAACCGAAAACCCTGAGCCTGGCCGAACGCCTGGCAGACCTGGCGGTGGACGCGTTGATCGACGAGGCGGACCTGTCGCCGAAACCGGCGCTGGTCGACCGCCGCGGCAATGGTGCCCATACCGATCTGCACCTGGGGCTGATGCACGCCTCGGCGCTGGCCTTGTGGCCGGCGTTCAAGGAAATGGCGCAAATCGCTATCGAGATCGGCGAGGTCGGATTGCCGCTGCGCGAGGCCATTGGCCTGATCGGTCGTGAAGGCGAACAGGCGATGCTTGCCACCACCAACGGCGTGAATACCCATCGCGGGGCGATCTGGGCGCTGGGCCTGTTGGTCGCCGCGGTTGCGCTTGAGCCGCAATCCAGCGCCGCCGGCTCTGTCGCCTTGCGCGCCGCACGCCTGGCCTTGCTCGATGATCGTTACGCACCGAGTCCGCTGAGCCATGGCGCCCAGGTCGCTCAACGCTACGGCGCACGGGGTGCCCGTGAGGAAGCGCAGCTCGGTTTCCCGGCAGTGACCCAACGCGCGCTGCCGCAACTCAAGTGCAGCCGCGCGGCCGGCCATGGCGAACAGAACGCGCGGCTCGATGCGCTGCTGGCGATCATGACCAGCCTGGCCGACACCTGCGTGCTGTATCGCGCCGGGGAAGAGGGCCTGCACACCATGCAACTGGGCGCCCAGGCCGTACTCGACGCGGGCGGCAGTGCCAGCCTCGCCGGTCGCCGTCGGCTGCACGAGCTGGACCAACAATTAATCGCATTGAATGCCTCGCCCGGCGGTGCTGCCGACCTGCTCGCAGCCTGCCTGTTCATCGATCGTATCGAGTCTGGCGATGGCATTACTCAGGGAGCGTTTTGATGGAAACCTTATCCTTTGAATTCCCCGCCGGGCAGCCGCCACGCGGTCGCACCCTGGTCGGCTGTGTCGGCTCTGGTGATCTGGAAGTGCTGATCGAACCGGGTCAGGCCGGCAAGCTGACCATCACCGTGCAGACCTCGGTCAACGGCAGCGAACAACGCTGGCAGCACCTGTTCGCGCGGATGTTCGACGGCCAGACCCCGCCGGCCATGGACATCGATATCCACGATTTCGGCGCCACCCCCGGCGTGGTCCGCCTGCGCCTGGAGCAGGGCTTCGAGGAGATCGGTCATGACTGACAGTACAGCACTTCTCCATAAGCACAGCTTCGTCGAACTGGGTGCGCGGCAACGGGCCAAAGCCTTGCTCGATGCCGGCACCTTCCGCGAATTGCTCGACCCGTTCCAGCGGGTCATGTCGCCGTGGCTGTCGCGCCAGGGTGTTGTGCCACAGGCCGATGACGGCGTGGTCATCGCCAAGGGCAGCCTCGAGGGTTTGCCGGTGGTGATCGCGGCCATCGAAGGGGCTTTCCAGGGCGGCAGCCTCGGTGAAGTCGGCGGGGCGAAAATTGCCGGGGCGCTGGAGCTGGCCGCCGAGGACAACCGCAAGGGCATCCCCACCCGCGCCGTACTGCTGCTGGAAACCGGTGGCGTGCGTTTGCAGGAAGCCAACCTCGGGTTGGCGGCGATTGCCGATATTCATGCGGCGATTGTCGATCTGCGCCAGTACCAGCCGGTGGTTGGCGTGGTGGCGGGAAGCGTCGGTTGTTTCGGCGGCATGTCGATTGCCGCCGGGCTGTGCAGCTACCTGCTGGTGACCCGGGAAGCGCGTCTGGGCCTGAACGGCCCACAGGTGATCGAACAGGAGGCGGGGCTCGAGGAATATGACTCGCGGGATCGTCCTTTCATCTGGAGCCTCACCGGCGGCGAGCAACGGTTTGCCACGGGGCTGGTGGATCGCTACACCGATGACGACGTCGCGCAGATTCGCCAGCAGGTCGGTGAACTGCTCAAGCAAGGGTTGCCCGCGCAGCCACGCAGTACTCAGGCCGAGCTGTTTCTGCAACGGCTGGCGCGCCTGGACGCCGAACCGCAAATCGAACCGGCGACGGTTCGCGATCTGTATCAAGGAGAGCGCCCATGAGTGCCTATTCCCTCAGAGGCTTGAACTGGTTCAATGCCTTGGCTGCCGCTGCCAAGCCGGTCGACGGTGTGCCGGCCTCGCTGAAAGTGGCGGATGGGTTTCTAGGTGAACAAGCCGTGCGGTTTATCGCCGTGGTGGCCGACCCTGGCAACCGTTTCGTCCGCGCTCGTCATGGCGAAGTCGGTCTGCTCGAAGGCTGGGGCCTGGCCAAGGCGGTGGACGAGGTGATCGCCGCCGATCACGGCAAGCCGCAAAAACGCGCCTTGATCGCCATCGTCGACGTGCCCAGCCAGGCCTATGGTCGCCGTGAAGAAGCCCTCGGCATTCATCAGGCGCTGGCCGCTGCGGCGGACAGCTATGCCCGCGCCCGTCTGGCCGGGCATGCCGTCATCGGTCTGCTGGTGGGCAAGGCCATGTCCGGGGCGTTTCTCGCCCATGGCTATCAGGCCAACCGGCTGATTGCCCTGCGTGATCCGGGTGTGATGGTGCACGCCATGGGCAAGGCCTCGGCGGCGCGGGTGACCTTGCGCAGTGTCGAAGAATTGGAAACCCTGGCCGCCAGCGTGCCGCCGATGGCCTATGACATCGACAGCTATGCCAGCCTCGGCCTGCTCTGGGAAACCCTGGCGGTGCAGCAGATCGAACAGCCTACCGCGGCGGATCTGGCGCGGGTGAGCGAATGCCTGGTCCAGGCGATCGACGATGTCGCGCACAAGGGCACGGATCTCAGCGGTCGACTCGGCGCGGCCAATCGCGCGGCCTCAAGCAAGGTTCGCCAATTGCTGAGGGAACAGTGGTGAGCCGTTACCTGGCCCACGACCTGCTGTGGGGCATGACCCCGCAGCAGTTGCCCGTGGATGCGCCTGCCTGGGCGATTGAGTCGATCGAAGCCGGCCAGCCCGTGGTGGTGCGCCGCGCGCCTTCGACGGCGGAGCGGATTGCGGTCGGCGTGCGTGGCCGTTTGCGTGAGCAGCGTTATGGGACCTCGATGGCGATCGCAGCGATCACCCGTCGGGTCAGTCCGGAACAGCTGTGTCATGTCCATACTCACCGCGACCTGCCCGCGCTTGAGGCCTTGGCTCAATTGCGCCCCGTACTCGATGCCTGCGGTTGGGCCTGGGGTGTCAGCGGTAGCGCCGGGTTTGAATTGGCCAGCGGCTTTGCAGCGCTGCATGAGGCCAGCGATCTGGACCTGATTCTGCGCACGCCACAAGCGCTGACCCGTGATCAGGCTCGGGAGTTGCTGGCATTGCTCGATGCGGCGCCCTGTGGGGTGGACATGCAGTTGCAGACTTCGTCTGGCGCTGTCGCCTTGCGTGAATGGGCGAGCGCTTCCACTCGGGTCCTGCTCAAGAATGCCACGGCAGCCTGCCTGGTGATCGACCCATGGAACCCCCGGGAGCAGGCAGCGTGAGCAGCTTGCTGGTGTTCCCGGGTCAGGGTGCGCAGCGGCCGGGCATGCTTCAGGGTTTGCCTGGGGAAACCCTGAGTGAAGCCTGCGATGTGTTGGGTGAAGACGTACGACTGCTTGATTCTGCCGAGGCATTGCGATCGACGAGGGCGGTGCAACTCTGCCTGCTGATCGCCGGTGTGGCGGCCGCACGGCAGTTGTCATTGCCGGCGGATTACGTCGCCGGGCTGTCCATTGGTGCCTACCCGGCCGCGGTGGTCGCCGGTGCCCTGGAGTTCAGCGATGCGCTGCACCTGGTCAGCCTGCGCGGTGAGTTGATGCAGCAGGCGTATCCACAGGGCTACGGGATGACCGCGATCATCGGCCTGGAACTGGCGGTGGTGGAGAGTTTGCTGGCCCGGGTCCACAGCGTCGATACGCCGGTGTACCTGGCCAATATCAATGCCGAAAACCAGGTGGTGATTGCCGGCAGTGACGCCGGGATGAAGGCGCTGGCCGAACTGGCAAAAGCACGCGGGGCAGGGCTGGCCAAGCGTCTGGCGGTGAGTGTGCCGTCGCACTGCCCGCTGCTGGATGCGCCGGCGCAAACCCTGGCCGAAGCGTTCGCCAATGTGAAGCTGCAAACGCCGAAGATTGGCTACCTGAGCGGCAGTCGTGCGCGCCCGGTGATCAAGGTCGAGGCCTTGCGCGACGACCTGGCCTACAACATGTGCCGCGTGGTGGATTGGCGCGGCACGGTGCAAAGCGCCTACGAGCGTGGCGTACGCCTGCAGATCGAACTGCCGCCCGGTGCGGTGTTGACCGGGCTGGCGCGCCGGGTATTCGAACAGGGCACCGTGATCGCTTTCGACGGTGCCCGGCTCGATACCCTGCAGGCGCTGTTGCGTGAGGAGGGACGTCGCCACCCCTAGACACCCTGAGGCTTCGAACAACAAGAACAACATTCGACGATGCACTTTGAGGACGACAACAATGATTATTTACGGTGTGGCGCTGCTGGCGATCTGTACGCTGGCAGGGGTGATCATGGGCGACATGCTCGGTGTCTTGCTGGGCGTCAAATCCAACGTCGGCGGGGTCGGGATCGCGATGATCCTGTTGATCTGCGCGCGGTTGTGGATGCACAAACGCGGCGGCATGACCAAGGACTGCGAAATGGGCGTCGGGTTCTGGGGTGCCATGTACATTCCGGTGGTGGTGGCGATGGCAGCGCAACAAAATGTGGTCACGGCCTTGCACGGCGGGCCGGTGGCGGTGCTGGCGGCGATCGGCTCGGTGGTGGTCTGCGGCTGCACCATTGCCCTGATCAGCCGGACCCACAAGGGCGAGCCCTTGCCCGATGAGCCCACGGAAATGACCCCCGTCGGCACGCCAGTAGGAGGTCGCTGATATGTGGGATCTCATCGAGAAAGGCCTGGAACACAACGGCCTGGTCACGGCATTTGCCTTCGTCGGCGTGATCATGTGGGTATCTGTCATCCTCTCCAAGCGCCTGACGTTCGGGCGCATCCATGGCTCGGCGATTGCGATCGTCATCGGCCTGGTCCTGGCCTGGGTCGGCGGCACCATGACCGGCGGGCAAAAAGGCTTGGCGGACCTGACCCTGTTCTCCGGCATCGGCCTGATGGGCGGCGCCATGCTGCGCGATTTCGCCATTGTCGCCACGGCGTTCGAAGTGCAGGCCACCGAAGCGAAAAAGGCCGGGTTGATCGGCGTGATCGCGCTGCTGCTGGGCACGGTGCTGCCGTTCATTGTCGGCGCGTGCATGGCCTGGGTGTTTGGTTATCGCGATGCGGTGAGCATGACCACGATTGGCGCGGGGGCGGTGACTTACATCGTCGGGCCAGTGACCGGTGCGGCGATTGGCGCGACCTCGGACGTAATGGCGCTGTCGATTGCCACAGGGCTGATCAAGGCGATCCTGGTGATGGTCGGCACGCCGATGGCGGCACGCTGGATGGGCCTGGATAACCCGCGCTCGGCGATGGTGTTCGGCGGCCTGGCGGGTACGGTGAGCGGGGTGACGGCGGGGCTGGCGGCGACGGATCGGCGGTTGGTACCTTATGGCGCGTTGACGGCGACTTTCCACACCGGGCTTGGGTGCTTGCTGGGGCCTTCGTTGTTGTTCTTCATTGTTCGCGGGATTGTTGGCTAGGATTTTGTCTCGCTTGCCATGACGCCTTCGCGAGCAGGCTCGCTCCCACAAGGGATTGCATTCCAATGTGGGAGCGGGCTTGCTCGCGAAGGGCGCGACGCGGTCTCAAGCCTGGCGATTGGCATACATCCGACACTCCGCCAGCAACGCCAGCAAATTCGGGTCACGCTCCTTGGCCTTCAGGAACACCACGCCAATGTGCTGTTGCAACCGATACTTCTCCTGCAACGCAATCAGCTTCACCCGGTTTTCGTACACCGCCGCAATCCTGCCCGGCAGCAACGCATACCCGACGCCCGAGCTGACCATGCTCAGGAGGGTGAAGATGTCGTTGACCTGCATCGCTACCTTCGGCTCGAACCCCGCCTGCTCGAATACCCGCTTGCCGTCCTGATGCGTGGCGAAGCCCTGGGTCAGGGTAATAAAGGTTTCGTCGCGGACTTCGGCCAGGTCGACTTCGGTACGCTGGGCGAACCTGGAATCGGCGGGGGTGGCGAGGAAGATGTCGTCAGAGAACAGCGGGATCTGCTCGCAATCGGGGTCGTTGATACTGTCGTCCAGGGACACCAGGATCGCGTCGACTTCCATGTTCTTGAGCTTGTACAGCAAGTCGAAGTTCGAGCCCAGGATCAGGTCGATGTTAAGTTCGCTGCGGCGGATCTTCAGGCCCATGATCAGTTGCGGCACGGTCTTGACCGTCAGTGAATACAGCGAGCCCAATTTGAAACGCTCGGCGGAGAACCCGGCAGCTTCGCGGGTCAGGCGCACGGTTTCGACCACATCCTGAATCAACTTCTGCGCCCGTTCTTCGAGGACGTAGGCGCTTTCCAGTGGCGTCAGGTTGCGCCCCTCGTGCTTGAACAACGGGCAGCGCAGGGCGCTTTCCAGGGAGTGGATGGCCCGATGTACGCTAACGTTACTGGTCTGCAATTCGGCAGCGGCGCGGGCCAGGTTGCCGGTGCGCATGAAAGCCAGGAACACCTCGAGTTTTTTCAGGGTCAACTCTTCATCGATCAGCATGGGGTGGGCTCTTATTGGGATAACCCGATTGTGCACGCATGCGGGTTGGATCGCGCCATATTGTGCTTTATCGATTTTCGAGGTGGGGTAAACGATGTATCACGGGGAAAGATTGAACGCCTGGACGCATCTGGTCGGGGCCGTGGCGGCGTTTGTCGGCGGAGTGTGGTTGATCGTGGTTGCCAGCCTTGACGGCAGTCCTTGGAAGATCGTCAGCATGGCGATCTACGCCTTTACCTTGCTGGTGTTGTACAGCGCATCGACCGTGTACCACAGCGTGCGCGGACGCAAGAAAGCGATCATGCAGAAAGTCGATCACTTCTCGATCTACCTGTTGATCGCGGGCAGCTACACGCCGTTCTGCCTGGTGACCCTGCGCGGGCCCTGGGGTTGGACTTTGTTCGGGATTGTCTGGGGGCTGGCGCTGATCGGCATCCTGCAGGAAATCAAGCCGAGGTCGGAAGCGCGCATCCTGTCGATCGTGATCTACGCGGTGATGGGCTGGATTGTGCTGGTGGCGGTCAAGCCGTTGCTGGCGGCGCTAGGCACTGCCGGGTTTGCGTGGCTGGCGTCGGGGGGGATTTTTTATACGGTGGGCATCATCTTTTTTGCCCTGGACCATCGCCTGCGGCATGCCCATGGGGTCTGGCACCTGTTCGTAATCGCCGGGAGTTTGCTGCATTTTGTGGCGATTTTCTTTTACGTCTTGTAGGCGAAGCGACCTTCATCAGGGACAGGCGAGGCGATCCAATTGCTCCTGGGCTCGACGGCTGAACACCTGCAATAAGTCGTTCAAAGTGTGGGGCGGTGGTTCGGCGGCGCGGGTCACTGCGTACAGGGTGATGGGCAGTGGCGGCGCCAGAGGGCGAATGGTTGTGGTGTCGGGAGACGCGCCGAGGGCGGTGAACGGATCGATCACCGCCACGCCCGCGCCAGACTCCACCATCGCCCGAGCCAGGGAGTAGGTCTGCACGGCGATGCGCACCCGGGGTGGCGGTTCAACGGCTTCCAGGTAACTGTCGAGCCGTGCTGCCAGCGGATCGGCACTGGATAAACCAATCAGCGGCGCATTCGCCAGGGCCATCAGCGGCAATGGTTTTCCCGTCTCTTCCTGTGGCCAGTAACCCCTCGGCGCCAGCGCCACCAGCACGCCGCACGCCAGGGCCTGGGCCTTGAGCCCCGGGTGATCCGGGCGTTGCAGGGTCAGGGCGACATCCACTTCACGCATCAACAGGTTCTGCACCAGTTCGCGACTGTGGGCGCTGGACAATTCGCAGACGATGTCCGGGTAGTGCACGGTCCACTCATGAATGGCCGGCGGCAGCAATGACAGAGCCAGTGCCGGAGTGGCGCCGATGCGCAGGCTGTGACCCGGCTCGCGACGCAGGCTCTGGGCCAGGCGTCGCACGCCTTGCAGGCTTTCGCTGACCTTGTCCACTTCGCGCTCCAGCTCCAGCGCTTCCGGCGTCGCCTGCAACTTGCCGCGCACCCTCAGGAACAACGGGAAGCCCAATTGTTGCTCGGCGTGCTGCAACACCTTGCTCACCGCCGGCTGCGAGACATGCAGCAACTGCGCGGCAGCACTGATCGAGCCGGTCTGGCGGATGGCCTGGAAAATCTCGATATGGCGAAGGCGCATGGCAAGTCCATAACCTTTGTTTATATGTTTAACATGTTTATGCATTGTTCAACGTCTGTCACCTGGTTCTAACCTCGACCACGTTTTCACAACGGTTTTAAGGACGGACATGGCTCAGCGTGTGTGCATCATCGGCGGCGGTGTGATTGGCCTGGCTACGGCCTATGCGCTGGTGCGCGACGGTTTCGAGGTAACGCTGGTCGAGGCACGGGACTCGTTGGGCAGCGAAACCAGCTTCGCCAACGGCGGCCAGTTGTCCTATCGCTATGTCGCGCCCCTGGCCGACGCCGGTGTGCCGTTGCAGGCCATCGGCTGGATGCTGCGCGGCGACTCACCGCTGAAACTGCGCCCGCGCTTTGACCCGGCCCAGTGGCGTTGGATGGCGTCGTTCCTCGGCGCCTGCCGTCGCTCGGTCAACCGCGCGAACGCCGCGCACTTGTTGCGCCTGGCGCTATTGAGCCAAGCCACCTTGAAGTCCTGGCGCGAGGACGATGGACTGGCGGGTTTCCAGTGGCGGCGCAATGGCAAACTGGTGACTTTTCGTCAGAACAGCAGTTTCGAACATGCGCGCCAAGGTCTGGCCGACCCGCAACAACAGCAAGTGTTGTCGCCGGCCGAATGTGCACAGCTGGAACCGGCGCTGATCGATGCGCCCTTTGTCGGCGCGATCTACACCCCGGAGGAAGAGGTCGGCGATTGCCACGCTTTCTGCCAGCAACTGGCCGCGCGGCTGCAAGCGTCCGGCCGTTGCGAATTTCTCCTCGGGCAAGCAGTGACCGGGATTCGCCATGGCAACGGCAGCGTCAAGGCCATCGAACTGGGCGACCAGGTGCTGCCGGTCGAGCAACTGGTGATCGCCGCCGGACACCGCAGTCCGCTGTTGGCGCTGCCCGGGCTGCAACTGCCGCTTTACCCGCTCAAGGGCTACAGCCTGACCGTGCCCATCGGCGTCGGTCACCGGGCGCCGGACGTGAGCATCACCGACTATGACCGCAAGATCGTCTATGCCCGCATCGGCGAGCAATTGCGCGTGGCGGCGATGGTCGACATCGTCGGCTTCGACCCTGCGCTGGACCCCAAGCGCCTGGCACTGATCAAGCGTCAGACCCATGACACCTTCCCGGATGCCGGTGCATATGACCAAGCCGTCGAGTGGGCCGGCATGCGCCCGGCCACCCCCAGCGGCGTACCGTTGCTGGGGGCGACGGCGTATCGCAACCTGTGGCTCAACCTCGGCCATGGTGCGCTGGGTTTCACCCTGGCGTGCGGCAGCGGGCGCGTGCTCAGCGAACTGATCGGCGAGCGCCGACCTTCCATCGACCTGCAGGGTTTCAACCACCGGGCTGCCTGAAAAAACATCACCCACAACGGAGAATAACAATGCAAAAAATCACGTTGCTCGCTTGCACCCTCAGCTTGTTGCTAGGCAGTCAGGCGCAGGCCAATGAAACGCCGCTGACGGGCACCCTGGGCAAGATCGCCGGTGCCAACAGCATTACCCTGGGCTATCGCGATGCTTCGGTGCCCTTTTCCTACGTGGGTGATCACAGCGGCAAGCCAATGGGGTACTCGGTGGATCTGGCGGGCAAGATCGTCGAACGCATCCAGCAGCAACTGGGGCGGCCTGACCTGAAGGTGAAGTACAACCTGGTGACCTCGCAGACCCGCATTCCATTGGTGCAGAACGGCACCGTGGACCTGGAGTGCGGTTCCACCGGCGTCACGGCCGAACGGCAAAAACAGGTGGCGTTCTCCTATGGCTTCATCTACGTCAAAGGCCAGCTGCTCACCGCGAAGGACAGCGGGATCAAGCGCTTTGCCGACCTGCGCGGCAAGAATGTGGTGACCACGGCCGGCACCACCAACGAGCGCTTCCTGAAAAGCTACAACGTCGATCACAAGATCGGCATGTTCGTGATCAGCGCCAAAGACCACGGCGAAGCCTTCCAGATGCTGCAATCGGGTCGGGCGGCGGCGTTCTACATGGACGACGCGCTGCTCTACGGCGAGCGGGCCAAGGCCAATGATCCGCACAAGTGGGTGGTGGTCGGGGAGGAGCAATCGCGGGAGATCTACAGCTGCATGGTGCGCAAGGACGATCCGCAGTTCCTCGCCCTGGTCAACGGCGTGTTGGCGGACCTGTATAGCTCGGGCGAGATCAATGGCATTTACCAGCGCTGGTTCGAGCAGCCGATCCCGCCGAAGGGTTTGAACCTTGAGTTCCCGATGACCAGCGAACTCAAGGCGATCATTGCCAAGCCGGTAAGCGATCCGGTGCAGTAGCTTTAGAAATCACCCCAGAGTTGCTGGGCCACTGCCAATGCCACAACCGGCGCGGTTTCGGTGCGCAGCACTCGCGGGCCGAGGCGGGCGGCATGGAAGCCGTTGGCCTTGGCCTGATCGACTTCGGCGTCGGACAAACCGCCTTCCGGGCCGATCAGGAACGCCAGGGACGCAGGCTTGGCATGGCTGACCAATGGCTCGGCCACCGGATGCAGCACGAGTTTCAATTCGGCTTCAGTCTGCTTGAGCCAGTCAGCCAACAGCACCGGCGGATGAATCACCGGCACCCGTGAGCGCCCGCATTGCTCGCAGGCGCTGATTGCTACCTGGCGCCAGTGCAGCAGGCGTTTGTCGGCGCGTTCATCCTTCAAGCGGACTTCACAACGCTCGCTGAAAATCGGCGTGATTTGCGTGACGCCCAGTTCGGTGGCTTTCTGGATCGCCCAGTCCATGCGCTCGCCTCTGGACAAGCCTTGGCCGAGGTGGATCTGCAGCGGCGATTCGACCTGGCCGGCGAATTGTTCGTTTATCTGTACCACTACGCGTTTTTTGCCGACTTCCACCAGCGTGCCGCGAAATTCATGGCCGGAACCGTCGAACAGTTGCAACGCATCGCCCTCGGCCATGCGCAGCACGCGCCCGATGTAATGGGCCTGGGCCTCGGGCAGCTCGTGCTCGCCAGTGCTCAAGGGAGCGTCGATGAAGAAGCGGGACAGTCTCATTCGTGGTCTCTGTAATTCAAATGTAGGTCTTGCTGACGCCTTCGCGGGCAAGCCCGCTCCCACAGGGTAATGCGGTTAACTGTGGGAGCGGGCTTGCCCGCGAAGGCGTCAGCCCTTGCACCACAGAAACCAGGGTGAAACCAATCAGCCCGGATCGCGGAACCCCGGATGGAAATCCTTCGGCACCGCCACGCTGACGCTCTCGCGGGTGGCAATGTCGATCCCTTCGCTGGCGACTTCGGCGAGGAAATCGATCTGCTCCGGGGTGATCACGTACGGCGGCAGGAAATACACCACGCTGCCCAACGGGCGAAGCAAGGCGCCGCGCTCCAGCGCATGCTGGAACACCTTCAGGCCGCGGCGTTCCTGCCACGGATAAGCCTCTTTACTGGCTTTGTCCTTGACCATCTCGATAGCCAGCACCATGCCAGTCTGGCGCACTTCACTGACGTTCGGATGATCGGCCAGGTGAGCGGTGGACGAGGCCATGCGCTGGGCCAGGGCCTTGTTGTTCTCGATGACGTGGTCTTCTTCGAAGATATCCAGCGTCGCCAGGGCCGCCGCGCACGCCAGCGGGTTGCCGGTGTAGCTGTGGGAGTGGAGGAAGGCGCGCAGGGTCGGGTAATCGTCGTAGAAGGCGCTGTAGACGTCGTCGGTGGTCAGGCACGCCGCCAGCGGCAGGTAGCCGCCGGTCAAGGCCTTGGACAGGCACAGGAAATCCGGGCGGATGCCGGCCTGCTCGCAGGCGAACATCGTCCCGGTGCGGCCGAAGCCGACAGCGATTTCATCGTGGATCAGGTGCACGCCATAACGATCACAGGCTTCGCGCAGCAGCTTGAGGTACACCGGGTGGTACATGCGCATGCCGCCGGCGCCCTGGATCAGCGGCTCGACGATCACCGCCGCGACGCTATCGTGGTTCTCGGCCAACGTCTGCTCCATGGCGGCGAACATGTTGCGCGAGTGCTCTTCCCAGCTCATGCCCTCAGGGCGCAGGTAGCAATCGGGGCTCGGCACCTTGATGGTGTCGAGCAGCAGCGCCTTGTAGGTTTCGGTGAACAGTGGCACGTCGCCCACCGACATCGCCGCCATGGTCTCGCCGTGGTAGCTGTTGGTCAGGGTGACGAAGCGCTTCTTGTCAGGCGCGCCGCGGTTGAGCCAGTAGTGAAAGCTCATTTTCAGCGCGACTTCGATGCAGGATGAGCCGTTATCGGCGTAGAAGCACCGGGTCAGGCCTTCCGGCGTCATCTTCACCAGGCGCTCGGACAGCTCGATCACCGGCTGATGGCTGAAGCCAGCGAGGATCACGTGCTCCAGCTGATCAACCTGGTCCTTGATGCGCTGGTTGATGCGCGGGTTGGCATGACCGAACACGTTCACCCACCAGGAGCTCACCGCGTCGAGGTAGCGCTTGCCTTCGAAATCTTCCAGCCACACGCCTTCACCGCGCTTGATCGGGATCAGCGGCAGTTGTTCGTGATCTTTCATCTGGGTGCAGGGATGCCACAACACCGCGAGATCGCGTTGCATCCACTGATTATTCAGGCCCATGTTCAGTCTCCTCGAGGCGTTCCGTGACATGCGCGGACTTACAATCGCGCAAGCCTATGCAATGCGTGCCTCGGGAACAACCCATTGTGTCGATTGAGCTACTTTGTATAGGGCGATAGACGTTGCTGGCGGGCGTCTGACGGCTGACGTATCCTTCGCGGTTCTTGGGCCGCCTGGCTCGCAAAACCGCTATTTTTTCCTGAATTTCCGGAGTTCGCTGAATGTCTGTCGGTTGGCTGCGCGCCTGTGCGCTGGTGATGTTGGGGCTGTTCAGCGTGTCTGCGCTGGCAAAGGATAAAACCGCGATCGTGATCGGCGGCGGGGTTTCGGGCCTCACGGCTGCCTATGAGCTGCAGAAAAAAGGCTGGCAGGTCACGCTGCTGGAAGCCAAGCCGAGCCTGGGCGGTCGTTCCGGCATGGCCACCAGCGAGTGGATCGGCAACGACAAGACCCAGCCGGTACTGAACAAGTACGTATCGGAATTCAAGCTGAGCACTACGCCAGCCCCTGAATTCGTGCGCACACCGAGCTACCTGATCGACGGCGTGTATTACACCGCCGCCGACCTGGCCACCAAGGATCCAACCACGGCCGAAGCGCTCAAGCGTTACGAAAAGACCGTGGACGACCTGGCGCGCTCGATTGAAGACCCGCAAAACCCGTCGGCCAACAACACGCTGCACGCCCTGGACCAGATCAACGTGTCCAACTGGCTGGATCGCCTGAGTCTGCCGGCCACGGCCCGTCAGTTGGTGAACCAGCAGATCCGTACCCGTTACGACGAACCTTCGCGTATCTCACTGCTGTACTTCGCCCAGCAGAGCCGCGTTTACCGTGGCGTTTCCGACCGTGACCTGCGTGCTTCGCGCCTGGTCGGCGGCAGCCCGGTGCTGGCCCAAGCCTTCGTCAAGCAGCTGAAAACCATCAAGACCAGCTCCCCGGTCTCGTCCATCAGCCAGGACAAGGACGGCGTCACCGTCAAGGTCGGCAGCGTTGGCTATCAGGCTGACTACGTGGTACTGGCCGTGCCGCTGCGCGCGCTGAACAAGATCCAGATGACCCCGGCGCTGGACGCCCAGCACCTGGCGGCGATCAAGGGCACCAACTATGGCTGGCGCGACCAGATCATGCTGAAGTTCAAGACGCCGGTGTGGGAGCCTAAAGCGCGCATGTCCGGCGAGATTTTCAGCAACACTGGCCTGGGCATGTTGTGGATCGAGCCGGCCTTGAAGGGCGGCGCCAACGTGGTGATCAACCTTTCCGGCGATAACGCACGGGTGATGCAGGCGTTCGGCGACAAGCAGATGGTCGATCAGGTGCTGATCCGCCTCCACGCGTTTTATCCACAGGCGCGCGGTTCGTTCACCGGTTATGAAATCCGTCGCTACAGCACCGACCCTTCGATGGGCGGCGCCTACCTGGCCTTCGGCCCAGGTCAGATCAGCAAGTTCTGGCGCCTGTGGGAACGCCCGATCCAGCGCGTAGCCTTTGCCGGCGAGCACACCGACACCCTGTACCCGGGTACCCTGGAAGGCGCGTTGCGCACCGGCCAGCGGGCGGCCAGTCAGGTTGAAGACCTGGCGGCGGGCAAGTCGTTTGAACCGAAGGCCGCTCCAGTCGCCGCCGCAGCGGCAGCCGGCGCGGTAGCGGCGAAGAAGGGTAACTTCTTCACCAACCTGTTCGGCGGCTCGGACGACGAGAAGAAGCCAGAGCCGGTTAAAGCGCCAGAACCCGTAGCCCCGGCGCCTGCACCCGCCCCGGCGCCGACCCCTGCACCTGCTCCGGTCGAACCACCGAAGCCTGCGGCACCGGTGAAAGCGGAGCCTGCGAAGAAGGCCCCGGCCAAAGCGCCCGTGAAGAAGACCGAGACTAAAAAAGCCCCGGCCAAGGCACCGGCGAAAAAGACTGAGCAAGCGAAGAAGCCAGCGGCGACTACGGTTACCAAGGCGCAGTAACGTTCAGGCGTAAAAAAAGCGCGGCCCGAGGGTCGCGCTTTTTTTTGTCATCTAACATGAGGCATCTCGGCGTTGACGGCCAGTCCTACACGCCTCAGCGATACATCAGAGACTTCCCACAAGCGAATCGGAAGGGAATGATGAGTAGCGCTTGACCTTGGACTCTATGCTCTTCAGAAACGGGAGAGCCTATGAAAGAACTGACAGTAATCATCGTATTGATAGCCCTTGCCGGTTATGCAAATGCCGAGCTTTTTACTGAGGGATACAGTCGGAGATACGGCCATGGACTGGCCTACAAATGCGATATGAATCCGTACGATCCTGACTGTTTACAGCCACCTCCCGTGTACCACAATTAGGCAAGGCAAAGACCACTGAGACCAGGGCTCGATAACGTTCAAGCGCAAAAAAGCGCGGCTCAAGGCTGCGTTTTTTTACGCCTGAAAAAAACCGAGGAGAGGAATCGAATAAAACTTTTGATACAGGTGTTCTCTGGTTTGTATTCACTTCTTTTCACAATTTCGACTTTAATCTTTCCTTAACCCGCGTGATTCAGGCTCTTGATCGTATTTCTCGATATTTCAAAGCGAAATTTTCCGCTTTAATTCGATAGGTAAATCGATAGTCTTGGGGCCAGCACTTACAGGGATCTAGGCAATGCAGCTACGAAACTCTACTTCCCGCTACGGCTGGGTCAGCATTTTCATGCACTGGGGTGTGGCGCTGGCGGTCTTCGGGCTGTTCGCGTTGGGGCTGTGGATGGTCGGGCTCGACTACTACAGCACCTGGCGCAAAGACGCGCCGGACCTGCACAAGAGCATTGGCCTGGTGTTGCTGGGCGTGATGGTGCTGCGGGTATTGTGGCGCTTCATCAGTCCGCCGCCACCGACCTTGACCAGCTACAGCCGCATGACGCGCCTGGGCGCCAAGTTTGGCCATGGCTTTCTGTATCTCAGTCTGTTTGCTGTGATGATTGCCGGTTACCTGATTTCCACCGCCGAAGGTGTCGGTATCCCGGTGTTTGGTTTGTTTGAAGTGCCTGCACTGGTGTCCGGGCTACCGGACCAGGCAGATACCGCTGGCGTGATTCACCTCTACCTGGCGTGGGTGCTGGTAATTTTTTCCGGCCTCCATGCGTTGGCAGCATTGAAGCACCACTTTATCGACCGTGATGTGACC
>Ga0075432_10000123_pt1 | contig 17483 bp, 15 predicted proteins | sample RhiMethybrSRZTD1_FD_72781 | JGI IMG/M metagenome (GOLD analysis project Ga0075432, IMG submission 72781) | Populus rhizosphere microbial communities from Tennessee, USA - Rhizosphere MetaG P. TD hybrid SRZTD1 | ecosystem: Host-associated > Plants > Roots > Rhizosphere > Soil | place: USA... | reverse complement strand
GACCAGGAGTTCGGTGTAGGCCCTCATGAAAGGAGCTGTCATCGTGATGTCGCCACGGTCCACTAAAACAAAGTCAGGACCAGCGTCGCGGAAGTACTTGATGATGCTGAACAAGTAGTCCCAGCGTCCGGCGTTGAGCCCGCTGGCGTGGTCGCGCAGCTCGTACAAGATCTCTTCCATCTCGAACGCCGCCGGGATGGTCTCGATCAAGACGGTAGCCCGGGTCGTGCCGTACGGGATGCCCAGCTCGGCCTCGGCAAAGGTGAAGACGTCGTTCCAAAGGCGGGCCTCGAGGTAGCTCTCCATTTTGGGGAGGTAGTAGTAGGGCCCACGCCCGTTGTCGATCAGTAGCTTGGCCAGGTGGAAGAAGTGCAGGCCGAAATCGACCAAGCCACCGACGCCGGGTTTACCGTCGATCAGAACATGCGCCTCGGGAAGATGCCAGCCGCGGGGGCGCGTGACCACGACGGCCATCGGCACATCCGTACGCAGCCGATAGTCTTGACCGTCCCCGGAAAACGAGAGTGTGCCCAGGGCGGCGTCGCGTAGGTTGAGAAGGGCGTCGATGACGTTCGGCCAGGTCGGGCAGCTGGCGTCCTCAAGATCAGCCAGCCACACCTTTGCGCCTGAGTTGAGCGCGTTGATGGCCATCTTGGCGGGTCTCGCTGGGCCCGTCATCTCCACCCGACGATCACGCAACGCGGGAGGTGCTGGGGCTACCGTCCAGTCACCGCTGCGGATGTCGGCCGTCTCATCAAGGAAGCCAAGTCGCCTTGCTCGCGCTGCCTGCTCCCGCTTGACCTTGCGCGCCGCTAGCAGCTCATCTCGGCGAGACGCAAAGCGTAGATGTAGCGACTCCACGAATGCCAGGCCGTCCGGAGTGAGGATCTCCTCAGCTCGTTCGATCGGACGCGGGTCACTGAGTTCAAGGGACATCCCTCGGCAGCCTTTCGTGGAGTGGATCCTGTGGGCTGGGTGGAGTTGCCCGTCGGAGGAGTAAGTTCCGTAATGCGGATTCTAAATTCTGCGTTGTGAAGGCGCAATGGACTTCATTGCTGCGACGTGGTGTGTGGAATGAGCCGCTCTGCACACGGGCTAACACAAGGCATACCGGTCAGGCCAGCTGGATCTTCGGATATGCGGGGCGCCACATCGCCTCGTGAATCTGCTGGATTGGGTTGTAGAGCTCAACTGCGCCAGCCCGTCCGAGCCGCCTGGGCGACAGCGACTGCTGACCGCCGCTGACACCCTGCGCAGCTGGTCCCTGACGGCGGCAGCGGTGCACCGACGGCCGCGGCGTCAGGCAACGCGCGACAACTCCGCTGAGCTTTTATTCCGCTAGGCGGCCCGCGAAGATGGCGCCCACTCGTGACGTTGCCTTCCTTTACCAGCCCTGACCAGGATCAAAAGCCAGGCCCGAGTCTCCGGCGTCGTCGCGACAGACTGTCGCCTCAATTAGCCCGTATGGGCGGTCATCAGCGTGAAACACTTCGTTGTTGTTCTCGATGTCGAACCGATCGAGATCGTAGATGAAGTGATGCTTGTTCGGCGCGGAGAAACGGATTTCGGCGATCCCAGGCTGAGCATTGATGACCGCTGTCCCCATGTCGTACAGCGTGTGCTGTAGTGCCAGGCTGTGATGGCCGGCAAAGCTATTGAGCATTGCCTCAACCACTGCGTCGTACGACTTTCCCCAATCCACATCGGTGTCGTCATGGCGCCATTGAGCCGTGAGGGAGGTGGCCATAATCCGGTCGTTGGTCGGTTGCAGGGTCGTGTATTTGTCCTGGTAGTAACCCCAGAACTCCGAGTCAGTGGACTTGAGAATGATCAGATCTTTGAGCCCCGAAACGACCCATGTGGTGGTGCCGTCGTAGGTGACGGTGGCCGTCCGGACATACCGTCCGTCCCGAACAAACGCGTGCGGGTTGTCCAACCGCGTCCACGGGTACATTTCGAGCCCCACTCGGGAGAAGGTGATCGGCTCGGTGTTGTCAACGAAGTGGCGGGCTAGCCGAATGCCGAACGACTCCGGCTGGGTCACCACATCATCCTCTGCGGCGAAGGCGTACACAGTGTTCTTCTGTGTGTCGGTCGGCAACGTTGGTGCATTGTCGCCGGTGAGATGTGGGGCCTCCTGTCCCCCGGAGAGCGCGACGCTGACGTTGTAGTCAACGATTTCGTGCGGATCGGAGTCGCGGAACACCCGGACGACGCGATTTTCGGCCTTGCCGTACTGGTTGTAGCCAAGCTTGACACCCATGGTCAGCTCCCTCGGTAAGTCGAATAGGCGAACGGAGATAAAAGCAGTGGTACGTGATAGTGCCGCGTGGGCTCGGTCACCTCGAAGACAATGGACACCTCGGGGTAGAACCCCTGCTGCCCGGTTGATGCGAAATAGGCTCCGGTGTCGAAGACCAGCCGGTAGATGGCGGCCTCCAGGCCGTTTGGAGTCAACGTGCGGCAGCGGCCATCATCGTCTGTAGTACCCTCGCCGACTGGCTCCCAAGAGCCAGTCTCGGCCTGGCGGTGCAGTGTTAGAGCCACATTCGTTGCTGGGCGCCCGCTGTTGGCGTCCAGCACATGAGTGGACAAAGTCATACTGGCGGCAACCTCTCCAGTCACAGCCGGGTAAGAAGAGCCAGTTGTCAGTCGCCTCAGCTCGTTCCCGGATCTGGATGCGCTTATCACGCTCCTGGGCCATGAGCGACCTCGAGGCGATCAACGTTGAGCAGAATTATTGTTCCGCTATGCGGAGTAACCTAGGCCGACAAGCTGTGAGCCGTCAAGACCGAGGTGCTGGTATGCGAGGCGGATATAGACCGCTCCAGCCGGCGTCCCCTCGGGTCCGACCTGCTCAGGAGTCAGCTGGCGACAGCGCGTTCCGCAATTAGTCGGTTGGTCAGTGTTTCGGCGGCATCCAGCAGCGCTGGCGCTGCACGTCGGATGACGTCAGGCGTCAGCCGGGGACTTGGAGCCGAGAAAGAGATTGCGGTCAGAACTGGGGCTCCCAGCACGGGCACGGCGACGCACGACACACCGGTCTCCTGCTCGCCGTCGTCGATGGCGTAGCCACGTGCCCGAGTCACCGCGAGATCGTGTCGAAGCACGTTTGGGTCGGTAATCGTGTGATCCGTCACGGCGGGCATACCGCCGAGTTCCAGGATTCTGGCTACCTCGTCGTCCGTCAGCTGAGCCAAGAGGGCCTTGCCGACGCCGGTGGAGTGGAGATGTACTCGGGCTCCCACCTCGGTGAACATGCGCATGGAGTGCCGCCCCGGTGCCTGAGCTACATAAAGCGCGTGTGAGCCTTCCAAGATCGCCAGGTTCGCTGTCTCACCGATCTTCTCGACCAAACCGGCGAGCACCGGCCGGGCCCATGTCCCCAGCCTCTTGGCGGCGCCATCTCCTAGCCGGATTAGCCCAACCGCCAATCCGTACCGGCGTGACGTTTCTTGACGAACATATCCGAGAGAGACCAGCGTACGAATAAGCCGATGAATCGACGCGGCCGGCATGTGTGTGCCCGCTGCGATCTCGGAGAGTGACAGCTCTCCGCCATTTTTGGCGATCACCTCGAGGATCTCGAAGGCGCGCTCAACCGACTGTACGCCTCCGCCGTTTTCCGCTTCACCGTTACCGGTCCTCGCCACCATGCACACACCTTCCGCCGTGCCACCGGAGATGATTACCCGGCTTCAATTCCGCTATGCAAAATGTAACGTCCGATTTACCAGCCGCTATTGGCTTCGTTGCGAGACTGCCCAAGCCAAAAATGGCGATCAATGGACGCGCAGCTGGCATCGAAACGTCGAGCGCAATTTTGGCCAGCGTTGACGCTCTGAGCCGGGCCAGCCTAGAGTTCTCCTTGTTTGCAACTCGCATTCCGGATGACGGAATCGGAGCCCACGTGGATCTGACATACGACGTCAATCTTTCCATCCTGTTCACTGAGCTGCCGCTGCTCGAGCGCCCGCAAGCTGCCAAGCAAGCCGGTTTCGACGCGGTCGAGTTCTGGTGGCCATGGTCGGTCGCCGTCCCCTCCGACAGTGAAGTGGAGGAGTTTGCGACTGCCGTGACCGACGCCGACGTGCAACTCGTCGGTCTCAACTTCTTCGCGGGAGACATGGCGGGGGGAGACCGAGGACTGGTGTCCTGGCCAGCTCGCAGCAGCGAGTTCAGAGACAACATCGATGTCACCGTGGCGCTGGGGGAGCGGCTGGGTTGCCGGGCGTTCAACGCCTTGTATGGCAACAGAACCGACGACAGCACACCGGAAGAACAAGACGACCTTGCGATACAGAACCTCGTGCTTGCCGGCAAGGCCGCGCAGCGTTTCGGTGGCATAGTGCTCGTCGAACCGGTCAGCGGGGCGCCTCGTTACCCCCTGCTGACTGCCGCAGAAGCGCTGAAGGTGATCGACCGCGCCTCAGCTGAGGGTGTGGACAATCTGCGGTTGTTGTTCGACATTTATCATCTGGCAGTCAACGGTGACGATGTGGACGCCGCGATCGATGCGAGCGCTGGTCGGATCGGTCACGTGCAGATCGCCGATGCTCCGGGCCGTAATGAGCCAGGCACCGGAACTCTCGACATCGACTATTACCTAAGCCGTCTCGCGGCGACCGGCTACGACGGCTGGGTTGGCCTGGAGTACAAGCCCAGCGGCAAGAGCGCCGACGCATTCGACTGGCTGCCGCTAGAACGGCGATCCGCCAACGGCTGAGGCCGCCTATACGACTTGACCTACAGCGAGGGGTGTGCAGATGACAACCATCGGCTTCATCGGCTTAGGAATCATGGGCGGTCCGATGGCGGCGAACCTGGTCAAAGCGGGATTTGACGTCATCGGCTATAACCGGAGCCGCGACAAGGTGGACGCACTGATCGGCGTCGGCGGGCAAGGTGCGGACGACGTGGGTGGCGCCGTACGCGATGCTGACATCATCATCACGATGGTGCCCGACTCCGCAGACGTCGAGGCCGTGACCACCGGGGATGACGGGATCTTCGCCAACGCTAAAGAGGGCGCGCTCTACATCGACATGAGTTCGATTAGGCCAGATGTGTCGGCGCGGGTCGCCGAGCTTGGCCGGCAGCGCGGGTTGCGGGTGTTGGACGCGCCGGTCAGCGGAGGCGAGGTCGGTGCGGTCGAGGCCAGCCTGTCGATCATGGTCGGCGGCGATGCGGCCGACTTTGAGGCCGCCAAACCGGTGCTCGAGGCCGTCGGGAAGACGATTGTCCACGTCGGCCCCGCGGGCGCGGGGCAGACCGTCAAGGCTGCCAATCAGCTGATCGTCGCGGGCAACATCGAGCTGGTGGCAGAGGCGATCACGTTCCTCGAGGCGTACGGCGTCGATATGGAGGCTGCGCTGGAGGTGCTCGGTGGCGGCCTTGCCGGAAGCACCGTGATGGCCCGGAAGGGTGCAGGGATGCTGGCCGGTGAGTTCAACCCCGGCTTCCGGCTGCAACTGCACCACAAGGATCTGGGGATCGTGCAGAGTGCGGCCCGAGAGGCCGGCGTGGTTATCCCGCTCGGCGCGGTCGTCAGCCAACTAGTTGCCGCAATGGTCGCACGCGGTGACGGCGGGCTGGATCACTCCGGCTTGCTCAAGCTGGTACGAGAGTTGTCCGGCCGTTCCGCTGACTCGCACAATTCGACCCGACCGACGTAGCACATGGCACGCCGCCCGCCGGCCTGACAGGAGGATCGAAATGGCTCGAATGAGGGCTGCCGAAGCGGCGGTCGCGATTCTGCAGCGCGAAGGCGTGAAACATGCCTTCGGTGTTCCCGGTGCTGCCATCAATCCCTTGTATGCGGCGATGAAGAGCAACGGCAGCATCGAGCATGTGCTCGCGCGTCACGTCGAAGGCGCATCGCACATGGCTGAGGGTTACACCAGGGCCAAGGCGGGCAACATCGGGGTCTGTCTCGGTACGTCGGGCCCAGCTGGCACCGACATGATCACCGGGCTGTACTCGGCGTCCGGCGATTCAATACCGATCCTGTGCATCACGGGCCAGGCGCCGGTTGCCCGGCTACACAAGGAGGACTTCCAGGCGGTCGACATTGCAGCGATAGCCAAGCCGCTGACGAAGCTGGCGGTCACTGTGCTGGAGCCGGCTCAGGTGCCGGGCGTCTTCCAACAGGCCTTCCATCTGATGCGCTCCGGCCGGCCGGGCCCAGTGCTTATCGACCTGCCGTTCGACGTACAGATGACTGAGATCGAGTTCGACCCGGACACGTATGCATCACTTCCGGTATACAAACCGTCCGCCACCCGGGCTCAGGTCGAGAAGGCGCTCGACATGCTCGGCGAGGCCGAGCGCCCGATCATCGTTGCCGGCGGCGGCATCATCAACGCAGACGCGCCTGACTTGCTGGTGGAGTTTGCCGAGACCGTCGGCGTTCCGGTCGTTCCGACGTTGATGGGCTGGGGTGCGATCCCTGACGACCACCCGCTCATGGTAGGCATGGCCGGGTTGCAGACCGCGCATCAGTACGGCAACGCGACAGTACTGGCGTCCGACTTCGTCCTCGGCATCGGCAACCGGTGGGCCAATCGCCACACCGGTGGGCTAGAGCTGTACCGGCGGGGCCGGAAGTTTGTGCACGTCGACATTGAGCCGACTCAGATCGGGCGGGTATTTCCGCCCGACTACGGCATCGTGTCCGATGCCGGCGCCGCGCTGGCCCTTTTCGTTGAGGTCTCGAAGGAGCGGCAGGCTGCGGGCAGGCTGGCCGACCGCCGGACCTGGAGCGATGAGTGTGCCGAACGCAAACGGACCATGCTGCGCCGTACGCAGTATGACGACGTCCCGATCAAGCCGCAGCGGGTGTACCAGGACATGAACCTCGCGTTCGAAAAGGACACCCGTTACGTCAGCACCATCGGTCTTTCACAAATCGCCGGAGCCCAGTTCCTGCATGTCTTCAAACCGCGGTACTGGATCAACTGCGGCCAGGCCGGCCCGCTGGGATGGACGATCCCGGCCACTCTCGGCGTGTGTGTGGCTGATCCGGATTCGACCATCGTTGCACTATCGGGTGACTACGACTTTCAGTTCATGATCGAGGAACTGGCTGTGGGGGCGCAGTTCAACCTGCCGTACATCCACGTGGTCGTGAACAACTCCTATCTCGGCCTGATCCGTCAAGCGCAGCGTGCCTTCGAGATGGATTACGCCGTGCAGCTGTCGTTCGACAACGTCAACTCACCAGAGATGGGTGGCTACGGAGTCGACCACGTCAAGGTCGCCGAGGGCCTGGGCTGCAAGGCAATCCGGGTGCAGCGACCCGACGAGCTGCTGCCGGCGTTCGAAGAGGCGAAGAAGCTGATGGCGGAATTCCGCGTCCCGGTCGTCGTCGAGGTGATCTTGGAGCGGGTCACCAACATCTCCATGGGCACTGAGCTGGACAACGTCGTCGAGTTCGAAGAGCTCGCCGTCTCTCCCGACCACGCGCCAACTGCCATCGCCCTGCTGGACTGAACCTACCGAGAGCGCTGGCATGCATGTTCTCGCGGCACCCGACAAATTCAAGGGATCCTTGACGGCGCGAGAGGTGGCCGAGCGGATCGCCGTAGGAATCGGTGCCGAGGCCCCACAGGTGCAGGTCGTGCAGTCACCGGTTGCCGACGGCGGCGACGGAACGGTGGACGCCGCTTTGGCTGCCGGGTTCGATCGGGTTCCGGTGCGTGCGGAGGGACCAACCGGCGAACCCGTCGAAACAGCATTCGCGGTGCGCGACGGTGTCGCCATGGTCGAGATGGCAGACGTGTCGGGCCTAAGCCGGCTACCACAAGGCCGGCTTGCGGCACTGGATGCCAGTTCGTACGGCACAGGCGAGGTCATTCGAGCCGCTCTCGAACACCGATGTCACACGGTCGTGCTCGGTATAGGGGGAAGTGCCAGCACCGATGGAGGCGCCGGGATGGTGCAGGCCTTGGGGGGACGGCTACTCGACTCGGCCGGTGAAGAACTTGCCCGTGGCGGGGGCGCGCTGGGGAGACTGGCCCGGGCTGACCTGACTGGCCTGGATCCTCGGCTAGCGAAGACCCGGGTCATTGTGGCAAGCGACGTTGACAATCCATTGACCGGTCCGCAGGGTGCCGCAGCCGTGTACGGCCCGCAGAAGGGGGCAAGCCCGGACGACGTCGAGTTTCTGGATGCCGCCCTCAGCCGGTGGGCCAGCCTTGTCGCGGCAACCACCAATCATGGGGAATCGGTCAGCCCGGCAGCAGACAAGCTCCCCGGTGCCGGGGCTGCAGGTGGAGTGGGTTATGGGGCTATGGCTGTGCTTGGCGCAGAGCTCCAGCCGGGCATCGACCTGATTCTGGATCTGCTGGGCTTCCACGAGAAGCTCGAGGGCGCACGGCTGGTGATCACGGGGGAGGGGTCGCTGGACGAGCAGACCCTGAGCGGCAAGGCTCCGGTCGGCGTGGCCACAGCTGCTGCCGCGGCGGGCGTTCCGGTGGTGGCTGTATGCGGTCGATCGCTTCTTACCGTCGACCGGTTGCGTGCTGCCGGCATCCGACAGGCGTACGCACTGACGGACATAGAACCCGATCTTCAGCGGTGCTTGACCGAGGCCGGACCGCTGCTGGAACAGCGGGCGCGGGCGCTGGCCCGGGACTGGCTGTACGACCGACAGGAGGAGACCGCATGATCAGCGTGCCGCTATTTGTCAACGGCGGGGGGATGCGTGGGGGTGAGGTGCACTACAGCATCGAGGGCCTGCCATTCCTCGGCGAGGCGCGGACTGCCCCTCGGTACCGATTCTTCTCGGTTCGCGATGAGTTTCCGGGGCTTTGGCCGGTGGATGATGGCGGCGTCAGCATCCCGGGAGAGCTCTACGACGTGCCGCTGGATGTGATTCGTGACCGGTTCATACCGGCTGAACCGCCGGAACTAGAGCTCAGTGTCGTGGAGCTGGAGGACGGGTCGTCGGCTCTCGTCGTTGTCGTACGAGCCAACGTTTATGCGTCCGGAGAAGGGCTGAAAGACATCTCCGAGTACGGCGGGTGGCGCGCCTATCGGGCCAGCCTGAGCAGTTGAGTCGGGCGCGGTGGCTGATTACGACCTGGTGATTCGAGCTCCCCGAGCCATCACATCGGCTGGGGAGGTGCCGCGTTGTGTCGGGGTACGCGATGGCCGCGTCGCTGCAATCGAGCTGCTGGAGGCTGATCTCTCGGGCCAGCAGACCGTGCAGCTCAGTGATGATGAGGTTTTGCTGCCGGGCATGGTCGATACGCACGTCCATGTCGACGAGCCAGGGCGTACCGATTGGGAGGGATTCGAGACGGCGACGCGCGCGGCTGCTGCCGGTGGGATTACCACCATCCTCGACATGCCGCTCAACAGCGTGCCCCCGACCTGCACCGTCGAGGCGCTCGAGATCAAGCGTGACGCGGCGCGTGACAAGTGCTACGTCGACGTGGGTTTCTGGGGTGGGGCCATCCCGGGCAACCTCAAGGACCTGCGTGGGCTCCACGATGCCGGTGTCTTCGGGTTCAAGTGCTTCCTGCTGCACTCCGGCGTTGACGAATTCCCCTTCCTGAACGAGGAGCAGCTCGAGGAGTATCTAGCGGTCTTGCGGACCTATGGGGCCGTAATGATCGTGCACGCTGAGGACTCCAAAGCGATCTCGCGGGCCCCTGTTCCTTATGGCAAGCGGTATGCGTACTTCCTTGCCTCCCGGCCGCGCGGTGCGGAGAACGTCGCCATCGCGCACGTCATCGAGGCAGCCCGCTACACCAAGGCGCGGGTTCACTTGCTGCATCTATCCAGCTCTGACGCAGTCCCGATGATCCGTACCGCTCGTCGCGACGGCGTCACGATCACCGTCGAGACATGTCCGCACTATCTGTTCTTCGAAGCCGAGTCGATCGCCGACGGTGCAACGGAGTTCAAGTGCTGTCCGCCGATCCGGGAGGCTGACAATCGGGAGGAGCTCTGGGGAGCACTCGACCGGGGCGACATCGACTGCATCGTCTCCGACCATTCCCCATGCACCGTGGAGCTCAAGCGCCGCGAGGTAGGCGAGTTCGGCCCAGCCTGGGGCGGGATCTCGTCGTTAGAAGTGGCCTTGCCGGCCGTTTGGACGCAGGCGCGGCTGCGCGGCTACACACTCGTCGACGTCGTGCGGTGGATGGCGGAACGCCCAGCCCACATAGCAGGGCTGCAGGAAAAGGGCCGCATCGAGCGCGGCTTCCACGCCGACTTCACCGTCTTCGCACCGGACGACGCCTTCGTCGTCGACCCGAGCCGGCTGCACCACCGCAACCCAATCACTCCGTACGCCAACCGCCCGCTTGCCGGTGTGGTCCGCAGCACATGGCTCCGCGGCCAGCAGGTCACGGGGGACAACCCACACGGTCAGCTGATAAGCCGAGGAGAGGCATGAGCGCCAACGTGGCGTCGGCAGCAGCGTCGTATTGGACCAATGACGAGTTATCCGCGATCGGAAGCAAGGATGACTGACATGACCGCCCAACTTCAGCGCGGTGACGCAGCCCCAAAGTTCACCCTGCCCACCGCAGATGGGGATGAGGTTTCGCTGGATGATCTGCAGGGCAGGAAGGCGATCTTGTATTTCTACCCAGCGGCCATGTCGACTGGCTGCACCAGCGAGGCATGCGACTTCCGAGACAACCTGGCGTCGCTGAAAGGCGCTGGCTATGCAGTGATCGGAATCTCGCCGGATGAGCCCGAGAAACTGGCGGAGTTTCGGGAGCAGGAGGCACTGACCTACCCTCTCCTCGCCGATCCCGGCGGCGCAGTCCATGCCTCCTACGGGACCTGGGGACAGAAGACGGTTGAGGGCAGGACCTTCACCGGGCCCATCCGGTCGACGTTCGTCATCGATGAGGATGGCCGAGTCGAGATGGCGATGTACAACGTTCAAGCCGTCGGTCACGTCAAGGAGCTGCGCCGGAGTCTCGGTCTTGACGCTTGACTGTCGCGTGGCACGGCATCGGTCGTGCTGAGCCTTGACGGCGTAGTCCGCCCAGAGGTACGGTCGGCCCGGTAGTGGAATGATCCTTTCGCATTACGGAAACCGAGCCACGCTCGCGTGCGCTGGCTCCCGCGCACGGAGAAGAGGTCACCGTGCTGGTTGCCACACCGACGACCCTCGCGAGGGCCTTTGGCGCTCGCGATGATCTACCCAGCGCCGACATGCTGGCCGGCCGTACCGACTACGTGCATCCGATAGCGCTGAACCCGATCCTGGTACGACCAGACATCGCTACATCCGCTGAACCAACCGCTTCGACCGGCTGACTGAATAACGACCATCACCGCGTCGCGACTCGTGCCAGCCGTGGCGCCGAAGGGGAGGACCATCATGGCGCAGGACGTCGCACAAACCGAGGAGAAAACCGCGGTCCGCCACCCCGTTGACCAAATGCTGCCGGTACCCAAGCTGGCCGTCTATGGGTTCCAGCACGTGCTGGCCTTCTACGCGGGCGCGGTGATCGTCCCGATCCTGCTGGGCAGCTCGATCCATCTGACCCCGGAGCAGCTGGGGTATCTGATCAACGCGGATCTGTTCACCTGTGGCATCGCATCGATCATCCAGACAATCGGCTTCTGGAAGATCGGCGTGCGGTTGCCACTGCTGCAAGGCGTCACCTTCGCCGCCGTGTCGCCGATGATCAGCATCGGACTGGCCCAGGGCGGCGGCGTACCGGGGCTAAAGGCGATCTTCGGCGCCGTCATTATCGCCGGCATCGTCACCTTCGTTGTCGCGCCGTTCTTCGCCAACCTCATCCGACTGTTCCCACCTGTCGTGACCGGCACCGTCATCACGATCATCGGGGTCGTGCTGCTGTCCGTGGCTGCGCTGGACGCCGGTGGTGGAGGCGCCAGCCAGTTCACCGAGCCGCCGACATTCGGTGCGCTGCGAAACCTTGCTCTGGCAGGCTTCACGCTGCTGTTCATCCTCGCCCTCTACAAGTTCTTCAAGGGATTTGTGGCGACGATCGCCGTCCTGATCGGGCTTGTCGTCGGCACGATCGTCGGGGCGATATTCGGCTTCACGGACTTCAGCCGGGTTGCGGATGCGGCTTGGTTCGGCGTGACCACCCCGTTCCACTTCGGAGTGCCGACCTTCAACCTCGCAGCCATCATTGCCATGGTCATCGTCATGTTGATCACCATGGTCGAGACCACCGGCGACGTCTTCGCGTGTGCCGACATCGTCGATAAACCCGTCGACAAGAGCGACGTAGCTCGGGCGCTGCGTGCCGACGGTCTGTCCACCACGCTCGGCGGGATCCTGAATTCCTTCCCCTACACCTGCTTCGCTGAGAATGTAGGGCTGGTTCGACTGACCAAGGTCAAGAGCCGGTACGTGGTGGCGACCGCCGGCATCTTCATGATGATCATCGGCATTTTCCCGAAGGTGGGCGCAGCCGTTGCGGCCATCCCGCCACCGGTACTGGGTGGAGCGTCGTACGCGCTCTTCGGTACCGTTGCCGTGGTCGGTATCCAGATCCTGCGCCGAGTGGACTTCCACGATGAGCGCAACGTGATCATTCTGGCGATCAGCCTGGCGATGGCCATCACGCCGACGGTCTACCCGACCATCTTCGCTGAGTTCCCCGAAGGCGTACGAACGATCATCAACAGCGGCATCACCATGGGCAGCATTACCGCAATCCTGCTGAACCTGATCTTCAATGTATGGGGAGGCAATAGCAACCTGGTCACCAAGGTGCTTCCCACCCCGCAGCACGATGACGTGCTCAGCATCGACCAGGTCAACCAGATGGAGCGCCCCCACTTCGTCGCCGAGTTCGGCGGGCTCTTCCAAGGGCCGCCCTGGATCGCCGAGAAGGCCTACGACGCCCACCCGTTCGAGGATGTGTACGCGCTGCGGCGCGCCTTCCACGACGTCCTGTTCGATGCACCGGCAGACAAGCAGCTGGAGCTCATCCAGTCGTATCCAGATATCGGCAGCGTGTTCCGGGCGGACACAACGGCATCGGTGCTGTCGGTGAAAGACCAGGCGTTCGCCGGACTCGACCGCCTGGACACCGACGAGATCAACAACCTCAGCGATCTCACATCCGCGTACCGGAAGAAGTTCGGCTTCCCGCTGATCATCGCCATCCGCGAGAACACCAAAGAGACCATCCTCAGGGCCGGCAACGCCCGTCTACAGAACTCCCCTGCCGCCGAGCAGGCCACCGCGTTAGTGGAGATCGCCAAGATCGCCAACCTCCGCCTCCTCGACATCGTCGAGGAGGAGCCACTCGAGGAGCAGCTGGCCGAGTGACGCCACGATGACCCGGCCGGAGGTGTCTGGGGAATCCCAGGACGTGCTCCAGTGAGTCGATTGGTGCTGCGGGGAGCCCGCTGGCCGGGGGACGTGGCGATGGATGGCGGACGGATCACAGCCGTCGGTTCCGTGCCTGAGGAACCCGGGGATCAGATCGTTCGGGTCGACGGCGACATCATCACAGCTGGCCTGATCAACACCCACCACCACTTCTACCAGTGGATGACTCGCGGCTGGGCCTTCGACTGCACGCTGTTCGGCTGGCTGACCACCCTGTACCCGGTATGGGCCCGGCTCACGCCGGAGGATGTGGAGGCGGCTTCGGCTGTGGCCATGGGCGAGCTGGCACTGACCGGCTGCACCACTGCCGCTGACCACCACTACATCGTCCCGGGCGGCGATGACATGGTGTTCGACGCCATCGCCTCGGCCGCCAAGACGATTGGCATCCGGGCTCACATCGCCCGCGGATCCATGGATCTGGGCCAGAGCAGAGGGGGCCTGCCTCCGGATTCGGTAGTGGAGGACCTGGACGCCATCGTCGCCTCGACTGAGTCGGTCCACGCCCGGCTGCACGACGGTGACCGGATCGTCATCACCGTCGCACCCTGCAGCCCATTCAGCGTCACCCCGGAGCTGATGATGGCCTCGGCCGAGTTGGCCCGGCGACTAGGGCTGCGGCTTCACACACATCTGGCCGAGACCCTGGACGAAGAGCGGAGCTGCTTGGAACGGTTCGGCAAGCGGCCACTGGCGCTCCTGGACGACATGGAGTGGATCGCCCCGGACGTCTGGGTTGCGCACGGGATCTACTTCGACGACCCCGAGGTGGCGCGGCTGGGCGAAACCCGGACCGGCGTCGCCCACTGCCCATCCAGCAATTCCCGGCTCGGGTCAGGCATCGCGCGGGTGGTCGACCTGACTGCCGCCGGGGCTCCAGTGGGACTGGGCGTGGACGGGGTAGCCAGCAACGAGATCGGCGGGCTGTTTCCGGAACTGCGGATGGCCTTGTTCCTCGCTCGGCAACGAGACCTCAGCTCAACCACCTTCATGCCGGCGGACGCGCTCCGGCTGGCCACCGAGGGCGGGGCCCGCTGCCTTGGACGCGACGATGTCGGCCGCCTCGAGCCCGGCTACCGGGCTGACGTAGTCGTCTGGCCGGGCGACGACCTGGGCGACGTGCTCGACCCGGTCGCCGGACTCGTCCTCGGGCCGGAACGCTACGCTCGGCACGTGTTCGTTGAGGGCGAGTACGTGGTACGTGACGGTAGCCTCCTGGGCGCCGATATGAACTCACTGCGTCAAGATCTGGCCCGCCGGGCTCGCCGGCTGTGGCCCGAGGAGGCCGTCAGATGACCGCCACGACTACCGAGGAACGGCAGCTGAGGTGGTTCAACGAACTGAAGAAGAAGGAGGCGGTCGGCGCGCTCTTGCTGGTGTGCCATTCCCGCAAGTGGGCCACTCAGGTGGCAGCCGGGCGACCGTACGACGACGCTGATGCGCTGCTGGAAGCAGCCGACCGGATTTGGCTTGCGCTGGAACCGCAGGATTGGCTTGAAGCGCTCGACGCCCACCCACGCATCGGGGAGCGAGGCGGCAAATCCGCCGAATTCTCCAAGCAGGAGCAGGCTGGCGTCGGCAAGGCCGGCCAGGACGTACAGGCAGCCATCGCAGCCGGTAATGCCGAGTACGAAGAGCGGTTCGGGCACGTATTCCTTATCTCGGCGGCCGGCCGCTCTGCCGAGGAGATACTGGCGGCGCTCACCGAGCGGCTCCACAACGACCCCGATACTGAGCTGCGGGTGGCCGCCGAGGAGCACCGGCGCATCACCCGGCTACGCATAGAGCGCCTGCTCGATCGGGGTGATAGCTAGCCGCCGGGAAACCTTGGGACTCGTTAGCGGCGGCTTACCCGCTGACCTGCTCGCCGCCTATCCACACCCCTGCCACGTCGGCATCTGTGCCTAAGGCAAATGTCTTGGCGAGCGCCTGGTCGGCTGAATCGGCATTGCGCAGCCCGCAATCGAGCGTCGAGTCCTCAACGGGACGCAGCCACACCGCGTCGAACTCAGTCCCCATCGAAAACTCGCCTACCTGACCAACCAGCCCGAGCGCCGCGGCTCCGGCTGCCGTGGCCAGGTACAGCAGATGCGCGGAGGTCAGCGGAAGACCGGCCTCGCCCAACAGCTGTTGCATGAAGTACGCCTGCAGGCCTTCCTTGAGCAGCGAGAATCCGGTGCCCGCGCCGACGTCCGATCCGAGCGCGACTCGAACGCCGCTCCAGACGTGCTCCCGCAGCGGGAAAAGACCACTGCCGAGGGCAGAGTTGCTGGTCGGGCAGTGCGCAACGCTCGCCCGGGCCTGGGCCAGCGCGACCAGTTCCGCCGCCGATGCGTGGAGGTTGTGGGCGAAGACGCTTCGCTCGCCGACAAGCTGAGATCGGGCGTACGTGGCAAGGTAGTCAGCACTGTCGGGGAACAGCTCGGTCACGGCTGCTATCTCGGCGCGGTTCTCGTTGATGTGGGAGGTGAACCAGCAGCCGTCGATGTCCTTGTACAGAGCGCCACAGGCGTCCAGCAGGGCATGGGAGCAGGACAACGAGAAACGCGGCGTGACCGCATAGCGCAGCCGTCCGGAGCCGTGCCACCGCTCGGCCAGCGCACGGCCCTCGTCGTAAGCGCGGTCGGGCGTGGTCAGCAGGTCAGGGCGGAGTACCCGGTCGCTGACCACCAGTCCAGCGGTGACACGGACACCACGCTGCGAGGCTTCCGAGAACAAGACATCGACCGCGGCCGGATAGTGGGCTCCGAAGACCAACGCGGTGGTGGTGCCGGCCCTCACTAGTCCGGTCAGGAAGTCGCGAGCCACGCCGCGGGCGTAGTCCACGTCGGCCAGCCTGGCCTCCTCGGGCAGCGCACTGCGCTCGAGCCAGTCGAGTAGCGGCAGACCGAGCGCGCCGATCATGCGCACCTGGGGAAAGTGCACGTGGGTGTCAACGAACCCGGGCAGGACCAGGCCCACGGACAGGTCGACCACCTGCTCGTCGGGGTGGCTGTCCCGCAGCATGCCTAGCGTTCCGCGCGCGGCGACGACGCCGTCGCGCACCAACAGTGCGTCTGCCGTACGCAGCGTGCCGCCAGTAAACGGGCTTTCCGGAACGTCCAGGAACGTTCCATGGAAGATCGTCATCGGCGCTCGTCAATCTGCTCCGACGGTGCCTCGACGACCGCCCCCGCCTGCTCGATCGATCCGGCCCGATGGCCGCGGGAAACGGCCAGTTCCCGCTCAAAGGCGAGCAGCAGCGCGGCTGCGACTCCGACTGCGATAGTGGCAGGCTCCTTGCCAGTCAACTCAGGCAGGCCGATCGGAGTCGTCACCCGCTCCAGCGCATCCGGCTCATGCCCGTCGTCCAGCAGCTTCTTGCGGAACCGGGTCCATTTCGCCGACGAGCCGATCAGACCGATCGAGCCGAGCTTGTCGGTGCGCAGCGCGGCATCGATCAGGGCGGCATCCTCGGCGTGATCATGAGTCATCACCAGCACGTGGGCGCCGACCGGCAGCTCGCCGAGCACCAGTTCGGGCAGCACCGGTACGTGGTGGGTGTGGATTCGCGCAGTCGCGTCGGAGAGCGGAGCGAGTGCGTCATCGCTGAGCTGCTGCGGCCTGGAGTCGACGAGGTGCAGATCGAGTTCGTGTCGAGCCAAGATACGAGCCAGCTCCAGCCCGACATGGCCGACGCCGAAGATGGCCACCGCAGGCAGGACGGGCAGCGGGTCGAGCAGCACGGTCACCTCGCCACCGCAGCACTGCACTCCGTGCTCCACAGGCGCCTTGTCCGACAGGTTCGCGGTGAAGGTCGTCGGTTCGGTCGCAGACTCGGCAAGCAAAGCGCGGGCCCTGTTGACCGCAACCGCCTCGACGTTGCCGCCTCCGATCGAACCCCAGGTTTCCTCCGCCGAGACCACCATCTTCGCTCCCGCCGCGCGGGGAGAATGCCCGCGAACGGTTGCGAGCGTCACCAACACTCCTGCTTCTCGTTGAGAGCGAAGGCGCTCGACAGCGGTCAACCAGTCCATGGCCCTCAGACCTTGGTCAGCGTTGATACCCCGGGTCCCGTGTGCTGCCACATCTCGGACTCAGGATGCCGGTCAGGCACGTTCGGATCGGACGGCTCCGGGTGGGCGCCGCCGACGCCGGC
>Ga0075432_10000121_pt1 | contig 17497 bp, 19 predicted proteins | sample RhiMethybrSRZTD1_FD_72781 | JGI IMG/M metagenome (GOLD analysis project Ga0075432, IMG submission 72781) | Populus rhizosphere microbial communities from Tennessee, USA - Rhizosphere MetaG P. TD hybrid SRZTD1 | ecosystem: Host-associated > Plants > Roots > Rhizosphere > Soil | place: USA... | reverse complement strand
GGCGTTGAAGGATTGCGCCCCGCACTGGCGGGGGCGGCTGCGCGCGATGTTGAGTTCGGCCAGCAGTTTTTGCCCTTCGGCCTGCGAATCGCCCAAGCGTGCGCTCAACAAGGGACGGGCCAGGACGATGCGCCACTCGCGGTCCTGGCGGCTGACGCCGACGTCGACGAACTGCGGGTCGAGCACGATCTGGCAAAAACTCTCCTGGATCGCTTTCATGGCCGAGGGCGCGTCCCGCGGCCCGTTCAGGCTGATCGCCTGCACGTTCTTCATCGGATAACCGGCGCTGGCCATGGCCTGTTGCAGGTTGCCGACGCTGGCGGCGGACAGCACCAGCCGTGGGTCGGCCGACAACGGCGGAAGTTCCGATGACACCTGGCCGGCGCAACGTTGCAGTTGGCCACGGAAGAGGTTGATCGATTCGATCAGTTGCGACTCTTCGCTCGCCAGTGCGGTGGTGGCAAAGACAAGACCCAGTGAAAACCCGGCAAGGCGAAGAGTGGACGACAGGAAATGCATGGAAATCCTCCTTGAGCTGACTGCACCCATGATGCGCGAAGTGCCCCCCTTGAGCGCAATGCCTTTTTCCGGGATCTCGCCTGCCGTGTGCAATCATTTCAATACTACACTGAAGCGATACTGCCTAGAGAGTAATGCCCGATCATGCGCCAAGACTGGATAGCCACCTTCCTCGCCCTGACCCTGCTCGCTATCCCGGCATTCGCCGCCGACCAGGAGAACAAACAGAAAGTCGCTGAAGACAAAGCCGAGGTACTGGAGCATAAGGCCGCGCAAAACAGCAGCCCCGCGTCGGCATCCAGGTCCGAAGCCATTACCCAGCCCGAGGTCCAGGCCGTGGACCCGGTGGGGAAAGCGCCGCTGGATGACGCCATCACCTGTCTCGCCCGTTCGATCTACTGGGAAGCCAAGGGCAAGAACGCGATCGACATGGAAGCGGTGGCCAATGTGGTCATGAACCGCCTTGGCCACCAAGGTTTTCCCGATACCGTGTGCGGTGTGGTCAAGCAGGGTTCGCAGAGCAAGAACTGCCAGTTCTCCTGGTGGTGCGACGGTCGTTCCGACTCAGTGCAGGAAGAGGTGCCTTATGCGATGGCGAAGGAAATCGCACGCAAGGCGCTGAACAAGCAATTGCCGGATCGCACCAAGGGGGCGCTGTATTTTCATGACCGCACGGTGAAACCGGATTGGGCCAGGGAGTACATCAATACCGCCAACATCGGCTTGTTCAAGTTTTACAAACCCCATGGCGGGGATGCGAAGTAGTGGCGTTTGTGCAGGAAAACCCCTGAAATTTATCGACGCCAGCGAAACTGCAATATTTCTGTTTTACAAGCTTCATGACCGAGCAACACGTTAGAAATGTCATGAACGGAAACAGAACATGAAGCAGGCCTGGTTTATCAGCAGTCACACGGCATCGCCCGGTGCCTCCTCTCGAGTGGACGCCTCGTGACGGTTCTCGTCACCGGCGCCGCCGGATTCATCGGCTTTCATACGGCCAGGCGCTTGTGCCAGGACGGTCATGACGTGGTCGGTATCGACAACCTCAACGACTACTACGATGTCGCGCTCAAGCAGGCACGCCTCAGGGAACTGCAGTCCCTGCCGGGTTTTCGCTTCCTGAAAATGGACATCGTCGACAAACCGGCCTTGATGGATTTGTTCCGCGAGCAGCGGTTCAGCGAAGTGGTGCACCTGGCAGCCCAGGCCGGCGTGCGTTATTCGCTGGACCAACCGGATGCCTATGGCCAGTCGAACCTGGTGGGGTTCCTCAATGTGCTGGAAGCCTGTCGGCACCATCGCCCCGAACACCTGATCTATGCGTCGAGCAGTTCGGTGTACGGCAGCAACCGCAGCATGCCTTTTCGCGTCGAAGATGCCGTCGATTACCCGGTTTCGTTGTACGCGGCCACCAAGCGGGCCAATGAGCTGCTGGCCCACAGTTACTGCCATCTGTACGGCTTGAAGGCCAGTGGCCTGCGCTTCTTTACCGTCTACGGGCCCTGGGGCCGGCCCGACATGGCGCCGTTCAAATTCACCCAGGCGATCCTCAACGGCCAGCCCATCGACGTCTACAACCAGGGCGAGATGGCGCGGGACTTCACCTACATCGACGACATCGTCGAAAGCATCGCCCGCCTGCGCACACGGCCGCCGGTGGCGGACGTACCTGGCCAGGGTTGCAACCGCCTGTTCAACATTGGTCGCGGCGAGCCCATGGCGCTGCTGGATTTTATCAGGTGCCTGGAAACGGCATTGGGCACAAAGGCCCGGCGCAATTTCATGCCGATGCAGGACGGTGATGTGGTCAAGACCTGGGCCGATGTCTCGGCGCTGCAAGCGTGGATCGACTTTCGCCCGCGGGTGTCGGTTGAAACCGGTGTCGGGGCCTTTGTGCAGTGGTATCGGCAGTTTTATCAGATTTGAAACGTTCGCCGCTGATAACGGTAAACCCAGAAGGGCGAGGGGACTCCATGAGCCAAGACATATTTGTATCGGTACTGATTCCGGCGAAGAACGAAGCGAACAATCTCAAGCCGCTGCTTGAAGAGGTGCGCGAGGCGCTGGCCAACGAAGCGTATGAAATCATTGTCGTCGACGATGGCAGTACCGACGCCACCTTGCACGAGCTGCGACAAATCAAAAACAACGGCCTGAGCGCCTTGCGCATCCTCCATCACCAACGCTCGCTGGGGCAGAGCACATCGCTCTATCACGCGGCACGGGAAGCGCGCGGGCAATGGCTGGCGACCCTCGACGGCGACGGCCAGAATGATCCGGCGGATATTCCCGGCATGCTCGCGCTGGTGCGCGGCGAGCGGGGCAGGGGCGACGTGCAACTGGTGGCCGGTCACCGGGTCAACCGCCGCGACACCGCAAGCAAGCGCTGGGCTTCGCGTTTTGCCAACGGCCTGCGCCGTCGCTTGCTCAAGGATTCCACACCGGACACCGGCTGCGGCTTGAAGCTGATCGAGCGCGCGGCGTTTCTGCGCCTGCCGTATTTCGACCACATGCATCGATTCATCCCGGCGTTGATCCAGCGCCACAACGGCCGAATGATAGTCCATCCGGTCAACCATCGCGCGCGCACGGCCGGGGTGTCCAAGTACGGCAATCTCGACCGCGCGCTGGTGGGCGTACTTGACCTGATCGGCGTCTGGTGGCTGATCAAGCGCACGCGGTTGCACACCCATGCCCAGGAGTTCGAAGGATGATGCTGACTCGTGAAACCTTGTGGCTGGTGATCGGTTTCGCCGGCCAGATCGCCTTCACCGGCCGCTTTGTCTTGCAGTGGCTGTACAGCGAATACAAAAAACGCAGCGTGATTCCGGTGAGCTTCTGGTATTTGAGCATCGTCGGCAGCACGCTGCTGTTCGCCTACGCGATCTATCGCCAGGACCCGGTTTTTATCGTCGGCCAGGCCTTTGGCGCCATCGTCTATTTGCGCAATCTGCAACTGATTGCCAAAAGCAAAAGCCTGAAGGAATAACCGATGCGCAGATCGTTGTCGCCCAGGGTCGAGTGCCTGGGCCTGATGCTGTTTGCCCTGCTGTTGATCGGCGCCGGTCTGGGCTGGCGTCAGGCGCAGAATGTGGACGAAGAACGCTTCCTCGGTGTGGCCCTGGAGATGCTGCACAACGGCTCATGGCTGATCCCGCACCGTGCCGGTGAGATCTACGGCGACAAGCCGCCCATCTTCATGTGGACGGTGGCGTTCTTCGTCTGGCTCACCGGCATGCCCAACATCGCGTTGTATATTCCAGGGCTGTTTTCGGCGGTAACGGTGACGGCAATGGTCTACGACCTTGGCCGTCGGTTGTGGACCCAGCGCATCGGGCGCATCGCAGCGCTGTTGTACCTGGCGACCTACCAGACCTACAGCATCCTGCGCACTGGGCAGATCGACAGTTTCCTGATTCTGTTCACGACCCTGGGCTTGTACGGCCTGGCGCGTCATCTGCTGCTCGGACCGGCCTGGCGCTGGTTCCATGTGGGCTGCGCGGCGATGGGCATCGGCGTGATCACCAAAGGCGTCGGCTTTCTGCCGGCGTTGCTGCTGATCCCCTATGCCTACGCGCTACGCAAGGGCTGGCCGGGGGTGGTGGCGATGCCAGGGCAGGCGCACAAGTGGCTGCTTGGATTTGGCTTCATGCTGGCCGCGATTGCGGTCTGGCTGCTGCCCCTGGCCTTGTCCATAACGCTCAATGGCAGCGCTGACGAAATCGCCTATGCGCGGGAAATCCTCCTGCGCCAGACCGCCGGACGCTATGCCGCCGCCTGGCATCACCGTGAACCTTTCTGGTACTTCTTTACCAACGTCATTCCCCAGTATTGGCTGCCGCTGGTATTGGTCTTGCCGTGGCTGGTGCCCGCCTGGCGCCGTCAGCTGCAAAAACGCGATGGCCGGGTGCTGGTGTTGCTCGGCTGGGTGGCGCTGGTGGTGCTGTTTTTCTGCATCAGCAGCGGCAAGCGCAAGTTGTACATTTACCCGGCGTTGCCGGGGCTGGTGCTGGTGGCGGCGCCGCTGGTGCCCTGGTTGCTGCAGCGTTGGTTCAGGCAGCGCCGGCGATTTCGGCGAGTGTTCCCGGCATTGGTCGCCACCTGGTTCGTGCTGTGGTTCGCCCGGGGTTTTGTCGAGCCGATCAGGGACGGGACCAATCCCAATCAAGTGCTCATGGCACAGGCCAACACCCTGACCCAGGGCGCCGACCTCGTATTGGTCAACTGGAGCGAAGGGCACTGGCTGTTCGCCCGTCAGCCGATCGTACACTTCGGCATGCTCGACTCCACCGTGGAAAGGGCGGCGCAATGGTTGCGCGAACACCCGCAGGCCTATGCCCTGGTGCCGGCCGACGTGCTGGGCCGCTGCTTCAAACCCGAGGCTGCACGGGCACTGGGGCAGAACACCCGGGCGCAATGGTCGATTGTCGGCGCGCAGGCCGATAACGGGCAGTGTCATCCGGGTGTGTCGGCGACGGTGTACCGGTTTTCCTGGGCTGACCCGCAGGTGCAAGCGACAGTCGCTTCATCGAAGCGACCCTGAAGAGGCGCAATGATCAAAACTTCGCATCATGCAACGCATCGACAATCGCCGGGCCGCCGATGCCAGTCAGGGACAGTAGCAGTGAGCGGATCAACGGATCGTCTGCATAACGCACCGGCGTGCCTTCCATGGGCCAGATGACAAACAACGCACGGGTAACCACCACGTACAACCAGGTGGCGAGCACTGCCCGCGACATTCGCGCGTAGAACGAGCCGCAGATGCAATGCTGTTACGTATCAGTGTTGATGGCGACGCCAGAAACAGCGGGCCAGCAAGGCATCGAGGCTGAACTTGCCGGGGCCTGACAGGACCAGCGGCACCAGGGCGGCGAGGTAGATCAGCGGCAGCTTGAAGTTGCCGAAACCTTTGTTGCTGATGGAGTAACCCTGGGCCAGTTCGCTCAAGGTCGACCAGTCGGCCGGCCAGTGCACCGCGGCGGTCGCGACAATGGTCACCACGATCAGGCTGATTGCCGAGAACCGCGTGGCCAGGCCCACCAGCAGGGCGAGGGCGCAGATCAGCTCTGCCCACATCGACAGTTCCCAATTCAGGGTGGCTGGCAGGTGGTTGAACGGAAACAGGAAACGGTCCTGGATGTCGGCGAACCAGTTCTCGCCGTTGAATTTCTCCAGGCCTGACTCGAAGAACTCCCACGCAAGGAACACCCGCAGGGTCAATGGCGCGATCCAGCTTCCGGCTCGGTCAAGGTTCAGGTGCAGGCCTTTGACGGCCGATGAAATAGTGGCGCTCATGGTTGATCTCCTTCGAGGCAGGGATGTCGGGCGGGGGATTGCCCGTTGAGGCTTATTTCATCAACCGGGTGTATCTGCGTTGTGTCGTTTGTGCGGGGATTTAAGTGCGGGTTGTGTCGGGGGCGGGGCTGTACACACTTTGATACGTAGTTCGCGCAAAACGTCCGGCCTGAACGCAAACCCTGTGGGAGCGAGCCGGCTCCGGGCAGCGTTCCGACGATGAGGTGCTGTCAGTCGATATCAATGTTAACGGTGAGACCGCTTTCGCGAGCAGGCTCGCTCCCACAGCAATGGTGCTGGCTCTATGGATATGGGGGCGGGTGACGCTCAGTGACTTTTGCTATACATTTTCCGCCCGCCCATTGCATGGTGTAACCGCTTCATGTCTCTTGCGCTCGAACGTCTAGTCGCTGGCACGCCGATCCCTTTCGCCGGTAATCGTGTCACCGTGGTCAGCCCCGAACTGGCGGCTCGCTTTCAACCCGGTGACCACCTGTTGGTGGAGCAGGTCAGCGGTGAACTGTTGCTGATCCCGGTGGCAGACCAGCAAGCGGCGGCCGTCGCGATCGAGCGTGCCGAGGCGGCGTTCAAGGCGTTGTCGACGGTGTCGGACCAGGCCATCAGCGCCTTCTTCGATGAGTTCGCCCAACGTCTGGAGACGCCTGAGTGCTGGGCCTTGATCGAGGCTGCGAACCAGGCCGACATCGAACGGGCCAAGGCCCGTGGCCGTTCGACCACGCGTTTGCTGGCCGATGAGCGCATGCGCCGCGACATGATCAAAGGCCTGCGCGCATGGCGCGATGCGTCGGCCACCCGTGGCAAAGTCATCAGCTGCGTCGAGCACGACGGCTGGAAAGTCGAGCAAGTGGTCTCGCCGCTGGGCATCGTCGCATTCGTCTTCGAAGGTCGGCCGAACGTTTTCGCCGATGCCGCCGGTGTGTTGCGCACCGGTAACACCGCGGTGCTGCGCATTGGTAGCGATGCGTTGGGCACGGCCCAGGCCATCGTCACCCACGCACTGGACCCGGCGCTGAATGACGCCGGCCTGCCGACCGGTGCGGTGTCGCTGGTGGAAAGCGTCAATCACGCCGCCGGTTGGGCAATGTTCGCCGACCGCCGCCTGTCCTTGGCCGTGGCCCGCGGTTCGGGGCGCGCCGTCAGTCAACTGGGCAGCATCGCGCAGCAGGCCGGCACCGCCGTCAGCCTGCACGGTACCGGTGGCGCCTGGTTGATCGCCCACACGGATGCCGATGCCACGCGCTTCGCCGCCGTGGTGCGCAACTCCCTCGACCGCAAGGTCTGCAACACCCTGAACGTCTGCCTGATCCACCGCGATCGCGCCGCTGAGCTGGTGCCGTTGTTTCTCGATGCGCTGCAACAGGCTGGCCAGTCTCGTGGCCAGGGCTGCAAGTTGCACATCGTGGAAGGCAGCGAATCGTTCCTGCCGGCGGGTTGGCAAACCGCGAGCGTCGAGGTCTACCGCGCCGAAGGCTACCGCACCGAAGCACAGGCCGAACCTTTGCCGGAAGATCAACTGGGTCGCGAGTGGGAGTGGGAAGAGACCCCGGAGGTCAGCCTGAAGATCGTTGACGACCTGGACAGCGCCATCGCCTTGTTCAACCGCTACAGCCCGCAATTCACCGTGTCGCTGCTCAGTGAAGATGCCGCGACACAGGAACGCTTCTACAACGCGGTCAACGCGCCCTTTGTCGGCAACGGGATCACCCGTTGGGTCGATGGTCAGTACGCACTCAACAAGCCGGAACTGGGCTTGTCGAACTGGGAGAGCGGGCGCCTGTTTGCGCGCAGCGCGATTCTTTCGGGCGATGGTGTCTTCACCATTCGCAGTCGCATGACCCAGGTCGACCTGTCGGTCAAACGCTAAAAAATATCCGCAGCGGCTGCCTGGGCGATCGCTGCGGTCGAGCTCAGGCGGCTTCGACGGCCTTGCCATACACGGCGCAAGTCCTTGGGTGATCGGCCAGCGACACGAACGTGCGGCTGCCGCCATCCAGGGCATCGATCGAGCCGGTCTCGATGTCGTACACCCAGCCATGCAGGTTCAGCAGGCCTTTCTCCTGAGCCAGGCGTACGCTCGGGTGAGTCTGGATGTTCGCCAGCTGGGCGATGACATTCTCGCGCACCATCGAACTGACTTTGGCCGCCTCATCCGCGTGGGGCCGGGATTGGTTGATCACCTTGGCCGATTCGGCGTGTTGCAACCAGCCGCTGACGGCGGGCAGGTGGTCCATGCATGTGCACTTGGCAACTGCCGTCATCGCGCCGCAGTCGGAATGGCCGCAGATCACGATGTCGGTCACGCCGAGCACCGCGACCGCGTACTCCACCGTGGCCGACACACCACCTGGATGGGGGCTGTAGGAGGGCACGATGTTGCCGGCGTTACGGATGACGAACAGCTCGCCGAAGTCATTCAGCACACCGCCATGGCAACGATCCTTCCGGAACCCATCGCTACTGCAGAGCGTGCATTGCGCCGGATTCCATTGCTGGGTGAGGGGCCCAGGCGCGGGGCCGCGCTGCTTCGGCGCAAGAACAATTATCACAGTGCAGCAGCGTTGGCGTTTATGGACCTGGTACCGGGTACCGATTTTTCCTGATCACTGCGCCCCTCCTGCAGTGGTTAGTTTGCAGACAGGAAAATAAAAAGGGCCTGCTCTTTTTGGGAGCAGGCCCTTTTTTGAATGAGTTAAATGTTAATCAGTAGAACCGATCAATCACCCGAACTTCGTTCTGGTTCTGCAACGAGTCCCACGCCTGTTTCAGCGTTTGCAGAACATTCCCGATGAAGTCCTTGTCGGCCGCGGCTTTCTTGCCGACATAGCCCTGGCCGCGACGGTACATTTTCAGTCGGGCGAGCAGGTTCTGATTGTTCTGGTCGAACTCCGCTTCATGGGCATGCGGCGACAGGCAGTCGATATGCACCTGGCCCGATTTGCTGATCCAGAGAATATGGCTGTCGTGGCTGTCTTTTTTAGCCGCGAACATACGAGCCAGTTCTTCGATAGTGGGTTGATTGTTCAGATTCATGATAAAGCCCCCTTGACCATTTGGTGATCTTTCAAAGTTGATTCGCTAATACATGTAGCCCATCGGTTAGTTGATCCCTGGCACCGAAACCAGGACGTCAGCAGTCGTCCGCCAAAATCGACAGGGTCCCGCGTCTGTTGCATGTAGTCGTGTTGAATAACTGCTACGCAATAGCGTCACAACGAAGAGAAGCGGCGATAACCTTTGGCCCCTGCCGACGTTTTCAGGGTCGGCCACAAGCATCATGAGGATGGATCGCCAGCGCTTCTCGCCCTTGTACTGGACGTTCAGGCCAGGTCAGCTTCTTCAATCTGCCTTGTGGGCAGCGTGTATCCGGAAAAAACAGCTCGGCGGTCAGACGAGCTTGCTCAAGCGTGTTGCCAGTACTCCCGATCGGGGAGATGTCTGCATCATGCAAGGGCAAATCGAAGGCGTCAACGGTTTTGTAGTGAATATTTTTAGTCACTACATATTGTCCGACAAAGATGATTTGGAATTAGAAAGGGGGCTACCTGCGCCTGCACCCTGAAGAAGCTGGCTTGCCAGCGAAGACGTCCTTGAGCCTGTGTTGGTCTTTCAAACGCCTTCGCCGGCAAGCCGGTTCCTACAGGGGTTATGGGTTTTCAAAGCAGTAAACGCTGCACGGCAACCCCTGGATCGACAGCTGATGAAGGCTGAACCGGTTTTGCGTGAGCCCGGGTATCACGGCTGCCCAGAACAACCGTGCCGGCTGGTTCGCCTCGACATGGAAAATTTGCCATCGGCCGGGGAGCCGGTTCAACAGGGTGGACACGACAAACCTGGCGACACCCTGGCCACGAAAGCGTCGACTGACAAACAGGTACCCGATGTTGTGGCGAGCATCGGGCACATGGGTGTCGTCGTCCACGGTCACGAAGCCGGCCAGCTCCCCGTCGACCTTGATCAGAAAGGCCTGGGTCGTGGGTTTGCGCCAGTAGTCGGTGAGGGGCAGGATACTGAAAAAACCCTGCTCGCCCAGGGGAAGCGGCAACCACTCGCTAAAATCATAGGTGTAGAACTGCATCAGGTTTTCAATGGTCTGCAGCTCGTCGCGCCGGGCCGCGTGCAGTTCAATCGAGATCATCTGGAAGGTTCCCGCCGATGGCTGTGCAAGACAGGGTCAGTATGGTCGAAACCTTGCGCTGCAGAACGCCCTCAGCGCTTGGGTAACATCCTGGTCAAGGTGTTGTCGCGCATGTAGTAATGATGGAACAAACCCACCACCGCATGCAGGCCGATCAACCAGTAGCCGGTGCTGCCGAGCAGTTCGTGCCAATGCTTCAATTGCTTGGCCAGGTCAGGATCGACCATTACCGGAGCCGGAAGGAAAAAGCCGAAGTAGGGCACCGGTTTGCCCGCTGCCGCCAGCATCAGCCAGGCCAGTAGCGGTGTGGCGATCATCAAGACGTACAGGGCCAGATGCATCAGGTGGGACATACCCGTTTGCCAGGCAGGCAATGCCGGTGTGATGGGCGGGCGCGGGGTGAGGCGTGCGAGCAAACGGATCCAGACGAGTGCAAAAATGCTCAGCCCGAACACGCCGTGCAGCCCGAGAAACAGGCCCTTGAAGGCATTTCCACGCGGCAACAGCCCTTTGATTTCGATGCAGCCGTACACGCCGACAAACAGCGCCAGCATCAGCCAGTGCAAGGTGATCGACAGTTTTCCGTAGCGTGGCGCTGTGTTTTCGCGGGTCATCTTGGGCCTCGTGAACGTCGTGGGCCGCCGACTCACTCGAGCAGCCAGGTTCCGGTCGAGATCGAACCGGCGGTGGCCACACTGCCGGCCGAGCCTTAAGCAAATCTGAAGAGCACTTTTGCTCATCCTTTTGGCACCTTCAGACTTCGTTAAGAAATGCCCTCGATACTTCTCCCCAATAGATCCGGGGGAGGTATTTTTCAATGTCCGATTTCAACTGGAATGTTCAGTTGCCGCTGCAATTTGGCCAGGCCGAAACGCCGCGTTTGCACCTTGCCAAGGCCTTGCCTGGCGACCCGCAACGGAACGCCTTCGAAATCTTTATCCAGCAACGTTTTCGCAAGGCCCACGGGGCCGACATTCGCCATTTCATGCCGCAACTGTTCGGCATGAGCGATGCGTCCAATGCACTGTGTGCCGTGGTCGGTGTACGCGTGGCGAGCGACGGACCGCTGTTTCTTGAGTGTTACCTGGACGAGGCGATCGATCCGCTGATCAGTGCCACGGCAGACCATTGCGTAGACCGATCGGCCATCGTCGAGGTGGGCAACCTGGCCGCCAGCGACACCGCAAACGCTCGCTTGAGCATCATCGCCATGACCTATCTGCTGGCCATGGGGGGGCTGGAATGGGTGGCTTTTACCGGCAACCTGGGGTTGGTCAACAGCTTTCATCGCCTGGGTTTGAAGCCTGTCACGCTGTGCGCCGCCGACCCTGCGCGACTCGGTGAGGACCGTCACGCCTGGGGCAGTTACTACGAGAGCAAGCCTTGGGTTCACGTTGGCAACATCCGCGCCGGATTCATTCATCTGCGCAATATCGGGATGTTCAGCCGCCTGGGATTGCCAACGTCCAGTGAGGGTTGCTGCGATGTCGCCTGAAGTGGAAGGTTTCATGCAGACCCTGCGCAAGCATGCCGAGGGTAGGGCAAACGCCATAGCGTTGTGGGGCGATCAGCTGAAACTGGACTACGCCACGCTGTATGCCGAAGTAATGGACCGCCAGCAGCGACTGCGCGATGAACAGATCGAGGTCGTGGCCCTGGCGCTGGACAACGGCGTTGACGCCATGCTCTGGGATCTGGCTGCACTGTTCGCCGGCCTGACCTGTGTGGCCTTGCCGGGCTTTTTCAGCCCGGCGCAACGTACTCATTGCCTGGAGCAAAGCCGCGCCGAACGGGTCATTGCCGAGCCGCATCTGCACGACGAACTGCTCGCGGCGGGTTATCACAAGGACGGCGAGTTCTGGCGCCGCACCTTCAGCGGCCCGAACCGGATGCCTGAAGGCACGGCCAAGTTGACTTTCACTTCCGGTACCACGGGTACGCCCAAAGGGGTGTGCTTGGGTGCAGACAGCATCTTGCGGGTCAGTCGCGAGCTGTACCTGGCCAGTAAGCCCACCGACCCGCAGCACCATCTGGCGCTGCTGCCGCTCGCCATTTTGCTGGAGAACATCGGTTGTTATGCGGCGCTGTATGCCGGTGCGACTTTGAGCCTGCCTGGCGCGAAGACCCTGGGGATCGAGGGGGCCAGCGGTGTGAATGTGCCCCAACTGCTGGGATGCCTGGCCAGCCGGTCGCCCCAGAGCCTGATCCTGGTGCCGCAGTTGCTGCTGATGCTCGTCAGTGCTGCCGAGCAGAAAGCCTTCGACCCACGGCACCTGCGTTTTGCCGCCGTGGGCGGCGCCCGGGTGTCCGGGGATCTGCTGCGGCGTGCCGAACGGGTGGGCTTGCCGGTCTACGAAGGGTATGGACTGTCGGAATGTGCATCGGTGGTCTGCCTCAATCGTGCGCAAGCGCATCGCCCTGGCAGTGTTGGACAGCCCTTGCCCCATGTGCAGATTCGCCTGGCGCAGGACGGCGAAGTGCTGATCAAGGGATCAACCTTGCTGGGCTATCTGGGGGAGGCGCCGCACACCGCGCAGTGGTGGCCCAGCGGCGATCTTGGCGAGTTCGACGCCGAGGGTTTTCTCTACCTCAAGGGCCGCAAGAAACATCAGTTCGTCACCAGTTTCGGGCGCAATGTGAATCCGGAGTGGGTGGAGGCCGAATTGACCCAGCGCGGGCTGATCGCCCAGGCCTTCGTCCATGGCGAGGCCATGGCGCACAACCATGCGCTGCTGTGGCCCCATCGCCCCGATTGCACTGAGGAACAACTGGCCGCCGCCGTCAGCCAGGCCAACGAGGCTTTACCCGGGTACGCCCAGGTCCATCGCTGGACCCGTCTCGATCAACCTTTCACCGCCGCCAATGGTTTGCTCACCGCCAATGGCCGGCCCCGGCGTGACGCCATCATCGAACGCTACCGGGAGCAACTGAGCGAATCCGCATTTTCCGAGGAAACCGCACCATGAGTTTTTTTGACAGGCTGCAAGAAGCCACGCAACAACAACGTGCCGAACTGTTCAACTTGCCGATCATCCGGGATGCCGTGGAGGGCAAGGTCAGCCTGGACAGTTACCAGGCCTTTCTCGCGCAGGCCTATTACCACGTGCGTCATACCGTCCCCTTGATGATGGCTTGCGGCGCGCGCCTGCCGTCGCGCCTGGAATGGCTGCGAGAAGCAGTCTGTGAGTACATCGAGGATGAATATGGCCATGAGAAGTGGGTGCTTGATGACATCGAGGCGTGCGGCGGCGACAAGGATGCTGTACGCACCGGGCGTCCGTCCATGTCGATCGAGTTGATGGTCAGCTTCCTCTACGACCTGATTGCCCGGGGCAACCCCGTGGGGCTGTTCGGCATGGTCAACGTGCTCGAAGGCACCAGCATCGCCCTGGCCACCCAGGCCGCCGACAGCATTCGCGAACACCTGGATCTGCCGCAAAGCGCCTTCAGCTACCTCAGTTCCCACGGTTCACTGGATATCGAACACATGCAGACCTACCGTCGACTCATGAACCAGCTGGAAGACCCGGACGATCAGGCCGCTGTCATTCACGCCTCCACAGTGGTCTACCGGCTGTACACCGATATGTTCCGCGGCCTGCCCCATGACGGGGAGAATCTGCATGCGCCTGTCTGAAGCCCGCGTGGTGTTGACCGGAGCCAGCGGCGGCATCGGCCTGGCCATCGCCACGGCCCTGTGCGCCAGTGGTGCCCGGGTCTTGGCGGTGGCACGCAATCGGCAACCGCTGGTGCCGCTGCTCGAGCTGTACCCGCGCAACCTGTTCTGGATCGGGGCGGACCTGACGCAGCTCTCAGAGCGCCGAGAAGTACTGGCGGAAGCCGAAAGCATCGGCGGCATCAACTTGCTGATCAATGCCGCCGGGGTCAATCATTTCGCCATGCTCGAACAGCTGGACGACAGTGAGATCAACGCGATGCTGGCGGTGAACATCAGCGCGCCGATCTGCCTGACCAAACTGCTGCTGCCACTGCTCAAGCAGGCCGACAGTGCCATGGTGGTCAACGTCGGCTCGACCTATGGCTCCATTGGCTACCCTGGTTATGCCAGTTACTGCGCGACCAAGTTTGCCCTGCGCGGGTTCTCCGAAGCCCTGCGCCGGGAGCTGGCGGATACCCGGGTCAGCGTGCTCTACGTCGCCCCTCGAGCCACCCGCACCAGCATGAACAGCCCGGCTGCCCAGGCGCTCAACGATGCGCTCAAGGCCAACGTCGACGATCCGCGAGCCGTGGCAGCCGCCGTGATTCACGCCATCGCCGGTGACCGTCGTGACTTGTACCTGGGCTGGCCGGAACGCTTTTTCGTTCGTCTCAACAGCCTGCTACCACATCTGGTGGACCGCGGCTTGCGCAAGCAACTGCCGCTGATCCGCCACCTGAGCCAGAAACCTGACAAGGAGAATCTCAAGCCATGAACAAGATCATTGCCTGCCTGCTGTGCGGTGTATTGAGCCAGAGTGCCTGGGCGCTGGATGCCGCCGACCAGCAACGCCTCAACGGGATCCAGCAAAGCTGGGCGCACATTCAGTACGAGTTGCCGGAGGGACAACGCACCGCGGCCTTCGAAAAACTCGCCGCGCAAGCATCAAGCTTCACCCAGGAGCGCCAGGCCGTGGCGGAAGCCTGGATCTGGTCCGGTATCGTCACCAGCAGTTGGGCCGGTGCCCAGGGCGGTCTCGGTGCGCTGAGCAAGGTCAAGGATGCCAAGGCCGACCTGGAAAAAGCCCTGGCCCTGGACCCCAAGGCGCTGCAAGGCTCTGCCTACACCAGCCTCGGTGCGCTGTATGACCGGGTGCCAGGTTGGCCCATCGGTTTTGGCGACTCGGACAAGGCCGAACAATTGCTCAAAGTGGCCTTGCAAATGAACCCCAATGGCATCGACAGCCTGTACTTTTGGGGAGATCACCTCTACCGTCAGAAGCGATATGTCGAGGCCAAGGCCGCACTGCAAAAAGCCTTGCTGGCCGCGCCTCGTCCCGGCCGCGAATCCGCCGATGCCGGGCGCCGCAAAGAGATTGAAGCGTTGTTGGTGGAAGTGAACAAGAAACTTGGCTGACAGGAGTCCGTGTGCGCCTATTACTGATAGAGGATGACGTGGCACTCGGCGAGGGCATACACCAGGCCCTCAGCCGTGAAGGCTACACCGTCGACTGGTTGCAGGACGGCAGCAGTGCCTTGCACTCGCTGCTCAGCGAAATCTTTGATCTGGCGGTACTCGACCTTGGCCTGCCACGCATGGACGGCCTCCAGGTGCTGCGGCGCTTGCGTGAAAGTGGCTCCAATCTGCCCGTGCTGATCCTGACGGCGCGGGACGCCACTGAAGACCGCATTGCCGGGCTGGATGCCGGCGCCGATGATTACCTGATCAAGCCTTTCGACCTGGCCGAGCTGAAAGCGCGCATACGTGCGCTCCTGCGCCGCAGCGCCGGCCGCGCACAAGCGCTGATCGAGCACGCCGGTATCAGCCTCAACCCGGGCACCCAGCAAGTCAGTTACAAGGGCGAGCCCGTCGCCCTGACACCCAAGGAATACCAGTTGCTCCATGAACTGCTCTCGCCACCGGGACGGGTGATGACTCGCGATCATCTGATGCAGTTGCTCTACGGCTGGAACGAAGAAGCCGAAAGCAACACGTTGGAAGTGCACATTCACCACCTGCGTAAAAAGTTCTCTACCGACCTGATCCGCACCATCCGCGGAATCGGTTACCTGGTGGAGGAGCGTCGATGACCTCGATCAGGCGTCGCACCCTGACCTTGATCATTGGCTTGATGCTCGCTGGCCTGACAGTGATCAGCCTGCTCAACCTGTACGACAGCAACCACGAAATTGCCGAAGTCTACGATGCCCAATTGGCCCAGAACGCGCGTCTTTTGCAAGGCGTCATGCGCATGCCCTTGGCGAGCAAGGAACATTCCGATCTGTACCAGGCCTTCAACCAGGCCTTGAGCGAGGCGGCACCCAAGGTCGACGGCCATCCCTATGAAACCAAGATTGCCTTTCAGGTCTGGAACTTCAAGGGTGAGGTGCTGGTGCACACGGCGAGCTCACCGTCCTTCAGTGCCCCACCGGCTACCCCAGGCTTCAGTGATGTCGTCGACCTGAACAACCGGCATTGGCGGGCCTTCCTGCTCGAAGACAAACAAAACAATTTGCGCATCTGGGTGGGCGAACGCGACGACGTTCGAGCGGACCTGGTAGACCGGATCGTCAGCCACACGCTGTGGCCCAACATCCTGGGGAGTCTGCTGCTGGCCGCCATGATCTGGCTGGCCATCGGTTGGGGGCTCAAACCCCTGGTCAATATGGCGGCCACACTGCGGGCCAGGCAGCCTGGTTCACTGGAGCCCTTGCAACTGACGCCGCTGCCCACCGAGCTTGAGCCGATGCAGGCAGCCCTGAATCGCATGCTCGCGCAGATCCAGGAAGTCATGGGGCGTGAGCGGCGCTTCATCGCTGACGCCGCCCACGAAATGCGCACGCCACTGGCGGTGCTCCGGGTGCATGCCGAAAACCTGATGCAAGCGGGCAATGACGAGGAACGCCGGGTTTCGCTTGAACACCTGATTGCCGGCGTCGATCGTACCAGCCGGCTGGTCAATCAATTGCTGACGATGGCGCGTATCGAGCCGACACCCGGTACGCAACTGCCTGTACCTGTCGATCTGGCCGCCGCTGTGCGCGGCAGCCTGATCCAGCTCACTCCCTGGCTGTTGAGCAAGGATCTGGAACTGGTTTTCGACGTCAGCGACGACATCGGCCTTGTCAGGGTCGACCCCGCAGCGATCGATATTGCCCTGAACAACCTGGTTACCAATGCCGCGAATTTTTCTCCACCGCATGGGCTCATCAAGGTAACGCTGGCCGCCAGGGAGAGCGGTTACGAACTTTGCGTTGAAGATGAGGGCCCGGGTATCAACGAGGACGATCGCGATCGGCTTTTCGAGCGTTTCTACAGCCGCGGCAATGACCAGGGGGCAGGCCTGGGACTGACCATCGTCCAGGCCATTGCCGTTCGCCTGGGTGGCCAGGTCAAGCTGGAGAATCGCAGCCCTAAAGGGTTGCGCGCCACGCTGGAGATCAGTCGCGCGTGACGCTGGCATTAACCTCAGATGGAACGCTGATTGACCCGGGCCATGAGCTGTTCGGCGCTCTCTTTGCGTTCAGAGTAGCGATCCACCAGGAACGCCTGGCGGTCGCGCAGCAGCAGGGTGAACTTCACCAGTTCTTCCATCACGTCGACGACCCGGTCGTAGTAGGCCGACGGTTTCATCCGGCCCGCCTCATCGAATTCCATGAACGCCTTCGGCACCGAAGACTGATTGGGGATGGTGAACATGCGCATCCAGCGTCCCAGCACACGCAGCTGATTGACCACGTTGAATGACTGGGAGCCGCCGCATACTTGCATCACCGCCAGCGTTTTGCCCTGAGTGGGGCGACAGGCGCATCGTCGGGCAGGGGCAGGCCGGACGGATTGAAGATGCGCGTCTCTGCGCCGAA
>Ga0075432_10000118_pt1 | contig 17526 bp, 18 predicted proteins | sample RhiMethybrSRZTD1_FD_72781 | JGI IMG/M metagenome (GOLD analysis project Ga0075432, IMG submission 72781) | Populus rhizosphere microbial communities from Tennessee, USA - Rhizosphere MetaG P. TD hybrid SRZTD1 | ecosystem: Host-associated > Plants > Roots > Rhizosphere > Soil | place: USA... | reverse complement strand
GGCTGGACGACGGCCGTCGACGCGATCAAGCGAGCCTTGCGGCCCAGTCGAAGCCCGGCCCCCACATCCGGGCCGACCCCGCGGTCGTCGCGACGAGCCACGATGCCGACCTCGGCCAGCGCCGCGACGAGGTGATCGGCGACGATGGTCTTGCCGACGCCCGGGAGGCCGCACAACTCGACCACGGTCGATGGGTGGTCAGGTCGCCGGCGGGGATCGGAACGGCTGGTCATCGGGCCGGTGATCCAGCCCTTACTCGTCTGCTCTCGTGCCACTCCACCTGGAGGGTGAGCCCCTCGCGGAGGTCGACCCGGGGGGTCCACCCGAGCATCCCGCGCGCGCTCTCGACCGAGCCGCCCGTCCTCGCCACGTCGCCCGGTTGGGGTGGCCGCCGATCCACCAGGACCGATCCCCCGATCAGCTCCCCGACGATCTCGACGACCTCGGCCAGCGTTGTCTGCGTCCCTCCCGCGATGTTCAGCACCGAGCCCGGGGGGGCGTCCTGCTCGGCCGCGAGCTGATTGGCCCGTACGACGTCGTCGACGAAGGTGAAGTCACGCACCTGGCGTCCGTCGCCGTACAGCGGGAACCGGTCGCCAGCGAGTCCCGCCTCGATGAGACGGTGCATCGCCATGTCGGGTCGCTGGCGCGGTCCATACACGGTGAAGTACCGGAGCGAGATCGTGGGGACGCCCCACTGTCGTGCGTAGACGCCGCAGAGATGCTCCGCCGCAAGCTTGGTGACGCCGTAGGGACTCTGCGGGAGCGGGAGGTCGTCCTCCGATGTCGGGTAGGAGAGCGCGTCACCGTATACGGAGGAGCTCGACGCAAAGACGAACCGTTGCAGGGGCGTCCCTCGAGCGGCCTCGAGCAGGCGCTGGGTGGCCAGGATGTTGTGCTCCACGTACAGCTCGAACCCTTCCGCCCACGACGCCCGAACCCCCGGTTGCCCCGCTTGATGGAAGACGACGTCGACGCCGTCCAGCATCGGCGCGAGATCGGCTGTCCGAAGATCCGCCTCCAGCGGCTCGCACCCATCGAACGCTCGCAGCGCATCGAGGTTGTCCCGCTTCTGTTCTTCGGCGTAGTACGGCGTCAGGCAATCGACGGCCCGGACGCCGTGACCGTCGGTGGCCAGTCGTTCGCACAGGTGGCTGCCGACGAAGCCGGCGGCACCCGTTACCAGGGCAAACATGATCGCACCTCCTCGCGGCTAGGACTGCCGCACCAAGCTCTGGGCTCCCACGAGCTCCACCGTGGGGCGAGAGGGTTGTCGGCGCGGCAGGCCCGCCCCCACGGCGACGAGCGCGAAGACGAGCCACGTCTGCTTGCGGTCTTCGAAGTTGTGCACGGCGGCGCCGATGGCCCACATCGTCAACAGGCTGATCCAGAGCCCGGCCAGCATCCGCGGCTGCCCTCGGATCTCCAGGGCCGTGAGCAACAAGATGGCGAGGAACAGCAGGAAGCCGATCAGACCGATCTCGACCAGGAATCGCAGCGCGACATTGTGTGCAGCTTTCTCCAGTCCGGGGGTCTTGAACGCTCCGCTGCCGATCCCGATGAGTGGGTGGTCCTGGAAGGTCTGGAAGGCGACCTCCCACGTGTTGGTCCTACCTCCGAAGGAGCCGGTGGTCAATGCCTCACCCGTCGTCGCGAGGCGATCGATCGTTCGTTGCGGAACGACCGGTTCCGACAACAAGAACAGACCTGCCGCCCCGACCACGACGACGGCGAGCAGCCTTCGCGACACGCCCAGACGGAACAGCCACAAGATCACGTAGACGATCCCCGGGAGCAGCGATACCAAGGCCGATCGAGATCCGGTGAGGAGCACGGCCACCACCGCGACCGGGATGTAGACGAGGTTCGGCATCGTCAACAGGCTCGGACGGGCGTGCTCCCTTTGGCCCACGGCCAGATACCAGGCGAAGGGGATGGCCAGCCCTATGACGAGCCCAAGGCTGTTCACCTCGAACGTCCCCGTGGTGAAGCGGACGGCTTCTTCCGCACCTCCACTCGCGTACTTCGCGAACAGACTGATCACCGTCACCCAGCAGCCCAGGACGTAGGCCTGCATCGCGGCTCGGAGGTCTCCGAGCGTTCTCAGGATGTCGTACAAGACGAAGACGAGGAGGGCCAGCTGCACATACGTGAGCGACTGCCCGAGCGTCGTGGCAGGGTCCTGACTCCACAGGAGGCTGAGGAGGTTCCACGTCGCGAACATCAGGACGACCACGTGCACGGGGCGAGGTCGGCGAACGGTTCCGGTGACCACGACGGCGAGCAACCACACGAGCGATGCGCCCGCGCCCACGAGCTTGCTCACCCTCGCGGCCCCGCCAACCTCGTACACGTTCTCCCAGGGCATGGTGAAGATCAGAACGAGCAGAGCCGAGCGAGCGACCCTCCGCATGCTAGGCCCCGATCAACACGTCGAGGTACCGCGTCACGACGGCCTCCTGCTCATACGGCTGCCAGCTAGAGGCAGATGGACGCGCGATCTCTCCTGCCAGACCGTGTTGGATCGCTCCAGCGAGCGCATCAACGTCCCCCACGGGTACGAGGCGTCCGTGTCGGCCGCCCTCGAGGATCTCACGAGGGCCGCTCGGGCAATCGGTGGCGACGATCGGAACGCCGCAGAACAGCGCCTCGATGAGGACGCCCGGGAGCCCCTCCCATCTGGACGAGAGCGCGAACAACGCAGCATGACGGAGGAAAGGGTAGGGATTATCTACCCAGCCAGGCATGGCGACCTCCGCCTGTAGACCTCGACCCCGAGCGAGTGTCTCCAGGATCGTGCGCTCCGGCCCGTCACCGAGGATGAGCAAGCGCGCACCGGTCGTTCCTCTGGCCTCGGCGAAGGCTGCGATCAGCGTCCCGAAGTCCTTCTGCGGGGCCAAGCGGCCGACGGCCAGCACGACCGGTGGCTCGCCGTCGGACAACCACGGATGGTCCAAACTCTCCTCGGCCATCCGCCGCACGTTCGGAGTGATGATGGGATTCGGGATGACCGCGATGCTCTCGGGTGAGAGACCCGTCGCCGTCGACAGGTCCTCCGACACGCCCTCGGACACCGCGACGATCGCGTCGGCCCATCGATAGAAGCGTCCGATCAGATGCGGGCGGAGGCGTTGCCGCCACCAGGATCCGTGCTTGGCCATGGAGAGCGTGTTCCGCTCGCTCACCACCATCCTCGTTGACACGCGTGACAGGCGGCGCGCCCACAAGCCCACGATGTTGACGTGGTTGAGCGACGACAGCACCGCCCGAGGCCGCTCGTGACGGAGATACCGGGCGAAGGATGGGATGCTGAGCACCATCTTCCGCGCCCCGAGGTCGACGATCCGGACAGAAGGATGAACCTCGCTCGCGTAGTGGCCGTCGGCGTGTCCCAGAACCAGGTCGATCCCGTAGCCGCGATCGGCGATGCCCCCGGCGAGTTTCACCATGGAACGCTGAGCTCCCCCGCCTCCCAAGCTGGAAGTGAGGATCGCGAGCCGTTGCGATCTATCAGGCATCTGACGCTCCTCAGGTGAGGCGGATGAGGCGGATGAGGCGTGCGGATAAACGTCGACGTACGCGAGCATTCAGGCCGCCGAACGCGGCCGCCGGCGCCACGACGATGGCCGTGGCGGCGCCACCGGCCACGAGCGTGATCCACGAATCGGCGCGGACCTGGGTTCCTACATACGCCGTCACCGAGAAGAGCACACCGGTCAAGACACCCGGTCGGATCGCCCCACGGATCTGCCCCATCGGCGACAGATCGAGCAGTCTGCCAACGATCAAGGGGTATGCCAGCGTGAGGATCGATCGACCCACGATGAACGCCAACACGAGCCCCACGATCCCCCACCCACGGGCGACGAGGAACCATGAGAGGCCGACGCACAAGATGGCGGAGCCGAGCCCGAGCAGGACCTTCCTACGCACGTTGAGCGTGAGATCGATGATGTTCGAGTCGTTGCGGATAAGGGCGAACTGCAACACCATCACGACGATGAGCACCATGGCCGTCGTTCCGGGGTAGTAGCGCTCGCCGACCCAGAGACCGAGAAACGATCGCTCCCAGACAAGGAGGAGCGATCCGCCGATGGTGGTGACGAGCCACGTCGCCGACATCATCTCCATGCGGACGGACTTCGCCTTCGCGAATTCCCTCGATCCCACGAGGCCGCCGAGGCCGGGCATCACTCCCGAGATGCCGATCGCGATGCCGGATGTCACCGCCTCGGGAAGGAACCTGGTCAACGAGTAGGTGGTCACCAAGGCCGCCGAACCCGCGATGCCGAGGACGATCACGTCTCCCGCGCGCATCGCCCGCATCACGAGGTTCCACACCAGGAACCACCAGCTCAGCCCGGCAAACCGGCGGACCGTGCTCCGCTGCGGCCGGGCGATGCCGAACCACGGGACCTGGCTCGCCGTGATGTGCCAGTAGACGATCGCCGAGAGCACCGTCACCGCGAGCGACGCCGTCGCTATCCCGACGAGCCCCATCCCGAGCACGATCGCACCAGCGGTCAATGCTCCCCCCACGAGAACCAACGAGGTGGACAAGCCGAGACGCCGGTATCCGAGGTTCTCCCCCTGCAACACGCCCCTCGGCACGTCGACGAGGCTCTGGAGGACGAGGTTGACCACCAGGATCAGCGTCGCGACTCGGATGGAGAACACCAATGTCGGCTGCGCGTCGAGCCACGTGGGGGCGAAGACCACGAGGACGGCTCCGATCAGGAGCTGGAGCGGCAGGAAGAGGAACCAGACGGCGACCGCGTTGCCGACCTGGACGCGCTTGTCGTGGTAGTCGTCGGATGACTGTCGATGGGCAACGACCCACTTGAGCGCTTCCGCGGGACGGCCGCTCGCGGCGCTGGACTGGCCGGCCAGCCGCAACAGGACCTGCCACACGCCGAACAGGGTGTCGCCGAGACTCGATAGGAGCAGGGGGTTCAGGAGCAGACCGACGAGGATCCGAGCCGCGTAGTCGACGCCCGCAGCGAGGACGTTGAGGGACGCTTTCTTCGTCAGGGTGTTGTCGGCGAGCAGGCGCGCGGACGCGCGCCGCAGCAGCCGCTGCTGATCAGCCACGATGGATACGCCGTCCTTCGACGGCGGCCAGGACGGCGTCCGCCAGCGACGAGGGCGTCTGGGTCGAGGTGTCCAGGCGCAGCACCGTGAGGCCGTACCCGGATCCCATCCCTTGGATCGCCCGATCGATCGCGGCCTCGTATCGATGCACGCGTTCAAGGGCGGGTTCGTCCGCCCATTGCTTCACTGCGTGGTCCTGCGGTCTCGTTCGGATCCTGTGGAGCAGCACCTCGGAGGCGGCAGAGAGCTGGACGACAAGGCCGAGTCGGTCCCCCCAGGCGCGGCTCCAACGCTCGAGCGCTCGAGCGAAGGCCCGACTCTGGGCCACGGGCGGGCCGAACTCTGACAGGACGGCCAGTCGGAAGACCGGGCCTTGATCCATCAGAAGGGTCCGGCGTCCCCGTGACGCTGCGTCGACGGCATGTTGCCAACCGCGGAGCAGTCCGATGGCCTTGCCCTCGGTTCGACTGAACCAGCGCGTGCCCCGGTAGCCGGTGAGGTAGGCGGGCAGCAGCGGGATGGCCTCTCGCACGAACGAGCGGGCGACCTGGCCCCGGCCGAGCAACCCGACGAACTCGATGGTGGGATCGCGTGTCAGGAGCTCGCGACGCAGCGTGGTCTTCCCGACCCCAGCCGGACCGGCGAGCTCGATCAGGACCGGCCGCACGTCGTCGTTCGACGCCGCGCGGCGCGCTCGATGTCCGGAGTCAAGCTTCATGCCCGACGCCTCGGCCTTCGATCGGCGGGACACCCAGCAGCCGCGAGTACAACCGATCCAGCGACACGCACATCGTGCGCTGGTCGAAGAGCTCGCGGACCCGATCGCGCGCCCCGGCTCCCATCCGCGCCGCCTCGTCCGGATGGTCGAGCAACCAGCGGACGCCCTCGGCGAGGGAAGCCGGGCTTCCCGCGTCGGCCAGCAGACCGGTCGTCCCCGGAACGACGAGGTCCGGCACACCGTTCACCGCCGTCGCGACGACCGCCCGACCGGCTGCCATGGCCTCCGTGAGCCCGCGACCGAGACCCTCATACCTGGAGGAGACGACGAACACGTCGAACGCGGACGCGATCCGGGGAGCATCGTGTCGGAATCCCGTGAACACCACGTCCACGCCGAGCCGCGCGGCCTCCCGACGGGTGGCATGCTCGAGAGGCCTCGATTCGTGGGATGCGTCACCGACCATGACGAACGTGACCTGAGGATGGGTCCTGCGGACGAGAGCCGCCATGCGCACGAAGTCCAACGGCGCCTTCTGGTACACCATCCGGCCGACCCAGCCGACGATGGGCGTGTCGGCGGGGATCCCGAGTTGCGGACGGACCGTTGGGTCGGGAACGAGAGGGATCTCACCCATCTCGACCGCTGACGGGACGACCTCCACGGTGCCCGGTTCGGCGAGCTGCTTCTCGACCGCCTCCCGGGCCACGAGCGGTGAAACGGCGACGTACCGATGGGCCAGCGGACGGACGGCCCGCTCCAGGGCCCCGAACCAGACCCGCTTCGCACGACCCATGAACGGGTGGGTGGCGAACGCGTGGAACGTGTGGACGATCACGGGGGCACCGGCGACCCATGCGGCGAGCCGTCCCAGGAATCCCGCCTTCGCGCAGTGGGTGTGCACCACGGAGAATCGCTCTCGCCGGATGAGTCGGAACAGTTGCCACAGAACGATGGCGTCGTCTACCGGCGCGACCCGCTCCCGCAGTCGAGGTGCGCGCACCGTGCGCACACCCAGTTCCTCCGCTCGCCGCCAGAGCTCACTGCCCTCCCCGCCGACGATCCAGGTTTCGAACCGTTCGGGATCCATCCCGATCGCGGACAAGAGCGTGTTGCCGCCTGAACCCCCGGCGAACCGGGTGATGATGTGGAGGACCTTGATCTTCACGGGGATCGGTTGGCGGGGAAGCCCTTCCAGGACCGTGATCGATGCCGGCGTCAGCCATGCGTCGGAATGCTCGTCGACGACGATCGAACGCTTCCCGTTGCCTGCGACCACGGCTATCCGGAGAGACGCGAGAGCGAACGCGCCCAGGTGGGCGACCCGTGCCGAAGTCCTTCCAGCACCCCGGAATCGTTGAAGAGAGCTGCCGCCTCGAGTCTCGAGTGCACCCCGAGCTTGGACAGGATGTTCTGGACGTGCGTCCGAGCCGTTTGCGGGCTGATCACGAGGGAACGGGCGATCGCCTCGGTGCCAGCGCCGTCGATCAGCAGACCGAGCACTTCCCGCTCACGCTTGGTGAGCTTCGACAGCAACCAGACCGCCTCGTACTGCTCGCGACGCCTCTGCGTCCATCGCCCCACCAGATCGCCCAGCATGTTGGGCGGGATCAGCGTCTCGCCCCGGTAGACGGCGCGCGTCACGCTGAGCAGGTCCGAGAGCGGGGAGGACTTGGTGACGAACCCGCGGGCGCCGACGTCGAGCGCCTGCTCCAGGAGGTGGGACGACTCGACGCTGCTCACGATGACCACTCCACACGCCGGGACACGCTCCCGAATCAAGTTGGCCGCACTCACCCCGTCGCAGCGGGGAAGGTCGGCGTCCAGGAGCGCGACGTCGGGAGCCGCCCGCTCCGCCTCCATGACGGCCTGCACGCCGTCCCGAGCCTCGGCCACGACCTTCAGGTCGCCCTCACTCTCGAGCACCACCCTCATGGCCTCGCGGAAAAGCGCCTGCTCGTCGGCCAGAAGGAGCCGGACCCGCCTCGGTTGTTCGACCATCTGGACTCCGCCGGATAGGGGAGGGCGCTCAACGAGACTAGATAAGGTCCGTTCGGTAGGCACCCCGTCGATGACGTATCCCTCCTACGACATCTGCATGATGGTTGCAGTACGAGGTCCCATTACCCTCTACATCCTGGCCCGACGGCCGATCGTCGAGCCCGGCCCGCGAGCGGAGGTCGTTGCATGCGGATGGTCCAGGTGAACCCGGACGAGCTTCCCGCCAACCAGACCGTCGACATCCGTGACCTCATGGACATGGTTTGGCGCCGCAAGTGGCTGATCATGTTCGTCACCCTGGTCTTCACCGCGCTCGCTGCTGGGTATTCCTACACACGGATCCCGGAGTACACCTCGACGGCCACGGTTCTCGTCCGTCCGATCCTGACCAACCCTCTGGAAACCAATCCCATCGAGCAGGTCAGCGTCCAGACCGAGCTGCGCATCGCGACATCGGCCTCTGTGGGTCAGGTGGCCGCGGAGAAGCTCGGTCTGCCCCGGTCGGCGGTCCCGGACCTGATCGACAACGTGTCGGTGTCGAGCCCCGCGGAAACCCAGATCCTCGAGATCTCTTACGTCGCCCATGGTCGGAAGGAAGCTCAGGAAGGGGCCCAGGCGTTCGCCGATGCCTACCTCGAGTTCAAGTCCAAGCAGGCGATCGACACGATCTCCGAATACACGAGCAAGCTGCAGACGAACATCCAGCAGGTGACGACCCAGATCAGCGATCTCAACAATCGCATCGTGACTACCCCCCGCCGAACGGCGCTCTGGCAGGATCTGCTCAACCGACGCACGTCCCTGGAGGCCACCAGGCTCGCCCTGCAGAACCAGCTCACGACACTGAGCTCCCTGAACGTCGATGCAGGGCAGGTCATCCAGCCTGCTCAACTGCCGCTGGCGCCGAGCAGCCCGAACCACGAGCTCAACCTCGCGCTCGGCGTCATCGTTGGCCTGGTGATCGGCGTCGCGGCAGCGTCGATCGGTGAACGAGCCCGTCAAAGCAGGCCGAGCGAGGTCATGCTCGAGCAGTACCTGGACGCACCGATCCTGGGCGCCATCCCGAGGAGCAGGGTGACGCTGGGCCGCCTGGCCAGGCCCGCGATCATCGGCGATCCACGCGGGCGGGCGGCGGAGAGCTACCTCCTTCTCCGAACGAACCTCCTCGCGGTGAACGGGAGCCGCGGGGACAAGACCGTGATGATCACGAGCGGGGTCAGGGGCGAGGGGAAAACCACCACCGCGGTGAACCTGTCCGCGGCGCTGGCGCAGATGGGGAAGGAGGTCATCCTGGTCTCCGCCGACCTCCGCAACCCGCGGCTCCACTCCTTCTTCGGAATCCCGAACACGTACGGGCTGATTCAGATCCTGAGCGGGGAGACGGGGTTCGATGACGCCCTCCACAAGACCATGATCCCGCGTCTCCGGGTCCTGCCCAGCGGCCCGCCCAGCAGCGCCGGCGAGCCCGTGGAGCAGCTCCAGTCCGATCTGATGCTGGAGGTGCTCGCGCGATGCACCGAGGCGGCGGATATTGTCGTGATCGACTCGGCGCCGGTGCTGCCGGTCGCCGACAGCCTCGTCCTCGCTCCGGTCGTCGACGGCGTGCTCTTCGTCGCCGACGCCCGCAAGGCAACTCGCGACGCGATCGTGCAGTGCAGGTACCAGCTCAGCCAGGTCGGCGGCCGGATCATCGGCGGGGTCCTCACGGGCATCGCTCCACGATCGAGCAGGATCCACTCGTACGATAGCCGCAAGGATTTTCGCCAGCTGTTCCACCGAACCCGGAAGGAGTCATCGGCGGAGGATGAAGTACCCGAACCGAACGGGTCGAAGCCTATGCGCCCGTCGACTCCCACCCCCGCTCGGACGAGGCAATCATCCGGTGGCGAACGGCGAACGAGGCCGCCTCGAGACGAGAGTGGACCTGTAGCTTCGTGAGGATGCTCTGTACGTGCGTCCGCACGGTGTTGGGGCTGATGTGGAGTTGGTTGGACATCGCCTGGCCACTCAATCCCTCCACGAGCAGGCTCAGCACCTCGCGCTCTCGGCTGGTCAGCTGACCCATCAGAAGGTCGGCGCTGTCTTCTTGCGCCGATCGAGCACCGGCGACCCTGGCGGCCGTTCGCCTCGGGAGCACGACCTGTCCCGCGAGCGCCGCCTCAATCACCTGGATGAACGCCGACACCGGAGTATCCTTCGTCACGTAACCGTGAAACCCAGCACGCAGCACGTTCCGGACCGCACGATCGTCGTCGAGTGCCGTGAGCACCACGACCTTCGTGGTGGGCGAGATCTCGAGGATCTCGGAGCCCACCGACATGCCGCTCCTGTCGGGTAGCCCAAGGTCTACGAGAGCGAGGTCTGGCGGGTGCTCACGGGCGGCCTGGATCGCTTCGGCGCCCGTGTTCGCGACACGGTCCACTCCGATGCCGTTCGCTTCCAGGGCCGTCAGGACGGCCTCCGCGAACAGCATGTGGTCGTCGACGATCAGGACGCCGATGCTTGCCTCCCCTCCATCTCCAACGGCAACTCGACTCGGAACGCGGATCTTCCATCTGCCGTGCCCGCATGCACCGAGCCCCCATGCGCGGCGACGACGCGCCGCGTGAGATACAAGCCCAACCCGGACCCCCACGGGGTCCCTGGAGCGTTCGATCCACGAACGAACGGCTCGAAGATCCGCTCCCGATCTGAAGGGTCGGGACCCGGCCCCCGATCGTGGACGACGATCGTCGCCGATTTCCTTCGGCGCGCGACCGACACGACGACCGGTTCTGCCTTGCCCGAGTACGCGATAGCGTTGCGCACCAGGTTCACGACTGCGGTCCGAAGCTGCGCCGGGTCGATGTCGGCCATGATCTGGCCGGACGAGACGACCACGGCGGGCCAGCTTTCGGTCTCCAGCCGAACGGAGTCCACGGCTTCCTGGACGACCTCGACGAGGTCGACGGTCTGCCGCCTAGGCGCATCGCCGTCGGCTGCCAGCCGGAGGAGGGCACCCACGAGCTCGGACAATCGATCGAGCTCCTGTCGCGTGCGAATGAGCAGCTCCGCCTCGCGGCCGGAGCCCAGAACGGAGGCGACGTGATCGACCGCCGCTCGGATTCCGAGGATCGGTCCACGCAACTCGTGAGCGGTCCATGCGAGGCTCATCGGTAGACCACCCTCTTGTCCATCCGAACGGATCTCGCCGCGCGGGCCGCCGTTGCTTGGTTGTGCATCCGCCATCGAACGTACCTCGTTTCCTAGGCCATATGGTTTACACGGAGAGTGCTCGGACTGTCAAATTTGTCAACCATACGGGGGACACTCTTTCAGTCCGTAAAACGTATGAAGTACGTCACGGGTTGCGTTCCCAAGGCAAGCGGGCTCAAAACAGGCTCCCCAGCGAACCGTAGATTTCCTGCCGACCACCGGCCTGCCGCGCCCGATATCGGCTGCGTTAGTTGACCTACGTCACCTCGGTGATACACCTAAGCGCGCGAAGAGGCAGGATGAGCCTCGAGGGCCCCGATGCCCGGGGGGGGAGCATGCCGGGAATGCTTGCGAAGGAGATCGGCGCCGTCCTCCGTCTGGCTCGAGGCGCGCGGGGACTAACGCTGCGCGACGTCTCGATCCTGAGCTCGGGCAGCTTCAAATCCTCTTCGCTCGCCAGCTATGAACGGGGAGAGCGCGCCATCTCCCTCGAAAGGTTCCTCGTTCTGGCGGATCTCTACGGCATCCCGCCGGCGCGCATGATGGCTCAGATCTCCCGACGGGTCGAGGGACGAGCTCCGATCGTCGTCGACATACAGATGGCACACACGATCGGCGGGGTCGAGGGAGCCGTCCTGGCAGGCTTCGTCCACGAGGTCGTCGCACTCCGTCGGCAGTCCGCGCCGGAGGAGATCTCACTCCGAGATAGCGACCTCGAAGTGCTCGCCACGGCGTCGGGACGTCGAGCGGAGCAGTTCATGGAGGCGGTTGAGCCGGCGCTCCGCCGGCCATGACAGGGCGGTCATGTGCCCCTCACGAACGCGACCGTCTCGCGCAAGCCATCGATGAGGTGCGTCCAGGGCCGCCACCCGAGCACGTCGTTCGCCAGCGCGACATCCAGCGCGCTTCTGCGAAGATCGCCGGACCTGGCGGGGCCGTATCGGGGCTCGCCGGTAAAGCTCGTGATCTCCGCAAGCATCTGGTACAGGCCGTTCACGGAGGTCTCGACCGAGGTACCGATATTGAGGAGATGTCCGTCTCCCTGTTCCGCCGCGAGTGCGAAGGCGTGGGCGACGTCATCGACGAACACGTAGTCCCGCGTCTGATGGCCGTCGCCGAAGATCGTCGGTGCTCTTCCCTCTAGCATGCCGGCGGAGAAGATCGCGATCACCCCCGCCTCGCCGTGCGGGTCCTGACGGGGGCCGTAAACGTTCGCGAGTGCGAGCGCCGTCCAACGGAGATCGTGGTGGTGTTCATAGAAGCCGAGGTAGTCGATGATGACCTTCTTGCTCACCCCGTACGGTGAGACCGGACGAGCTCCACTGAAAGCCGTCTCCCTTACGGGGAGCTTGCGTGGTTCTCCGTACAGGGTTCCCCCCGACGCCGCATAGACCACCTTGCGGACACCCGTCCTCCGTGCACATTCGAGCACGTTGATCGTTCCCATCACGTTGACGGATGCATCGAGCATGGGGTCGTCCATCGAAGTCGCGACCGCGGCCTGCGCTCCGAGGTGCATCACGACCTCGGGACGGTGCCGCTCGAACAGCGACAGGAGCCCCTCGGCGCGGACGTCCATGTTGAAGAACGTGAACTCGTTGCCGTAGCCGCGCGCCTCGGTGAGGTTGGCGATCCTCCCGGTCGAGAGATCGTCGACCGCGACCACGCGGTGGCCCTCCGCGAGGAGGCGATCGCACAGGTGGGAGCCGATGAACCCGGCTCCCCCCGTGAGCAGGATCGTGGTCACCCGAGCTCCAGCGACGGGTCGGCGCCGACGCCGTGGGACGTGCGTTCGCCCCGCAGCAGCCGCCAAGCCCCGGCGACGGCGATCATCGCGCCGTTGTCGGTGCACAGATCCATGGACGGGAACAGGACGCGGAGCCCGGCCTCGGCGCCGGCCTTCTCCATCCGTTCGCGCAACCTGGTGTTGGCCACCACCCCCCCGCCGAGCAGCACCGTCTCGACCCGGCGTTCGCGGGCCGCGTCGATGGTCTTGGCCACCTGGACGTCGACGATGGCCTCCTGGAACGACGCCGCCAGGTCGGCCGGGTCGACGTCGCGCCCCGCCTGGCGTTCGGCCTCGACATGCCGCAGCACCGCGGTCTTCAGACCGGAGAGGGAGAAGTCGAAGTCGCCGGAGTCGGCCATCGCGCGCGGGAACCGGATCGCGTTCGGATCGCCGTCCCGGGCGAGCCGGTCCAGCGCCGGCCCGCCGGGGAAGCCGAGCCCGAGGAACCGGGCGATCTTGTCGAACGCCTCCCCCGCCGCGTCGTCGACGGTCTGCCCGAGGAGCTCGTACCGAAGGGGCTCGGGCATGTGCACCAGCATCGTGTGACCACCGGACACGACCAGGCACACCGCGGGGGTGAGCTCGGGCCCGTGTTCGACCGCGTTCGCGAGGATGTGCCCCTCGAGGTGGTTCACGCCGATCAACGGCGCTCCCGTCCCGAGCGCGATCGACTTGGCCGCGGCCATGCCGACCAGCAGCGCGCCGACCAGGCCCGGGCCGACCGTCACGGCCACGCCGTCGAGATCACGGAACCCGCACCCGGCGGTCTCGAGCGCGACGTCGATGAGCGGGGTCAGCGCCTCGACGTGCGCGCGGCTCGCGAGCTCGGGCACCACGCCGCCGAAGCGCTCGTGCACGTCGACCTGGCTGGCGATGAGGTTGGCCAGCACTGTCTCCCGGTCGACGACCGCGACCGCGGTCTCGTCGCACGACGTCTCGATGCCCAGCACCCTCACGGCGAGGCCCTCAGGGAGCGGGCTCCGTCTTCCTCGTCGGCGGGAGGCGTCACGCGACCTCGGGTCGCAGCCCGTCGGGGAGCTCGTCGAGCAGCCGGCGCAGGCGCGTCCGGAACTCGGCGTCGCGGATCCCGTCCAGCCACATGATCAAGGCGTCCTCGCCGATCTCCTGGTAGTAGTTCTTCCGGATGCCGGCGGGGCGGAAACCGAACCGGGCGTAGAGCCGCTGGGCGCCCCAGTTGGTGACGCGGACCTCGAGCGACACGGCCTCGGCCCCCATGTCGTAGGCCGCCAGGACCAGATCGTGCAGGAGGCGCGTGCCGATCTTCTCGCGCTGGCGCTCGGGGTCGACGGCGACGTTGGTCACGTGCGCCTCTTCCCCGTAGCAGATCAGCCCGCCGTAGCCGACGACCTCGCGATCGATGCGCGCGACGAGGTAGCACCGGTTCCGCGACTCGGACATCTCCGACAGGAACAGGTTGGGGCTCCATGGTCGCGGGTAGACCTGGCGTTCGATCGCCATGACGCCACGCAGGTGGCGCCGGCGCATCCGGGTCACCTCAAGCCGAGGCGCCTCTGGCTCGCTGATCCCAAGTGATCTCCGCATCCGTCTTCCTCAGGTACATCGGTACCAGGTCCGCGGGCCTGTCGGTCTGTTCGCGGATGAACCTCGGGGCGGCCAGGCTGACCAGCGCCGAGGCCCACGGGTGCGCGAACGTGGCCGGGGCCAGCTCCACACGGGCGTCCACCTGCTCGAACTCGTTCCGGTACAGGATGGCACCGTTGCCGACGAGCAGCATCTCGTCCCGCTCGATCTCGAGCTCGGCGGCCAGCGCGCCCGGCGAGCCCACCCGGTAGTCGCCGTCGCGCATCACCCCACCCGGGACCGGGCGGTACAGGCCGTAGAAGACCTCCCGCCGGCGGGCGTCGATCACGGCGACGATCCTGCGACTCGTGTGTTGGACGCCGAACGCGAGCACGTCGAGGGAGCCGATCCCCACGATCGGCACCCCGAGCACCTGGGCGAGCGCCTTCGCGGCCTGGACCCCGACCCGGAGCCCCGTGTACAGGCCGGGCCCGATGCCGACGGCGACGCCCCCGACGTGCCCGAGCTCGATGCCGGTCCACTCGAGGAGGCGTTCGACCGCCGGCACCACGTCGTCGTGCCGGCGAACGCCGGCGAAGCGCGCCGTCCCGACGATCTCCCGTTCGGTCCCGAGCGCGACCGAGGTCTGCTCGGTCGAGGTGTCGATACCCAGGACGATCACGAGGCCTCGCCCTCCGCCCGGTCGCTCCTCCACGGCTCCACCTGCCGCTCGAGACGTTCCCATCGCGGGAGCCACGTTCGGCCCTCGGTGCGCACGACGATCGTCCGCTCGTCGCTCCGATCGTCGATCCCGAGCTCGACCACCAGGTGCCCGTCCGGCAGGAGCGCCTCGACGGCGTCGCCCCACTCGACCAGCAGGACGCCGTCCTCCGCCGAGTACTCGAGCTCGAGGTCGAGGACGTCCTGGGCTCGTTCGAGCCGGTAGACGTCGGCGTGGATGACGGGCAGGCGGGCCGGCCGGTACTCGCGGACCAACGTGAACGTCGGCGACACGACGTGCCCCTCGTACCCCAGACCGCGCGCGAGCCCCTGGGCGAACGTGGTCTTGCCCGAGCCGAGCTCGCCCGTGAGGGCGATCGCGTCTCCGGCCGACAGCAGCGGCGAGATGGCCCCGCCCAGGGAGCGGGTCTCCTCGGCCGTCGCCGTGCGGAGCTCGAGATGCATCAGAACAGGCCGAGCTGTTCCTCGACGGGCGCGGGGCGCTCGGCGAGCGCCGCACGGATCTCCCGGAAGTCGGCCCGGAGCGCGGTCATCTGATCGGAGGCCTGGCCCCCGCCGTGCAGGACCGCCGCGGGATGGAACGTGGGGATGACGGTCCGGCCGGCCCACGGGAAGCGCTGACCACGCACGCGGCTGATCGAGACCTGCCGTCCCAGGATGTAGCGGGTCGCCCAGTTCCCGAGCGTCACGACGACCGCGGGATCGATGATCTCGATCCGCTCGTCGAGCCACGGTTTGCACGAGTCGAGCTCGTCCGGGAGCGGGTCCCGGTTCCCGGGCGGCCGGCAGAGGATCACGTTGTTGATGTAGACGTCGCTCCGCGGGATCTCGACCTCGCTCAGGAGCTGGTTCAGCAGCTGACCGGCCGCTCCCACGAAGGGCTCGCCCTGCTTGTCCTCGTGGAAGCCGGGTGCCTCCCCTATGAACATCAGGTCCGCGCTCGGATCGCCCACCCCGTACACGACCTGGGTGCGCCCCTGCGAGAGCCGGCACTTCGTGCAGGTGGACGCGTCCAGCGCCGCCTCCGCCAACGTCCTCATCCCGCCTCCCCATTCGTTGGCCCGTTCGTTGGCCCATTCGTTGGCCCATTCGTTGGGCCGATCGCCGGCACGCCACCCAACGGACGGGCCGCGCGGACGCCTCGCCGGATCGCGTCGGCCACCGCCCGCGACGCCATCGCCTCGAGGTCGCGCTGGGGTGCGTCGACCTCGCCGGTGGCGATCGCGAACACGGTGTCGCCGTCCCACATCGTATGCGCGGGCGTCACGGCGAGCGAGAGGCCCTCGTTCCCGGACTGCGCGAGGAGCTGGGCCCGCTCCTTGGAGAGCGTCGCGTTCGTGGCGACGACCACGAGCGTCGTGTTCGCGCCCGGCCACCGCTGCGGCTCGGCGCCGGGGTTCCGGTTCTCGGCGATCGGTGCGCCGTCCTCGTCCACCACGGCCCCGAGCGCGTTCACGACCGCGAGCGCCGAGACCACGACCACGCCCTCCTCGATCGACGCGCTCCCGACGCCGCCCTTCCAGCCCGCGGCCGGGTCGGGCTCCTTGGCAACGGTCGCGCCCGTCCCGGCCCCTACGCTCCCCTCCTCGACGTCGCCCTCGGCCGCCGCCTCGCAGGCCGCGTACCCCGCGGCCTCGTCGGGCCGCGCCGACGCGTCGCCGATCGCGAGATCGAACAGCACGGCCGCCGGCACGATCGGGACCCGCGCCACCCCCGTGTCGAAGCCGATCTCACGCTCCTCGAGCCAACGCGCGACCCCGCCCGCAGCGGCCAGGCCGAAGGCGCTCCCCCCGGTGAGGAGCACGGCGTGGATCTGGTTGACGGAGGTCCCCGGCCGGATCGCGTCGGTCTCCCGGGTCCCGGGTGCACCGCCCTTCACGTCCACCGACCCGGTGGTTCCGGACGGACACAGGACCACGGTGCACCCCGTGATCCCGCTCAGGTCCGTCACGTGGCCGACCCGGATCCCCTCGACCCGTGTGATCACGCCCGCGCCTCGGCTTCGCTCATGCGCTCTTCCGCCGACCCCTGCGCGGCCGAAGCACCTCGTCGGCGAACGACGCAAGGCGCCGGTTGAACTCCTCGTGCGCCTCCATCATCGGGAAGTGGCCGGCTCGCGGGATCACCTCGAGGCGGCCCTCGGGGAGCTCGCCGGCGAGCGCGACCGAGGACGACGGCGGTGTCATCCGATCCTCCTCGCCCACCAGGACCATCGCCGGGACGGCGATGTGCTGGACCGCGTGACGCAGGTCCAGCTCCATCAGCCCCGCGAGGCCGTCGGTCCAGACCTCGGAGGGCGCGCGGGCGGCGAGCCCGACCACGTAGCGGACCAGGTGGGGCGAGGCGTCGGGTCCGAACTGCGTCGCGCGAGCGATCAGCTGGGCGATGTCTGCGGGGCTCGACAGCACGTACCGCCGGAGCCTGTTCACGCGCCCCGCCGCCTGCCGCA
>Ga0075432_10000115_pt1 | contig 17613 bp, 16 predicted proteins | sample RhiMethybrSRZTD1_FD_72781 | JGI IMG/M metagenome (GOLD analysis project Ga0075432, IMG submission 72781) | Populus rhizosphere microbial communities from Tennessee, USA - Rhizosphere MetaG P. TD hybrid SRZTD1 | ecosystem: Host-associated > Plants > Roots > Rhizosphere > Soil | place: USA... | reverse complement strand
CATTGCGCGGGCGTTCCTGGCGCGGCCGTCCGTGCTGATCCTGGACGAGGCGACTTCTTCTGTGGACACCCGGACCGAGGTGCTGGTGCAGAAGGCGATGAGTGCCTTGCGCTCGGACCGGACAAGCTTCGTGATCGCGCACCGCCTGTCCACCATCCGCGACGCCGACCTCATCCTGGTGATGGAAGCCGGGCAGATCGTGGAGAGGGGCCCACACTTCGTTGTTAGCTGCGGGTGAAGCGTACTCGGCGCTGTATGCGGCACAGTTTGCGGCTCCGGTGGCGGAGGTTTAGCGCGGCTTGCGTATCAGTATTGTCAGGTTGAGCTCTAAGAGCCTCTTGAGCTGTGTCAGAAAAAGGGGAATCACACCCTATGCTGACGCCCCTTCGGCTTCTTACCTAACGTCAGGTTGGGGTGTACCTAATTTTCTTGATTACTGGATTTCGAGGCCGGCACTGGTCCAGTGCACGGACCGCAGATCAGAGACTAAGGCGTCCGGCTGGTGTACGCCGAGGTCACGGCTACCGACGCCAAGGACGTGTCCCACCTGAGCGGCGCGCGCTGCGCGAATGCCGGCCGGGGCGTCTTCCACCACGACGCACTGATCTGCCGACACGCCAAGACGTTGTGCTGCGGCCAGGTAGCCTTCGGGGTGCGGTTTGCCGTGTCTGACGTCGCCGGCCGTTACCAGTACCTCGGGAGCGGTGAGCCCGGCGGCCGACAGGCGGGCGTCGGCCAGGTCGCGTGACGCGGAGGTCACTGTAGCCCACCGGCCAGGGGGTATTGCTGCCAGGAGCTCGGCGGCGCCGGGGATCTCTGTGGCGGTAGCTGCGTCTTCGATTTCCAGAGCGTCGATCAGCTCCACGGCGGCTGGGCGCTTCGACGGGGAGATGAATTGTGCGACGGTATCGACCGATCGTCGTCCATAAACGGTAGGGAGGACTTCTTCTGGGTCCAGGTTCATTTCGTGGGCCCATCGGGTCCAGGAACGCACAACGGCGGTGTCCGAATCGACTAGCACCCCGTCGCAGTCGAACAGTACGGCAGCGCAGTGCAGGACAGTCACGGTGCTGGCCCCGCCCGTCGTGCTGCGCAGCTCCGACGTGCGCTTTTTGATGGGCCGGTTAAACCGGGCGAAGTGGTCATGAGACGCCATAGTGGGTCCTTTGCTAACTGGGGTTCACGGGTAGGTCGCGGGAGTCGAGTCTGTGGTGCGCTTCCTGCTCCGGGCACGAGCACGAGGAGGATGAGCAGGCCTATGCGCAGATCGGAGACTTGGGTAATGGCGCCTGCGCTGAGGCCGACGATGTGGCCGATCCCGGCGGGGTGAGTGCTAGCGGGCTCCGGGCCACGCCTCCTCTTGCTTCCTCGCTGCCCGGTCGAGAGCTTCCAACACCCGCGCGTTGTTAACCGCGTCCGTGAAACAGTAGCGGAACCGCGTTCCGTTGAGAACGCTGTCGGCGAAATGTTCGCCCATCCGTACGAAATGGTTTTCGCCCTTGACCTTGTGATAAATCGTGTCCTGCCCGAAGTGATGCTCCTCAAGGACCGAATCCTCCTCCAAGAGCCCAAAAGGATTGTCGAGGTAGAGCCGGCCCTCGGTGCCCGTGAGTTCCAGAAAGTTGCGGCGCTCGAGGTTAATTCCCGTATCAAAAAGCGCGGTTGTGCCGCCGGGAAAGCGCAGCATGCCCGCAATGCTGGTGTCGATCCGACCGCCGTCGTTGGCGTCACGGTAGTTGCCAAATGCGGTGACCTGAACCGGCTCTTGCCCCGTGACCATCCGGCTCATGTTGACGCAGTAGCACCCAGCATCGAAAAGTGCGCCGCCGCCGAGCCCGGAATACCAGCGGATGTTATCGTCCCCGCCTGCATCGAAGGAGTGTGCGACGTGGACAAAGCTCAATGTGCCCACCGCGTTGGCTGCAAGCAACTCCTGCAGCTTTTCGAAGCGTGGGTGAAAACGGTACATAAAGCCTTCTAGGACTTTGAGCCCTGTCTCGTCGGCCTTGCGCGAAATCTCCTCGCACTCGGCGGCGCTCATCGCCAAAGGCTTTTCACAGAGGACGTGTTTGCCTGCGTCCAGGGCTTTAAGAATCCACTCGAGGTGCAGCGCGTTCGGCAGCGCAATGTAGACCGCGTCGATGTCCGGGGAAGCGAGGAGCGCCTCATAAGAACCAAACGCCTGTGGGACGCCGTGCTTATCGGCGTACTCCCTGGCCTTTTCCTCCGTGCGGGACGCGATACCTACTACCTCACCGTTTTTCGTTTCCTGCAACGCCGGAATTGTCTTGCGGACGACACGTGCGGTGCCCAGGACACCCCAACGCAATTTCTGGCTCATTAAGCTCTCCATTTCTACAACTACCCTAGGAACCAGCTTCCGCAGACAAACGGCCAGCCGGTTTCCGTAGATGCAATTTTTACTAGCATCCGAATCGCCATGATTGGGATTAGCGGACTGGCTGGCCAAACCCGTCACACCGCATGTGACACCACACACTTGCAAGGCAACGACCTATCGCCTGACTATGCCGAGGTCAGAGGGCACCATTTGCCATGGCGGTATAAGTTTCCTGCGCAACAGACGGGAATTTCAGTGTCAAATCATCCCTTTAAACCCAAGCTGGGAGCCGCGGACGCTGCCTGGCTATAGGCGATACGCCATAATTTCTTCCGGAAAGAGGCGCTCCGTTAAGCGGTGGCAGCTAGGCGGCTTCCGGTCCTGAGCAGTAGCGACAGTCGACACAGCTCGGTCATGATGCGGCCAGCTGTAGTTCGTAGCCATCCTGAATGTGGAACAGACGGCGGCCATCAAAAGGGTCGTGGACCCAAATGATGTCACCGTCCGCTGTCCGGGCGTCCACTAATCCGACATACTTTGGGCGCCCGCTGCCAACCAGCTGCACCTTGTCTCCAACTTGGACATCGTCCCAGCCGAACCCTCCCACTCGATTCATCCCTGAAGTCACAATTCTCTCCTTGTTGTTTGTTAGCAGCAGCATCCAATGGATTGACTCAAGCGGACGACGGGGAACCTCTCAATGGAGGAGTTGACGGTGAAATGGGTCATGGCTGTGCCACGGTCAATCCCCGTGAGAGCGAAAGTTGAGTCAGCCGGCGTACTCAGGCTGAACTTGCCTGTTTCAAGTTCGATGACGATGGCTGAAGGGGGTGGACGACGGGACGCAGGCTGAGCCCGGGCGTGTTAGCTAGGAGGGAGGCATTGTTGCCGCACGGACCAATCTGTTAATGAGGCCCGCGACGACGGTCACCAGCCTGTCTGCTCCCAGGTCTCGCCAAACGGAACCGTGTCGCTGAGTTCGAATGTGTACCGGGCAGGATCATGCCGGATAACCCTAATGCCGGCAGACCCATGGGCCATTGCTGCTTGCCGGAGCAGGGCCTCTGCCTCGTTAAGCAACTCGTAAAGTTCCTCGGGCCTGTCGACGACGACTTCCAGGGGCTCGGTTGTCTGACTGCTCATGGTCAACCTTCCTTGTGACGTGGGTCACTATGTTGGAACTACTTGACATGAACACTTATTCAAGTCAATTGTTCTTCTGTGGTCTTAGCGAGGATCAGCTCCAGATGCGCGCTGCAGAGGCCTATGCCCCTGCAGTAACAGCAGGTGATGGAAGCTGTTGCTGCAGGGTCAAAATGGCGATTCCTGCGATCTGGTTCATAGCAGCCGCCTGCTGGCGCCGGCTATGCCGCGGTCGCGCAGGGCTTCTTAAGATGACATGGAGCCGTGTGCGGTGAAGAAGCCGAGACCGTACTCGGGCGTTTCAAAGGTAATTTCTGCTCCCTTGGGGAAGAAGAGTACGTCGCGTTCCTTGGCGTGGGTCACTTCTCCTGTCGCACGGTCAGTGAGGATGAACTCACCCTTCACGACAACCTTCATTTCGTCGCAGGTGTACGTGTAGACCAGTGGCTCGGAGGCCTTGAGCTCGAAGAATCCGGAGCTCATGACTGAACCGTTGGGGTGGGTGAGGGAGTCGCCGATGGCGGCGTCGACTCCTGGGACGTTCATTGACGGCAGTCCGATAAAGCCGTTTTCCACTTTATGGATGGATCCGGTCTTGGTGAATGTTCCCAGTGTTGTGGTTTTCAAGATTCTCTCCTGTGAGTGGTGTTGTGTAACTCTGACTTGTCGTTGTCAGAACTGTTTATCTTTGCCAGAACCGTCCATCTTTGGAATGGTTCTCTGTTGATAGCCTTGTTCGTGATTAGAAGATCACGTAGAGCTTGCGCAGCGTCTCGTGAATTTCCCAGTTACCGCTCCACCCGCGGGGGATGAAGACGGTGGCCCCGGGGCCAACGAGCTCGGGCTCGCCGTCGTCGGGCGTGATGGTCATCGAGCCTGAAAGAACGTGCACAAATTCGTTCGTTTCCAGTACCCAGCGGGAGGGTCCCGCGGTGCATTCCCAGATGCCGGATTCGGCACCGCTCCCGTCGTCCTTCCACAGATACATCCCGCGGGTGTTCATCTGCTGTCCGGTCGCTTCGGGGCAGGGGCCCCAATCGTCCAGCTCCGTGACGTTCTCCGCGTCGCGGATGAGGTTTGCTGAGATGGAGGCTTTCTGATGTGTCATGTGTTTTGCCTTTCGAGGAGCTATGGGAACTTCTACTGCTGACAGACTTTTGTTGCATGGCGGGCCGGAGTGCCGTGAGATGGGAACGCCGAAGGGTTTCGGTGTTCCCGGGCGTGCAGTCATAAGGGGTGCGCCAGGCTCAGACTTCGGAGTACTTGAAGGAGTGCGATTCCAGGCCTTGAGGATTGGGGCCGTAAATGGTGATCATCCGCGCATAAACGGGTGCCCAGTACCGGCCAAGGCCGCCCGGATTGACTCGGGCCGAATCGCCCGGCCTCAGGATGACGGTCTTGCCCTTGCTCTCAATATGGAGTTCGCCCTCCAGGACGAAAGCAGTTTCACTGTGCGGGTGGAAGTCCTCCCAAGCGCAGGAATCCAGCGTCCATTCCGAGAGGACGAAGTCGTCCCAGCTGCCCACTGGATGGGAGTTTATGAACCGGCAGCGCAGCCGCCCATAGTCGCCGCCCAAGGGCTTCAGAGGCTTCGCTGCCCAAAAGTCAATTGCATTCCCCGTCGTCGCTCTCGAGGACTGAATGGTGCCTGCATCATTCATGGCTTCAACCGTTTCAATAGTCGGAAATCTTCTCTGAAGACTTGCCCGGTGAATGTCAGTTACATCGCGTCATAGTGAGGTGGATCACCGTGCTGCGACAACCGTGACATGAACGACTGTCTTAGTCAAGCGTTCATGTTAGATCTTTTGCAATGACCTGCAGTCGCAAGGGCGGGTTGGCCTGCGTGAGGTTTGAAATCTTCCCTTGGACGATTGACTTGAACCTCTGTTCATGTCAAAGTTTGTTGAACGAACAGGGTGACTGGCATCACATCTGCAGGGCTCAAGGCAGAGCTCGTCCCTCAAATGCCACACTTCGGGTTTGCAGGCGATCCCTCACGGAGCCCCCAGGGGCGTTCCAGCCCCGTTCTTCAACGCAGTCTTACATGAACCAAGATTGACCAGCTCTGACGACGATGAACAGCGCTGATGAATCTTTCACCACACTCTTAGTAGGAGAGACCATGGAAACCACCCTCGTAGGAACACTGAGCAAGGCCGGATCCATCCACAAGGTAGAGAACGGCTTCATCGGCCTGCCGTCGATGAACGAGCCGGGGACGATCTCCGCGATCGGGGACTCCCTCCACAACCCCGAGGGGTCGGTCATGTGCGCCGGATTCTTCGAACTGGAGGCTTCCGAGCCGTTGGTGTACACGTACACCTACGACGAAATGAAGGTCGTCATCAAGGGCGAATTCATCCTCACGGACCAGACCACCGGAGAAGTCACGCACGCGAAGGAACGCGATGTGCTGTTCTTCCCTAAGGGCACCACCGTGAAGTTCGAGACCCCTGAGTACGGCCTGGGGTTCTTCGCCGGCGACCGCACCTTCGCACCCTAAGGGCCGACCATGCGTTCCGCGTCCATGCCGCCAGCAGCAGGCAACGGCCTGGAACCTGGTTTCCGCGGTGTCATCTGTGTATCTTTCGGATCCACAGGTGACACCGCGGTTCCAGACACCGATGGCCAGCCCCGCTACGATCTCCATTTCGAAGCAGCAACCGCCGACACCCTCTCGGAACTCAAGTCCGTTTTCAGCAGTTCCCGTGTAGGCGTCCGTCTTGTACTTGCGGGCCTACCGACAGATATCCGTGCAGCCGCCGCAGTCGCTGCGGACTGCGGACTTCTGGGTGAGGAGGTAACACTCCTGTCCCAGGAAACCGGACCCCGGTTTGTTTATTGCCCGCATTGCCTTACCACCACCACTGATGGGGCGGCCGGCAGCGAGGTGAAGTGTCACGGATGCGCCACCACGTTGACCATCACTGATCACTTTTCCCGACGAAGAGGCGCATACCTGGGCTACTCAGCCCATGCCGAGGAGGCAGCATGACCGCCATAGCGCTCCAGCCCAGTGTCCACCCGGCGGTGGAAGGAGGCCTCCATCTGGAGGTGACAAACGTCAGCCGTCAGACGGAAATGATTGTCAGCATTACGTTGGCTGCTCCGGCAGGTGGAAGGTTGCCCTCCTATGTCCCGGGGAGCCACCTGGTGGTCCAATACGGGAGCGGCGTTAATGCGTATTCGCTGACAGGTTCAGGCAACGCGCCATCCGAATACACCATCTCTGTTCTGAGGGTCGAAGAAGGCGCCGGCGGCTCCGTGGCCATGCACCGGCTTTGCGTCGGTGATCGTGTTAACGTTTCGCGCCCACGGAGTGCGTTTGCTCCCGCATCAACAGCGACGCATCATCTGCTTGTTGCTGCCGGAATCGGGATCACGCCGATTCTTTCGCATGCCAGGGCTGCGGTGGAACGGGGCAACTCAGCATCAATGATCTACGTGCACCGGCCACGCGCCGGCGCCCACGTGGGGGAAGCGCGGGCGCTGCTGGGGCCGGGGTTGACCGCTTTGGTCGAGTGCATTGACCGGGGCAGTTTCCAAAACGTTCTGGCGGAAGCACTCCTAACGCAGCCCCTCGGAACCCACCTCTACGTGTGCGGTCCGGTTGTCTTCATGGATGCGGTCCTAGAAGAGGCCCGCAGCCAGGGATGGTCATCCGCCCGGCTGCATTCAGAAGCCTTTGGCGCAGCCGAACTGGACGAGGGCGAACCCTTTACGGTGCATCTGGCCCACAGCGGCGTTCGTTTGGAAGTTCCGGCCGGCGTTTCGCTGCTGGAGACACTCGAAACAGCAGGAAAAAGCATCCCCAATATGTGCCGCAAAGGCATCTGCGGCGAATGTGTCCTGCCGGTACTTCGCGGCGCACCCCAGCACCGGGACCTTTACCTATCCGACCAGGAAAAAGCTGCGAACACCACAATGATGTGCTGCGTTTCGCGTAGCAACGACCCAGAATTGGAGTTGGACCTTTGAGTAGCACGATTATCGAAGTCGATCCTGACGCCGCCCTCCTCCCGGAACGGATCAGACGCTTTCCCTTTCCTTTTGCCTCCGACACGTACCGCTACAGCGCGAACGTCGAACCGGCCACCAAGACAGCACCGACCGAGGCCGGCGCCTGGGGAGCCCATCTGGTGGACATCGACGAACACTATCTGGATGAACTGGCGGAGCGCGCCAAGGTGCTGAGCAGGGACCCTTCCCGCGTGAATGTCCTCCCCCACATGCGACCGGCAGTGTGGGACGCCCTTACCACCCTGCTGTCCTCCATGGCGGAAGATTACCCGGATACGATGTCGTTCCACCGAGAAGGAAACATCTGCCGTTGGCGTAACGGCCTGCAGAATCTCGAGGTGGAGTTCACTTTCGGCGACGATAGCTCACTCCCTGAGGGGCCACTGCGGTTCCTCGGCAGCCAGATCCAGGACGACATCATTCTTCTTGACGTCCGTGAAGATACGTTGTGGCTCGATGCCGGCCTGGTGACCTTCGCCGCCGACTGGTCATTCGGTTTCGATGTCGGCATGAACTTCCTCGAAATCCACCATCCCGTCCCGCGGGTAAAGGAAGAACGCATCATCAGCCGGGCTGAGCAGTTCCTGCTGCGCCTGCAGCCCGGGGAACAGTTTCGGCGGACCAACTGGACGATGACCATAGGCCGGCGTATGGACACCTCCACGGAAACCTACCCTGAGTGGGGCCGGGACCGCAGCACCATAGCCGACGACCCTGCCATGCCGGAGAAGCTCCACCTGCGGGTGGAGGTGCAGCACTTGATCCGTCTCCCTCACTCCGGTGCCCTACTGTTCCTGGTCCGGACCCATCTCCTGCCGCTCGCCGACATTGCCCGGGTACCTGCGTGGCGGGAAAAGATGGGCCATGTGCTGGCCGAACTACCCGACGATATGGCCGAATACAAAGGCATCATCCGCTACCGCAAAGCGGCATCTGACTGGCTGCTGGCCCGCTAATCGCCGGCATCGCGCCATGAACAGGGCAAAGAATAGCCCTAAAAAAAGCTAGACTAAATGATTTATTTCACGTAGCTTGGCTGCAAGAGGAGCACGTGACCGGGATCATGCCAGCGGAGTTCAGTGTAGAGCTCCCCCGGCAAGTCCAGGCCCGGCATCCTCCAGGCAAGTTTCAAGCACATAAGTGGTCTGCCACGCTTTTCGCCAAACCCCCACTCACGTCACGGGGCAACTCGCCTATCAGGCCATAGGTATCTCATCCGCAAGAAAGAACCAAGGAGAAAACCATGACTCTCAACACTGAAATCCACACCGAGGTAGGGGTTGCGCACCCCCTCGATCCGCTCTCCCGTGAGGAGATTTCCCGGGCGGCGTCCATCCTGAAGGACGGCCCGGCCGCGGCAGAGTCATTCCGCTTCATCAGCATTGAGCTGCGCGAACCCGAGAAGGAACTGCTCCGCTCCGGCGCCGCGACGATCCGCGAAGCAGACACAGTCCTGGTCAACCGTGCCGAGGGACGCTCCTACGAAGCGATCGTGGACCTGGACTCGGGCATCGTCTCGAAGTGGACCCAGCTCGCCGCCCACATCCACCCCCCGTTCATGCTGGACGAATTCGCCGAAGGTGAAGAGAGCTGCCGCAAGAACCCCGAGGTCCAGGCCGCCCTGGCCAAACGCGGCATCACCGACATGTCCCTGGTCTGCTTCGAACCCTGGTCCGTGGGCTACTTCGGCGAAGACGACCAGGGCCGGCGCCTCATGCGCGCCCTCGTCTTCGTCCGCGAGGAAGCAGACGACAGCCCCTACGCACACCCCATCGAAAACTTCATCGTCATCGTGGACCTGAACTCCGGCGAAGTCGTCAAAGTCGACGACGACCAGGCCATCCCCGTCCCCAGTGCCAGCGGCAACTACCTGCCCAAGTACGTCGGCGAAGCCCGCACCGACCTCAAGCCCATCTCCATCACCCAGCCCGAAGGCGCATCCTTCTCAGTCACCGGAAACCACGTCCAGTGGGCCGACTGGTCCTTCCGCGTCGGCTTCACCCCCCGCGAAGGCCTGGTCCTGCACCAGCTCCGCTTCCGTAACAAGGGTGTCGAACGCCCCGTCATCAACCGGGCCTCGCTCTCCGAAATGGTCGTCCCCTACGGCGACACTGCCCCTGTCCAGGCCAAAAAGAACGCCTTCGACTCCGGCGAATACAACATCGGCAACATGGCCAACTCCCTCACCCTCGGGTGCGACTGCCTCGGCGAAATCAAATACTTCGACGGCATCACCGCCGACAGCCACGGCAACCCCCTGACCATCGAGAACGCCATCTGCATGCACGAAGAAGACGACTCCATCCTCTGGAAGCACTTCGACTTCCGCGAAGGCACCACCGAAACCCGCCGCAGCCGCAAACTCGTCATCTCCTTCATCGCCACCGTCGCGAACTACGAATACGCCTTCTACTGGCACCTCTTCCTCGACGGCAGCATCGAGTTCCTGGTCAAAGCCACCGGCATCCTTTCCACCGCCGGCCAGAAACCCGGTGAGAAGAGCCCCTACGGCCAGACCCTGAACAACGACGGACTCTACGCCCCGATCCATCAGCACATGTTCAACGTCCGCATGGACTTCGAAATCGACGGACCCAAAAACGCCGTCTACGAAGTGGACATGGAAATCCCCGAGGACAACCCCACACACACCGCTTTCAAGGCGGTCGATCGGCTGCTGGAGACCGAACAGGCGGCTATCCGCAAGGCAGACACTTCCAAGCACCGCTTCTGGAAGATCGCCAACCACGAGAGCCGGAACATCGTGGACGAACCGGTCGCCTACCGCCTCATCCCCACCGATGGCATCGTCCTAGCTGCCGGCGACGAATCGTTTGTCAGCAAGCGCGCACAGTTCGCCCGCAACAACCTCTGGGTCACCGCCTATGACCGAACAGAACGCTTCGCGGCCGGCGAGTTCCCGAACCAGGCCACCGGCGCCGATGACGGCCTCCACATCTGGACCCAGGCGGACCGGAATATTGTCGATCAGGACCTCGTGGTCTGGTACACCTTCGGCATGCACCACGTCGTCCGCCTCGAAGACTGGCCCATCATGCCCCGCCAGAACATCGGCTTCAAGCTCGAACCCCACGGCTTCTTCGACCAAAACCCAACCCTGAACCTGCCCAGCAACATCACGGCAGCTACCGAATCCTCGCAGTGCTGCGGAACGGAAAAGTGAACCGACCAAGCTGACGAATTAGAGCTGGAAAAGGAACAACAAACCCAAACAGGCGGTCCCCGGTGCTGTGACAGCATCATCGGGGGCCGTCCTGCACCTAGCCCAACCCAGTAGTGAGAGCGTGATCCGCGTGTTCAATATCCCGGCGATTACCTGGGCCCTCACGGCCGTCCTGTTGCTTAGCGGGAGCTACCACTTCCTGCAAGCTACAAAGTCTCACCAGCGCACGGACCAGATCAATAAGGTCCTCCATGGAATCATGAACGTCCTCATGGCTGCTATGTTATGGAACCTTGTGCCGTCAACAGTGCTGGCCCAGATCGCAGTCCTCACTGGCGCAGCGCTGTGGTTTGTCATACAGGCCGTCGCCCGGCCGGAATTCAAAACACTCTGCGCCGGCAGCCACGACCGGCTGAAATGCCTCTACCACAGCCTCAGCATGGCCGGCGCTGCGGTCATGCTTGCCATGATGGGTCAGGTCACCACCGGCCACGTTCCGGCCGGTGGAACTTCAATGTCGAACGCCGCCCATCACTCGATGGCACGTGCAGCCGCCCCAAGCACGGCTGCAGCAACCGTAGATCACTCACCCGGTCTGGCAATCTTGCTGACAGTATTATTCGCAGCTGCGGCAGCGGTTTTCATTTTCCTTTTGGCGCGTCGCCGCGTAACGAAAACCACTCTCGACGATGCGGCGATTTCGCGGCCTTCCGTCCGTGCAGAACATGGGCTGGAAGCTCTCGGCGCCGCCGTCATGGCAATGATGTTTGCCACCATGTCATGACCCTGGCAATTGATCGTTCACAAGCAAGTCAGGGCGACGTAAAAACTCGAGCCCTATCAAACGCCAAGCGATCCATCCTCACAGAAAAGACTTCCGACTCAAGCCTCGAGGCCGGGGTGCTTATTCTGCACCGGACCGGAGACCGACTGAGCGCAACAGACCCGGGGCCTTCCGTTCCCAACGTGGGAGGCCCCGGTACCAAAAAAGGCGGGCGGTCATAAGGTCCGGATGTGGACGCAGCTTCCTTTACACCCATCGGCGCGGCACCCGTTCGGAGCCGTGACACCGCGCTGAGAAAGGCAATCACGATGAACTCTTCAACCCTCCGCACGCCCAAGACAGCCGCGGTTCTGGCCGTTGCAGCCTGTTTGATGACCTTCGGCGCTGGAGCCGCGTCAGCACACGTCGGCGTTACACCTGATTCAACATCCGAAGGTGGTTCCTCCCAACTGACGTTCCGGGTCCCCAACGAATCCCAAACAGCCAAGACGACCAAACTCACAGTCACCCTCCCACCCGAAACGCCGTTCACTTCAGTATCCGTCAAACCGGTGGAAGGCTGGACGGTCGACGTCTTGGAAACAGACCTCGCAGCTCCTATGACTGTCAAGGGCGCAACGATCACGAAAGCTCCGGCCTCTGTTGTATGGACAGCAGACGAGGCGCACCAGATTTCCCAGCAGCAATATCAGACCTTTTCCATCTCAGTGGGCCGGTTGCCCCAGGCAGGCACTACCGTGCTGCTGCCGGCAGCCCAGACGTACTCCGACGGAACAGTTGTGAACTGGAGTGAGGCGGCAGCTGCCGGCCAAGAGAAGCCCGAGCATCCCGCGCCCTCCTTTATCACCACCCCTCCGGCAGGTGAGCACGGTACCGAAGCAACTGCAAATATCGAGCCAGCATCGGCTACCTCTGCCGCGTCCCAGGATGCCGGCTCGGCGGCCCTTGGATGGGCTGGTCTGGGCGCCGGCCTGCTGGGTCTGGCCGCCGGAGTAACCGCGCTGGCCAAGACCCGAATGGTCGAAAGGGGCTAGCGCCGGAAGGCTAGTGGCCGGCTCTCATGGGCGATCCATGCCTGCTATTAGGGACCGGACGCCCCCGCTACCTGGCAGCAGAGGGTGTCCGGCGCCTCAGCGCGCCTAGACGCCGGCCTTAAGGAGAAGTGCGTCAACCATCATGAAGAACTGGGCGCGGTGATCGGTGGCCTTCGGGTCGGTCATGTATTGAATGGCCGCGCCGTCGTAAATCATCAGAAAGATCCTTACCAGCGTGGGGAAGTCTATGAGGCAGTGGTCACCGTTGCTTTGGGCGGCGGCGGAGAAGATGTTTCCCAGTTCCACTTCATAGGCGGGATAAATTTTCGCGGCCAGCGGGCTGACGGCGGCATTGCGTGTTGCCCACAGAATGAGTTCTATCTCGGACAGTATGCTTGCGGGCTCTTCTTTCAGTGCGCGCCAGTAGCCTTCGGCCACCTGTTCCACGGCCTTACGGAGTCCCAGATGGACCGGGACGTCACGGGAAAAGCGGCTCAGGTTCTTAAACCAGGCCTCGGCGGCGGCCTCCATGAGCTCTTCTTTATTACTAAAGCAATAGTGAGCCGTAGCCAGGGGAGCGTTAGCCTCCTTGGCAATGGCTCTAATGGTCACCGACTGAACACCCTCACGGCGCATAAGTTCAACCGTCGCCGCAATCAACTGCTCTTTTCGTTCTTCAGCGGGTACCCGCATGGCTCACTCTCCAGTCTCCCGATTTGGCCCGACAGGGACACTTCCTTAAATACTATTCGAAAAGATGTTCAAGATCTCTGTCCAGAACGATTGACTTGAACATTTGTCCATGGAAAGGTGAAGACACCGCAGTGACCTGCATCACGATGATGCGAGTCACCTGGATCCAGCAAAGCATGTCGTAATGCGGACTCCCCACTGAAGAAACGGTGAAAACACAATGGCCACAGCCACCCCTCAGACCCCGACACTGACGACGGGGGAAGCGATCGATTTCTGGCCCGCACAGGCCCTGACCCCCATGAAGGACCGGTGGCAGGGCCTCCGCTGCAGGTTCATTAATTCTCACCCTGAAGGCCCTTGGGACGACTTCATCCTCTCTGAGTGGGAATTGGAGGCCTGCGCCTGGGAGGACTTTCACCCCCACACCGAGACGAACTACGTGCTTGAAGGCGAACTCCACATCGAGAGCGGAGGAGAGACCGTCATCCTCAAGCCGGGCGATTCAGCCCGGGTAAATCCCGGACGAAAGGGCAGATACTGGGCACCCGTCTACGCGCGGATGGTCACTATCTACGGCCCCAACCCCGAAGGTGCGGAATCGCATTCCTTTCGATATCTCGAAATCTGAGTCCGGGCAATTATCTCCGGCCTCATTCGTCGCTACACCTGCCCCGTAATGAGAGCAACTAACCACTAAGCCGGCATCTGGTGCTGCAGCGCAGCACCCCTTTTGAATATGTCAGGGTGGATTCTAACCTTCGTCGCAACACCTGAGCATTTCAGGAGTTGCAATGGCGGTAGAGAAGAAACGGCAGTTGAGGCCGGGGCCGGCGGGGAAGACGGCCGAGCGGGCGCACTATATTCGGCTCATGAAGCAAGGATTCAATTAATTCTGAAGCCTGCCGGATCGTCGGAGTGGGGCGGAAGACCGGCTCGCACTGGCGTATCGGCCGCACGGTCCGGGATCCGGTCACCGGGCGGGTTCGCAGTTACGCGGCCATCACTATGGTGCGGGAGCAGCCGGCGGTCATCTCCGCCCGGTACCCGTCCGAGGAGGAGCGGATTACCATTGCCGACCGGCACCGCACCGGGGAGAGCCTGCGCTCGATAGCGGCGGGGCTGGGCAGGGGCCCGTCCACGGTCAGCCGTGAACTTCGCCGGAACCCGGCGGGACAGAATCCACCCCGTCCTAGGGGGCTCCGATCAGGTTGACACAACCACCCTTTCGCTGGGCGCTAGAGACAGATGTGTTTGCGCCAACCGAAAATAGGGCCATCGACCATTGTGGAAGGTGATCAACGTGGATGATTGGGCGGAGATACGCCACCTGGTTTCCAGGGTAAGCACTCGATGCCGTAGAACGTCAGGATCAGGGTGTTTCCCGCGGAACGGTTGATCGGGCGCCGAAGTACCGGCGGGCAGCGAGTGTGCCGGGTTTTGATGCGTTTGGCCCCCGGTGTTCGGCAGTGGTTGATGAAGACGCCGACGATGTCGGCCGCGACGCGGACGGAGCGGTTGGCTGGTCTGGCTCCGCACCTTTGTTCCGGGCGAGGGTCGCCGCGCTCCGGCCTTAATACGCGCTTCAAAACCCCCGGCTGACCGTCTGGTCCAGGAGCCGGTGTTCCGGGCCAAGTGCGATCTCTCGTTCCCTCACACGCCGCTGCCCGTCAGTGAGGGCAGCGCGACACGCCGCCGGTGCTGGTGATGACCTCGGGGTTCATCCAAGCCCAGATGCTGACGTTTCCTCCAACCCTCTCCCGGGCGCGCTGCGCGCACCACGGATCAGCGATGGGTTCCGCGGCTCGGAGACCCGGCCCGGGACGCTGGCTGGTCCCATGAGGAGTACCTGGCCACAGTCCTCTTCCGTGAAGCCTCGGGAGCTGCGACACCGATCAAGGCGGCGAGGTTCCCGGCCCACAAAGACCTGGAGGAGTTCACTTCGATCGACAGCCCTCGGCGGACCGGAACCTCATTCGCGCACGAGGGCACCGGGGTGTTGCTTGCCGAGGCCAAAAACGTGGTCCTGCTCGGGCATCCGTGTACCGCAAATGGGCTCTCTTCGTGGTTCGTGGTGAACTGGATTCCTTGTCTTGAGAGCTGAAGGGCTCGTAGATTGGCAGCAGCAAAAGAATTCCGGCGGCAGAGTTGTCCGACTCACTTCGCACACCGGCCCGGCTCCGTCGACCATGAACCGGCTGGCTGCTGCGGTGCGCAGCCTGTACGACTACGCCGTGGTAGCCGGTGCTATGAGTGAGAAACCGGTCCCTGCGTTGCGGTGTTCTTCCGGGTTCTGTGCATGCGGCCGGGCTGCTGGTGCATCAGGGCAAGGGCCGTGAGCGTGGGGCAGTCTAGTGCGTGCAGCGAAAAGGCCTCCTTTTGCTCTGGAGCCTGCCCCAGTGCCCGATTCATAGCCGATCTACTGACCGCCCGTGATCGTTCCATGGCGCTGTTGATGCGGCTGGGCGTACTGCGCGCGTCAGAGGTACGCCAGCTGCCACTGGCCAAGTTGATTTTGGCCTGCGGCGGGTCAGGGTTACGAGCAAGGGCGGAAAGGAACGAATCGTACCGGTCGACCCGTCATCATTCACGGAACTGGCGTCCTCCCTGGCGCCGAGCGTCCGGCCGGCCGCACTACCGGTGAATACTTTGAGGTGTTGAGCGGACCGACCACCGGCCATGCCCTGACCGAAGACGGGTTGCGGCTGATCTTCCCCACCCGGCAGCTGAGGCCCGACACCCCGCACGGGCGTCCGCCAGGCTGCACTCTCCCCATGGCCCGGAACTCGCCCGCCCGGGACCGAACTGCTGGTGCTGCGCGATCTCATGGGCCACGCCACCTATATCCATCCGCCGGCAACAACGCTGGCCGAGGAGTACGCGGCGTCCAGATCTCGATTGAAGTCATGATGTCTACTGCCACAAAACCCGTCCTCTCGTCGGCGACTGGTGGGACAGAGGACTACTTCCGGTTCGTCGCCCCCACGGAAACCTGCCCGGAGCGGCGATGGCCAACATGATCCGTGTCCGAAAGCGTGCGTCCGCGCTCTCAGTCCTTCGGCTGGTAGCCATGAAACGGGGTGAACATCCAAACGCAAAAGCACGAACAGGGTGGGCGACTTCGTCGCCCACCCTGTTCGTGTCGATTTCTAGTGCCACTCAATGGGGCGGCGGACGACCCTCCTGCCGCCATCTCCACAGGTGCCACATCCGGATACTCCTCCTATGCGGGGGAACCAGTCGCGGGTGGTACCGGCGGGGTGATGAGCGAAGGATGGTCGTACTCGTTCGAGAAGGCCAAGAAGCCCAAGTGGGCCTCGTAACGGACCAGTACATCCTCCAAGATCTGCTGCTGTGTCACGCCCATCAGGTCATAGCCCTCGGAGCCGGTCTGCGAGAAAACCTCCACACGGTGGTAGACATCGGATTCACGGTGCAGGTGCCGGGCAAATTTCGGCACCGAAGCTTCCACGGCCTGGAGTTGGTAGTGGAAGTCGCGGTGGTCCGGGACGGTTACCACGAGCACATGGCTTGGGACACCCGTATGCTCGTTGGGGATGGTGTCCAGGATTGCGTCATGGCCCTGCTTAGTGAACTCCTTGAGGGCTTCGGCCAGTGCCGGCTGCGCCGTGATCTCGATGAACCGCGCCGCCTCGTCCTTCGAAGGGTAGGAGCGTATCCGTGCCAGCCGCTGACCCCAGGTGCGATCCGCTACGTGGCCGCCGTGCGCCGCCGTCGAGTGTCGACGCAGCACCCGACCCTCTAGATCCGCCCGTTCCATCCGCAGCGCTTTGGTAAAGGAGGCCATTACCAGCCAGGCGATGATGGTCACCGGCAGGCCGAAGATCAGCGTTGCGTACTCCATGGTGGTCACGCCGCCGGCCACCAGCATGGCGATGGTCAGCAGAGCAGTGACCAGTGCCCAGAAGATTCTCAGCCATTTGGCCCCGTCCTGTCCCGGGTCCTTGATGGTGGAGGAGAAGTTGGACATCATCATGGCGCCGGAGTTGGCGCTGGTGAGGTAGAACAGCATGCCGGACAGCGTGCCCAGTCCGATCAGGAGAGGGGCTCCGGGGAACATCCCGAGCAGCGCGTACCAGCCTTGTTCCGGGCTGTCGATGGCTAGCTGCGCGAATTCCGTGTTGCCGCTCAAGACCTCGTGCATGGCGCTGTTGCCGAAGATGTTCACGACCAGGAAGTCGCACAGCACGGGGGCGGTGATCGCGGCGATGACGAACTCGCGCAGTGTCCGGCCACGGGAGATGCGGGCGAGAAACAGGCCGACGAACGGGCCCCAGGCCAGCCAGAAGGCCCAGAAGAAGAGGGTCCAGCCGCCCATCCATTCCGATCCGCCTTCCTGGTACGCGAACGTCTGCAGGGTGCGTTCGGGCAGCGTGAAGACGAAGCGGCC
>Ga0075432_10000112_pt1 | contig 17770 bp, 18 predicted proteins | sample RhiMethybrSRZTD1_FD_72781 | JGI IMG/M metagenome (GOLD analysis project Ga0075432, IMG submission 72781) | Populus rhizosphere microbial communities from Tennessee, USA - Rhizosphere MetaG P. TD hybrid SRZTD1 | ecosystem: Host-associated > Plants > Roots > Rhizosphere > Soil | place: USA... | reverse complement strand
TCCCTGGTGGTGGTGGCAAAGTAGTCACGCGGAGCCGGGACCACCGTTCCGGACGCTTTGGTGCACCATCCTGCGAAGTAGCGCAGCACAGCTGCCGCCTCGGCGATGTCCAGCCGTGCTTCGGCCAGCGGTTTGCCGGTGTCGCGGGCCTCGACTTCGCTGAGGATTTCAGAGTCCCGATCCACGAGGTCGGCGAGGCGGAAGAGGATGCGTTCGCGTTCCTCAGGGTCCTTCTCCGACCAACGGCCGTCCCTGTATGCTTCCCTGGCCGCTTTGACCGCGTCTTTCACATCAGCGGCGCTCGATTCTGCCAATGATCCGATCACGGTTCCGTTTCCGGGATCGATGATGTCGAGGTATGTGCCGCTTCCGGGGGCGTGGGCGTGCCCGTTGATGAAGCTGTGAACCGGGTAGTCAAACACTGCCTGGCCGGTCGCGGAGGCTGAGGCCTTGGCGATGTCCGTGATGCTCATGGTGTTGCTCCTGTCAGGTTTCCTGCTGCCGTGGAAACCGATTCGATGAGGATGTCCAAGCCTTCCTGGAGGAGGTCTTGTCCGATGACCAGGGGAGGCAGCAGTCGGATGACGTTGCCGGAGGTGCCGGTGACGAGGACGAGAACGCCTTGTTCGTGGCAGAGGCGGGCTACTGCCCGGGCGAGTTCTGGCGCGGGGGTCTTGGTGCCGGGTTTGACGAGTTCGATGGCGATCATGGCGCCGCGGCCGCGGATATCACCAATGGGGGAGCCGGGAAGTTCCTGGGCGGCTTGGAAACGGCTGACCGCGGTTTCGCCGATCTTCCGCGCTGCTTCGAGCAGGCCGTTCCCGATGATCTCTTCAATGGCGGCCAGTGCAGCAGCGCAGGCGGCTGGGTTGCCTCCGTAGGTTCCGCCGAGGCCTCCGGGCTGCACGGCGTCCATGAGTTCGGCGCGGCCGGTTACTGCGGACAGGGGCAGTCCTCCGCCGATGCCTTTTCCGATGGCGACCAGGTCGGGGATGATCTCTTCGTGTTCAGAGGCGAACCAGGCACCCGTGCGGCCGGACCCGCTCTGTACCTCATCGGCAATGAGCAGGATGCCGTTGGCCCGGGCGAAGGCCTGCAGCGCGGTGAGGTATCCGGGAGCGGGGACGATGAATCCGCCTTCCCCCTGGATTGGTTCAACGACTATGCCGGCCACTTCCGATGCACCGATTTGGGTTTCGATGGCAGCGATGACCCGGGTGGCTGCTTCTTCTCCGGTCAGGCCGTCGCGGTAGGGATATGAGGCCGGGACGCGGTAGATTTCGCTGGCGAGCGGACCGAAACCTGTCTTGAATGGCGCAGCTTTGGCAGTCATGGCCAGGGTCAGATTGGTGCGGCCGTGGTAGGCGTGTTCGAGGACGACGATGGCCTGCCGGCCGGTGGCCTTCCTGGCGACTTTGACCGCGTTTTCAACCGCCTCGGAGCCGGAGTTGAACAGGGCCGTCCGCTTGGCGTGGTCTCCGGGCGTGAGGCTGTTGAGTTTCTCGCAGACTTCCACGTAGCCCTCGTAGGGCGTGACGAAGAAGGCTGTGTGGGTGAAGGCGCTGATTTGCTGCGTCACGGCATCGACGACTTTGGGGTTGGCGTTGCCTACGGTGGACACGCCAACACCGGAGGCGAGGTCGATCAGCTGGTTGCCGTCGGCGTCGACAATGATGCCTCCGCCTGCCGCTTTGACGTAGACGGGCAGGACCGAGGGGACCGCCGCTGTGACGGCCTCCCTGCGGCGGGCGTGCATGGCACGGGATTGGGGGCCTGGGATTTCGGTGCGGATAATGCGCTGCTGGGTGATGGCGGGGCCGCCGGTATGCGTGGTCACGATTTTTTCTCCTGATGATGTGGGGTTACCACTGGACGGCAATGTATTTGGTTTCGAGGAATTCGTGGATTCCGTGGTGGCCGCCTTCGCGTCCGATGCCGCTTTGCTTCACGCCGCCGAAGGGCGCTGCCGGGTCAGAGAAGATGCCCGTGTTCACGCCGACCATGCCGGCGTGGACTCGCTCGGCGACCCGCAGTGCGCGGGCGAGATCGGCGCTGAAGACGTAGGAGCCCAGACCCATGTCGGTGGCGTTGGCCATGGTGACCACGTGGTCCTCGTCGGTGAAGCCGACGACCGGGGCGACCGGTCCGAAGAGTTCGTGGTTGAGGATGGCAGCGTCGGGCGCCACGTTGGTCAGCACTGTCGGCGGGAAGTAGTAACCGGGGCCATCCGGGATATCCGTACGCGTGGCGCGCTGGGCACCGGCCTGCAGGGCCGAGGCCACGGCATCCTGCAGGCCTTCCAAAGCGGCCTTGCTGGCCAGCGGGCCAACTTCGGTCCCCTCATCCTGGCCAGGTCCGAGGCGCAGTGCTTCCATGGCCTGGACAAACTTCGCGGTGAACTCCTCACGGATCGCGTCGTGGACGTAGAAGCGGTTCGCGGCGGTGCAGGCTTCGGCGTTGTGGCGCATCTTGGCCGTCATGGCCGCCTCGACGGCCTTGTCGATGTCGGCGTCCTCGAAGATGATGAAGGGCGCGTTACCTCCGAGCTCCATTCCGGTGTTCAGCACCCGGCCGCTCGCCTGGGCCAGCAGCTGCCGCCCGACCTGCGTGGAGCCGGTGAAGGAGAGCATCTGAACGGGGCTGGAGTCGATGAGCGCCGCGACGACTTCCTTGTCCCGGCGGGTGGGCACAATGTTGACGGCACCGTTCGGAACACCGGCCTGGGTGAGGAGCTCGGCGATCCTCAGGGCGGTGAGGGGGGTTTGGTTTGAGGGTTTGACGATGACCGTGCAGCCGGCGGCCAGCGCGGGCGCGACCTTCCGCGTGATCATGGCGGCCGGCAGGTTCCAGGGCGTGATGGCCAGGACGACGCCGACGGGCTGGGAGATCTCCATGATGCGGCGGTTGCCGGTGGGGGATTCGCGGAGGGACCCGGGCAGGCGGACGGCTTCCTCGCTGAACCACCGGAAGAATTCTGCGGCGTAGTCGGCTTCGGCGAGGGCGTCGGAGCGTGCTTTGCCGTTTTCGGCAATGATCAGGTCCGCGATTTCGTCACGGTGCGCGGTGAGGAGCTCGAAGGCTGACCGCAGGACTTCCGCGCGCTGGCGGGGAGTGCAGGCGCCCCAGGGTGCGAGTGCTTTCCGTGCCGCTTCGGCGGCAGCGAGTCCGTCGCTGACGGAGGCGTTGGCGACGTCGGTGATGGTCTTGCCGGTGGCGGGGTCCTCCACCGGGAAAACAGCGCCGTCAGAGGCGTGGCGGAATCCGCCGTCGATGAACAGCCCGTTGGGGCCGGTGAAAGAGTCAGTCATCTCGTGTCCTTAGTACGTAGTGGTCGGGGAGGCCTGGGCGCCTAGGCAGGCTGGTGGTCGGCGGCGAGGTGGGGAACCTTGTCCTGGATGGCGAGGAAGGCTTCTGCACCGAAGTCGGCGACCAGATCTGTGCCGTTGATCCAGTGGGACTCAGGCGTGGTCAGGAACCAGGCCACATTGGCGATTTCAGCGGGGGTACCAGGGCGGCCGGAGCGCTGCACGATGGGGTCCAGTTCCTCGGCGCCCATGGATTCGTAGAAGGAGTCCAGCAGCGGCGTCTGGACCGGGCCGGGGCTGACAGAGTTGATCCGGAAACGGCCAAAGTATTTTTGCGCAGCCAGGATAGTCCAGACCACGACGGCTTCCTTGGCCCGGTTGTAGGCGAGATATCCGTCGGATTCTGCCAGGCCCAGGGATTTGAGGGCTGAGTCGACGTCGGGGGCCTGGATGAGGGAAGCGACCTCGTCCAGGTGGTCGCGCCAGTACCACCCGGAGGTGGAAGCGACGTTGACGACCGATCCTCCGGCGGTGATCTTGGGCGCTGCTTTTTCGATGAGTTCCCGAATGCCCAGGAAATTGACGGACAGTACTGTGCGGGATCCTGCAGTTCCGGCGACTCCGGCGACGTTGCAGAAGACGTCAATGTTCTCCGGCAGTGCGTTGACTGCTGCGGAAATGGATTCCGAGTCGGCCAGGTCCACGGTGATGGTCTGTACCTCGAGGGGACAGGCGTTGCGGTCCAGGACGATGACGTGGTCGTTGTTGTCCAGGAATCTCCGGGCTGTCGCCAGCCCGATGCCGGAGGAGGCCCCGGTGATTACGACGGTGCGGGGGGTCATCTTGTTCTCCTTGAAGTTGTGCCTGAAGGCTGGTCAGTAAACGTGTATGTGTTGCTGGACACGGCGGCCCAGTTCGCGCTTTCCGCGGATGGCGAGCATCGATGCCGCTTCAGCCGCGTCCACCCGCCCTGTGCCCCACAGGATGAAGGCATCGGCGTCGGTGATGATGGTCGCGACCGCCGCATCGTGTCTGGTGGATGGTTCGGCAACGACCTGTCCGGAGCCGTTGCTGCGGAGCGTCCAGGAACTGCCGCCCTCACCGCTGAGGAACAGCCGCACGGGTTCGGTCAGCTGGTCTGCCAGGGTGGCCGGTGACATCTGGGGCAGCCCGGCCATGAGCCAGGTGATGGACGGTTCGAGGTATTCCCTGGCGGCAGGCAGTTGGGGCAGGTCCAGCGGGCCACGGGGTTCGATCAGGTCGTGGCGGAGATGACAGTAGTGGTCAAAGACCAGGGAGTCCGCGACCAGGTGTGCCGGGTATTTGCCGGCGTTGTCGAAATCGACCTGCAGATCCCGGTTTGCCGGGGTCTGCATCTGCTGCAGGCCCGCCAGGGCGACGGGCAGGAGTTCGGCATAGGTCCCCATGGTCTGTCCGGGCGTATATCCGCGGAAGTGCTCAACGTGCCTGTCGTTGGTTGCTTCGATATCTCCGCTGACCGGCGACGGAAGTGAGTCGGGGTCGACCACTTCACGCAGAGTGGCGGTCAGGTGGATGAGGACGTCGTGGACGGACCAGCCCCGGCAGGCGCTGGGGCGGTTCCAGTCCCCGGCCCCAAGCCGCGAGGGCAAGCCCAGGACAACCTCTCCGAGACGTTCAAGAGCCTGGACTGCCTGTGCGGTCATGTCAGGACTTCCTTCATAACCGGAAACAGCAGCTCAGCGTTGTTCTGGCCGAGGTCCGGGACGGGTCCGGGCTTTGCGGCTTTTCCGTCGAAGATCAGCGGTGAGCGGGGGAGCATCAGCGGCTGGCCGTTGCTGTGGGCGGCGCGGTGGTCCTCCAGCGGGGTGAACAGGTTGCGGTGGGCCAGCTGGGGGCAGTTGCGGACGTCGTCGATGGTCTGCACGGCACCGGCGGGCTGTCCCGTTTCACGGAGCCTTGCGGTTGCTTCTTCGCGACTGAGGTTTGCACCGGCGGCCCATGCTTCCAGGGCGGGCACGATCAGGGCCTTCATGTTCTTTGCCCGTTTGAGGACGGTATCGAGTTCCGGGTCCGTGGCAAGTTCGGGCCGTTCCATGGCCTTGCAGCAGCGCAGCCACATTTCGTCCGTGGGGATGACGATGGAGATCCAGCCTCCGTCGGCGGCGCGGAAGGCGCCTACCGGGCTGAACTCGTCAGCACCACGGGTGGGTACCGCGCCGGTGAATTCGTGCAGGGTGAGGGGGCGTTCGAGCAGGGCGGCCCCGACGTCGTACATGGCGGTGTCCACGTGGCAGCCCTGGCCGCTCGTGGCGCGTCCCGCAAGGCCAGCGAGGATGCCTAGGGCGCCCCAAATCCCGGCGAGCAGGTCCATCGTTGACATCGGGGCAAGCCCGGGAGGCGCATCCGCCGAGGGGCCGATGAGGCTGCTGAGGCCGCTCATGGCCTGGATGACCGAGTCGAAGGCGGGCCACTTCGCATACGGTCCGCCGGAGGCCCCGAAGCCGGTGATTTCGCAGATCACCAGGCGCGGGTAGGTCGCGCGGAGCTCTTCGGTGCTGAAGCCCTGGCGGGCGAGGGCGCCGGGGCGGAGGTTGGAGACCAGGACGTCGGCCGTTTTGAGGAGGACGCTGAATTGTTCCTTGTCCTCCGGCGACTCAAGGTTCAGTGTGATGGATTTCTTGCCCCTGTTGTAGGAGGCGAAGCCACCGCTGATGTAGTCCTCGTCCGTTCCCTTGCGGGGCTCGTAGACCCTGCGGGGGTCGCCGACTCCGGGGCGTTCGATTTTGATGACTTCGGCGCCGGCGTCGGCAAGGATCGAGCTGCAGTAGGGCCCGGCGATGTACTGCTCAAGGGACAGGACGCGGATGCCTTCAAGGAGGCGGGGTGTTTCAGTCATGGTTTTCCTTCGGAATCGGTCTGGGCGGCGGTCCACACAACGGGGACCCAGGAGAGCACGTCAACGGGCTCGGAATCCGGCCGGTGGGCCGTGGCGGTGATGCGGTAGGCGGCGATGCTTCCCTCTTTGTGGGGCAGGCTGTCTTCCAGGACGGCACTGAAACTCAGGAGGTCTTCTTCGAAGACGGGCGCGAGGTGGTCGCACGAGTGCCAGCCGAGGACGGTGGCTATCGACGGGTCAATCCTGCTTAGTGATGCCTGCGCGAGTCCCACGGTGTGCCCTCCGTAGACCAGCCTGCGGTTTTGCTGCCCGCGGGCTATGTCCCGGTGGGCCGCTGCGAGATTTTGGGTGATCCGGACCAGCGTTTGGGCTTCCGTGACAGGTTCCCTCAGGGGATCGTGTACCTTTGTGCCGGCCGGAGGGAGGACGCCGGCGGGCAGTCCTGCCAGGTCCCAGTCACCGGGAGCGAGCTGAATGTATTCGCCCAGGTCCAGCCGTTTTTCCGCTGAGCCGGTTTCCCCGGCCTCAGTCAATGCCATCCGGTAGTTCACTGGAATCAGGGCCAGTCGCTCAAAGTCAGCGATAATGTTCCCCGCTTCGTCGCGGGTGGTCATGGAAAGCAGAACCTTGGCCCGTTCGCCGATCGCGTTGGGCCGGGCGAGTTTGGCTGCTTTCGGCGTGACGGTGGTTTCCAGCGTGGTACCGATTGGGACCTGCCGGAGAATGCGGACGTGCCGGTAGAACAGGTTGGCGATGACCCGGCGGGTCGCTACCGTTGACTGGCCGATTGCTACCTGAAGAACGAGGGCAGGGTTAACGAGCCGGTCGCCGCCGGTCACTCGCCGGGACAGCGGCGAGCTCAGGGGCAGGCGCATGGCGTCACCGGTGATGGCCTGGTACTGGGCGGCCAGGCCATCGGTGAGGGTGATGGCCGGCGCGGTCGGCAAGGGCGTGCCAAGGGTGAATTCTTCGGCGAAGGGTTCGTGGATGCTCATCGGTTGTCTCCTGCCAGGCGCACGGCAGCACGGGCACGCTCGATCACAGGAGCGTCAACCATCTGTCCGCGGAAGTTGAAGGCCCCGTCCAAGGGGTGGCTTTTTCCGAGTTCGGCAAGGAGATCCTGTGCCCATCGAACAAATGCCGGTGCCGGTGAGAAGGCCTTGTTGATGGTGGGCAGCTGGGAGGGGTGGATGCCCAGCTTGCCGCTGAAGCCTAGCCCGGCTTCTCTTACAGATTGGTTCACCAGCCCTTCATGGTCGTTGAAATCGGCGTTGGGTCCTGCGATGGCCCATTTCCCTGCAGCGGCGGCGGCGTTGACGATCCGCGACTTGGCCCAGCCGGTGTCCGACATCCGCGCTGCCCCGACACTTGCCATGGTTGCCAGGAAGTCATACTCGCCGAACATCAGGCCGATCACGCGGGGGAACAGCGCGATATCGGCAGCCTGTTCGACGCCTTCGGCGGTTTCGATCATGGCGATTACGGGCGCTGCATTGATTTCCTCTGTTGCGCGCTGGACTGCCGCCAGGGTTGCCATGGGAAGGACCAGGGGGACTGGGGTGCCGGACCATTGGTTGGCCACGGCTGCATCCGGGGAAAAGTGGTCCGTGAAGCTTGCGTTGATGCGCACCCAGACTGTTTGGCCGGCAGCAGCGGCGCTCCGGAGGAATCCGTCGGTCAGCTGCCGGGCGGCGGGCTTGTCAGCGGGTGCAACACCGTCTTCCCAGTCCACCATGACGACGTCGGCGGTGGAGTTGATCGCCTTATCCAGGAAGCGCTGGGATGACCCGGGTACGGAGAGGACACTGCGGGCAAGAGTCATGAGAATTTATTCCTTTTGTTCTTTGGTCAGCGGGTCCGGAACGAGGACAGGTCCACGGCTGGAGCGATGGCCGAGAGAATCTCGTAACCAACGTGGGCGGCGGCGAGGCCGGTGATGTCGGCGTGGTCGTAGGCGGGGGAGACTTCGACGATGTCTCCGCCGACAACGTTCAGGCTGTTCATTGACCTGAGCATGGTCAGCAGTTCCCTGCTCGTGAGTCCGCCTGATTCGGGGGTTCCCGTGCCGGGCGCGAAGGCCGGGTCAAGGACGTCGATGTCCACGCTGACGTACACGGGACGTTGCCCCACCCGGGCCTTCAGTTTTTCAATGGCTCCGGAAAGGCCTGTGAACTCGATTTCTTCGCAGCGCACTGTGGCGAACCCCAGCGCTCGGTCATCATCCATGTCTCCCGGTGCGTAGAGACCGCCGCGCGTTCCGATGTGCATGCAGGCCTCCCGGTCCAGAAGCCCTTCTTCTGAGGCACGGCGGAACGGGGTTCCGTGGAGGATTGGGGTGTTGAAGTAGGTGTCCCAGGTGTCCAGGTGAGCGTCGAAGTGAACGACAGCGATGGGCCCGTGTACCGCGTGCAGTGCCCGCAATGTCGGAAGGGCGATGCTGTGGTCACCGCCCAGGACCAGCAGCCGCGGAGAGCGCTCCAGGACTGCCCGCATCGAACGCTCAATCGTCGTGATCGCTTCGTCGATGTTGTAGGGATTGACCCCGATGTCGCCAAAGTCGGCGATTTGCTGGCTTTGGAAAGGCCACGCGTCCGCTTCCGGGTTGTAAGGGCGGAGGAGCTTGGAGGCATTTCGAATGTGTGCCGGCCCGAAACGCGTTCCGGGCCTGTAGCTGACCCCTGAGTCGTACGGGACACCGACGATTGCGACGTCGAGGTCGGAAACTTCCCCCGGTGCCGGCAGGGCGGCGAACGTTGCCGGTGCGGCGAACCGCGGCAGCCGCGTGAAGTCAGGCTGACCGATCACGTCGCCGGTCGTGATGCGGGGCGCAGTTGGAAAAGATTCACTCATGCGGGGGGTGCTCCATTGCGGGTCGAACTCAAAGTTTGGTTATCAGATGATAGGCAGAGTAGTTGGATATTTGTCAACCATTCGGCATTGAACTTGAGTTTTAGTCAATCAACAAGAGCGTGTTCGTGGATTTTGGCGATCTTCGATTCGGGTGTGATCGCCCTCGCATGCAGGAAAGTCCGTAGCCGTCCGGCGGCATCTGCGATCTCCTGTACGGAAGGGAGGATGGCAAAGCGGAAGTACTGCGATCCGAACCAGTTGAAGGCGCTGCCGTGGGTCACGAGGAGTTTTTGGTCGTGCAGAAGCTCGAAGGCAAAGTCCTCGTCACTGGCGAATGGGTACATTTCCTCGTCGATGCGCACGAACAGGTAGAGGGCCCCGTTGGCTTGAACGCAGTCAAGTCCCGGGACGTCGTTTATTAGCTGATGGGCCAGGTCCCGTTGGAGACGAAGCCTGCCGCCGGGGGAGACCAGGTCATCGATGCTTTGATATCCGCCCAGCGCCGTCTGTATCGCGTGCTGGGCCGGGACGTTGGCGCAAAGGCGCAAGGAGGCCAGGAGTTCCAGCCCTTCGCGGTAGGAGGCGCTGGCCGAGCGGGGGCCCGACACGACGAGCCATCCCGCCCGGTAGCCGGGCACCCGGTAGGCCTTGGACAGTCCGCTGAAGGTGACGCAGCACAGGTCCGGCGCGACAGCTGCGGTATGCACGTGCGCGCCCTCGAAGAGGACTTTTTCGTAGATTTCGTCCGCAAAGATGACCAGGTCATGCCTCCGGGCAAGGTCGGCAATGGCCGCGAGGGCAGATTCCGGATACACAGCGCCGGTGGGATTGTTGGGGTTGATGACAACGACCGCCCGCGTCCGCGGCGTAATCTTGGCCTCCATGTCTTCGAGGCTGGGTAGCCAGCCGTCGTCCGGATCGCACAGGTAGTGCCGTGCGACGCCGTCGGCAAGCCCGACAGCGGCAGTCCACACGGGGAAATCGGGGGTGGGGACCAGGACTTCGTCGCCTGCTTCGAGGAGCGCCTGAAGTGCCATGGGTATCAGTTCGCTGACCCCGTTGCCGATGAAGACGTCGTCGACCTGGACATCCAGCAGGCCCCGGCTCTGGTAGTGCTGTGCCACCGCAGTGCGGGCGGAAAAGAGCCCCTTGGAGTCGCTGTAGCCCTGGGCGCCGGGGAGATTTTGGATGACGTCACGGACGATGGGTTCCGGCACGGAGAAGCCGAACGGCGCAGGGTCCCCGAGGTTCATGTTGAGGATGCGATGCCCGAGCGACTCCAGCTCCTTTGAGGCTCTGGGCACCCGGCCCCGCAGCTCATAGCGAATGCCGGCAAGTTTGCTTGACTGCCGGACGTGCTTCACGAACGGCCTCCGTTTGAGATTTGCAGTTGGCGGGGGGCAATCCACAGCTCATGCCCGTCTGTTCTGCTGATCAGTTGTCGGGGCTCGGCGCCTGATTGCGATACCCAGGCGATGGAGTCATCCCCGGAAGTGATTTCAATGGTGCCGAAGCGGATGACGCGCGCATTGTTTACGACGAACGCGTCTCCGCCCACGAGGGAGGACCAGTCATCGACCCGCATCAGTCGGGCGAGGATGGCTCCCGGTGGGGCGGTCGGCGTGCAGGGTGTTTCGATGACAGCGGTAGGGGGCACCACGACTCAGTTCCTCTCGGTTTTCATGATTACTGATCACAGATAAGCACGAAAACTTGAAAAATAACACCCCGAGCGGGATAGGGCTTGTCGATTTTTCAGGGGGACGAGCCTCCTTCATCCAATGCCGCCTCCGCGACTTCCGGCCCGTCGAAGGGCCGCCCGGTACCCCAAATCCAGGTGCGGGCCGTGTCATCCGTCCCGGCGGGGGACCTCCCGGGGTGCGCTGGCAGCGTTCAACTTCATCGAGTGGGCTGATGATCACGACGCGCACGTGTTTCTTGAGTTTTTTTCATTGCAAAGCCATTTCGCGTGGGTTATTGTTATTCGTATCACCCAATAGTCGGGTTTCCATCCAAAGGACTGAAGAGCAATGAACCTTCCCCAAAACCAGGAACACAAAGTCAGGGTCGCAGCCAAGACGACGCTCGCAGCGGGCGTCGTGGAACTGGAACTGGCTTCCGAGGACGGGAGCGATCTCCCTGTCTGGGAGCCAGGCGCACATGTGGACCTGATCCTGCCCTCGGGCACCGTCCGCCAGTACTCCTTGTGCGGGGACCCGGGATACTTGCCCGCGTACAAAGTGGCGGTGCTTTTGGATGAAAAGGGCCGAGGCGGATCCCGTGAGGTCCATGAGGTTCTGGACCCGGGCACGGTGGTGACCATCAAAGGACCGCGAAACCATTTCCCGCTGGGCGATCATGCTTCCTACCTGTTTATCGCCGGCGGCATCGGAATCACGCCGATGCTCGCCATGGCCCGGCAGGTCTCCGCAGCAGGACTGAAATGGCGCCTGATCTACGGCGGGCGCAGCCTGGAAACCATGGCCTACCTGCCCGAAATCGCGGAGCTGGAAGGCGGAGAGGTCGAGCTGGTTCCTGCCGACACCAAGGGGATCCCGGACATCAAGGGAGCCATCGAAAACGCCGATGGCGCCCATGTCTACACGTGCGGCCCGGAACCCATGCTCCGCGTGGTTGAGGAGAACACCAAGGCAATCCTGGGCGAGGATCTCTTCCACTTTGAGCGCTTCGGAGCGGACCCCAACGCGGTCATAGCAGACACCGAAGGCGACACGGCCTTCGAAGTTGAGCTCGCCACCACCGGCAAGACCCTCACCGTGGGCGCGAACCAGAAGCTCATTGACGTGGTGCGAAGCGTCGTTCCGAACGTGCCCTTCTCGTGCGAGCAGGGTTACTGCGGCTCCTGTGAAACGGGAGTCCTCGCCGGCATTCCCTTGCACCGCGACCAGCTCCTCACCGACGATGAGCGCGCCTGCAACGACACCATGATGATCTGCGTTGGGCGTTCCAAGACGCCCAAGCTCACCCTCGACATCTAGCTCCCGAAGGACGACGACACGATGACAACTCCCCAGACCCCGGGCTTCACCCTCGCTGACCCCGCCCTGTGGACCAACGGTCCGGCAGAACGCGAACTGAGCTTCCTCCGGGAAAACCACCCGCTTTCCTGGCACGAGGAGCCCTCCACTGAATGGTTCCCCGAAGGCGGGAGGGGATTCTGGTCCCTCGTCCGCCACGAAGACGTCTCCGCGGCAAGCAAGGACCAGGACACCTACTCGTCGGGGCAGGGCACTGAACTCATCGACATGCCGGCCGAGATGGTCAGGACCTACGGCGGAATGTTGAACATGACCGGCGACGAGCATGCCCGGCACCGCGCGATCGTCAGTCGGGTCTTCACCCCGCGCACCCTTGGCCAGCTCGCCCCACAAATCCTTGAGCACGCACGAACCTGTATTGCCCGGGTAAAGGACCGTGACGAGTTCGACTTCATGGAAGACCTCGTGGCGGATTTCCCGGCCCAGATCGTCTGCGACCTGATGGGTGTCCCTGCCGAGGACCGGCCGGAGCTCATCCGTCTGACAGGTATCGCCCTGGCTGGCAACGGCACCGCGGAGTCCTACAAGACCATGACCCAAATCGTCGACTATGCCAGGGGCCTCGCAGCGAAGGTCGAACAGGTCGCATCGGACGAAGCAAGCCTGCTTCGCAAGCTTGTTGAGGCAGAGGTCAACGGCGAACGCCTCACCAACGAGGAAGTTGGCATCTTCCTGGCGCTTCTCCTGACCGCCGGCATCGAAACGACGGCGACGAGCATCGGGCAGGGCTTCTATGCCATGTCCCTGTATCCCGAGCAGCGAAAAGCCTGGGAAGCCGACTACGACACTCTCGCCCCGCGCGCCGTGGAGGAAATCGTCCGGTGGGTCACCCCCGTGATGCACTTCCGCAGGACGGCCACGAAGGACATCGAATTGCACGGCCAAACGATCCGCAAGGGCGACAAGGTCCTGCTCTGGTACACCTCCGGAAACCGTGACGCGTCAGTGTTCGAGGACGCCGAGAGGCTGGACTTCTCCCGCCAATCCGAACACCCCCACGTTGCCTTCGGCGGCGGCGGCCCGCACTTCTGTCTGGGTGCCCAGCTGGCCCGCCTGGAAATCAGCATCTTCTTCAAGGAACTGTTCCAAACACTTCCCAACGTGGCTGTGAACGGCGAACCTGTCCGCCTTCACTCCAACTTCGTCAACGGTCTGGCTCACCTTCCCTGCACCACGGGCCGCGCCTAAAACCCAATGCCATCAAAGGAGATGGACATGAAAAGCACCAAAGCAATGCAAGCCCTCCGCGCCTCTTCCCGAAGTGCCGTCGAAACCGGAGTCCACTGCCCACACGCGGGGTGGTGGATCCCGGAGTCCCAGCCGGGGCCGTCGCCCCGCTACATCTGGCAGGGTTCCATCATGCCCGCCGTCAACGGACGCAACGTGCAGTGGAAGCTGACAAAGGAGGATCCGGCGGGAAAATTCGCACTGGCCCTCACCGGAGCACCGGATTCGCAATGGCTGGCCGCATCCACCGATCCGGCACACTGGCTGTGGCCGGACTGCACGGACTAGACGCACCATGGCGTTGCAATCCGAAGTCAACACATCCCTGTTTCACGACCCCCTTGCCTCAGGCACCCCAACTGTTTCAGGCATAACCCACACGCAGCGCGGGTATCAGGCAAACGGAAGCCCAGGCGGAGCGCGCGGCAAACGGGTCCCAAACAAGCGAAAGGTTTCCAGCCGCGGACAGCGCCTAGACCAGGTCATTCATGATCTCGAACGCCTGGCCCAACACTCGAAGTAGGAAAACCGCGTGGCTGCCCAGCACAGCAGCTGGCCCGCGGCATGTGGACTGGCCGACTGGCAGACCACCGCAAAGCGAATGCTTTTGCGGCGGTCTGCCTTTTTCGCATCAGGCAGTACCGCAGCAAACCGTGATGGTTATATTCCTGATGAAAGCGGGCATGCTTGGTTAATTTACAGGTAAAACTCTTTTCGGTTGACTGAATCGCTGATAGGCTCCTTTTGATTGTGCTGCACCTCACAGGTGCCGATCACCGTTCACCCAATCAGCACCTGACTTGTCAAAAGGAGCCAGACATGGAAATTACCGAGGCAGAAGTAGTCGACGCGGCCGCGACGATGGTTGAGGCCTTCTCCAACAGCAGGACCGAGGACTACTTCGCGTGTTTCGATGAGAATGCGACCTTCCTGTTCCATCCCGAAGAACGGCGCCTGGAGTCGCGCGCAGCGTACCGCTCGATCTGGGACGGGTGGATGGCCGAGGGACTTCGTATCACCAGCTGCAAGAGCACGAACCGCCGAATTCAACTGCACGGACCCGTCGCCTTGCTTACCCATGATGTGGAGACGGAACTGGACGACAACGGCACATTGTCAACGTCGTTCGAACGCGAAACCATAGTTTTTGCCAAGAACCCCGACGGCACCGTCTCCTGCCTGCACGAACACCTCTCAATCGACCCGGTCCAGGGCCAATGAGGCAGGACAACCCGACGCCCGTCATCGCGGCGCCCCGCGTCCTCGAAGTAGAACAGCACGGCGTTGAGCCGATACCTGCGCTGGAGCGCACCGCCACGCACTTCGACCTGTTCCGGCTGATATTCGGGGGAGCGAACACGTTCGTCACCGTCATTCTCGGATCCGTTCCCATCCTGCTCGGCCTGTCCTTCATCGACGCCCTCTGGGTAACCGTCACGGGGGTGGTGTTAGGGGCTCTGGTTGTTGCGCCCATGGCGCTCTTTGGCCCGGTCACCGGCAGCAACAACGCAGTGTCCTCTTCCGGCCACTTCGGAGCACATGGCCGAATCATCGGCTCATGCCTTGCCTTGCTCGTTGCAGTGGCGTTCTACTCGATTTCGGTCTGGACCTCAGGGGACGTCATCATCGGCGCCGCCCATGAGTTCTTTGATGTTCCCAGCAGCCCGTGGACGCTGGGAGCCGCTTACGGCGTCCTCGCCCTTCTGATGCTCGTCGTCTGCATCTATGGCTTCCGGTTCATGCTGTGGGTCAACAAAGTAGCCATCGTCGGCGCCACGGTGATGTTCCTGGCCGGAATCATCGCATTCTGGGACAAGTTCGACGTCGGGTACTCAGGTGCATACGGCATCAACGGCCCCGCCTCCACTGACGCGGCCTTCTGGGCGGCCGCCATCGGGGCCGGGCTGGTGGTCATGTCCAACCCGGTTTCCTTCGCGACCTTCCTCGGGGACTGGACGCGCTACATCCCGAAAGAAACACCTCGCCGTAAGCTCATGCAAGCCGTCGTCCTGGCCAACCTGGCAACACTGCTTCCCTTTATCTTCGGTCTGGCGACAACGAGCATCATCGCGTCCGCGGCTCCGGCCTTCTTTGAAGGCGGCGACTACGTCGGAGGTCTGCTGAGCGTGTCACCGCTCTGGTACTGCATCCCGATCAGCATCCTGGCAATCATCGGCGGCATGTCCACGGGCACCGGTCTGCTCTACGGTACGGGCCTGGACTTCGCCAGCATCGTGCCGCGACTGTCCCGGGTCCAGTCGACCATCCTTATCGGCGCTACGTCCCTGGCCTTCATCTTCTTTGGGAAATTCGTACTGAATGTCGTCCAAAGCATCTCCACCTTCGCGATCCTCATTGTCACCTGCACCGCGCCCTGGATGGTCATCATGATTATTGGCTTCATCAAGCGCAAGGGCTGGTACGACCCGGACGATCTTCAGGTTTTCAACCGCCGCCTCAAAGGCGGGATCTACTGGTTCACTGACGGATGGAACTGGAGAGCAGTCGCAGTTTGGGCGTTCTCCGCCGCCGCCGGACTCGTCTTCGTAAATGTGCCCGGGCAATTTATCGGCTGGCTCAGCCCGCTCGTTGCCGGGATAGACATCAGCATCCCTGTCGCGGCAGGACTTGCCGGCGTCCTCTACCTGGCTGTACTGGCAAGATTCCCGGAACCGGCCACGGTGCTGGAGCCGGCGCCACGGCCCTCCGCAGTAAACCCACCCTCCGCCGTTCTCCTGCTACAGAAAGCATCCCAATGACTCAACACGGCATTCAGGCCATGAAGACCCTGCGAGAAGAAGTCCTCAATCTCGGACGAGCCCTTTCCAGTGATGACTGGTCCCGGCCCAGCGCCTGCAGCGGCTGGACCGTCCAAGACATCCTGATCCACCTCAACTGCACCCTGCGCGAAGTCGTTAGTCCTGAGTCTCTGCCGGCGCCCGTCGCCGGGGACATTGAGGCATCCAATGAAGTCGGCGTTGCAGCTTTCCGCACCCAGAAACCGGAGGAGACCCTGGCTGACTACCGGGCGATGATCGATGCCGCCATCGACGGGCTGGCACAGCTGCAGGTGCCCCCCGCCAGCGACGAGGCCATCGACATGGACAACGCCGGCGTGTACCCGGCACATCTGCTCGCCGACTCCCTGGTCTTCGACCACTACTGCCATCTCCGGCACGACATATATGCACCGCACGGCCCTATCAACGCACCGACAGTCACTCCTCTAGACGACATCGTCCGGTCGTCCCTGGACTGGCTTCTGGCGGGCCTGCCCCAGATGTCACCCAAGAGTCTCGCAGCATCGGTGACAGCACCTGTCCGCTTGCACCTGACTGGAGTGGCAGGTGGCCAATGGATCATTGCACCCTCGGGCGTCAATCCCTCTGTCACACCGGACGTCGGCTCAATGGAACCAGCGGCCGTCATAACCAGCGACACCGACGATTTCCTACGGTGGGGAACAAAGCGCGCTTCAGCGGAAGAACGCGACCGCATGGTCCGCCTCGACGGAGACCTTGAACTCGCCCATCGGGTGCTCACCGCAATCCACGTCTTCTAGCAAAAGGCCGTAACCATAAACACGAAACGGCGGCGCCCAGACCAGGAACAGGTCTGGACGCCGCCGTGGACCGTCAGCCGACCAGACAGCCCCATATTTTCCTCCGGCTCTGCCGGCGAAGCCTATCGAGGGGTTCTTGAGGGCCCCAATAAGGAGATTCAGATTGACCGGGATCCAGGTACGCGCACTGGGACTTCTCATGAACGCCCTTGCGGATGTCTCGCAGGCCATGGCCCGCCGGTTGGCGGAGCGGGTGATCATGCGAGAATTCAGCACCAGGAAGACCGGTCCGCAGCAACGGCGGGACAGTTAGGTATCAGATCTGTCATCGGAAGCCAGCGGGAGATTGCGCCGCGCCGAGCAGAGCATGCAAATGTTCGACTTCGAGCCGGGGGCTCCGGAACTGCGCCCCAAGGCATAACGGACGAAAATGCAGGTCCAGGTCCCCTTAGGCCGCCGCCTGTTGTGGTGCAGTGCCCACCGGCGCTTGCTGCGCCCTTCTATCCGGCACGCCCGAGCGTTCGGATAGGCTGGGAGCGTCGCAGCCGTCATCGACTTGGCTGCGGTGAAACAGGAGTCTGGGCGGACGTAATTCAGGACCGCCGGAAGACGCGAACCGCAGCCTGAAGTGCTGCAGATTCCAGCCTCGGGAAGGAGCGCCGGCAGTGAACCTTGACACGGTGGATCATGAACTTGTCAGGCTCCTTCAAATAAACGGCCGCGCCACGTTCCAGGAACTCAGCGAGGCCGTAGGGCTCTCGGGCGAGAGCACGCGGTTGCGCGTCACCCGGCTGGAACGCACAGGCGTGGTTCGCGTCGTGGCCAGCGTGGCCCCTCACCTGCTTGGCTACGGCAGCTCAGCCATGGTGGGAGTGAACGTCAGCGGCGC
>Ga0075432_10000107_pt1 | contig 17904 bp, 6 predicted proteins | sample RhiMethybrSRZTD1_FD_72781 | JGI IMG/M metagenome (GOLD analysis project Ga0075432, IMG submission 72781) | Populus rhizosphere microbial communities from Tennessee, USA - Rhizosphere MetaG P. TD hybrid SRZTD1 | ecosystem: Host-associated > Plants > Roots > Rhizosphere > Soil | place: USA... | reverse complement strand
GTCTTCCACTGGCGAATTAAGCCTGCAGATTGACGCACGCACCGAATACGGAAAGCGGAAGAACTGGACGGACACCAAGACCGGAAAAATCGAGGAAAAACTGACGAGCATTTTCGACGGCTTCGAGGCTATAGCTGAGTCGATGAAAGTTCTGCGCATGAAAAATGAAGAGGCTCGTCGTGAGCGAATGGCTGAAGAAGCGGTACGACTTGAGCGTGCCAAGCGTGAAGAAACTTATAGACGCATGCGTCACAGACTCGTGGAAAATACAAAACGTTGGGAGCTGGCTCAGCGACTGAGAGCATTCATCCAGGCAACCTGTGATGCCGGTGACGATATCTCGGAACACACTCAGCAGCAAACCGCTCTATGGGCGGCCTGGGCAACAGCACAAGCGAACCTGCTCGATCCTCTTCACCCGGACACCTCATCAGTCACATCGCTCGCCGTCAATATCGAGAGTTGGTTCAACGGCTACGGAATGATGCGCACGGAAAAGGACTGGTGGTCAGAATGAAAGAACGCTTAAGAGTGAACCGGATAACTACTGTAGATTAGGATTCGCGGGAGACACTGCCTGAAAAGCATCCAAGTAAGCTCGCAATAGGATTACCAATCGGGCTCTGGCTCTGTACCCAAATGAATGGACATCACTAGCGCACGCCGGTAATGCAAAGGGGTGGCGTTCAACTCTAAGGACAGTAGTCGGTCGGCTGCACCAACCAGAGCGTTAATCCGCTCGCGGGGCACCGCTATATACGCAACCAATCGTGTTCCATTTGCCGTCATAGACCCTATTCCTCTGGGTGGCTCTATGTCTTGCATCAAACGAGGGTCTGCGTAGAGCTGGCACTCGAGCTCTGGGTATTTAAAGCTCTCCGGATAGAGCACTTCGCCCCTCAGCGTCAGGATCATATGTTCATGATAATGACCTTCATTAGCCATCAAACTATTGGGCAGAGCGAGGCTGAATGACCACGAAAAATCCCACCCGGACAGCTTGATTTGATAGATGACCCGTTGAGTTTCAAGCCGGGGCCGGCCACGCCGAGCGCTAGACTTTTTCTGGCCTGTACGGGGCATAGCTACCTCCACCAATCAAGCTGCCAGTCTAGAGGGAGGAATTAGCTGACTTTGGGCTGATCTCAAAAGCATAGCTATAGGTTGTGAGCGCCTTTTGGAGAGTTTAATGGACGAGCTAATGGAGCATGGTTGTGGTTTCATCGAAACAAGCCGCATTCATGCTCGGTTGCTGCAGTAGGTGTGCAGAATTTTTTGCCATCTCGGTCAAAGTTAAGCGGTTCTGCCAAACTTATGTGTTCCAACTACCCCCCTGCTAGCGGCTGAGACCAGCAGGGGGGGGCTTTAGGTTTGCTCGGAAGCAGAGGCGCTCAGCTGTGGCAGAAAACAAAGAGGGCGATCAGATCTCCCTCAAAATTTAGCCGAATCAAACCAGCTATCATTGGCTTCCAACTCCTTGGCTTTAACCTTGCCCATCACTGCCCGAGCAATACGGCGCATATGGCCACGCATCACGGCCTTGTCGAAAAGCTCCTGATATTGGATCTCGACCACTTCGTAGTCGGTATTAAGCAGCTCCTGCCGGATCTGCCGATCCTTTACCGCAGTCTGAGCATTACCGTGCAGTTGGCTGCTCATTCCATCGAGATAGATGCAAACCCCGTCGTATTGATCATTGGGCTCGTGAAAATAGACATCGGGACGAGTTACTACACCGCCCGAAAGCTCAATGGGTTTATCGGTTTCGAAGTTCATCAGTCCAGCGGCTTTCAACAAAGCTACTAGCTGCTGCTCGGGCGCATTACCCGGTTGCTGGATCAGGGTTTCATCCGGCAGAACCGGAGCGATGTCGTGGGCAAAGTGCAGCGCATCACTCCATTCGCGCAGATACTCCAGAGCCGTGTGCCGGTTGAGATTGTCGTGATAGAACGAGTTACGGAAGTGTTGCAGGCAATCCACGCATGAAGTGTCACACGCCGCAGGGCAACTTTCGACTAGCTCTCGGGCTGCTGCGACAACTAGCGGCCAATGCTCAAGCATCTGCTCCAACAAACCGGAGCCACCAGGCATGGGGTCATAGAGCAAAGCATCAACCATCTCGCTGGCAGGCTTGCCGAACACCTGTACCTGAAGATCGGATATTTCCATATCCAGCACTTCAGATGCACCTTGGCGCAGAGCCTCCATCAGGCTGTAGGCTACATCCCGCGAAGCGCAATCGGGCAACACCAAAGCATCTGCCACGACTTCGGCATAGAAGCTGATGTTTTCGGTTGCGCGACCGCAACGCTCCTGGTGCAGCTCATTGAAAGTGTCCAACTCTCTCTGTGTGCTCATTGGTGAGCGACTGGCACCACAGACTAGACATAGCGGATAGCCCAGTAGCCCGCCGGATTTCACTTGACTGGAGGCCCCGACGTTTACTAAGCGCATATGCATGCCACGTTTTAGGTGCAAGAGGCTGCTACCCCACTCATAGGCTGTACCGCCGGAGTGTCGCCCCTGATCCTGGCCAAACACCGCTACAGGCATCTGAAAGCGATAGTCCTCGTCATCAGAGATATAGGAGTGATGAGGGGCATCCACATCGCACACGGCTATGCCGTGAATTTGAGTAGCCCCCATCGACTCAATCTGGCTCTCGGCCTTCTTCGCAACGCCACCAGTTTCCTGAATGGCCTCATTTCCCACATCCACCGAGAACACCAGCGGCTGCTCCGGCACAAGATGGAAGGTGCGCGGCACGAATTTATGGGCATTGGCATAAATCAGGTTGCCCGGCACATATTCGCGCACAGCCAAAGCGCTATTTCGGCGCAGCTCCCAGTCGGAGATATCCGAACCAAAACGGGGTGCCACATGGGTCAGCGTCACCGCCCCCGTATCCAGCCCATAGCCGGGGAGGAAGCCCTCTGCAGCCAGAACGCCATAGGTATTGGTTTCATCCACACCTTCCGCCTGGGTTCGATTGCGTTTGGCCTCGCCTTTGAGCTTTTTCACCAGCCGCTCGCAACGGCCACGCAACGCCTCCTCATCGGCATCTAGCGCTCCCTTGTTGGCAGCCACTTTACGCAAGCGATCCAGTTGGTTCAGTGCCCACTGCAAGCGCTGAAACAGACGATCAACAACCACCTGCAACTGATCGGCAAAACTGTCGATGATTTCATCAATACGTACTTCATCCACCACTTCCAGATCGGCATGTGGCCAGCCCTGGCGGAAAGCTATCAGTACCGCTTGGCGCAACGTACTCCGATGCTGAGCAATCTGATCTTCTAGTGGCTGAACCGATAACGGCTTGTCGCGTACATAGCCTTCAACAGTAAACAGGTAGGGTTTGATCTGTCTTGGTAAACAGTCGCACAGCGCAACGTTCAGAGCATCATGGGCCAACGGGGGTAGCGATTTTTCACGCAGCACTTTGAACAGCGTGGTCAACATGGTGGCATGCACATGCTTGCCAACCATGACAGGGTTGCGCAAGTTGAAACTCGGCGGCTCGACCAAGCCCTCAAGCATTTTCAGTGGGTCGTTGAAATAAGCTCGGTCATGGCTAGTAGGCCGCGCATAGGTGATGTCCAGAGCCATGCGGAATTGGCGCCCTGCACGCCCGGCACGCTGCCAGTAATTAGCCGGCAGGGGCGGTACGTTACGCATCAGTACCGCATCCAGCGCCCCAATGTTCACCCCCATTTCTAGCGTTGGGGTACATACCAGTGTATTGATCCGCTCGTTGTCGCCCTTGAAGGCATTCTCGATACGCTCACGTTCAGGGCCAGGGATCTGTGCAGAATGTTCGCGAGCTCGCAGCATGGCGAACTCCTGATCGAGCAAGAGCAGGTCGTAGTTGTCGGGGTTTTCCGGTTCAAAGGCTAGCTTGCCTTTGCAGCGCCATGCCATACACGACATGCCGGGATTGGCACGGGTATGCAGACGGCGACAGGTTTGGCAACGATACATGCCCTCGCCCGGCACCAGCATTAGGCGATCCACGTCTACCTGGACGCTACCATGACACCCAGGAAGGTTCTTGTCCCGAGCCCCTTTCAGCTGAACACTGGCCATTATCTCCAAGTCTTTTGTGCATAGACTCCAGATATCGCGCAGAAAAGCCTCTACATCATCTGTTTGTACGCCCCAGGCCAGAGCGGCTTGCTGGGCGACACTGCCATAGCTGCTGAACCACTGTTTGATTCGCCCAGCTTCATGCTGCCCGTCACGCTGGAATACCAGTGCTTCGGGAACCCCCTTCATCGACGGCAGATAGCCACGCAATACTTCTTTTTCGCCATCCAGCCAAAACTTGGAGTAGGCACGGGTCACCGTATCGAAGACCATCCGCCGCGAACGTGCTGCATCCAGCAGAGAAGCTATTCCATCGGCCAACAAATCCGCCTTGCAACCAAGGCGGTTAGCCCATTTCAGGATAACCGGCAACTCGGCATCGAGCCCCTGATAAACAATCTTCAGCCGTCCCAGTGGCTCCAAGCCGGTGCTTTGTCGGGCACCCATGGTCAGTTCGCGAATGATCTGTATACGCAGGAACCACTTGCGCTCCTCGCCATGAGCCAGACCGGTTTGAGACTTGGGCTCGACCCGCCAGACTTCGGGAATCAATGCTCGCGAAAGCTCGTCATCGGCGTCCAGATACTTGTCCAACCACAAGGTCAGGTCGCTGAGGGAGATCGCACCTTCGCGCAGCCGTTTATAGACCAGCTCCCGCAAACGATATCGCCTCGAGCGATCCTGCATCCAGCCTGCCTGGAAGGCAGCATCCTGACGGTTGTCTGCGAACACTAGCAGACGCCGACGCTCCGCACGGTGAATCATGCTTTGCGCCAATACATGCACATCCGCCACACCAGTAGCACGTACTGGCCTTGCAGGTTCGCGATAGGCACCAATAAAACGACGTCCATGCGCGCCACAAGAGACGCAGCGCGTCAACTTGCCAATGTGCTCTTCTTTCTGCTGGACGAAAAAAAGTGGCTTGAACGTTTTCTTACGTCCGCAACCAATGCATTCAGCCAGCTGTTGATCGTGAGAAGTTCCGCAATAGCGGCAGACAAACAGAGTTTCGGTACGGCTCGGTTCTTCCTCACCGTCGCCGCCAACTTGATGATCCAGCGACAAGGCACGCACGCCGCCTAGGTTGATATCTGTTGCTCGCCAGACCCGCGCTCTGCCCTCAGCCGTACCACCACCTGGGGAGTCGCCGGTGAAGTTGAAATCTTCCAGTCCATGCTCGAAATAGTGTTGGCCGCAGGTGGTACAGCTGGACAGCGGGAAACGATGCAGTTCTTCGGTTTCGTTCAGTGCATCTTCGGCAGAAAGCCAGAGCTTGGCCTCTGTAATACTGTCCGGAAAGGTTACTACCGCGCCGCTGACGCCCCGAACAAAACCATGCACCACAGGGCGTAACAAAGGACGCTCGCCACTGCGCGCCGCAGCCCCCAACGCCAACCAAATGAGGATTTCTTCCTCTGTCACGGGCCGCCCCAGTGTCTGCCCCAGTCGCTCCAGCAAAGCATCAATTCGCTGTGGGCGACGCAGGGTTTCAGCTATCTGGTACACCACTTCGTTGTGGCTCAGCCACCGATACAAGGCTTCGCGCCAGTTGTCATCGGGCATACGGGTGCCGCTGGTACTCTGAAACCAGACGCGGAAGGACTGAATATCCGCTGCTGTTGCCTCCGCTCGATCCACCTGACTCAGCATCTGCATGACGGTTTTATGCTGTACGCCCTGATCGCCGTGGAAGGGCGCGCTTACCGAACGTGGCTCTCCCCACAAATCGTCCTCGTAAGACTCTCCGACCAGTTCGACTTGGCTGCCATCGACACCAAAGAAGCGGCTGGCAAACTCTCTCCCCGCATCCAAACCTTTTCTCGGATCAGCGATAGTGGCCGATGTGGCAATACAGGTGGTGCTGTGTTCATCCTTGCCACAGTAGGCACGCAGTCGCCGAATCAGGCATGCTGTTTCGGCACCATTGGCACCGGTAAAGGTGTGCGCCTCGTCAAAAACCATGAATTCGAGGCGAGCGTTATCAAACAGCTCCAGATCCTGCTGGCGGGTGAGCAGCAATTCCAACTGTTTTACGTTGGTGAGCAGAATGCGCGGCTGCTGACCCGAAGTCCTCATGACCTCGCGGCTAACACGCTCTTCGGCAGGATGCAGAGCCAAATCCATTTTTTTCTGCTGCATCTCGGCGAGTTTATTGCGGTAATCCACCACCGAGCTACCTGGAGCTAGGCGTACCCCATTCACCCCGGCCTCGGTGCGGGGCGTCTTGCCCACATACATACCGAATGTCACACCAGTGCCTACCAGCAGTTCTCGCATACGCTGCAATTGGTCTTCAGCCAAGGCGTTCATCGGGTAGACGATCACCGCTGTAATACCCGCCTCAGCACCCTCATCACGCAGCTGCAAACACCGGCTGATAATCGGCAGCAGGAAGGACTCAGTTTTTCCCGAGCCAGTGCCGGTTGCCACCAGTGTGGTTTTGCCGGCATGCATGGAACGGAAGGCCTGCTCCTGGTGTAGGTAGGCTGAAGGGTAAGGCGATAGCTGCTTGATATGCGGATGCAGCACGCCCTCGCTGACCAGTTGATCCAGGCTCGCGCCTTTCAGGAAGGTACGCGACAGGGAGAAATACGGGCCTTTCAGCAGGGGGGTATTGCGTGTCTGCTCCAGGCTGAGCAAGTCGCGCATTTGCCGATACAGGTTTTCATCGGCAAATGCATAAGTGCTGAGCTGGTAGCGCAAAAAATCGCTGACCACATCTTCGGTATAAGTAATGGGGTTTAGCATTAGAACAACGCTCCCTGCGATCCTTGGGTGTCATAAATGGCCGATGATTCTACGACTGCCAGAGTTTCTTCGTCTGATGGCAAAGGCACGATATGCCGAATCAGCTCAGCGTGGGCAGTACACTCCCGCCAGGAGCGTTCCACGTCTTCATTGAGTTGCCAGTCATAAAAGCGCGGGCCAAGCTGAGACGCGACAGGCTGGTGTTCTTGAGCACGTTCATCATGACCCAATCCATAATCAGCCAATCGTAGTTCTTCAGGTATAAGCCAACCTTCTCCCTCATTCTGGGACAGGAAGGCATCGAGGCCTTTTTCCTTTAGGTCATGGAAGGCAACTAAGGAAAGTACAGTGTGGCGCAGTTCTGGAACTTTATCTTTATCGATACGCCAGAAATGTTTTTGATCCAGCGCATTAGTGAAAGACCATGATTTCAATAAATCAATTGGGTGATCTGTCTCTTTTAGAACCCAAGCGAATTCATCAAATGACATTTCATAGGCATATGCTACCAAGGCGTCAACAATCGAGCGCAAGCGCAATTTTTCATGCTCTGAAACAGCCCACAAACTACGCCACGACTTATCCCCAAAAATAAGCCTCTGGGTACTCCAAATACTGGCAAATATTTCGGCGCAACAGCCGAGTCTTAGGGCAGCACCCAACAAGAAATTTTTCATTGTTGAAATTTTATCGACATGAGTTAACGGGCACTCTTCGATAATAAAGTAATTAAGATGTAGATATCCAATTTTGAATTTTGCTACGAAGTCAAACCCAAAGGAACCAAGAACGCATTGAAGGAGCAGTTCTTGATTCTCATTTTTGCACTTCAGTACAGGGGAAGCATTGACCGAAGGAAAATCTGGCGCAACTGCCGACATCATTGTCCGCTTGTGAATAGCGGTACTGATATCTTTGAAAAGAAGTTTTGGAAACCGCCTATTTTTCACTTGAGAGAAATAGTCTTTAGCCCCCATCAAATACTCTGGCTTAAGAACTTTTGGAAACACTATGTTTTCCCACTTCGCTCCTCTGCCTTTTCCGGAAGCCCAACCAGAGCTGCAAAAATCCCAAACATCAAAAACTTTTGCATTGTATATAGGCAAAGCTACATTTTCGATGTGGTCTACCGAGATGGCTTGCAAGCCATCTCGCGACAGCACCAGTCCAGGCTCGCGGTCGTGAATAGATTTCGGCCCTTGGTAGTCACACCACTCTCCTTGTAACCAATGTCCATATTCATCCGGCTGGAAGCCCCTATCTTCCCATTTCGGGCGCGTGGGGAACAGGTCGGAGTCGTTGGTCATATCAAACTCGCGAGCGTATTTGATGCCCCAACCTCGTTCGCCCTGGTCGCCCAGAAGTACGCCATTGGCGTAGATTTTTTGCAGTACGCGCAGATCCTGCTCGCTGCGTATTTCCAGGATAGTTTTGGAATACGGAGAAAACTCCCGAACCCGCTCGCGGGGATAGACCAGCACATGACGTTCAGCCTGCTCCCAGTCATCCACATTGCGATGCATAAAGGCTGCACGAATGGCTTGGGTTTCGCCGCCCTTTTGCACGATCAGCGGGCAGAATTTGAAGGAACGGTGAATATCGAAAATGCCTTCGCGGTTCTCAAAGCTAAACAGCCACTGCCAGTCGCATTGCTCCAGGAACAGCTCGCGTAGGGCCGTGGTTCCCTTGTCGGTATAGATACCGCTGGGCACGATCATGCCGAGGCGCCCCTGGCAGCGCAGCAGGGCATGGCTGAGCTCCAGAAACATCTTGTAGGTATTCAGATCCGCCGATCCCTGATGGAGGAAAGGATGAGCTGTATCGGCAAATCCTTTGCGTTGCTTGCGCTGTAGCAGCCACTTCTTGTGCTGAGCAGCAGAGGCGGCAAAGCTGTTCCTGCCGCCCCCTCCCAGATTGAGGACGTGCTTTTGCGTGCCGCTTTTATCCTCAATGACTCGGTCACCGAAGGGCTGTCCGACATATTTTGCCCAGTTGGACATGCCCTTGAGCCCAGCATTGTAGGCAATCCAATCATGCTCCAGCTGTGGCTGATCGTTGAAATACTCCAGCTGCTTAGTCAATGCATCTTGCTTGCCATAGGCCCGATACAGTGGGTCATGGTTGGAGAAGAACTCTTTGGAGTTGGGCTTTTGAATCTCCCACGGCGGGTTGCCCAGCACGGCATCGAAACCTTTTTGGGTTGCGGTGAATACATCCGGAAACTCCAGCTCCCAGTGGAAAAAGCGCAGACGTTGAGCCACTGCGCTAGCAATCGCCAGTGTATCGCTATCAGGCTGGTCGAAATTTCGAGGTAATGGCGCCTGCTCAATCTGTTCACCTGGCCAGAACCACAGCGCGCACCAGAGATCCATGCGGGCCTTGAGTACATGGTAATGGGGGTTGTTGAGTACCTCCCCCTGATAGACCTCGGCGCGCTTTTCGCTTTCGTGTACTGGCAAGCGATGCAGTTTGCGGAACACCTTGAGCAGTTCATCGTGCACGTTGCTGGCGTCCAGCGCATCGCCCAGACTCGTTTGGCCACTTAGCATGGCCGCCAGCTGCTCCGGTACAGTTTTTCTGCGGTTATTGATGGCAGCGGTAAAAACGTCACCTTTCTTACCTTTACCCTCTCCATAGAAGTGATTGATCAGGTTGTCGGGCTTTTTCTTCTGGTAATCCTTATCGCCGCCTTCGCGCTGCCAAGCCATGGCAGGGTAGTCTCGGTATGTATCGAACCACGTACCGACGAGGGCATTACCCACCTTGAGCTTGTGATCGAGGAAGCCAAAAGGCAGGTCGCGATCCATGGTTTCTACCCACAATGCCATGCGTCCAAGCTCCACCGCCAGCGGATCAAGATCCACACCATACAGGCAGTTTTCTACGATATGACGCTTGAGTTGAGCACGCAGACTTTCCTCGAAGTCCGGATGTGTGGGCCTGAGCTTGGTCAGCTCGTCGCTGAGCAACTCGGCAAGCTTGCCATCGGCCATGCGCGGCACGCTGCCATCCTCAGCGCGCATGATCAGCTGGTGGTGATAGAGCGACTGAACCAGAGCATCAGTGAGGTACCGCAAGGCACCGGCCAAGAAGGATCCGGAACCCATTGCCGGGTCGCACACCTTAAGGGCCAGAATATCTTCCGGCCTTTTCGGCGCCCATTCCACCACGGCTTCCAGCCCGGTACGGGCGTCGACTTCCGTGCGCAAGGTGTCGAAAGCCAGTGGTTGCAGGGTACGCCGTACTGTGGGCGCAGCGAGTTGTGGGCGGGTGTAGAAGGTGCCAGCACCTTTTCGGGTGCCGCCCCAGCGCACCAGATAGAATTGCCCCGGCGCGACCAAGCGAGCGCACAACTGCTTGGCAGCTTTGACTAGGGCCTGTTTATCATCTGAATTGGAGTTGGCCGCCCGACGGCTACGAGACTTTTTCACAAGGCCGGCCATGGAAGCAGCTTTCTCCAGCCAAGCTTGCGCACGGCCGAGGTGGTCTGCACTCAGGGCCAGCTCTTCCGCTTCCTCTGCAACGACTTCGTCATCTTCGGTTTCAGTATCATCTTCCAGCACCAGCTCATCTTCAGCTTCTACGCTGTTTTCGGAATCGCTGTCATCTGTGCTGTCGTCGCCATCATCACCAGCCTTGTCTTTTTTCTTCAGGGCCTCGAACAGCTGCTTGATGGCTTTATCATCCATGGACTCCAACTGAGAAAGCGTCAGCGCCGGTTGATTACCTACTCCCAGGAAAATCACTGGATCATCATTAGCGGCTTGCTTCAGCTCGAAGTCCAGCAGACCTTCATAAAGGATGCCGATGTATTCAGACGACAGGGTCGAGAAGTCTACTGGGCCATCGACCCAGATGCTTTTTTTGCCTTGGCGCACGCGCATACGGGTACGGGTCAGTAGACGCAGCAAGCTCAGTACCTGTCGGTCACTGATGCCATTGCTGGTGCTTTCCAGCAGCGCCAACGCTCGCGAGATTCCGTCGCTACTCTCAGCGTTACCCGGTTCAAACAGCGCACCGCCGTACTGCGGAACCGGCAGGGCCTCGTGAGCCGACCCGGAGTAAATGAGATTGAACAGGCCAATCAGTCGTGGCCAGGCACTGCGGCCTTGGCTCAGACGCTCATTACCCCGTCCACCCGCACGACGGTCGAGCTGCTGACGCAACCCCTCCAGGCTGTAGGCCTGTTGGTAGATCGGATTGTCTACCGGTAACAGACCGCGAGCCTCGGCAAACAGCGCGATGATTCCGCGCATGATGATGCGCGAACCGGCGACATACAGATCTTTGTAGTCCGGATCAATGCCGGACTGCTGCGCTTGCTCGATGGCAGTATGGGACGCGGTAATTAGCTCTTCCACGCCCTTACGAACACGTTCGCCGAGGACATTCGATAGTTCAGACTGTCCTTTACGGGATTCACTGATGGCGCACAGTAGGAGACTTTGGCCAGAGGATGGTGTCAGCAGCACCTGACGATTCAGTAAACAACGCCATACCAGGGTTTGTACGGAGGGCTGGCCTTCTTCGAACCAGAGGTCGATATCCCACTCGCACCAAGCGTCATAGTCCTGCCCAGCATGTACCAGCCGCCACTGACGACCGTTGGTGACCAATGCCAGTGGCTGCCGCTGGCGGCGCAGCCACTCCACCACACGGCTGAGCAATTGTCGTGAGCGGCCTACCCCCAAGCGACCACTGAACTGCCGTGACGCGCCCTCCTCGGGGACGAAGACCGGTAGGGTTTCCCCGTTCGGCCCTAACCACAGGCGTCGAGGCTTGACCTGTACGCCGGTAAAGCTGCGGATGGCCCAGCGACTGTCGACAGCCTGGGCTTTCTGCCATTCCTCAACTGGTAGTCCAGTGAGGTCTTGCAGAATGTAGTCGAGCAGTAACGACAGGCTTTCATTACTGCCATCAAAGGCCGTGAGTGCTCGACGCAGACGTTCTACCTGCGAATGAGCCAATGCAGGCAATGTTGCCGGAAAATGTTCAACCAGCTTGGTGGTGGAAATCAGTAGACCGCCATGGTTCAGAGAAGCCCAGCCTTGTTCATGCAGAGTCATGCCTTATCCTCCGGCAAACGAATTTCAATTGTTACCGGAAAGACCTGGGCATCACCGCGCAAGGCGAAGCGTCTTGGCAGAACCTGCTCAATCACGCGTTCTTTTTCAGCCTTTAACCGATCGAGCAAATCACCGAACTGGCCTTGGCGACGCTTGAGCTCGTCTTCGAGGTCACGCAGGCGTTTTTCGGCGATAGCATCCGCATCCTCAAACAGTTTTTGCTGAATAGAAGCCATCCGCTGTTCATCAATTTCACGCTTGAGTTTTTCGATGCTCTGAGCTTTTTGCAGAGCAGCAACTTCCCTGATCCGTTGTTCGAAGGCTTCCTTCTCGTGGGTCTTAGCTTCGTCATAACCTGCTTTCAGCTCGCGCTTAAGGTTTTTCGTCAAATTCATACGGAAGCGTCCCATTAAGGCGCGCACCTCATCCTCGACGTCATCCCACAGATCGCGGGCTTGAGACAGATTTTGAACACTCAGTACAGCCGGTTGATCGGAGTGGTGCGGGCCACTATAGGGCAGAGGCTCCCCCAGCTCACCGTTGCGTAGAGGCAGCGCTAAGGTACGCGTCCAGTGGTGAAAGGTTTCTCGCAACTCATTGATGGCCATTTCTTCGACAGTGAGTAAAACCAGTGCGTCTGCGCCCGCAGGCACCGCTCCCTGAGTGACTACCCAACGACTAGGCGGCTGATATTCGCTCTGTCCGCCAGGAAATCTAAGGCGCGCAAATGCGTTGAGTGCCTGGCGCATCAAGGGGTGTCCGAGGTGTAGCAGTACGGTATCCGGCGAAGGCCGGAAAACCGGGCGACCATTGATGCTGTGGATGAAGTATTGGTTGTCGAATACCAACCACGGCATGGCGCCAACCACGCCGCGCAGCTCAGGCAGACGCAGGCTGTCATCCACCACGGACTGCCAGCGGCTTGGTAGCGGCGTTTTCAGACGCATACGGCCTTTGCCATCAGGGCCGTCAAGTACCTCACGGCTGATACCAAGGCTCATGGCTACACGCAAAGTGTCCTTGAGGGTATCGGGGGTCAGATCAAGGTCAGCCAGCAACTGTTGCAGGCGGTGCTTCTCTTCCTCACCACGCTGTTCGGTATTTACGCGGGCATCATCAGTTGAGCCACGGCGACCGGCGATCTGTTGGTCGAGATCGTCTAGAACATCTGCATCCTCATTGAGCTCCATCATCCGACGCTGGAAGGCGGCATCGAATAACTCGCCAACTGAGCCCAGGTCTTCACGAATGTCGTTGACCTTGCTGAGCACTCGGGCGACAAAGTTGAGGTCGGCATCATCGTCACTGGTGAAGTGAAAGATGGTCACATCACGCGACTGGCCATGACGGTCGATACGACCATTGCGTTGTTCGAGGCGCGAGGGGTTCCACGGAATTTCGTAATGCATCAGCAGACGCGCGGTGTGTTGCAGGTTGAGACCTTCCGAGGCGGCATCGGTCGCGACCAGGATCTGCACAGGTGACTCGGGATCGTTGAATGCCAGCTTGACGGCCTCGCGCTCCTCGTCATTCATACCACCGTACAGTTGGATGATGGCTCCTTCATTGCTTCCGAACTCAGCATTGAGCCTGTTCACTAGGTAGTCGAGGGTGGTTTTGTATTCGGTAAAGATGATCAGGCGCTCATCGCGCTTCCACTGCTCGGCATTGCGCAGCTCTTTGCCGATCAGCTCCAGCAAACGTTCGAAGCGAGCGTCCGACTTGGGCTTTGCCGCGACCACTGGCTGCTTATTCAGGCCCAGTGCGGCCAGCGCTGAATCGATAGCCTCAATTTCAGGAGCCAACGCCTCGGTGTAGGGGTGCATCCAAGCACCAACAACTCGGGCAGCATGCCGGTTACGGCTTTCGCGCTCCCGGTCATCGTCGATGTCTTCTTCACTGGCACGCCGAGCGGCCAACACTTCTGACGCCTGTAGGTGATCGCTTTCAGCCAAGCCTTCCTTAAATCGTAACCAGCTGTCTGCAAAGGTCACAGGGCTTGAAAGCAGGCGTTTACGCAGAATTTCGATAGCGAAGTTGAGCACCTTGCGTGTTTCTGGCGCGGTAAGAATCATGCCCTTGAGACCGTTGCAGAAGCGGCGTACGGCAGCGGAAAGATCCTTCTCAGCCCTGAACATGTAGAGCGGCAAGGGTTCAAGGTAGCGTTTGGCAAAGCGCGGTACTCTCCCGGCACTTTTGTCCTGTTCGTTGATCTCGCTCTTTAGACGACGGATCAGTACGTCGCCGATCATCTTTCGTTCTTTCTCGGTGAACGTCGGCGTTTGTGTGAAGCGAACAGGGTCAAGTTGTTCCAGCAGGCCCGAGAAACAGCGGGTGTGTCCATTATGAGGCGTTGCGGTCAGGAACAGCCGGTGTTCGAAGTAGGGAGTCAGTAACCGCAACATATTGGCCAGGTCGCTGTCTTCACCGAAATTCGAAGGCATCAGATTGTGTGCTTCATCTACGATAAGCAGATCCCAGGGCAACTGTGCCCCCCCCCTCTCCTTGGTCGCCTCACAGTTGGCAATGAACTGTTCGAGCACATCTGGCTGTCGAAGGTAGTGATAGGAGGTAATGATGCGAGGTAGTGCCCGCCAGGGGTTAGCGTCCAGGCCCATATCCTTTTGCAGCTTATGGGTGGCGGCCTTGTCAATTATTTCGAAGCCCAGGGAAAACTTCTCCTCCATCTCTTGCTGCCATTGAGTACGCAAGGAGGCCGGGGTAATGATCAGCACGCGGCGAATACGTCGTTTGCGAATCAGCTCAGCCAGAATCAGGCCCGCTTCGACGGTCTTACCCAAACCCACATCGTCTGCTAGCAGTAGGGAGACACGCGGCATACGCATGGCACGAGCCAGCGGTACCAGCTGGAAATCATCCACACTGACCGCGCCATAGACCGGAGCGGTGGGAATCGGCTCGGAGCGCTGATCCGGAGAGTGTGCGGACAGGAACGGAGTCAATGCACTCCAACGAGTGGCTCGCTGCAAGGCAAGGAACTCATCCATCAGCATTGGGGGCTCAATGTCGATGCGTGGTACTGCATTCGGCTCCAGAACTACCGGACTGCGCTCGCGCTCCCACAGTAGGGACTCTTCGGCATCGCCATCCGCATCGCTGAACTCGATGGTCACCAGATGCAACAGGCTAGAAGTATTTCCATCACCGAACGGCTCGACCGCCGAGATAACACCACGTCGATTGCGAACAGTGGCCAGCATGCCGACACGGGGAATAGATATAGGCTGATTCATGGTGTCCCTTCTGAGTTCTATTTGCTGTGGCAGGTAGCAAGAATGATTGCAGCCGTTAACTTTAGAATATTGTTTCGCTTACAGACGCCAAAAATTTGTCGCTAAGGCGGCTTGCTTATTACGGAGCTGTTGAATTTCGTACTGGATCTGTACTTCTTGCTTGAAGGCTTGAGCCATTTTTTCCATCTCCTCCGCTGAGGGGGTGGGAATCTTTAGCTCTTTGAGGGCGGAAATTTGAAGCGAAGTCATCACTGCTCCAACTGCCAGGTGATTAAGTAAAGCCTGTCCTGTTTCTGATCGAAGATATACAGCTAATGCTTCAGGCAGGTAATTTACCTGCTTTTTGCATCTCAAGATTACAAGGGACTGACCAGCTATCCACCCACCTTCGCCAGATTCAGGGGTAACACTAGCGATGGTCACCTTGCCGATGGTTCCCCTGAAGGTGAGCAGCACATCGTTTTCGCGAAGAAAGTAGGTGCTGGCCTTGGGAGAGCCTAAATCAAACCAAGCGGGCTTCCCTGCGCCAGTCAGATAACCAAATTGCGGCATATCTGAGGTTTGTACTTCAAACACCGCGACGCCTGATAATGTCGTGGTGTGTTGCCTAGGGCGGATGACTTCGAAGAAATCACCTAGGCGTGCAAATGGGTGTCTCTTTAGAACATCATTAAGCTTCTTGCCCTGGTCATCCAAGACGTAACGTGAAACCTCAAGGCTGAAATCATTTTCTGCAATGACACCAGCTGTTATAGAGATCGCAGCTTCTGTCTCCTCGGAGGACTCAAGCAACAGAATAAGTTTAGTCAGCTGATCTGGATTAATCAGTTGGTTGGACAGAGCGGTTCTTTGTATTGTAGTTAGCATAGGGATCTTATCGATCTCCGCCTTAACAAAACGAACGTATTTCGATATTTTTTTTGTATTCAGTACCAGAACTGCAATTGAAGTGGCGTCGCGGGCCAGAAGAAGAGGTAAGGAGATAATCGACTCGATGAGGCCGGCGTTGACTAAGTATTCCCTCAATTGACGCTCAGCACCTGCACCGAACAAGAGAGAGTTGGTCAGTCCAATGACAATTCTCCCGTTCACCTGTGCAAGCAGGTGGCGAATCTGAAGAACGCTGCCGACCGAAGTTTTTTCAACAAAGCGCCCCAGCAGGTCATTTTCGATGATTTCGCTACGATAGCGATGACCTGGAAGGAAGCAAATCGCGCAGTCAAATCGTTTTAGCTGCCCCTTTTCCAACGCAGACGGCTCTTCAACAGGATCCGTAACGTGAAGCGTCCAACCGCGTTGGGCGGTTGAGCAAAGGATAGGGGTTAGCAACGCCGAGTTTTGGCTCTCAACCCAGGTATATGCCTGCGTTTTCACTACCCTCGAGGCAATTTGGCCTGAAGACTCCCATGGGGTGTAAACAGTCTGATGCTTGCTGAGTTTGGCTAGACTCACCATCAGGTCAGCAAGCTCTGGGAATATCGACCAGACTCTACCATGGAGCCAGAACGCGGCATCCTGAAAATCAAACGTATCGAGGAATCCATGTGACTCAAGCTGCCTGATTTTTTCCGCGATGGGACGAAGATCGCTCAGCTTGCTTAAGGACGGCCAGACACCTTCGTCAACGAAGGAGTAAGGTAAAGACGACTGGGCTTTTCGAAGCGCTTCCAACAGTTGTGGAAGAGGCTCGAAGGCCCAGGACTCAAATCGGACACTCGCAGGAATCCGTTCTTCCTTTGAGAGCTTCCACCAGCACAGCAACTGAAGAATCACCGACTGGGCGACTTCGTCGGTAACAGGGCTATATCCGCGTACGGAATCAATCAATTGGTGGAAAATTTTCTCGTTCATTTTCTGTCCTGACGCTCTTTGGCTCAGTGATGGCCTGAGTAGTTGTAGGTCGTGATCAGGGCGTCACCCTCTTGAATGACTACGACGCCACCTTTATCAGTGATCTTCATCAGCAAACGCTTCTCAGCTTCAAGCTCCGCCAGTCTTTTTTGGGCTTCCTTTTTCCCAAGAACGATTTTGTCCTGCGTCCAGTTAGTGCCATGCATGAGCACATATTCAATCATGCTTGGCGTGATTCCCCGCTGTGACTGTCTGGCCTTGCAGTGGTGGGTGGTATGCATGATGGCGAACCTCCGATGAAATCTGAGCCTGTGAAAGGAGCGTAGAAAAGGGATGACAGTACGTCAATAATTATTTAATCCTTTTTTTTAATCTAATTGATTTACACCTGGATGGCATTCGCTAACCATGGGGATAGCGGAGCCTGTAGGTGATATTTCGGAAGGAAAACAGCCCAGGAAACAGACGGAAGCAAAGGAGCTTCATGCTCAGCACCATCCATACAGGGTACGGGTCAACCAGTGGGGCAATGAATTGGCGGTACGTCGAGCACAAGAGGCCTCACAGCGAGGCGCGAAGGGTTGGTGTCGAACTGGTAATGGCTCAACGATTGAATCGGATAGGTTGGGCTACAATTCCATCGTCAGCGTTTTGATTTCCTGCCCCTCACAGAAACGCCCAACGGCGGTCAGCGACCGCCACAGCCTAATCGGCTCGCGCCTTGACAGCACAGGGAGCCACTTGCTGCCGGGCCGCAGTTCCAGGCGCCAGGCTTCCCTATCTCGCAATACGCGAAATTTCCGCGCCGCGCCGGTTTCGACTAGCGTCGCAAGGGTCTCCTGCGCAATGGCTTTTTTCATGCGATGGCCCGCTCGGCTAGGTGGCAAGTCGCGCCC
>Ga0075432_10000106_pt1 | contig 18060 bp, 17 predicted proteins | sample RhiMethybrSRZTD1_FD_72781 | JGI IMG/M metagenome (GOLD analysis project Ga0075432, IMG submission 72781) | Populus rhizosphere microbial communities from Tennessee, USA - Rhizosphere MetaG P. TD hybrid SRZTD1 | ecosystem: Host-associated > Plants > Roots > Rhizosphere > Soil | place: USA... | reverse complement strand
GCGTGTCTCTTCGCGTGCCGGCGCAGCGAAGCTTCTCGATCGAGGACTGCATAGCATCAGGTTCCATAACGCCGGGAGCGGCACATGTGTTGTCACGCATGATCGAGTCGAAGCTAGCGTTCTTGATCAGCGGTGGAACCGGTTCCGGTAAGACGACCCTGCTAGCGGCACTTCTGGCGCTAGTTCCAGCCCGGGAACGGATTGTCATTGTTGAGGATTCCCGGGAGCTGGCGCCAAACCATCCCCATCTCGTGCGGATCGAGGGCCGGCCCGCCAACACTGAGCTGGCCGGAGCGATCAGTCTTACTGATCTTGTTCGTCAGTCACTGCGAATGCGTCCTGATCGGCTGGTGGTCGGCGAGGTGCGTGGAGCAGAGATTTGTGACCTGCTCACTGCCATGAACACCGGTCACGAAGGTGGTTGCGGCACGGTGCATGCCAACTCCACCGCCGATGTGCCAGCCCGACTGGAAGCCCTGGCCTCCCTTGGCGGACTGCCGCGTGCCGCATTGCACGCCCAGCTGGCATCTGCGCTTGATGCGGTGATCCACGTAACTCGTGATGCCGCTGGGATACGTCACGTTGCCGAGATTTCGATCTTCGTCCGGGATGCAACAGACGGACTGGTACGCAGCGAGTGCGCCTTGGCTTTTCACCCGGACGGTCGAACTGTGCTCGGCCCAGGGAGCGGGCAACTGGAGCGAATGCTCGACAAATGATCATGATCGTCTTTTGCCTGAGTTGCGCGGTGTTCGCGGCGTGGTTGGCGGTGCCGCGACCAGCAGCCCGACAGCTTAGGACGCGGCTTGCCTCGACGGCGTCTGAGGCCCCGAAGGAATCGGCGCCGATCGCCGAGCGGCGAAGGCGTCGACGACGATCAGGGATCTATCTTGCTGTGGCGATCATCCTTTTGATCTTGATCGTCGCGACCGGCTACCTGGCGAATGTGCGGAGCGCGGTACTGACCCTCGCAGCACTAGGGGTGGGGGCAACTGCGGTCCGGTTGGTCGCACAGTATCGACGACGAAGATCAGCACTTAGGGCGCGTGCCGATGTTGCGCATGCATGTACGGTGCTGGCCTCCTACCTTCGCGTGGGACAGATTCCCTCCGCTGCACTAGCGATTGCCGCAGCCGATTGTAAGCTGCTTCGCAACAGCCACCACGCCCACACCGTCGGTGGCGATGTCGTGAACGTGTGGCGGCAGGAGTCACATCGTCCTGGCCATTCCGGTCTTCTCCAGCTGGCACGGGCCTGGGAGATTTCGATTGATACCGGCGCGCCGATGTCCACGACGCTGGATCAGGTCGCCGGCAGCCTCGCTGCTGACCAAGCGTTGACCCAGGTCGTCAACAGCGAGCTTGCCGCTGCCCGCGCGACCAGCAAGGTGATGGCTGTTCTGCCAGCCTTTGGTATCGGAATCGGCTATCTGCTCGGAGGTGATCCGGCGCGATGGCTTCTATCTGGACCGGTGGGCTGGGCCTGCCTGCTTGTGGGAGTGCTGCTGGCCTGCGCCGGTGTGCTATGGATCGAGGCGCTGGCTTATTACGCGTCCGGGGATGTATAGCCCGTGCCTTTCAATCTCATGATTGTCTTGCTGGCGGGCTTCGAGATGCGGTCGGAGACCGGCCTCCTCTGCGCGGCGCTTGCGGGTTTGACAGTGTTTTTGGCGCTGCGGCACCCCGGCGGTCAGCTTCGTCGGATGACGAACGCCAGGTTGAAGGTGACCGCTGTGATGGTGCCGCTCGCGCGTCTCATTCGCGGCCGGCCAGACGCGCCACCGCTCTCCCGTCGAGTACTGCTGAGCGCAGCCTGCGCGGTCGCTCTTGCCGTCGCGACAGTTCGGATCCTCGGATGGTCTCGGGGCTGGGTATTCACGATACCGATCGTCGCCGTGGCGGCAGTGCTGGCACTCGGCTGGCTGGAACCTCGCTCGGCTCGGCAGCGCCGACAAAAGTTGATCATGGAATCACCGCAGGCTCTGGAGCTGCTGGCCGCCTGCCTGGCTGCTGGTTTGCCGGCTCGCACGGCATGTGAGGCGGTGGCACAAGCGTTCGATGGTCCGGTGGGTGACGATCTTGGTCGAGTGTTGGCGATGCTGAAGCTGGGTGTCTCCGAGGCGGCAGCCTGGAAATCCATTCATGATCATCCGCAGCTGGGTCTCGCGGCTCAGGACCTGACGCGCTCAGTGGAGTCAGGGACGTCGATGGTGCAGGGCCTACAACAGCACGCTGCTGCGGCTCGCGAGACACGTCGTGGTGCGCTCCAGGTACGGGCTCGCAGTGTTGGCGTACGCAGTGTGCTCCCGATGATGATCTGCTTCATTCCTTCTTTCATGCTGCTTGGAATCGTGCCAGCGGTGGTATCCGCGGTGTTCAACGCGTTCGCGTGACGGCATGGATTTCCTAGATATCCACAACTGGTCATGCGTTCGGAGGGCTGTCAACAGATTGGCGCGCGGGCGCACGATCTGTTCAGCCGTAAGGAGACTCCAGGTGCATCGGAAGCGATGCCGCACCAGAAGGAGTGTGCGATACACCCTAGGAGGAACCATGAGCCAGGACATCTCCGCGGCGAAGGCGATCGTTATCAACCACCGTCGCGGTGTCCATGACGAACCGATCGAGGCCGTATCACCCAGCCGCCGTAACCAGCGAGGCATGGTCAGCGCAGAGTGGGCGGTCGGGATCATTGCCGCCGTCGCGATCGCCGGCGTGCTGCTGGCAATCGTGACGAGCGGTGAGGTCGAGAAAACGCTGCTGAACTTCATCTTGATGGTGATTCGCTCGTTCTCCGACTACATCAAGTGAGAAGTGGCCCAGGCTCCCGAGCGCAGAGTCATGACCTTGTTGATCAAATCGCCCTTGATCAAATCGCCATTGATCAAATCGCCGATGATCAAGGTGCCGATGATCAAAGCGCGGGACGGACGAGGCATGGTCACGGCCGAGCTGGCCGTTACGATCCTGGCTGCATTCGCAGTGCTGACGATGATGTGCTGGGGGATCTATCTGGTTGTCACCCAGCTGCGTTGTGTCGATGCGGCGGCGGCTGTTGCCAGACAGGCGGCTCGGGCTGATGATGCTGCGGTCGCAAAAGCAAAGGCCGGGGCTCCTTCAGGCGCCACTATCACGATCGAGAAGCGCCCCAGTCTCGTCACGGTTGTCGTACGAGTAAGGGCTCGGCCGCTGGGGCGTTGGCTGGTCGCAGTCCCGCTAGAGGTTCGGGCCCAGGTGGTCCCAGAACCGGCGGCACGGTGAGTGCAGTGACGACGAAGGGAGCCACGCCCGCCGAACGCGGGAGCGCATCCGTCCTGATGGTCGGAGTTATGGCCGTTGTCGTAACGCTCACCAGTGCCGCACTGGTCATTGCCGGTTATGCAACCGGCTATCACCAGGCCCGGGCAGCGGCTGACCTTAGCGCCTTAAGCGGGGCCGCGGCCTTCGAGCACGGTCGCGATGCTTGTGCTCAGGCGCGTCAAACTGCGCGGCAAAACGGTGCGCGAGTGGACCGGTGCGGTCTGGTGGGCGATGCGATCGACTTCGTGGTAACTGTGCGGGTTTCTGTAGCTGCGCGTACACGAGTCCCTCAGCTGCCGAAGCAAGTCGCGGCGGAGGCCCATGCCGGTCCAGTGCGATGAGAGCTGAGAACCGAGGAGTGGCAATGAATTGTCAGGAGCAAGAGCTGATCAGCGCCGAGCAGGATTGCGGTGCCTCATGAGGCCGCCTGATAATGCGGCTCAGGCCTGAGGCTCGTCGCGGGTCAGCCTGTCAGCCTCATCCAGCATTGCCTGCCGCTCTGCTGCCGTGGTGGACGATTGGTGCTCGACATCAGCTCTTGATGCGTCCTTGGAGGCTTCTGGCGCGGTGGCGTCGCTCGTTGCGGACGTGGCTGCGGTCTTGGACTCGGTTCTGGCGTCCGTCGACTCGGTTCTGGTGTCCTTTGTGGTCCTGGAGGCGTCTGGGGCACTGCTAGAGCTGGTGGCCGACGGCTGGTCGGAGGCTTCAAGTTCTTTCAGCTTCGTGCGGCGTGCTCGCGCACGGCGCATCCCAGTGCGCAGTAGCAGCAAAGCCAGGATGGTCACCGCCATCGTCACAGCACCGGTAATAAAGATGCCGGCGCTTGTCGCCGGGATCACGGCTCCGAAGATGGACAGGTCGTAGGTCTGGGGATTGCTCACCACAATCGCCACTACGAGAACTGCCACCAAGACAAGCAGTATTAATGCCAGCACGACCATAGGGTCATTATCACCTGGGGTACGCTCTACAGGCAGCGACGCGACGAGGCGTCTTCCGATCGTCGTCTGCGGGCTCAGCAGGTCAAGTCCCCCGCCGTTCACTTCGAACGCGGGTCTGGACTCGGCCGCAGGGCTCATCGCGATACCGCGTGTACGCCTCGACAACCAAACCAGTGCCACTTGTGGTTAGACTTCGCGAGCGGCTAAGGGCAGTAGCCGCGAGTGCCGAATGTCTCAGGAGGACGATGCATGTCCCTACTTCCAATTCCGATGGAAGTGACTTCTATTAACTTGTCGGGAGTCAACCTGACGTTCGTCGCGGCAGTCGGCGTTATCGCCCTCTTAGCCCTTGTGATGGCCATGATCTTCCGTCGCGAAGTTCTTGCGGCTAATGACGGCACTCCTAATATGCAGTCAATCGCTCGCGGCGTGCAGGAGGGCGCGAGCGCGTATCTCGGTCGCCAGTTCCGCACGCTGAGCATCTTCGCGGTAGCGGCCTTCTTCCTCTTGCTGCTGCTTCCGGTGCACGCCAGCGCTGACTTCAGCAGCCTGACCTTGCGCATCTCCCGCTCCGTCGCCTTCTTAGCCGGAGCGGTCTTTTCTGCGCTGATCGGTTTCCTTGGCATGTGGTTGGCAGTCCGGGCGAATGTCCGCATGGCCGCCGCCGCGCGTAACGAGGGCCGCGACCCCGCTATGAAGATCGCTTTCCGCACCGGAGCGCATGTCGGCATGGCCACGGTTGGATTGGGCCTGTTCGGGGCCGCACTTGTGGTCATCATCTTCCGCGGGGATGCCCCGACCATCCTTGAAGGCTTTGGCTTCGGAGCCGCCATGCTCGCCATGTTTATGCGCGTCGGTGGCGGCATCTTTACCAAGGCCGCTGATGTTGGCGCCGATCTGGTTGGCAAGGTCGAGCAGAACATTCCCGAAGACGACCCGCGCAATGCCGCCACGATTGCCGACAATGTCGGTGACAACGTAGGCGACTGCGCCGGCATGGCAGCCGATCTGTTCGAGTCTTACGCGGTAACGCTGGTCGCGTCACTGATCCTGGGCAAAGCAGCCTTCGGTGAGGCCGGCCTGGTGTTCCCGCTCATCGTTCCCGCTATCGGCGTCATTACCGCCATCATCGGTATCTTCCTGACCCGCCCACGAGCGGGCGAAAACGGCCTGCGGACCATCAACCGGTCCTTCTATATATCTGCGGCTATCTCCGCAGTACTCGTGGCGATCGCGTCCTTCGCGTACCTGCCCTCCTCGTTCGCAGCACTCAACCTGCCGCCTGGTGTTGAGCACGGGGTGATCGATGATCCGCGGATCGTCGCAATCGGTGCAGTCGTCATCGGAATCGTGCTTGCCGTCGTTATCCTCAGCCTTACCGGCTACTACACCGGTACGGAGGATCGGCCGGTCGAGAATGTTGGCAAGACCTCGCTCACCGGCCCGGCAACTGTTGTGCTGGCCGGCGTCTCGGTCGGGCTGGAGTCGGCGGTCTATACCGCCGTCGTGATCGGCGCAGCGGTATACGGCGCCTTCCTGCTGGGCGGCTCGGGTGTCGTCGGGTTGTTCGCCATAGCGCTCGCTGGTTGCGGACTGCTCACGACGGTCGGCGTGATCGTGGCCATGGACACCTTCGGTCCGGTCTCTGACAATGCTCAGGGCATCGCCGAAATGTCGGGCGATGTACACGGCGCCGGTGCCCAGGCCCTGACCGAGCTCGACGCCGTCGGCAACACCACCAAGGCCATCACCAAGGGAATTGCGATCGCTACCGCCGTGTTGGCCGCGACCGCGCTCTTCGGTTCCTACACCGACGCGATCCGTACAGTGCTGGTCGACAACTTCGGCAAGTTCGTCGACCAGGCCGTCGTCTACGCACCGCAGACCCTGGTCGGTGTCCTGCTTGGCGCTGCTGTCGTCTTCCTGTTCTCCGGTTTGGCGATCAGCGCAGTCGGACGTGCCGCCGGCGCGGTGGTTTTCGAGGTACGCCGTCAGTTCCGCGAGATCCCCGGAATCATGGAGGGCACGGGCAAGCCCGAGTACGGCAAGGTCGTCGATATCTGTACCAAGGACTCGTTGCGCGAGCTCGCCACACCAGGACTGCTCGCAATCTGTGCCCCAATTGCGGTTGGTTTTGGGCTCGGTGCGCCAGCACTGGCCGGCTACCTCGGAGGTGCAATTGCTGCCGGCACATTAATGGCAGTCTTCCTAGCCAACTCCGGCGGCGCCTGGGACAACGCGAAGAAGCTGGTTGAGGATGGCCACCATGGCGGTAAGGGCTCGGAGGCGCACGCGGCTACCGTGATCGGTGACACCGTTGGCGATCCCTTTAAGGACACGGCGGGACCGGCGATCAACCCGCTCATCAAGGTGATGAACCTGGTGTCCTTGCTGATTGCGCCAGCCGTTGTAGCGATGTCACCGCTGAGCACAACGCCGACCGCCTGGCGCTATGTCATTGCAGGCATCGCGTTGGTCATCATCATCACCATGGTGGCCATCAGCACCCGTCGCGGCGTGGCGATGGCCAGCGCTCCACAAGAGCCGGCGCCGGCTAAAGAATTGCCAGCGGAGCAAGCTGTTGAGGTTCCGAGGGAGCAATCCGAGGCAAAGGTTGACAAACTAGCTAAATGAGGGACGCCGGTCGCGGGTGTCTACCCGATCCCGCCCGCAAGGCACACTGGATTGCGATGACCAGTAATCCTTCCGGCGAAGGTTTCACGCGCGGCTTCGACCAGGTACCACCTGAGGCGTACGAGCCCGACCCCGCACTTGCCGGGTATCCGCCGCCCCAGCCAATACAGCAGCAGCCGACCCAACTCGGACCAGCCAGCTACAACCCCACAGGGCCGCAGCAACCGTACGGATACCCCAACGCGTATCCGCCGCCCCCGCCGTCCTTCCAGCAGCCCTCGTTCGCGCAGGCTCCTGTCCCGCAGGTGAGGCCGGTCAGCGCAATGCCGGACGGTCCTCGGTTGTACCAGCAGATGCTTCGCGGCCCCAGGTATCGCTGGTGGAAGCCGGTGCTATGCCTTGTTCTGGTCCTGGTGCTTTGGCTCATTCTGGCTTTCGCGATGATCGTGCCTGTGATCATTGCCGGCATGATCAGCGGCGCGCCCAACCTCGCTGAGTACGCCGTACGAACAACAACAGACATCGCCAACCTGGGTCCAGTCGGCTTCATCTACCTCAATCTCTCGCTTATCGTGGCGATCCCCGCCAGCGGATTGTCGATCTGGATCGTGCACGGGGTTCGGCCGCGGTTTCTCTCATCTGTCGCTGGTGGCATCCGATGGCGGTGGCTGTTCCGTTGTATCGCGGTCATCCTGCCGCTTTGGGCCATTTACGCGGGGCTTGCCCTGTTTGCGCAACCTGCTGCGTCCCCGCGTCCCGACCACTGGGTGGCGCTGCTGGTCATCGTGGTTGTCATGACGCCGTTACAGGCCGCGGGGGAGGAGTACTTCTTCCGCGGTTGGATCATGCAAAACGTCGGCGCCTGGTTCGCCAGTCCCGTGGTCGGACTGATTGCCTCGCTGGTGGTGTCGGCCGTGGCGTTTTCCACTGCCCACATGAGCCCAGATCCGTGGATACTGGGCACCATTGCTTGCCTTGCCGTGGTCGGAGGGCTAGCCGCGTGGCGGACGGGTGGACTCGAGGCTGCCATCGCTATACACGCAATCAACAACGTCCTGACGTTTTTCGTTGTCGTGATCTTTGGAGGCTGGTCGCAGGCGTTTGTCGGGGCTCAGACAACCGGGACGCCAATGATGCTGGTGATGGCGATTGTGGTCTACGGGATCGCCCTCGCCTTGATCCTGTGGCAGGCCAAGAAGGCCGGCATTCAGCCTTATTATCAGCCGCCGGCGCGACCGCTGCCTCCGGCTGGCGTCCCGCCTGCACCGGCCTACCCGCTCACCCAGTACCCGCAGTAGCAATCGGGACTGCGTTCATTTCTCCAGGGTTCTGGGGGCAGCGCCCGCAGCGGGGGTATACGGGGGCAGAGCCCCCGTGTGCTTGGGAATTCATCCCGAAAGAGTGGCGTTTTTCGTCTTAGTTGATCGCGGGCCGTAGAGTATGCGCGCTGGGGGCGGCAGCTGAGATTCGTCGGATCGCTCTTGATGATCTGATCTGATGTTCGGCCACGCGCGAGATCAGTGTGACAGAGAAAGTGAGTATCGGTGGCAGTCAAGCCAGGAGGCAAGCGGCTTGTGATCGTCGAGTCCCCGACCAAGGCGAACAAGATCGCCAGCTTCCTGGGCGACGGTTACGTCGTCCAGTCCAGCCGCGGTCACATTCGCGACCTGCCGACCGGTGCGGCGGAGGTGCCCGCCAAATATAAAGGTGAGAAGTGGGCGCGTACCGGGGTCAACGTGGACAACGGTTTCGAGGCGATCTACGTGGTGAGCCCGGAGAAGCGGGCGACGCTGCGGTCATTGAAGCAAGCCCTCGCCGGTGCTGACGAATTGTTGCTGGCCACTGACGGCGATCGTGAAGGCGAGGCGATCGCATGGCACCTGCTGCAAGAGCTGAAACCCAAGGTTCCGGCGAAACGCATGGTCTTCCACGAGATCACACCGACCGCCATTGCAGAGGCCGTCGCCAATCCCCGTGATCTTGACGAGGATCTGGTCGATGCCCAAGAGACTCGGCGCATCCTTGATCGTCTCTATGGGTACGAAGTATCACCGGTGCTATGGAAGAAGGTCATGCCACGGCTGTCGGCTGGCCGTGTGCAGTCGGTGGCGACTCGGCTTATCGTTGATCGGGAGCGGGAGCGCATTGCCTTCCGAAGCGCCTCGTACTGGGATCTGGATGCGATCTTGGACGCCGGAGCTGAGGCTGAGCCGCCGCTCTTCCCCGCTCGATTGACTCGAGTCGGTGAGCGTCGCGTTGCCCAGGGTCGTGATTTCGATTCCCGGGGTTCCTTGATCACCAAGGACCATGATCAGCTGATCCGGCTGGATGAGACTCAGGCCAAGACTCTGGCAGATTCCTTGAGGTCCGCCACTTTCGCGGTGGACAACGTGGAATCCAAGCCCTATACCCGCCGGCCATACCCGCCGTTCCGGACCACCACGCTGCAGCAGGAAGCCGGCCGCAAACTGGGCTTCACCGCGCAGCGAACGATGTCGGTCGCACAAGAGCTGTACGAGGCCGGGTTCATCACCTACATGCGTACCGACTCGATCACGCTCTCAGGCGCTGCGATCGCCGCGGCGCGGCAACAGGTCAGGCAGCTTTTCGGTGCCGATTACTTACCGGATCAGCCGCGCATCTATACATCCAAGGTGAAGAACGCCCAGGAGGCGCATGAGGCGATCCGGCCGGCCGGCGAGACCTTCTTGACGCCAGGTGAGACGCGGCTTACCGGTGATCAGTTGCGGCTCTATGAGCTGGTCTGGATGCGGACTATTTCCTCTCAGATGAAGGACGCTGAGGGCCTTTCGATCACCGTCAAGATCAACGCTCGGCGCAGCGAAGGTGAGCCATGCACCTTTGTGGCATCAGGCCGCACGATCACCTTCTACGGCTTCCTCAAGGCTTATGTGGAGTCGGTGGAGGAGATCGACGGTCACAGCGATGACGAGCAGACCCGGCTGCCTCGACTCACCGCCGGTCAGCCGTTGCGACCGGAATCGGTGACGGCATCGGGCCACGAGACGCGTCCACCTGCTCGATATACCGAACCGTCGCTGGTGGCGAAGCTGGAAGAGTTGGAGATCGGCCGGCCGTCGACGTACGCAACGATCATTCGCACCATCACGGCCAGGGATTATGTGTTCAAGAAGGGTACGGCGCTGGTCCCGACCTGGCTGGCTTTTGCGGTGACCCGATTGCTCGAGGAGCACTTCCCGAGGCTGGTGGATTATGCCTTCACTGCCGAGATGGAAGACGTGCTGGATGAGATCGCCGACGGGCACGCAGAGCGGCTCAGAGTCCTGACCAACTTCTATTTCGGCGATGACAACCGCGAGGGTCTGCACCGGCTCGTCACCGAGCTCGGCGAGATCGATGCTCGTCGGCTCTCCACTTTCGTGATCAACGATCCCGATGGGCTGGAGACGGGCGCTCCCAAGATCGTTGTCCGGGTCGGCCGCTATGGCACCTATGTCGAAGATGAGGAGGGTCGCCGGGCCAATGTCGCCGATGATCTTCCGCCGGAGGAGCTCACAATTGATCTTGCTCGCGAGTTGCTGGCCAAGCCGGTGGGTGAAGAGCATGAGCTGGGCATCGATCCTGCAACGTCTCGGATGATCATTGCCAAGAACGGGCGCTTCGGGCCGTACGTGACTGAAATCCTCGAGGAGGATGCACCCAAGAGTGCCAAGCCGCGCACCGCATCGCTGTTCTCGTCCATGAACGTCGACACGGTCAACCTAGAACAGGCATTAGAGCTGATGAGCCTGCCGCGAGTGGTGGGCCAGGACGTCGACGGTGGAGACATCACCGCCCAGAATGGCCGCTACGGTCCCTATCTGAAGAAGGGCACCGACTCTCGCTCCCTGGAGAGTGAAGATCAGATCTTTTCGATCACGTTGGAGGAAGCTCAGGCGATCTACGCTCAGCCCAAGCAACGCGGCCGCGCCGCTGCCAGACCGCCGCTGAAGGATCTGGGCGCTGATCCAGCATCCGGGCGACCCATGATGATCAAGGACGGCCGCTTCGGCCCGTACGTCACAGACGGCGAGATCAATGCCACGTTGCGACGTGGCGACGATGTCGAAACGATCACCTCCGAACGTGCCGCCGAGCTGCTCGCAGAGAAACGTGCAAAGGGTCCAGCACCAAAGAAACGTCCGGCGAAGCGCACCCAGGCGGCTGCCGCCAACTCCTCGGCTTCGAAGTCCGCCGCGAAGCGAGTGCCAGCAAAGAAGGTGCGCGCCAAGGCTGGCTAGTACGACAGCGTTGGCCCCGAGCTCTGCGACCACTAGTGTCTGACTCGAAGTACAACGTGACACGACAAGAGCGTGAGATCCGATCATGGGCAAGAAGAAGCGCCGCAAGGCCAAGGCGGGCAACCGCAAGACGCCCGTAACTGCCCTGCCCGCGCCGTCTGGCAGCGACGGATCTAGTTCGAACCCGCCTGGCCAACGCTGTTACGACATGCCGTACAGCGCTGCCACGCCGCGCATGATCAATCCCGATCTTGGTCTGCACCATCTGGTGGCTCGGATGGGTCACAATGCGGCGTACGAGATCTCTGTCACGTTGCTCGATGCGCCCGATCATCGGCTGATCCGCTCGGGCGTACTGCTGGCCCATCGGGTTCTGGATGGACGGGGCGAGTGGTACATCACCGCGCCGGATTGGGAGCCGCTGTTGCCGCAGGATCGGATTGAGTTGATGGGCCACGCCGATCTTCCCGAGGAGCTGGCCGACATGATCCGTCCGTTGCGCCGCCGTGCGACACTCGGACCGGTCGCCGCGCTCACCTGCGATCGGCGTGAGTTTGCGCTGCGCGACCAGGAGGGCACAACGCTGGCGTTACTGCGTGATGACAGGGTGACAGTACGCCGTGGCGGCCTGACCACTGCGCGTTATCGCGAGGTATTGATCACCCCGGTTGGGCCAGGACTGACCGATGAGCAAATGGCCTCGCTCGATCGTGCGCTGGTGCAAGTGGGCGCCACACACGTACCGCGCTTCCCGCAACTAGTTTCCCGACTTGGCGCTCCTGCGACTGGTCCAACAGATCTGCCGGTGCCGGGTCCGTTCGATGCGTCCGCCCCCTTCAAAAGGTTCGTATCGCAGTTGGTTGCGCTACGGCTGCGGCAGATCGTGGAAGCTGATCTTGCCATTCGCGGCGGCGATCTGGGTGCCGTTGACCGACTCGCCGACCAGGCTGCACACCTGCGCCGCGAGCTCATGGGACTCTCGATCGTGCTCGACCCCGAGTGGGTCGAGGATCTCTATGACGAGCTTGGCTGGATCAGTCTGGAGGGAAACTCCTCCAATGGTGATGGGCATGATCGACTTACGGCGCGACTACGCAGCGAGCGCTATCTCACCGTCCTGGAACGGCTGGTGGCGGCGGTCCGGTCGCCCAAGCTCGCCGACCAGCGGTCCGATCCGGCCGGTGAAGTGCTCGCCGGCCTGGTGTCGATGGCCGTCGCCCGAATGAGCCGATGCGCCGATCAGCTGATTGTCGACTCCTCGGATGAAGAGTGGGAGGAAGCCTGGCAGGAGATGGGACGGCTGGAATGGGTGGTTGGCGTCACAGGCCAGGTGCTGCCGGAGGAGGCAGCGACGATCCAGCACCAGCTACTCAAGCCTCGGCAGCTGCTAGCAGAGATTCATAATGATCATCGACGCGAGCTGGTGACTGCCGAGCAGATCGCCAAACTCCCTCCGGCCCAAGCCTTTGCGGCAGGTCGTGACTACGAACGCGGCTACCGGAGGGTGCGCCGCTCGCGGCGGGAATTCGTGGAGGTATGGTTCAAGACCAAGAAGAAGCTTGGCGCGTGAGCACGACTGGCGGCGTCTTCATCGTCTTCGAGGGCGGTGATGGAGTCGGCAAAACGACCCAGGTCGATCTGCTGTGTTCCTGGCTAGCCGATGCCGGTCATGAGGTATTGAAGACGTTCGAACCCGGTGACACACCGGTCGGAGCGATGATTCGGCACATTGTCCTGGATCCGGCGACCGGAGACCTGTCTCCGCGTGCTGAGGCGTTGCTCTATGCGGCTGACAAGGCGCAGCACCTCTTTGCAGTGGTGCGGCCTGCGCTGGAGCGCGGCGCTGTGGTGGTGTGCGACCGGTTTGTCGACTCCATGCTGGCGTACCAGGGAGCGGGGCGGGTCTTGCAGCTCGCCGATCTGGAACGCATGGCCCGTTGGGCCACTGAGGATCTGCGACCGGATTTGACTGTGGTGCTCGACGCGGAGCTCAATGACGGCGTCCACGCCAAGTCGACGAAGGATCGCTTGGAGTCGGCTGGCGACGGGTTTCACGAGCGGACCCGGCAGTTCTTTCTCGAGCTGGCGCGGCGAGATCCCGAGCGATATCTGGTGCTGAATGCCCGCGCCTCACGCGAGGAGATAGCGGCCCAGGTGGCCGCCCGGGTAGCGCCTTTGCTGATGCTTGCTCGCCAGCGATAGCCCCGAAGTCAGCGGCGAATGGCACAGTGGTGCACGTGACTGCAGCGCTCAACGATGCCGCAACCTCAGAGGTTGTCGATCTTGGTGTCTGGGCGGAATTGATCGGCCAGACAGCCGCCGTTGCGACCTTGCAGCGTGCCGTGGGTGCCGAACCCCACGCGATGAGTCACGCCTGGCTGTTCACCGGCCCGCCGGGCTCGGGTCGGTCGAATGCGGCACGGGCGTTCGCAGCCGCCCTGCAGTGCCGATTTGGGGGTTGTGGGAGGTGCAGCGAGTGCCGTACGTCGTTGTCGGGCGCGCATCCGGACGTCACCTTGGTGCGCACCGAACTGCTCTCGATCGGGGTCGATGAGGTACGTGAGCTGGTTCGCCGGGCAGCTATGAGTCCGACCCTGGGCCGCTGGCAGGTCATTGTGATCGAGGACGCTGATCGAGTGACCGAACGCGGCGCCGACGCGTTATTGAAGAGCATTGAAGAGCCAGCACCGCGTACGGTGTGGATCCTTTGCGCACCTACGCCGGACGATGTGGTTGCGACCATCCGGTCGCGTTGCCGGTTGCTGACCCTGCAGACTCCGACGATTCCGGCGGTGGCGCGACTGCTCGAGACACGGGACGGCATTGCACCGGAGCTGGCGGCCTACGCGGCACGCGTCTCGCAAGGGCATGTCGGTCGAGCACGCGTGCTGGCTCGAGATGAGAGCGCTCGGCAACGGCGGCAGCAAATCCTGCAGATCCCTTTCCAACTACGGGGGCTCGGAGCTTGCCTGACTGCGGCGGCTCAGGTGATCGAGATGTCGTCGGTGGAGGCCGCCGAGGCGACGAGTGGGCTTGATACCAAGGAACGAGCCGCGCTTGAGGAGGCGCTCGGATTCGGCACCAAAGGGGCCAAGCCGCGTCAAGCTCAGGCCGCGATCAGGGATTTGGAAGAGCAGCAGAGGGCTCGAACCAAGCGGTTTCAGCGGGATGCGATTGATCGCACACTGACTGAGCTGACCGGCCTCTATCGGGATGTGCTGAGTATCCAGACTGGCTCAGGAGCGTCCTTGATCAATGACGATCTGGGGCCTCAGATTGCCGCGTTGGCGCGGAAATCCACGCCCGAGTCGACGCTGCATCGGATTGATGCGCTGCTTGCCTGCCGCACCGCGTTGGAGGGCAATGTGGCACCGCTGCTTGCCGTAGAGGCGGCCCTGATCGGCCTGGTCGAGGGCTGAGCTTCGCTACTGCGTAGCAACTGGCCCGCCCGGATGGGCGGCGTAGTCTAGCGCAGTTGGCGAGAAAATGTATGGGGTTCATTTTCTTCGACTTATTTAGTAACGTGGGCGGCACAGGTTGCCGGAGGGGACGAACCCCCGAGCGTCCTCTCCGACAACCTTCCAAGGTCTGGCTGAGCGCCAGGCCCTTTTTTGTGGAGCTGCTCGTGCATCGCGCGCATGGGCGCGCGATTCCGACGCTCGCAGCTGATCTCCCCCAGCAACGAGGCGCAGCTCGCGCCCCGGTCGTCTAAATATCACAAATTGATCTCGCAAACTGTTGCGCGAGGAAGAACTTTCGCTTTACGGTGGATCTCGGCCTCGTTTCCGTTTCGTTATAAACGCGCGGGAGCGGAACGCCGGGGGAAGAACTCAGAGGCATCCGATGTGTCGCTGGGATCGCGTGTCCGTTCGCCGAGCTCCGCTGGACGACACCCTGCTGGGATCGTCCCGGGCGAAGCGGAGGTGGGGAACCATCGGATCTCTCGTACGTCAGAGCGAGAGGATCCCGGGGGTGAAGCGCTCATAGCGGTGTGGTTTCACACACCGCGTGAGCGCCGGGATGACCGCCTGCATCGAAAGAGGTCACCTCACAGGCGTACTCGGGGGAGGATTCAGACCTACGTCATTCACCATGGTCAAGCGCGCCGTCGGTGTGGGTGCTGCGCTTGCTCTGTCCTCTGGGATTGGGCTTGTTGGCGCCACACCAGCCGAGGCGGCAGAGCCGTCTGTATGGGATCGCGTAGCGCAGTGCGAGAGCGGCGGCAACTGGAAGATCAACACCGGCAATGGTTTCTACGGCGGCGTGCAGTTCGCCGCGGGCACCTGGCGCGCGTACGGAGGAAAGAGCTACGCCAGCCAGGCGCATCTGGCAAACAAGCCCAACAGATCGCGATCGCTCGTCGAGTGCTAGCAGGCCAAGGCCCGGGTGCCTGGCCAGTTTGTAGTCGACGTGCGGGATTGACCAAGTCGAACGGGAAGGCGGATCGCAACGCATCGCCGACAACCAATCCCGGAGCGTCCAAAACTCAGAACTTGAGCGACTCAAAGGTCAAGATCGCCAAGAAGTTGCCGAAGAAGAAGTACAGTTCTACAGGCAAAACCGTTCATGTCAGGCGCGGTGACACGCTCCGTAAGATCGCGAAGCGGTACCACGTGGAGGGCGGTTGGAAAGGCTTGTGGAAGCTCAATAAGGAAACGATCAAGGATTCGAACTTGATCTACATAGGACAAATTCTCAAGATCAAATAGACCTCAATGGCGCGGGTGGGACCCTGCCCCCCAGTACGCCCACCCGTGGAAGCCCGGCAGACCCGCATCTGCCGGGCTTCCGGTTTATTTGCGGGCGAACCCTGTCGAAGCGCACTAACAACGCGCGCCCCTTCGCACGTGGCGCATGAGAATGGATTCGGCTTTAGGCTGTGGCTATGCCGAGGGTCATGGCCGTGTCGTTCGAGCGGTACGGCCGGCTTTACTACCTCGATCCGGGCGAGCGCGAATACCACATCGGTGATCGAGTCCTGGTGCCCACGGACTCGGGCACGGAGGTTGCTGAGTGTGTGTGGGCGCCCGAGTGGATCGAGGAAGACGGATTTGCGGAGCTGCCAGTTTGTGCGGGTCCGGCGGGTCCAGAGCACTTGGAGCGGGACGCGACCAACCGTCGGCGGCGGGCCGAGGCGAAGCTCGCGGCCAAGAAGTTGATCAAGCGGAACCAGTTGCCGATGAAGGTGGTTGCCGTCGACTTCATCGATTCCGGAGTCGATTTCGATCAACTGGTGGTGATCTATTTCACCGCACCGCATCGAGTTGATTTCCGGACGCTGGTAAGCGAGCTGGCCCGAACCCTCCACGCCCGGATCGATCTGCGCCAGATCGGTTCCCGAGATGCCGCTCGACTCGTTGGCGGGCTCGGCAACTGCGGTCGTGACCTGTGCTGCGCCACCTTCCTGAAAGACTTCGAGCCGGTCAGTCTGCGAATGGCCAAGGTGCAGGATCTTCCGCCCAACCCGCTGAAGATTTCGGGTGCCTGCGGTCGGTTGATGTGCTGCCTGAAGTACGAGCATCCGCTCTATGCCGAGTTTGCGCGTACCGCACCCGCTATTGGGGAGCAGGTGGCGCTGGAGGACGGTGATGGAGTGGTGGTCGGCCATCAGGTGCCGGCTGACTCTGTGGTAATCCGGATGAGCGCGAGCGGTGCGACGCGGTCCTGCTCGCTCGCCGCAGCCTGTGGCGCTCGCCAGCTTTTCGCATCGCGCACCACTCCAGCCGATGTACAGCGCCCAGCGCGCAAGGGGCGCTTGCGGCGCCGCCGGTCTGAAGAGGAAGACACCTGACCTCCTGAGATGGTCTAGCACTGCGCCAGCAGTGATCTTGACCATTGCGCTGATCGAGTGGCCGCCGCGTACGCTCTGGATATGCCCTTCGCCGCCCGCCGTTTGCGCCTGCTAGGCGTGTCGGTGTCAGCGGCACTGACACTCCTGGCCGCCTGCTCGGCCGGTCGGGCGGATCAAGCCAATCAGCCCGCATCTGTGCCGTCGCCATCCGCAGCTGCCACAACTCCCGTGCTGCCGAAAGACGGTCGGCCGCTGCAGCCCATCCCAACGGTGAAGCCCGAGGGTTTTGCGGACCCGCCGCCCGGCAAGGGGATGGCCCGCTATGAGAAGCAGCGGCTCAATTGGAAGTCCTGCGGTCCTGGCCTGTCCTGCACCATGATGCTGGTACCGCTGGATTACGCCGACCCTGACGGCACGGCCATCAGTCTCATGGTTGCGAAGCGGCCGGCGACTGACAGCAAGCGGCTCGGCAGTCTGTTTATCAATCCTGGCGGCCCAGGCGGGTCGGGCGTTTGGTATGTCGGCTACTTCAACCCGGCCGGCCTGGAGAACTACGACATCGTTGGCTGGGATCCGCGTGGAGTGGGCCATTCCACGCCGGTGACCTGCTTCGGCAAAGACGATCTTGATCATTACTTCTCGATGGACAGCTCACCCGACGATCCGAATGAGCTGCAGGCCAGGATCGATGAGCAGATCAAGTTCGGGCAATCCTGCCTGGAGAAGTCTGGGGCGTTGTTGGAACACGTCTCGACGATGGACACCGTACGCGATCTTGATCTACTGCGGCAGCTGTCCGGCGATGTCAAGATCAACTATTTTGGATCATCGTACGGCACCAAGATCGGCGCCCTGTACGCTCAGCTCTATCCCCAGCGCGTGGGGCGGATGGTCCTTGATGGCGCTGTCAACATCAATTCGCGGTCGCGGGTCACTCAAGTGCAAGGGTTCGAGCGTGCCCTTCATCATTTCGCGACCTGGTGTGCCCAGTCCCAGTGCCGGATGGGCTCCCAAAGTGATGATGTGCTTGCCATGATCAAGGAGTTTCTTAACGGCCTTGATCAGCAGCCGATGGAGGTGTCCGGCGGCCGTACTCTGAGCCAGCAGCAGGGCGTCGAGGCCGTGTTCTACTC
>Ga0075432_10000103_pt1 | contig 18274 bp, 22 predicted proteins | sample RhiMethybrSRZTD1_FD_72781 | JGI IMG/M metagenome (GOLD analysis project Ga0075432, IMG submission 72781) | Populus rhizosphere microbial communities from Tennessee, USA - Rhizosphere MetaG P. TD hybrid SRZTD1 | ecosystem: Host-associated > Plants > Roots > Rhizosphere > Soil | place: USA... | reverse complement strand
CTTCAAGGCCGCCATCGACAAATTGAACGCTGACCTCTGGGCGTTTATCCGCAAGTGAGTGCTGTTGCACCCGCCAACCCAGGTTGGTGGGTGAATAAACTTGAAAAAAAGGACTGCTGCCATGTGGACCTGTTCATGGTTTCTATTTTCAAGATTGCCGAGGCCACTGCTCATCGCCAGTGTGCTCGCGCTGGCGGCCTGTGCGACGATCGATGCGCAGACGACCGCATACGTCGGGGTTGAACACCCCGCGCCAACCCTGGCCAGCGAAGTGCAGATCATGCGCGTAGCACCCACCCGACCTTTTGTGCGAATCGGTGAAATTCTGATCGACGCCAGTGTTGACCCGGCGCCACCCATCACTCAAGTCGAAGAGAAACTGCGTGAGCAAGCCGCGACGCTGGGTGCAGACGCGGTAGTCGTGGTTTACGACCAGATCCAGCCCGTGGCCGCATATGTGTCAGGGCCGCTATGGAACCGTGACATAAATACGATCCAGGGACGCAAACTCAAAGGCATTGCCATCAAATATCAATAATGAGGTGCGCAACAATGAAAGCTATCTTGTCCTGGCTCACGCTCACGTTAGCGACCGTACTGATCAGTGCCTGCTCCGCCGTGGGCTCAACCGATGGCGGTGCCGGTGAAACCGCAATTCGCTCCGGCAAGATCGAGCAGATATCACTGACGCAGATGCAGACCAATCACGACAGTGGCGTAGGCGCCGTACTCGGTGGCCTTGGCGGACTCGGAATCGGCAGCCTGATCGGGCGCGGTACCGGGCGCGATGTTGCCATGGTAGCAGGTGCACTGGCTGGGGCCGTTGGCGGCAATTATGCAGAGAAGAAAAAGTACGACCAACCTGTCCAGGCACAGCAGATCATCGTGCGGGTCCAAAGCGGCGTGTTGGTATCGGTGACCCAGCCGATCAATCCGTCTCTGGGTAAAGGCATGAACGTTTATATCGAGGGCTCAGGCAATGATGCCCGGGTAGTGCCGCAAGGCGGTTAAAGGCTGGAGCATGAACCGGTTTCATTCGAGCAACTGACGGCGCCTGGCGCCTGGTGACAAGGAAAACCAGCGCCGACAAGCGCGGTTGAACACACTCTGTTCGCTGTAACCGAGAAGGCTGGCAACCTGGGACATCGGCATGTGTCTTTCCGCCAGATAGCGGTCGGCACGCTCGCGGCGCAGCGTCTCGACCACTTCGTCGAAGCTTCGCCCCTCCTCGGCCAGCCGGCGTTGCAACATACGCACGTGCATGCCGAGTTGCTCGGCAATCAATGGCAATCGGCAGCGCTGTATCGGCAGCATGCGCAGCACCAGACGCTCGACTTGATGGACAACATCGGATGTCGCTGGCAAATCAAACTGGTCGAAATAGCGCTCCAATGCGTGATGCAGGTAAGGCGCCTGCTGCTCGAGGCGTTGACTCAGTTGTCCGTCACGCAGAACCAGGGCGTTGCAGGATTGACCGGTGTACACCTGCGTTTTGAAGTAGCGCTTGTAACGTGCCTGTGCGAGTGAGTCACGCGTTGAAAATAACACCGACTGGGCAACGAAATTGTTGCCGTACAATACCTGCATGCCGTTATGCGCCACTCTCATCGCCAGCTCCTCCATTTGCCGTCGCGGGCAGAGTCCGGATAGCCGGATATCGATCACCAAACGCGGTGCCTTGGCCTCACACAGGTCAAGATCAAGCCGAATGCCCGGGCTGTGGTAGCCGATAAAACGGATGATTTGCGCCAACGCTTCTCCCGCCGTCGCGCACGTTCGGGCAATCAATGCAATCGGTCCGAGTATATGCAAGTCCTGATACTCGGCCATGCGCAGACCAAAATCAGGGCACTCCAGCTCTCGCGCAGCAAACTCCAACAACCCTACCAACGAACGTAGCGGCACGCGCGCGTCCTCGTCCATCAGCAGGGCCGGATTGATGCGGAAGCGTTCAAGCATAAGGTCAGCATTCCCGCCGAGCTGGCTCGTTACTTCACGGAATCCGGTAAATGAGGTCGTTCTGATCAAAGATGTCATGTCATCAAAAATCAAATAAATGTCACGAAAGGTCAATAATTTTCTGAGCGATTGAGTCAACAATCCATCCAGGTAACCACTGTTGCTTTATTGCGAAGCAGCCCCCTGTTCACTCGCTCGGGATCGTTCTGTGATGGAGTTCGACTACGTAATCATCGGTGCCGGCTCAGCGGGTTGCGTCCTGGCTAATCGCCTGAGTGCAAACCCCAATGTCACGGTCTGCTTGCTGGAGGCCGGACCCGAAGACCGCTCGCCTCTGATCCATGCACCTGTTGGCGTCGCTGCGATCGTGCCGAGCCGACACGTCAACTGGGCGTTCCAAACAGTACCGCAACCTGGTCTGAACGGGCGCCGCGGCTATCAACCGCGCGGCAAGGTCCTGGGTGGCAGTAGCTCAATCAATGGCATGGTTTACATTCGTGGTCATCACAGCGATTTTGACGACTGGCAGGCCTTGGGGAATCCCGGATGGTCTTTCTCCGACGTCCTGCCGTACTTTCGCAAGAGTGAAATGAACCACCGCGGAGCCTGTGATTTTCATGGAGCACAAGGCGAGTTGTATGTCGGCAAGAACCCGCTACACCCAGTCACCCAAGCCTTTATCGAGGCGGGGCAGATGGCAGGGCACCGGCATAATCCCGACTTCAATGGCGCCGACCAGGAAGGCATCGGTCAGTTCGACGTGACGATCCGCGACGGCCGACGCTGGAGCACGGCCACCGCTTTCCTCAAACCGATTCGGCGTACCCGCAAGAACCTTACTGTGCTGACTTGCGCCGCCGCCGAGCGGATCGTGCTGGAAGGCAAGAAGGCCGTCGGCGTTGAGCTGCGTATCAGGGGAAACCGTCAAATGATCAAGGCTCGCCAGGAAGTTCTCCTCAGTGCCGGATGCTTTGGTAGTCCGCAATTGTTAATGCTCTCGGGGATTGGTTCGCAAGCGGAACTGCAGCCACAGGGTATCGCGGTGCAGCACGAACTACCCGGTGTCGGGCAAAACCTGCAAGACCATCCGGATGTCGTCCTCAGCTACAAAAGCCACGACACGTCCTTGATGGGTGTCTCCCTGCGCGGCAGCGCAAAGATGGGCAAGGCATTGATCGACTATCTCCGACATCGACGCGGTCCTTTCGTCAGCAACTTCGCCGAAGGCGGCGGCTTTCTGAAAACCGACGCAAGTCTTGCGCGTCCGGATATCCAACTGCATTCGGTCATCGCAATGATTGACGACCATAATCGCAAGCTGCACTGGGGACACGGGTTCAGTTGCCACGTCTGCGTGTTGCGGCCCAAGAGCGTCGGTAGCGTGGGCCTGCAATCGAATGACCCGAACGCCCCACCGCGTATTGATCCCAACATATTGGGACATGACGATGATGTGGAGACCTTGCTCACCGGATACCGCATGACTCGGGAGATTATTCAGCAAGCGCCTATGGCACGTTACGGACTCAAGGATATGCACAGCGAAGGGATCTATGGTGATGAAAAACTGATCGAGCTGTTGCGCCAGCGCACCGACACCATTTATCACCCGGTCGGCACCTGCAAGATGGGCAACGACGAGCAGGCCGTGGTGGACAGCCAGTTGCGGGTGCATGGTATCGAGGGGCTTCGCGTGGTTGATGCCTCGATCATGCCGACCCTCGTGGGAGGTAATACGAATGCCGCCTCGATCATGATCGCCGAACGTGCCGCCGACTGGGTGTCTGCGAGCGAGCGATCCTAGATAAATCGTTAATGCGGTCATCTTTGGAGCACTTTTTGAGAGGCCGCTTCACGCCCTGAGGAAGTCAGTCAACCTAAATCAAGGTTCTTGAGGAGCGGTGAACCACGCGTCCTCAAGGCATTCAAATAGGTGGTTTCATCGTAGGGCGTCCTGGTCTGCCAGCACCGGTACAGAACCCGAATCCACTTAAACGCAAGTGCGCGTACAGCCGCCTGGTAGGTACTTCCGTTGGCGCGTTGCTGTCGGTAGTAAGCTCCCCCCCCCAAAAAAAAGGATTTGTTAATGGTCTGCCCTGTCCATTCCACGAAGGTCTGACGAAGAAACGTCGGACATTGCCAGTGCCAATGCACCCAGCTCTTCTTACCACTCCGCTCCGTCACCGGTGCTATGACGGAATACTTTTGCAGTTCGTCCGCACCATGGAAACGCTCACGTTGCTCTCCGAAGGCTGCGAGTAAGCGTGGCGCCAGATGCGGGCCTGCGCCCGGCAAGCTCCGAAACAATGCTTAATCCGGTAGCGCAGAAGCGAACCGATCGATTTCCCTATCAAAGCGATCGATTACCGTGAGGACGGTACGCAGCTGCTCGACCAATGCGGGGGCGTGCAAGCGGCAAGGCTCGATAATGCCGGCATCTTCCGTGAGCGCAGATGCCGCACGGATCGATACCAAACGCGCCTCGATCAATGTGGCGCGACGCCCGTTATGAGCATAAAAGAATGCCTCAAGCGTGGTTTTACGCGCCCGTTTGGCTGACAGGAGTGTCGGCCAGTGAGTGAGAAAATCGCAAAACAACTGAGTGTCTCGCTGCTCAAATCAGTCCAGTGCCTGCGGGTAATACTGCTTGAGGGTGTTGCATAAACGGTTGGTAAAACGCGTCTTGTCGTTGACCAGATCCCGGCGCTATTCGATCAGGCTCAGCAGCGAGCGCATGGCCACACTCTGCGGCCTGAGCGCGGTGAACCGTTCAAGATGGCGAAGCAGTAGATCGAGTGCCAACTCCGCATCGGTGGGATCATCCTTGGCGCGACTTGGCTTGAACGCCTCACGATATTTGGCACGCGTCGAGGGATTGATCGGGAACAGCACGAAAAAGTCGTACTTCAGCAGGGCCAACACAATAGGCCCTTTAGCCAATTCCAGAGCTACAGCGATAGGGCCACCGAAGCGCGGGTGCAATGCCTTGGCCCACTCGTCAATGCGATCAATCTGATGCGGAATACAGTCGAACTGGCGGTGATTGTCATCCCCAGCCTGTAGGCAAATATCGTGCTTGGTATCTGCCCAATCGATGCCGACACAGGCTGTGAAGTGCTGACTCAAGAACGCTGTCACGTGAACCTCCGCAAGCGATAAAATAGCTGCTAGGGACATGCATGCTTGCGTTCAGCGAAGGCAATATAGTGAGCCGGTGCAACGGCGAACCCTGAGTATTCGTTATCGAGCGCAAGCGCACCTGCAGACTCGAAACTTAAGCGGCGAACGTCATGCGTTTGGGTCGTTTTATTCGTAGTCTACAGGTGCATGTTCCACCCTCGCTAACAGCTACCTGCCAACCGTTACCAGTATCGGTGTAGGCGGGACGGATTATCTATATTGGGTTGTGGATTCAACCGATTGCTATCTGCAAGAACAGATCCTGTTCATGTCGATTGGCAAAAGCCAGCGCCTCCCCCCGCAAACCGCTCAGGTACTGCACTGCATCAGCGACCAAAAGGGTCGAGAGCCCACGTTTGCAGGTATGTTGAGCGCCTGTTCGGAAGCCGCGATCAGCACTCTGCGCGACCGGCTTGAACACCTGGTGAGCAAACGAATCGTGCGCCGAGGCTGGCAAGTATCGCCTCGCGAGCGTAACCCCATCGTGCGGCTGCAGCGCTGCCTGGCCGACGCGGGTGCATCCGCTGATTTCGGCCTGGTCTGGCAATCGTGCCTTGAAGCATCGGAAGGCTTACGCCGTGAATATGCCCACGGCGACGTGTATGTCGGCCGTTACCCGGTGTACGAGGATTGTTCGAGAAACTTAGACATCAGCCTTGGCCAGGCCACGCTCAGCCAGTTGATTTTCTCGACCTGCTCAACACCCTCGCGCAGCTGTTGCCGGCACTTGAGGCGCGCCTCTTCCTCGATCAACGCCTGGAAACAGCCTGGACGCAACTGCTGCAGGACTTCCAGGACCATCCCGAGGTGCAACTTTGCGCGGCGGACATCGAGGGTCTCATCACCTTGCGGAACACCGATCTGGACGTCGCCGGCTTCGAGGTGTTCGGCGGCGACTATCACTCTCCGGATATCCTGCTCTCCAGCGCGTCGGTCGAGGTCTTCAATCGCGTCGACTACGAAATCATCGTGGGTGAAGTGCATCCGGCAGTCCATACTCTGAGCCAGCCCGTCGCCGCGCCGTTCGGACCGTTCAATACTCAGATAAACCAACAGGTAGAGGCGATGTTCCAACGCACTCGTCTGGTACTGGCTGACTCGCCCGACAGCTATCAACGCTCCCACATCGACTGGCCATTGCAGCCCTCTTATTTGCAATTGATGCTGCCGTCTGGCGGTGGTTGTGTCGCGGCGCACCAACAGTTTGCCGCCGGCAGGGAAAAAGTGCTGCGGGTGAACGGTCGCCTGCAATTGGTCGACGTCCAGGGTCAGTTCAGCGAAGACTTGCTGTGCCTGTATTCCACCCCCCATGCATCGGTTGGGCTTCGCCTTGGCCGGCAGCGCCGTGGCCAAATATGAGCACCGATGTATCCAACTGGCAGGTCCGGCTACGGGCGCGCTCTGCGATTAGATCAGCCGGTTCGTCGGTATCGATGTTCAGGCTGAACGATTTGCTGCCCTGGTAGCTGGCAGCCATACCGGCTACCGACCACTCAGCAGTCATGCTGACAGATTCGATCTGCATCACTGATGCCTCCTTGGGGAACCAAATCGTACTACAAGGGCTTCCCCATTGAGCACAACCTCTATCACCACTTTAATTGCGTGCTACGTCGTGTTGTTGAAACGATGCAAAGTGGTGAAGGACTGCAGTACTACAAACGGTCATGTTGAGCCGATGGCTCGGACCCTGATGAAAGACGCGCGTGAGGGCCTCGTTCGCTAACCGGGATTGAAATCCCAGACGATTTTCAAGTATGCCCACGCAGGTCCAACCTGCTTCACATCGACGACGGCAGTGCACATTGCTCTTCTTATCCACTCATGGCTTCACCGTGACGGCTTAACAGCTGATCGATATTGGCATATGGCGTTTACGTGCCCATGGGCAACGCCGGCGCTAGTGTAAAAGCCTCGCCGCACGTCAGGACGGCCCAGGCCATTCGCGAATTCTTGGCGGCAATCACGACGGCCGCACGCCAGTAGCCGCGACGTTCGATTCGGCTCCGAGCCCAGCAACTGAATCGATCGTGCTTTTCCCCCAGATTGGTCATCACTGCACGAGCGCCCAAAGCCAGTAAACTGCGTAGGTAGGCATCTCCGGCTTTGGTGATACTGCCCAAACGCGGTCTACCACCACTGCTGTATTGCCCGGGCGTCAGGCCCAACCATGCAGCCACCTGGCGTCCATTGCGAAAGTCGTGTCCGTCCCCCAAGCTGACTAGTAAGGCACTCGCCGTGGTCGGGCCGACGCCTCGCAACTGCATCAGTCGGCGACTGCGATCGTCTTCACGTGCGATCTGGCCGATGGCTCGATCGATTTCCACCAGACGCTCCTCGAGATGATGGCTGTGCTCCAGCAACTCCCTCATGAAGTGTTGGGCCCAGCCCAGGCAAACCTTCCAGGTAGGGCCCAATCTCTCTGCGCAGCCGCTCCGGGCTTGGCGGCAGCACCACGTCAAACTCCGACAGCAAACCGCGCAGGCGGTTGTACGTGGCGGTGCGTTCTTCGATAAAACCATGGCGGGTGCGGTGCAGGCACTGCGTCGCCTGCTGATGTTCGTCCTTGACGGGGACAAAACGCATGTTGGGCCGGGTCAGGGCCTCACAGATCGCTGCTGCATCGGCCGCGTCGTTTTTGCCACGCTTGCCCGACATGCGATAGGGTGCCACCAACTTAGGTGCCATCAGCTTCAGGATATGACCGAACTGTCGAAATAACCTCGCCCAGTGATGCGCACCGGAGCACGCTTCCATGCCAATCAAACACGGCGGAAGCTGGGCGATCAGGGGCACCTGCTGATCCCGTGCAACCTTCGGTTTCACCATCGTGGCTTTGCCCGCTTCGTCGACACCATGCACCGCAAATACCGTCTTGGCCAAATCGATGCCGACCGTGATAATTGACATGGACTCCCCCTCTTGTGGGTTGATGTAGTGTTGAAACTTCATCATGGCACCTGGATGCCGACTCGCGACATTCGCCGCGGCCTCGGGACGGGGAAGTCCCTTTCATTCGCTAAGCACTACCGACAGGAGGCAAGCCCTTACGTGGTCTGGATTGTGTCCGATTGAAGTACAGTCCAGCATGGCTTAGCTTCTGGAGACGGAGTCGCTTTTTAGGACACCCTCGTAAAACGGCGTAACACGTTATTACACCCTCGCGAAGGGGGATCGCGTTTCATACACCCTAAGATTGGAGGCTGACCCTGAGCACTCTGTTTTTTCAGCTGACTCATTACTCATCAAAGGGAATTGAACTATGTCCTATCGTCCACCAGTGCGAGTGCGCGTCAAATCTATTCTAATGACTGCGCTGGCTGGCGCTATGTATATCCCGACGACCATCGCGGCTACGCCTCAAGTCGCAGTGACACCGTTGTTGAAGTCAACGCATTCGTGGGATGGCGTTCAATATCGCGCGTAACCGTTTGCCTATCCCTTATGTTAAGGGGGAAACGGTGTCCTGTCTTTCAGGGGGCTCGTCCACTGTCCGGCAAGCTGACGGTCATTCGACAGAGCGACGGAAAGACAGGGTGATTGGACCTGATGACGTGTTACCCGAAATGGTCGACGCACCGCATCGGGGTCAAAGCGAGGATGAGCCGGTTGAGCTGATCGTGTTCTATGCCGGCACTGCGCTCGTTCCCTTGACGGCCAAATCAGAGGCACACTAATCGCAGCCGGCGCCCGGATAAAGAACTGGACGCCCTTTCCTGCGCCGAAAGCTGTGCAGCCAGCTTTTAGGTAAATACAGGCAGCAGTGCTTTTCCCTTTGTTCACTCCCCGCGCTCACTGCGGTTAACGGCATTACTACAGACCGGCTACAGCCTCGACAACCGCAAGTTAAGGCTAAGGTTCGCTATATTCTTCGATCCAGTCGCGGTATTGATTACGGAGCACGGCCATCGTGACGTCGTCGTATAAGTCGGGGCGCACCCGCCGCATGAATTCCCAACGCGCCAGACTGGCGTCTACCCAATCCAACAATGCTTGCCGCCTGTGCGGGCAAGGCAGCCAGTCATGCAAAGCGTCCGCAATATCAGCGACTTTCTGGGGGGCGCTCTCCGGCACAGACGAGGTCATCGGCTTTGCCCCAGGGTGAGAAGGGTTTGCCGTCGAGCGGTGTGCAGTGACGATAGTGACGACCAAGCACAACCCGGACGCGAAAAGCATTACCTCCAACAGAATAATCATCCACTTCATGAGAGTCCCTCTAGCCCGAGCAGGCTTTCAGGCCTCTGAAGTGATATTAGCGGGTTTCTATGTTTTGGCTCGATGGGATTGATCGTGCTTATGGCGCGCTCCCAATCGGTATCAAGTCATCAATTTATGCAAGCATCTTGAAATGCTTGCAGCACCGCATTAGATAGCTTGGTCACATCAAGCAGATGTAATCCGCCGCCTACTCAATCATGAGCGCTGTGCAGTCCTACTTTGCGACACCGTTGAGCAGCACCCCATACGACTGGAGAAACTCCACCGCCCCGTGGAAGATCAGACCCACGCCCATCGCTGAAACGAAGAAACCGACGATGCGGGTCGCGGCATCGATGCCTTGCGGGCCAATCTTCTTGATTGGCGTAGGCCAAAGAGAGCAAACCCGGCTCACGATGCCCCGCCAGCAACCCTTTAGCCGTTTGGCACACTGGATCAGAGCCGGTATTTCGCTTTCATGCACATGGCGCAGCCATTGCTTCCAGACCGATCTCCCAGCCCAGGCAGCGCTCGGTGTCCAGAGTGATTTGAGTTCTGCCTTCATCAAATAGACCGCCATCAGCGATTGGTTCGCCGCCAACAAATCCTGCAAGTGAACCTGTTATTCCGCCGTTTTCAGATTCTGCGGATTGCGCAGCAACATCCATCGCGCCTGCTTGAGGACCTTGCGAGCAGGTTTGTCGTGACGCAGTCGATTGGGCACCCTGTTACCGAAAATATGAATTGGCACTTCTGACGCCATTCCATCCCGGTCGCACTCAAGAACGCAAAGCATGACCGGAGGAGGGGAACATCAGCTGGAAAAAACCTGGATGGGATGTTGAAAATTTGGTGAATAAAATGTCATGTCCACAATAGTCCCGCTGTATTGGCGTTGATGATTCAAGTAACAATACTGGCCGATACGGCTTATGCGGGCAACACTTGAATTAGCGCAAATCGTTGTAAAGCTGCCAACTGTCGCGCCTTCACGAATGGCTACATTAGCTTCAAGCGAGACGTAATCACCCAAGACCACATCCTCGCTGAGCACTACATTGCCTCGAAGCACACAATGATGGCCGATCAATACATTGGCACCCACGACACAACCACCGTAAATCACCGCGTTGGCGCCAATCACAGCGCTTGGGTCTACATCCGCCCGAGGCGAAATCACTGATGCGCACTGATACCCCAGGATGGCAACCGCGTCGTGCAGTGCGCGACGGACGTCATTGATATAAAACTCATTAACTGCGACGCAGATGTCCCACTCTTGCGGGTCAAAATCCTTAAGCCCTGTAAGATCAAACCTATAATAGTCGGCCGAGGGAATAAACAGCATCTCCACCCGCCGTCCGGGGAAGGCCTGCTTCGCCAGTGTATAGACATTGCGTAGAGTACTGTCGGGGCCGGATACGAGCAGAGGTCTCATTGGTTTCCGCCTTCACTTAAACGCTGCAAGTACCACTGGCCCATAGCGACCAGTTGCCCCTCATGATCGCCCATGACGCCGACGCAACTCGCTGACTTGAGTGATGCGTGCAAGGCCGTGAGCAAGACGGCATCTTCATCGATTACCCGCTTTTCCGAATGGTGCAGCCACCAAAGCAACTGCGGTTGCACAGGTACGTCTTTTTTCAATCGACTGGTGAAAACCCAGGAGTGGTAGTCAATACGGTCCGGCGAAACGGGTACGAATTGCTCAAGATAGAACTGTTCACCATGTACCGAGACGAAATTGGCATTGGGGAACAGCTTGCAATTGAGGAACGCACCCTGGTCACAGGGTGCTTCCATAAGCCCGGAAAACCAACTGGGTGCATAGGGCAATTCCTTGCGGCCGATGATCGACAGATCCTGCAAGGCGACAGGCACGTTGAGGTCAATCGCACCATTCGTTTGTACCCCCGCCAGCAGCGCCCCTTGGCCAAACAGCAATGATGAGGGGCGTTTGATATAGCTGGCCGGGCTACTCTTGTCAGCCAATAAAGGCCCCAGGCTCTGCGGATGCACGAATTGGACATGGTTCCAATCGAGCACATTCTCGAAATTCAGCTTCCAGTTGTAATCACAGGTGAAATGGCTGAACGAAACCTCTGTTCCAAAGGACGCGGAGACTGCCGTAAGGACTGCAATCATGTCCGGTGAATATTGTTCGGTAATCGCCAGCGGCTCGCTCGCCAGATTCACGAAAACAAAATCACCGATGATTTCCAACGGATAGGAATGCAACCGGATCGATGCTTTCCGCGCATCACATATGCCATAGATCGCCGCATTGGCAATTCCCCGTAATGAGCCGTCCTCCCGATATCCCCAACCGTGGTAAGGGCACACCAGTTTGCGCACGCCAAACGGCTCGGTCTGAATGGGCATACCCCGGTGAGCACACACGTTTCGGAAAGCGCGCAGCTCACCTTGGATGTTTTGCACCAGCACAGATACACCGTTGAACTGACGGGTGATGAAACTATCGTGCGTGTCCAGTTGCTGCCTCAGTCCAACCAGCAGCCATAATTTGCCGAAAATCTCCTTACACTCAAGGTCATACCACTTGACCCCGCTGTAACATTCCGGCGGCAGCACGGGTTCGATCATGGCCGCACCTGCGCGTAAATAATGGAATCGTAAAAATAAAGTGAATGGTGGCGCAGGCGTAGTTCGTATCGAGATTCGAGCTCCAGAATCAGTTTGACAATATCGAGCAGGTCGTTAGCGTAATGATAGCCAGTGACCGCCAGGCGCGGCGCATGTTTCTGGATCAGCTTGCGAGCACCACGGAGCACGCTGGTTTCATGCCCTTCCACATCCATTTTAATGAACGTTGCATACTCAACAACGTCATCAAGCGGCCTGGCCTGAACTTGCACATTGCCGTTAGCAGCCAGTCGGCTGCCCATCGTGCCGGTCTGTGCGAACTGCAAAAACGAACAGGTGTCTGATAGCGCAATGTTGTGTACATAGAAGTTCGGAAGAGTGGCAAAATGGCCTTTCTTGAGGGAAGAATAGTTTTCGACGTCAGGCTCGAAAGCATGTATGGCGGAATATTTCCAGTGAGTAGCGTTTAGGAATTTATTGATCGTGGTGCCGACATGGGCGCCGATATCGCAAAAGACTTCCTGAGTATCGAGTTTGAAAGTGTCCGTGCTGCCCCCCGGGTACGAGGTAAAATACTCGTCTTCCTGGCTGCACAAAACCGGCAGCAATGCTGCGCGATCAAGGTTCAGGCGTAACTTCAGCAGGGCCAACAGCGTGTTAACGCTTAACGGGTCCGCCAAACGCCGAGCCAGCGCACGATAATCATCAGCGCGCGCGATGGTCTGGGCACGCATAAGGCTTACCGTCTGATAGATGACTGGCACCTCAAACAGGTCCATTACTGCCACGATATCCAGCTCAGGCATATTGGCCTTTACCGAGGCCTGATTGAAATAACCGAAGGTGAAAGGAGAATAGCCCAGATTAATCGCCACCGACTTCCCACCTCGATTGGACTGATCGACGAACGCCTGTGAACTGATCACCGGCCAATCACCAGGTTGAATCCCGCACTGGGCGTAATGATCATCGACAAACACAACCCGCTTGCCTTGTTCGGCCAGTCGGCGGGCCAGGATCGGTGCATAGCTGATGCCGATGAATGAGCTGGGCGCCATCAAGTAGACATTCTCAGCACCTGCAATCATTTCCTGTGTTCGCGTGGAAGATGCACATAATAGCAGTGCGGCGAAATCATGTTCGAAGCGAATAATCGTTTGATCGAGGTTCACGCATACGACCTTTATCGAAAAAGAAGATTGGACGCCGATGTCAAATTTACGAGTGATATGACATCGGGCAAGGTAGGCACAAAGTGAAAAGCCCTTAATCGGAGTTAGCTCAAGAACAACCGGTGACGCTCAATCTCGAAAACCTCAGCACATCGAACTCGGGCCGCTAGAAATCGGACACTTCCTCACCAATCTCCAAGGTTGACGTGCTAAAGAAGAACGGAACGGTAGGCATAGTCGCTGCGATACCGAAAACCCGCAGTGTAAACAGTTGACTTTTCCGTTCATCGTTTAACGAGTCGACTGAGAGGAGCGCGGCATCAGTTTCCGGATATCGACGAGTCATCACTCACAGCGACCTTTAGAAAAAGCTGCACTCCTGTACCGATTAATGAGGGGAACAACGACGCAAAATAAAAACTAGTTCATTGAAAACTCTCGCGAAAATTTTATCGCTTAATCCGCTGCACTTGTTGATAGAAGGTCGCGGTCACTCTTTCGTGCGACTCAAAGGGATAAAATTTCTTCATCGTAATTAGCTCATTGTTTAATGCGTAGCTTAGTGCCTTACGCCTGCCAACGCTCGACTCTACAGCATCAATGCCACCGCCATTGTAAGCGAGACAAGCAAGTTTGAACATTTTGAAGACGCCCCCATCTGTTAGAAATGATTACAAATGCACATGACAACTTTTATGGTTTTTTACGGAAGGCGTTCAAAACACTGCATGTTGACGACATATGAAACACTGGCGTCCAACAACGGAAAGCCGCTGAAATATTGCCGAATGGCTGGTGGATCAGGAAACGCATACAGGTTTAGCTCTGTTTTTGCCAGGCACCATATATTCGACCAGATGATTATCTCTCGTCCATCTCGCGAGCGCGGTTTATCCACACTTTTACATACCTACTATAAAACTTGTTTTGTCGTTACCTGCAACTTCCCACAACTTTCGAATCCCACTTAAATATTTTCCAATAAATCAGGACAGCAACCCCACTACCGTATATCGCGTGACATTCGCCTGCAACAGTACGATTTGCGCGACCCTTATATAGCTACCGCCGTGCAATTCGGATGTATCGAATGCGGAAGTGACGTAGTCATGCGCCCAGACCTTCTCGGAAGGGCTTTCCTGACCACGAAGAAACTCGCGCACATCACGCTGACGTTGATGGAGTTGATCAACCACCAGACCGATACGTTCCAGTCCTTGATCAAGCGAATCGAGTAGCCTGTGCAGTTCCTCGCGGCTGCTGTCGACGAGTTCCAGCGGCTCGCCAAAAAGGCTTTCGGTCGTACTTTGAACGCCGGTAGGCTGGCCTTTTGCGAAGAGCTTATCTTCCCCTTGCACGATCAATTGACCACGCAATTTTTGCCAGTACTGCTCCGGGGCCGAGAACCTCAATTGATCCTCAGCATCCTTCTCGGCATGCAAGCCGGTCTGCCCGAGGCTATTGTTGAATCGGCGCAGAATTTGCGCCTCGCTCATATTATTGTCAAGCACCACTGCAATCGGAGCTGCCATATGGCGGCCCGCATTGAATACCAGTGTTTCCTTGCCCGACTGCTGAATCGAAGGCAGCGATTCGAGGCCCTTCAACTGGAACCTGCTGCGTAGCGGTTCGTTTAACGAGAGTTGAAAACTGGCGTCGAGCGTGCCGTCCGATAATAGGCTGCGCTGGTCGAGCAGATGGTTGATCTTCTCAAGCATCGGCTGGTGACTATGGTGACCCGTCGCCTCCATTGTCAATGGCGCAGCACTGAGCTGCAGACTGATAGCCTGCTTGAGCGACGATACTTGATCGGTGAGTTGACGCAAATAGTGCTGCGCGGATTGCATCGACGACAGTTGATGATTCAACTGAAGCGTGAAGCTGCGATCTTTGACCTGCTGACGATCCAATGCCTGAAATTGCGCAGCCGCTGGAGCGTTGCCAGTACGTGGCAGCTTCAGTTTTGCATCGCTGCCTGCGGCGAGCGCGCGATTGCCAGCATCAAGCGACAAAATAGATGCTCTGGGCGTCACGACAATCATTGGAGATCGCTCCTAAGCTTACAGTACGCTGAACAACGACAGGTCATGAATTTTCAGATAAGTTTTCTGACTGGCCTGGATGGAAATCTGATAGCTGTTCAACTTCATCGTTGCCTCGGCGTAATCGAGATTGGACAAATCACTCTCGGCTTTTTTGTGGGCCAACGATAGGTCCAGATTGGTCTCATTGAGAAGCGTCAGCGTGTTCTGCCACCCACCAATGTCCGTGACGGACGCCAATACCAAATGATGGGTCTGGTTGAATTGCGTGAGCATGCCGGAAAGCTGTGCCTTGAACGCAGGGTCCGCCGGGTCGAGCGTGGGGCTCTGAAGCGAATTGACCAGTGCTCGCAAATCGTTCACCAGATCGGCGCCTGCCCCCAGGAAATGTTCAGCAGTGACGTTCGAGGCAACCTCCACACCGTTGGCGACGGGTGTGCGGCGTACCGAGTCATTGCCACCCAGCACATAGCGATCGGTCCTAGGATCCAGAATAAGAGCTGGGCTGCGGTTTTGGGTCCCGGAGAAGAGATAGTTGCCTTCCTCGTCCTTACTATTGATGTAACCGAGCATGCTCTGTTCAAGGCTCTCGAGCTGTCTGGCGATGCCCGCTAAATCCTCCCTTGAATGGAGACCGTTGGAAGCCAACAGCACCAGGTCGTTGACACTCATCATGGCTTCCGACAGTGACGTGAGGTTGGTTTCCTGCATCGACAGTGCCCCTACGACGTTCGCGATGTTTTTGCCAAACTGCGTCAAAGATGCTTCTTCGCGTTGAATTCTGAGCAGGCGAACACTAGCGACGGGGTCATCGGATGGGCGCTGCAAACGATCACCCGTGGCAATCTGCATCGACAGCTTGTTCAGAGCCTCGTTGTTTCGGGTCAAGTTCATCTGCATCTGCGCGTTCATTTGTGCGTTGGAGATTCTCATGCTCGGCGTCCTCGAATTCGATGAATAGATGCGGGTCAGAACGCTGTCAGGATGTTTTGGAACATCTGATTGGCGGTTTCGATGACTTTCATGTTCGCTTGGTAGAGTCTATTGTATTCCATAAGGTTGTAAGCCTCCTCGTCCATGCTCACCGCACTGATGCTGTCGCGACGAGCCTGAGATTGAACCGTGACCTCGGTGGCCGTCTTGAGATTCGCCTGATTCTGCCGACTAGCGCTGGCAACGCCGCCCAACAGCCCGGCATAGGCCTCATTCAAGGATAGGGTGCTGCCACCGATCAACACCGCTCTGTCTTTGAGTGCAATGAAGTCAAGCAGCACTTCGTTGTTGCCTTCTTCCGTGGCGGCACTTGAAAACGCCAGCTCCTCCGGCATCAGATCCATGACGGTCAGAACACCGGTCGCGGCGTCATACTCCAGCCAATCCTGGCCGGGGTTGCCATTCAAGTCAAACCCGGTGCGCATGGTGTTGTTTATCATATCCGTCAATGCACTGGCCATCTCCCGTAGGGTTTCACGTGCGGGCAACAACTGATTTTTCTCGGTCTCGTACAGACCGCTGAGCGCACCGCCTATATTGTCCTGGCGCATACCAAACGTAGCCCCGGCAAAAACCAATGAGATGTCCTGACCTCCGGTCGCGTTACGGGTGATTTCCAATGCCCCGGCAGTATCACCGATTACTAGGGGTTGACCGTTGGCCAGTGAGACAGTCAACGAGCCGTCGTCCTGTTCGGCGACGCGCACATCCGCGTACTTGCTCAGGTCCGTGACGAGGGTATCGCGGTGGTCTCGCAGCGCAGAGGTGTCTGCCCCGACTGCTTCTGCGGCGACAATTCTTTGGTTGAGCTCGGCCAGATTGCTGGCCAATCCATTGATTTCCTTGCCCATACTCGCCCGCTGCTCTCGCAGGGTGTCCAGTTCTCTGTTGATATGAGTGTTCTGGCCATTGAACCGCTGCGCCAGGTTTTTCATCTCGTTGAGGATTTGCTGCCGCGCGGCGATGGATTGAGGCTTGTCGCTGGCTTCTCCCAATGCCGAGTAAAAATCGTCGAGCCCAATACTGACGCTCGACCCCTCTCCCCCCAAGATATCTTCGAGCGGGCCAAGGTAGTCCTGAGCACTGCCATAACGGTGCATGTCACTCGTTGCACGCCACAGCTGCTGGTTACTAAAGTTATCGCTAATTCTGCGCACATCGAGCACTGACACGCCACCGCCGACCGATATCCCTCCGTTGCTGCCCAACGAACCCAGAACCGTGGTCAATCGGCTGAACCCCGGTGTATTGATGTTGGCAACATTCTGTGATGTGGCGCTCAGGGCCACCTGTGCCGCGCGCATTCCGGAATAGCCGATGTAGCTCATTGTGCTCATGTATCAAGATCCTTTCGGTTAGCCTGCAGATTCAGGTCAAGCGCAACAGGAGTAGTCGGCTGACTGTGAACGGCGAATTTGACTTCACCCACATCCAAAGCGACCGGGCTCGTCGAAAATTTAAATCGAAAGGTGTCAATATTGATGGGGGCGCTCGCCGAATGTCTTTCTGGTTGCGGATCAGTCCGTGCACCGGTGTCGGAAGTAGCCGTTACCCACTGGCCAATCTGGCCGTGCGAGGCGGCCTCTAGCTGGCGCAACGTCTGCGCGGAAAACGACGGTTGCACAGCGTCTGCGCGCTCTGCAGATTCACGCACCTTGACGTGCAATTCAGACAGGATCTTTTGCGTGTAATGACGTGTTTCTGCGAAGGGAATCTGCGCCACCCATTGGCTCACGCTGACCTGGCCCTGGCGCGGGTCACCGTTGCGCACCAGCCACTCATCAACCCGCCCTGGACCGGCATTGTAGGCCGCAAGCGCGAGCGCGTGCTCGCCATCGTAGCGGTCGAGCATTTTTTTCAGATAAGCGCTGCCGAGCGTTTTGTTATAAGCCGCATCGCTCACCAGGCGTTGTTCGCTGTACTCGAGGTTGAGCTCCCTGGCCATATCCCTAGCGGTGCCAGGCATAAGCTGCATCAAACCGCGAGCCCCTTTGGGAGATACCGCCGCCACCTGCCCTGCGGACTCGTTGGCGATCACTCGGGCAACCAGCGCTTTGAAGCCCACAAGCCCCTGTTGCACCGTATCGACCACCGGACCAAACAGACTGTTGGCGTGCGCTATGGTGT
>Ga0075432_10000098_pt1 | contig 18471 bp, 17 predicted proteins | sample RhiMethybrSRZTD1_FD_72781 | JGI IMG/M metagenome (GOLD analysis project Ga0075432, IMG submission 72781) | Populus rhizosphere microbial communities from Tennessee, USA - Rhizosphere MetaG P. TD hybrid SRZTD1 | ecosystem: Host-associated > Plants > Roots > Rhizosphere > Soil | place: USA... | reverse complement strand
TACAAGCTCATCTGCTCGAGCCAGAGTCGATGTAGGAATCGAATCGGGGAGGGAGGGGAGGAGCCAGGTATCAGTCATCTGCGTGAGTATCTGTCAGAGGGCATTGCTTCACTCATCATCTGCTGGAAGCGGAGAGTTGATGTCGACATCAATACCGCCGATCAAAGAGTCGAGGCGAGCCAGGAGAGTCGAGGCGAGCCAGGAGAGTTGAATCGAGTGCTACCAATTTCTCAGGGTTACTCCGAATGTCGTCTTCCAGCAACGTCAAAACTCACAAAGCTCCCGGTCATTCTCGGAGGCGTCTGTGCGCACTGACTCACGGCAAGGATGGATCGTGGGAATGGGTGGGAAAGGATTTGAATCGTTCATGGCACTGACATTATCCGTGGTTGAAGCGCTTGTCATGCAACAAGTGTAGATTTTGAAGGTAGCGGAATGGTGTGTGATGGTGAGCGAAAAATATCGTTGGTTCGGGCCAATGGCCCGGCTGGCCTTAGGTTTTTCAGGTGGAGGTGTAAGTGCTGTCATCGATCAAGGAATACCAACCAGGGCCCCAGATCCCACAGAGCATTTGGATGACCCTCGGGCTGCCGTCACGCGGTACCAGGCTTCATGACCTAATTCATGAAGGACTGCCTTTCGAATACCTCGAGCGGATAACGAGCGTTCTGCAGGTGCAGCCAATGATTATCTCCAAGGCTATTTGCGTAGCATCCTCGACGTTAGCGCGTAGAGCGAAAGCAGGGCGGTTCAACACCTTAGAAAGCGACCGCCTCGTCGCATTGGTAGCTGTCTTTGAGGGCGCACTTTGCCTCTTCGAAAACGATAAGGCCGCAGCAACGGAATGGATTAGCTCGCCGGTTCGAGGGCTCGGATCGAAGCGTCCACTCGACATGTTGGGGACGAGGTTGGAAACGAAAGCTGTCTTCGATCTTATAGGCCAGCTGGAGAAGGGTGTTTTAGTGTGAGATCCGTCAGGCGGACTAATTGATAGGCTCTGTCACCTAATCACCCTCTGGCAATCGAGACTCACGAATACCACCATCAGGTTCTTAGCGCATCTCTGTGCGCTGCGAGGTGCTGCATCTCGGCTGTCCATAGTCGTAAAAAACGGCGCCAATCTCTCGCATAACAGCCTTGCCGCAGTCGAGTAGACCCGGTGCTCGCTTCTTCAAAACGTGTCTTCCACGGTTCTGGTATGTGCTCGTCAAGCACGACTACAAAGTGGGATCCGCTGACTCCCACGATCTCGGTTTCTGGAACACATTCTCGTAGCTCATGAACTGACATGGCGACTGCATCGCCAATAGGGTCATCTCGATCTTGGCGCTCAATTTCATCAAGAATCGCAAGGTACTGAATCGCTTGATCAGATCCAGGCTGCAGCCTTTCTAAATCCCACAAAGCGTAGCGACGTTTGCGTTCGCGCTGCCAGAGACGATTCGCGTCAGTCATCATTTTTGTCCGCTATTCCAGGTCTGGGTGAGTTCGTCTATTCGATCCGCGATGTGAGGCTTTTTCGATAGGACAAGGCAGCGCGTGTTGCCGACAAATTTTCTATCAGGTACACAGCGTCTCCGATATCCAGTTCGAGCTCCTGCAGCGCTTCGTCCGGAATTCGAATCGCCCCGTCACCATCCCACTCTTCGATGATGATTTTCGTAGGAGGCTTTCTCACGTCTGGTCTCCATTGCTTTCCAGGTCGTCAGCTTTTGACGCGATTAAGATTGGCCTGAGCCGGTACTAACCAATCGCAATGGCGAAACCGGCACTTTCAGCATGAACTGTTTCTCTACCATCTGTGTGGTTAGGCCAGCGTCTGCCAGGGTGCGATTCCAAGTCGCATAGTCCAACAGATCGATTGCACGCTGAACGAGCAATGGCGACTCCATAGGAATCAGCTCATCAAATTCTTCGCTTTTGGTGAAACCCTTACGTGCAAGGTAGGTGAAGCCACTTTTCGCTTGATCTGCTGTAAGAAGATCCAAGGCACGGGCGCGGTAGATCAATGCCTTGAAGCTGACCCTCCAGCGTAATTTGAGCTCTTTCAGGGCGGGCCAGTTGAGGTACTTCCCACGCATTGGAGGAAACTCAGCTGCAAAGCTGGCCCTCGGCATAAGCAGTGCGCTGGCGAACTGATTGGCTTGCTCTTCCGTCTCACGACATCCAGTCTCAATCCCCTGGTGCATGACTAGGTGACCGAGCTCATGAGCGAGGTCGAACCGTTGCCTCCCCGGATTAGCCTTGGAGGTGTTGCGAATTATCAAGGGACGTTTGTTGAAGAGAGAGAAAGCATCGATCCGATCATCAGCATCTTCTAGATTGACCACTAGGACGCCAATCTTCTCAGCCAGCTTGGTCACATTTGACAGTGGGCCCAAACCTATTCCTTGCTCCCTCCGAAATCGTTCTGCTACCAATTCGATCTTGCCGGTGCCGGTGACAGGCTCATCAAGGGCAGCGAAGTCCACGGTAGGAAATGCCACCTCTTTGTCCAACTCATCAACTAGTAGTTCGAATATTTCCACCTGTGCAGCGATGGTTTTTTTTAGTGTCTGGGTCGACGTTCGGACACTTCGGAAATGGCATTGCTCTAGCTCGACGCCACTCTTCCTCGGAGCGAAGAAAAAGTTTTCCTTAACATTCAGGATTTCACAAAGTCGCTGCAGTTGAGTAGGGGAGGGTATCGCGTTGACTTCAAGTTTGTGCGCGTACTGTCTGGTGACGCCAAGTAGCTCACCAATCTCAGCAAGGGATCGCCCCGCCGCGCACCTGGCGAGGCGGAGCTTGTCGGGCGAGAACTCATCACCCAAAGGCAGAAAGCCTGTCATGTCATTCATCTTTCAAGTCAACGTCTTTCGTTTCTTTCTGTGCGGCGTCTTTGTCGCGGCGGACTGGCAGCGAGTCATCGATCTCAACGACTGGCGACAGTGTGGTCGTGCGAACCGAGACCAGAGGCTCGTAGTTGTGACCCCATTTGCAGATCACGTTCCGGTTGGTGTCGAAACCCAGGATCGATACTGTCAGGGTTGGCCCGTCTGGGTTACGGTCACTGTCTACGTATGCACGCCAGGTGATGTTCCCATCGTTGGCTGGCCCGAGAAGGCTGTCGTGATAGCGTTCAACTTGGTTTTTTTGTACGCGATGCCCTTTCTTACGCAGGTCAGGGTCATCAGTAACGACTTGCATCAAAATCCCATCGACGCTGACCGTGTAATCCAGCGTGTTGTTGACGAGACGAAACCAAGGAAGGTCACCCTCACGTTGGAGTCGTTTGAAGCGACCATGGATGCGTCCATACGGAAGCACCCCTCGTGTCCAATTGGTGTCGTCGTCTGTCGAAGTCGCCTCTAATGCCTTGTACGCAGCATCCAAGAGGTTATTGCAAACGACATCGAGATGGGCTCGGCTGAGTTTCGGCTCGAACTCGCTTGGATGCTGGAAATCAGGCATGCGATTCTCCGTAAAAGCGTGCAAATATTCAGTAGTGTCAACTTGGATTTTTGTGCATTTGTTGAGAGTTGTCAACCTCGGCGGAGGCGTGCCAGCTCCCAGGTGACTTTCCAAGGGGGGCTCAGAGGAGGGACGAGAGAGGGGCGCGTTCCAGCAGAAAGGGGTGGTGGTTTAGCTTATCGAGACCAAATGCGGGCATCACAAGCTCTTAAAGGAGTGGAAAGGCCAGTACGATGCTGACGTGGGAAAAGCTGACTTGGCTATCAAGCGCCTTGTTGAGATGCTAGGTTAGGCGCTTCAGGGGGGGGATCACAGTGGAACGTCGTCTTGTGATAGTATTTAGCTATCAAAATTTAATTAGTCTATAGCTAGACTCATTTGGTGTTTTGGCATAGTATTTATCTCGTAGGCGCTTGGAATAAATCGTCAGCAGGTTATGAGCACCACTGAAGATCCAAGGGCAATGAGAAACATGAGAAGGCCACCTCGAAAGGGTGGCCTTTTCTTTTATACGGGATAAAAATGTCCAACCAAGTTGCCCTTATGCAGCAACTGGAGAGGCTTTCGTTCCTGGAGCACGAGCTTCATCCCCCAAGACTTGGTCAGGCTGCTCATGCGGTAAGCCTGCGTTGTACCCACTCCCTTGAATCGATCAAGACCAGCTTGAGTCAGCAGGAAGCTCGTCTTCTGGTGAAGCTCAGTGCTTCGATAGTCAGAAGCGCGATCTGGAGACATCCAATGAAGGAGTTGCACTGTCCGGTCGTACATCAGTTGCAGCCTAGCAATAGCTTCTGCCTCGTTCACCGGTGCTGGGAACTCGACCTTTGGGGTAACACCTATCGTTCCGCGAACCTCTTCAAGCATGTCTCCTATCTTCCAGATAGGCTCGAAGTGGGCGACACGGTTTCGTATGTCTCTAACGGCGTTGAGCCGCTCAAAGACTGTGCCTACACCGGCTTGATTCCAATAGTTGGCAGCCGAGGCATATTTATGTCGGGGAAAAATTTGTGGAATTAATGTTTTCCACGGAAGATTCAGATCGAGCAGGGGAGCCCAGAAGCCGAAGGTCATGCTCGATACGACCTGATTTGGACTTATGAAGTGGGACTTCGGAACGTAAATTTTCTTTTTGGCTTGTTTGTCGAAACGCCAATGGTGGGTGATCGCTTTCACCTTATCCGAGCTCTTCCCGATGAGGCCTGCGTGGTTGTACCAATCATTTGAATCGGGTGAGCCAGCGTAAGCCCACTGCGACGCATGCGCGTGTTGGCTTAAGTGCACATGGAATCGGTTACGCAGTGTGATTTCCACGCTGCCGATCAGGCGCAAAAGGTTGCTGGAGATTATCTCATTCCAACAGTAGATTCCGTAGAGCTCTTGATCACTGCTCGGATTGAAAAACTGTCGGTATGTTGACAGTCGGGCAATTGAAATCGCGTCAAGAGATGGAATGAGATTGCAGGGAGTGGGGTTGTACATTTCTCATTTACTACGGTTTTTTACGCATTGGAAATGCGCCTCAATCTAGGTCGAGTGCGCGGTATCAAAAATCAAACGCTACGTTTGATCCTTCTCGGGGGCGTTCTGATATTCGTCTGGCGATCATTCCCATCATCTATTTCTTCCTCTTCAGGATCTTCCTCAAAGTCTTCCTGAACTCCTAGTTCTTCATCGATCATGTCTACGAACTTTCGAACTACATTGTTCGGGACTTTTCTCCAGTTTTTCACAAAACGCTTCTCAGCAAATGCGAAACTGTCATCCATATCAATAACCGTAAGACCTATATTCAGGCATTCGGTAGTCAATACATCAAGATCTGAGGCGGAAAGCCTGCTAACCCCTAAAAGTTCTTTTAGGCTTTCACGAGATACTAGAAATTTACCTCGCGCTTTGCCGCCGAACGTTTCAGTATAAATTTGCCTTCTCAGTGCGAAAGCTACTTTTCGCGTGCGAGTCAAGTCCATGGAATACCTTTAGAAGACGTCTTGCTGGCCTTGCGGATCTTGCTTCGTTTCTAATCGACACTCTACACATTAAAAAACTGGTTTCCAAGCTAATTGATGTGTTTTTCCATCCCTTGCTAAGGCATTCCGATCATTTTGATGACGTTGAAAAGCCATTTTAGCGCCCTTCCATGCCACTGAAGTGTCCGCTACCCCGCGTCAATCATGGCGTCCCGGCCAAAGCGCCGATCGCCAGGCCTTTCATACCATGTGCACAGTAATGTGGAAGCTATCGCCTACTCAGAGCACTACCGCAGTCTTGGGGTGAGGCTTGGCCGGTTAGAGGTGAAGCTTATTCACGAGGGGCGAGTTCATTCGAGGACACCTGATGTTCGATACTTTGTAGTCAAAGGTCAGCTATGGCGGTGCAGCAATCCTGCACTGTCGGCGAAGGAGCGCCAGCGCATGGTGCACGGGTTGATGAATGCACGGCGAGCTGTGAAGAAAGCGAAGGCGGGTGGTGATCCGGATCTGCTCTTGGCAGCTCGAGTGGATGTTGATGCGGTCAAGGTGGTACTAGGAGGGGGGAGTGGTGGGATGACGGTAGCCCTAACCACAGCCGGTATCGAGCGATCAACACTTCCTGCGCTGCGTGGTATCACTCACTCAATCAGGATAACTGAGTGTGCGGATGCTATTTCCAGCTGTTAATTTGGCTTTCGTTCTATCCATTTATAACGAGGTTCCGGTGGCCAATGGCCGCCCGGAACCCGCGATGCAGTCTCAGCGATTAGTGATTCTGGAAGTATTCTGCGAGGGAGTCCATGTCCTCGCTTTCTTCCTCGTCGTAGACGGACTCACCGTTATGCTCGGCGCATTCACCCCTGTGGTTGATTTCAGAGGCGCGATAGATGTAGTCGTCATCACAGAATCTGCAGGTGGCATAGTTTTGATCATGCCTGGCAGCGCAGTCTCGGCATACCCAGCCATCGGGCTCCCGTTCTTCATAGCCGAGTGGCGTAATGCTTAACGACTTCTCATTGCAGCACTCGCACGCTGGCGCTAAGCCGGCATGGATGACATTGCCTAGGCTGCTCGGATCGATCTCCTGCAACGGCGTGGGTTTCATGAGCGGAACGCATTCAAGAAGTTTTTCAATACCCGTATCGCGGTAGCTGAGGAGATCCACATCGGTTGCATCGAAGTGCGGATCGCTTTTGAGAGCGACCTTGCTGTTGTACCCAAGGTAGTGGGCAACCGCAGCATGTGCATGAGCCGATCGGATATCTTTACCACGAGCGCGGTAGTGTTCGCGCAGGAATTCGACAGCTTCGTCGATGACATCAGGGGGTTTTGGAATAGACATGGCAACGCTTCCTATATCGGGCAGCTGACAGATAGCTCCGGGAGGAACGCGGCGAGTATTTAAGCGTGCTGTCAGCCTGGATAAGGAAACGCCCTTACAGAGGCGTGGCTGTACAACGAGGTAGCTGTGTACCGTTTTAGCTTACTCGCAAGCAGGTGAGGTACCTGCGTAGCTTAGGCGCAGCTGTATAAGCAGGTCAAGCCTTCGCGAGAGGTGGACTGCTCTACAAGGTGACGCCGACTAGGTGGCGGGGGGGAGCTGACCCGTTTGGGGGAGCGACGGTAGTTCGGACTTCAGTCGAAGACTCATCTTCGCCGAGCGGCACCGCGCGTTAGACGAACCTCATGCTGAGACTTAAGAATGCTGGATGATGAGCTTGGCGAGCTGCGTTAGATCCCGGATTTGTCCTACGCGGGAACGATCCAGATGGAAGCCTTTGATGCCTATAGCTCGAGGCCCATCTCGATCACAACGTAGTGAGTCAACAATCATCACTATCTGGGATGCACCTTCCCCGAACAATTGGCCAGGCGCTGCTCCAAGATCCTCGCGCGCGCAACTCGGTACATCGCAGGATCAGGCTTGGTAACCGTCTGTGATCAAAATGATTCCATAGCTACATTCTTGGTAGCAGCTTTCGAGATGACGGAAGTGGCCAACCATCACCTGCCGGTTTTGCATACAGGCTTAGAGCGCAGCGAGCAATCGTTAGAGCTGTTCACGCTCCCAGGCACTCAATAGATCGACAGGATTATCTCCGTCACGCTGCCTGGATTCATGAGGCGGCCTACAGGGCAGGAGAGCTGAAGCTATCTTAGAAAGTCGTGATTTCGGGCCCTTGGGCCCGGCTTGCGGGCATTTGCTACCACATAATACTGTCAGTGTTCATTTCCTTGGGTGTTAGGCACTCGTCGATAGCAAAGTCGGTATTTGTGTACTTACCAGCCCGCATAATGAGTAACCATGTGGCCCCAGGCCGAGAGCGCCGGCCCATTTCTGCGAAGAATATTCATTGCCTCGGCGGCAGGGATTTTGGTCGGACAGCCCCCAATCAGATAAGTCTTGTCTTTGCCCGGGTTGTACAAGTGCATGATCGTTAACACCATGATCTGTTGCAGCGGCGACATTGCGCGATAGCTTTTGCGCATTGTTTTCAAGGATTCGGGGACGGGCTCTTCTCCGCCAGCCCAATTGAAGCCGCGAGGCCGCAAGTTGTAATGGCTGCCTTGACTACCATAGGCGCGTTCGACGTGCTCAAAACAACCCTCAAGCGAGTAAGCCTCTACGATGCCCCACACTGCTTGCCCAAAAATATTTCCGCGCTCTGATGCACTGGGGAATGTAGGGATGGAAGCTCCGCAAACGATCGACAGCGCCGTAAGCTCAGCACCGTCCATGCAAGGCACTTTATCCACCATATCGACCAACGCCCAGTTGGGAAAACGGCCAGCAGCGAACGTGGGGTTAACTGCCGCGTAGGCAGCAAGGGCAACAGGTTGTTGCGAGTGGTGGGTGTAGGCTTGGCTGGCAATGTGAACATCCGGGAATGCCCATACACCTTCCGAAAGCTGATGGACGCCAATCGCAGTCAGAAGATCTTTGGCTTGGGCGACGTAGTTGTTGTTCACGATTAGACTTCCTTTGCCATGTTTGTTGTCCCATCGGCCAATGGCTCTGTAGGGGGGAGACATCCTATTTCCGATAAACACAAACGCGGCTGATTGCTTTCCGGATGCATTCAGTTATTGGCTTCGTCATCGGGGCAAGCGGAGCGCGCAGGCGTGAGGATGAAAGCCCGACAGGGCCAGGACGACGGCGAGTCTCGCCGGGCCTGGTTCACGACAGCCGGCCCGCTAGGGCACGCAAAGAAAAGCCCGGACTCGATCAGAAGGAGTGCTCCATTCTCGGCCTCGTGTAGTTCAAGTGCAGGGACAGGGGACAGGGCACTAACGTCGTAGGCCAGGGCTATGGAGTCGTGGTCGACCCTCGCCACGAATCCAAGTCATCGTCAAATAGATCTGGCTCATCTCGTAGCTGTTCCGACTCAGCATCCACTTCCTCAGAGGCGGGCCCGAAGACATTTTCTGGCGCCCAGTCTTCCTTAAAAAGGAACATATCAGGCGTAAACTCTGTGATCCCTATATCATGGTCGTCCAGAATGCCTCGAGCGAACTTTCTGAATATCCTGCCCCCGTCATGACCGAACCCTGCTTTGGTATCTTTGATAAGTAGTACAGTCCATTCTTCATACATCACACTGGCAGCGATTTTCTCCCAAGCGAGATGAAACAATTCAAAACTCTCGCCGACTAATGTTGAGTCATACACGACAACAAGCATCCCTTCGGATGCATGCAACAGTTTCACTGGGGAGAGAATGGTCAAGATAATCGACTGCTCGATCAAATCGATGACTCTGGTGTCGGGTTGATCTTCCCACAACACAGCGAATTTCTGGATGCACACAGACTCAAGTGGCATGCAGTCAGCGCCGAACAACTGCTGTGTAGAAAAAATCGTATACGCGCCTTCACCTTTATCATTGTGAGGTTGCTCATGCTCGGTATAAAGCAGTCGAGAATAGATCATGATACGCACCCTTTGACAAAGCTACGGTAATGACAGTCGATGTGAGTAGGCCAGTGTCTTTAATGAGGCGTGACCCTTCGAGCCAACGTATTACGCGTCAGGCTTCCGATTATTCGGATAGATGTATTGCAGCAACATCAGTGAGTTGTTATGACCCATAATTTCTGCGAAATTTGGTATTTCGACTGGGCAGTGCTGAGTAGTTTCAGGCTGACCATCCTCTTGTGATTGGCAAAACCACAGATCTTCATCGACGAACCCAATATCCGAGAAGTCATCGAGAACCTTCAGATCATATGGCGCAATCCCCAAGCTATAGGATTCCAGAATTTCTTTCGCATCCTGCCAAAAGACGTAGTCGGAGTGTCCAGAGTGGACTTCGTTAACGTTCTCAAAAGCTACTGTTAGCCGAATGTGGCTCATACATATAACCTGTTCCCACAGTGACTCGACTTCCTGGAAGGTGGCGCTTGATACCCCACTGTCCAGAAAAAGGCGGAGAGAGTCTTCGTGTACGGCGATAAGCTTCACAGGTGACATCGCTCCCAAAATATAGGCGCGCTCTAGGGCCGCGGTAACGTAAGGATTCAAATGATCGCTGCACATGACTGCAAAGCGTTGCTTGGCTGCCTGGGGCATCACCTCCAGGCTTGGGGTTTTCCACTGCAAGCAACTGAACACCACATGATTGGGGACATCGTGAGGTTCTCTTGGATCGAGTTCAGGGTGAAAAATGTCTGTAAACGTCATGGCGACTTCCTACCTGGGTGTAGGTAGATCAAAGTCGACGTATGAACACCTGTCAAAGGTGAAAATGACCGTTGGTCTTAAAAAATTTACTTTGTTTTCAGTAGCTTGAGGTATCTTGAGAGTACCTAATTGAGCGTACCCATTGAGCTATCAGATGGAGGAGTACAAATGTTCTCCTCGTATTGGCGAAAAATCTGATGCAGCAGAGTTCTATAGCAAGTTAATCACGAACTCCATTAGCGCATGGAGTGAATCTGCCTAGGCTTCAGCCTGTGCTTACCCATCTGCGTGAGTATCTGTAAAAGAGCATTGCTACACTCATCATCCGCTTGAAGCAGAGAGTTGTTGCGGCCCTTAGAAGGCACTTTCTTCCTGATTAGCCACGGTCTGCTCGTCGGCTGCGACGTCTTCTGGTAGCTCCAAGCTTTTAACGAACCGGCTCACTGAGTGAGTGGGCGACTGTATGAGATCGAGGGTGCGGCCCTTGTAAACCATCATGATTACACGCGCCATGTCGACGTAATACTTGTATGTCGTCTCGATGTCTTCATGCCCTAGCTGGTCAGTAATTGCTTGAGCAGTAGCTAGATAGAGTACGTCTAGGGATTCCGTAAGAAGTCGTTCGCCAAACGTGTTAATAATGTGCTGTGTAGGCCACCAGTGTCTGGCCTGATAGAACACTAAGTGTGGGCGGAAATCTTTGCCGAGCTTCAACAGCTTTTCCTTCGCGTCGTTCGTCCGTGAGGAAATCATGCTCTCGGTTACAGGCTCTCCTTTTTTGTTTAAGAACAGGATGTGAGGTGGACAAGGTTGTCCGTGGCGCTCCTTGTACAGTTTTTTGCGCTTCGCATAATGAGGTGTGATGTAATTGTCTTCTAGAGCTTTAAGATCTTCCAAATGGATATTTATTGTTCGGTCTTTGCTTCCCTTGCTACTGTAAACCGTGTACTTGGTGGTGATGGATTTTTTGTCCATCTCCGAATAAGGTAAAATGTGCAAATTCTCGCCGTTACCTATATAGGGGAATTTGACAAGATCCATGGGGCGCATGGCTGTGCCCAACGCTAGATTGAAAAGGCAAGCGTATACAGGGTCGGAGTAGGCCTCAAGCAAAAATTTTATTTCCTGATCAGTAATCAAGAAGTTTGATTTGCGCTGACGACTTTTCTTCTCGAGTACTCTGATATTGTCGGCGTCTATCTTGATGCGACTCTTGCTCTGGATGTAACTCAGCATGCGCCGGGTTCGGAAGTTTGCTCGCCAGGTTTTTAATTGTACGTCAACATTGGTGAGATAACCCTTCAGGTTCAGCCAGTTGAAATAAACAAGAAGGATCTTTGCATCTTCGAACGTTGTTTCTAAAGAGGGTCGGAGGGATTGCTTTTCCACACGTTCAAGCTGACGCTGTACTTGCCAACGCATGATGTCTTTGTTGTCGGCAAGCATATGGTACACGCCTAATTCTTTGCCCTTCATTTTTTTCTGGGTTGAAAGGAAGCGGTAAAACATCGAAATAACCGACGCATAGCGAAGCGACGTTTTAATTGATTGGCGCGTTTTTTGGTAGAGAAATAAATTTGGATGGCTGAGAAGGATGTTTTTCCCTCGTTGGTGGGCGATCAAAATGCAATGAGTGACATTGAGTGATGTCTCAATGCTGTTGTAATTTACTTGTTTGGTGCTAATGGTGAGCATGGTTTAAACTCCAATACACATGAGGGTCTTCCTTAGTCACCTTGCTTTATCTTATAAAATACGACTTCATCGAAGCCCCATGCGATGTTGGGTGTGTCTGCGCTGTCGGCGCCTTTGATTTCTGTTGGCGGAAGCGGAAATTTTTGGTAGATGAATACGCGTTGCGCTTTCTTCTCGCTTTCTGAGTTTGAGTATGGGATGTAGATGCTTCGTTTAAAGTCTGCTGGGATGTATTTCAGGAAATTCTGGAACTCACTGCGCATAAACAGTGGTAGTCGCACGATAAGGCTGACTTCGTTGCGTAAACTGGTGTAGCTATTGATGAACGTCCTGAAGCGGGAAATGTACCGGTCTGCAAATAGAATCACATGCACATCCGGAGTGCCCAGATAATTTGCAAGTTTGTCGCGAACCTTTTTGATCTCGGACGACTTCTTCATCTCAAATTCTTCAAGGCTCATCCCGCGCTGATGAGACACGCAAAGTGTCTCGATATCTAGATCAAAAGCCACTTTGTTCTGGGCGGGAATGGACATGTCCGAAGACCGCACGGGGCTTAGATCGGCAGACAGGCTCAGCTTGAGTTCCAAGGCATGAATCTGCTTCAGCAGCTCCGCGTTGTGAAGCGTTTGTTTCTCCAGCGCCACCCTCATTTTGTTGCTCTCAAGCAAGACTAGATCGGCATTCATGAGCGAAGTGATATGGGAGTCCAAGGCCTTTTTCAAAGCCTTTTCATGATCCATACGGAGCTTTTCTATCCGTTGCTTGTATTTGACCTCAGTGTCATTGACTGCCGCCTGGGTCTGGATTTGGGCCTTGAGCGCAGTGCCATTGGCGAGATCAGCCACATCCCGTTTGCCTGTAATGTAAGGTTTCAGATCACGATAGTACCGATCCAGTGCTTGGCGGCTGATCCCCGCACGTTCTGCAAGGTCGACCAGCTTGAGCTTGGTAGTGCTGCCCGACAGGTGATGATCAAGAATGATCCTCACCAAAAGCGCCCGACGCTCGCTGACGGCGGCATGTTCATCGGCTGCCTGTTCATAAATTGTTGAAGCGACCTTGGGCGAGACTGAATGTTCAGACATGTCGCACCTCGATCAGCTGAGAGGCGGAATGGCCGGTCGCTTCGAGGTTGTTCAGGTGCGTTTGGATCGAAGCGATGCGCCGTTGCAATTCGTGTTCAGCCCTCATGCTCAGCTTGCCTTGAGCCTTGTCCAAGACGTTCGTGTAGAACGTGGAGTTGTCACGAAGCGCCTGCTTGGCGGTCTCCAGCACGATGATTTTTTTGCACTCCAGCTGACAATTCGTTGGGTCAGGCATGATCAAGTCAACGTCGAGCTTACGGCCATGCAGGCAAGGGGGTAGGTTATCTGGGGTGAAGTGCTCCCCGGACAGGCAGTAGGTACCCACCGCAGTCCTGCGAACGAAAATGGGTTCGCCTGCGGCGAGCAGGTGAGTGATGTAGCTCATGAGAGATACCTTGAGCTGCTTGCCTACAAATTCGTCAGGTCGCTTGAAAATCTGACTATAAATGCGCTTCGCCGCATCGCCGGAATAGGCGCCGAGCCTGATACCTGCGACGATTTCCTGGAATTCACGGGTGTAGCTTTGTTCGATGGCAATAGCCACGGTGCGCACCATGAGAGGGTTCCGCGCGATGTAGCGTAAGGTCATCGCGTAGCTCTGATGGCCAAACAACGCCCGGATGATGTCAATGTTCCTTTCATCACGGTTGATTAGGATTTCGGCGATCGTCTTACGGAAGCGGTGACAGTGCAGTCGCTCAATCGGCAGTTCGTTCTTGAGCTGCGTGATGATGAAGTTGATCAGGCCAGGCGTAGCCTTTCTGACGACGTTGTTGGACTTTGGTGCCTGGAACAGCCACCCCTGCTTCTTGAATGGCTCTAAGTTACGCACTTCTTCGTACTGGCGGATCATGTCGCCCACGAATTTTGGAATCGGCAGGCGGTCTTCTTCGCCATGGGTCGGGCTTTTTGCAGTCTTCCACCGGACAATGCGCAGCCAGTAATCACCGTTCGCATCTTGGGTTAGGTCGGAGAAATTCATCACGGCCAGCTCCGACTTACGAGCGCCAGTGATCAGGGCGACCATTATGAAGATAGAGTTGCGAATGCCTTCGAGGACGTCAGCGTACGGCTCGATCCAAGTGTAGGAGTAGTTCTGCGCATCGTATTTAAGGTGCTCTCGGATCTGCGGTCGCATCACCGTTTTGCCGTTGACAGTAATGGTCATCAGCTCTTCGAGCTCATGCTGTCGGGTAGTTCTTGTCAGCACGCGGTCGGAGAGAAAGGCAACTTTCGTATTGACCAGATAATCCTTGAGCACTTTCAGCTTGGGCATGACGCCCTCAAGCCAGAGCATCGAGTAGTCGATCAGAGTCTCCAAATCTTCTTCCGAGAAGCTGACCCATCCCTCCATGGTGCCTTGGAATCGAGATTTCACAACCTCTTCACGACGATCCGGAGTGTCGATGTCATCAAGCCTGATGTCCAAGCGCAGCTCTTCCGGAATCAGCTTATGTTCGGACAAGCTGATCCAAAATGTCACCAGCTTGAACAGGTGGAGATAGTGATATTTGAACCCACTGTTGGCTGCAGTTTCGAATGCCCTGAGTATCACCGACACAGAGATCATTCTGATGTGTTCAGGATTGGCCGTGAGCTTGTTCGGCTCGAAAATGTACTGCTCCAGCAGCTTGAACTCGTGGCCGTACTGTTTGGTAGTCGAATAGGAACGGATGTAGCTAAAGGGCGAAAACTCTGGAATGACGTGATAAATCAAAGCTCGCTTGAGTGTGTTGGATCCAGGTAGCTTGCGGTTGAAACGTATGTTGTTTGGGAACGCATGCTTTCCATGCTTTAAGTACCAGATTTCGTCTAGGTAACTGGAGCGCTCACTGACAGGGAAATTGCCATCAGTCAGCTGCAGCTTTTTCACAAGAGTGACGGAAGGCTCAGCGACCTCCGCGTCGAACTCTTCATTCAGCGCCTCGACCTCCTCAATTTCAGATTCTGCATAGTCCTCCTCGAGATCACGGAGCATGCACTCTTCTTCGGTCAGCTCATCGACATCATTATCGGTGTCGGCGTCGTTATCGAAGTCGGGCTCGCCTCTTGTGGTACTGCGAGGTTTTTTCTGGCTGCCCTCTGCTGCTGCAGTGGGATTGGCTTTTGGATAAACACTGTCTTGAGCCTCTGATTCTTGATGGGTGCACCGGTTGGGCTGTTTAATGACCTGGTCGGTGGAGCGCTTATGTTGCACTGACTGATCGGGGTCGCGTTGCTGTTCGTTGCCTGGCAGGGAGGAAGTATTTTTATTGTTAAACATTGTATTCCTCACTTTCGAAGATGATTTCCAGGATGCGCAGATCGCGCGGTAGAAGAGGGGAATGGTATCGGCGGTAGCGTGCAGCAGCCTCGATCTCATCCTCATCACCCCATTCGTCGAGGATGAACTGCAGCACTGCGCGCTCTTTGGCGATCCGCGACCTGAAGCCTGCTTCGGATGCATCATCCAGAAGCTCTTCCAAGTGCGATTCGCGTTCCATCAGGTACGGCAACGAATCTTCGAACAGGCGAAGCTGGCTGCAGAAGATGCACTCCTCAATTTCAAAACACTTGCGGCCGGTGCTCGCAATAATTTCGGAGCCAGCCCAGTCAGGTTTGTTCTGATCGGCACATGCCCACAGCGCCTTTTCTTTGCCAGGGATGTGGAAAACTTTGAGCTTGGCCGAGGCATCAGCTTGCGCTTGCTTGCCCAAGAGACCTTTGAACTGGCGCGTGCGCAGAAGCTTAATGACTTCCTCCAGCTCCGAACGGAGACGCTTGAGGCGCTCATGATGTGCTGCGCCGGAGTTATCGTAAAAGATGTCGGTGGTATCGCGATCCGCGTGACCCATGGTCATCGAGAGCAGGGCGATCGGGTTGTGCTTCTTTTTATAAAGAAGCCATGTGGGGCGCAGGCGACGGGTAAGCTCAGAAGCCACCGTCAGTCGCTTACCTTCGTCGGACACTTCATATAGCTTTAAGAAGTTCTGCACGCCTCCAAGGAACGTCTGGGCATGCGCGATTGAGGTGTGACGACCGCCGCGTTGCCAATCGCGCGATGGACGTATGCATAGAAAGAGCGGGTTCATACGGTCTTCGGACAACAGCGCAGGGACGGTGTCGAACTGATATGCCGCCAGCGGCTCCGAAAGCTGGAGAGCAAGTTGAATAAGGTTATAAAAGCTATACGGGTCGTCATTTCGGGTCGGCATACTGATGCGCTTTGGTGACTCAAACGGCTTTCCAGTACCCTGAGAGCGATTCTTCTCCGACCAGACGACCTTAATAGCTTCTTCGATGGTGCCGGTAAGAATGTGCTCGAAATTGTTCTGGTCGAGCGCTAGGGCAGTTTCCTTGTTCCACCCGGATTGGAACATCATGAAAAGCAGGACTGCGGTCATATCTACGATATCGGGATAGTAGAGCGAAAAAATCTCGTCCTGTAGAAGCAACTTCTTCGTTCCAGGTTCATGATTCGCCCAGCTTACGCGATGAAGAATGATCTTGATAACGTCATCGCAATCGTCAGGTATGACTGCCAAACGACTTATGCGATAGTTTTCATACAAGTCGTCTATTGCGTATTTGAATGGATAACCATGAACGATGAAAGTCTTAATTGACCTCGCATAGTCTATATCCCAGTTTCTAAAGCCGCCCGTTTTGAACGGGTCACTGCTCCCATCGCATGCGTAATTACCAATGTCTCGCTTGTAAATTGCACGGAATTTTTTTAAGCAGAGGTCATCCTCTGCCAGCGCTCTGATTTCATCATCTGTGCATCGGCTGAAGCGAGGCGCGTAAATACGCTTCCCGGATTTACGGCCCGTGTTCTTAAGGTAAGTATGCCATTCAAACAGCATTTCCTTGGTTACCGTAGGACGAATTGCTTCCATGATTTCGGAGGCCGTGTATGGCAACGCTTTGTCTACCTCGGCTCTGAACCTCAATTTTTCCTGCAGCTTTAGAACATGCTGGTGATATGCACTTTCAAAGGTCTCAAAACCTTCGGGACTGAGGGGCGGGCTTCCTCTACGCTTATTGGTGGGGACAACGGGTAGAGAAATGAGCGGGATTTTCCCCGTCTCTTTTGCCACCACAGTCACTGCCGTTTTAAACTTTTCAGCTATTGCAAGCGGAATTTTTTTGTCTAACAGATAGTTCAAAAAAACCGAAAAAACTTCGGTGTTGATGTCTGTGAACTTTGTGATGTGTAGCGGTTCTGGATTTATCTTGTTGTGCTGATCAGCATAGTCCAGAAAGTGTTCGATAGCTGATCGCAAGAGATACACATTAGAGTGGCTGCGGTCGGGGGAGTATCGCTGGAAAATGAAATGCAGTGTCTGACAAAGGGGGGAGTCGGGGTTATAGTGCGGGCTTAGCATGTAACGGCATGGCACGGAGAATCCACTCATGGTCATGACCGAAGGGATAGTGGATTCCCCTGAGGCTTCCGCTTCGGGGGTAGTGAGGTGCTCCGCAGCTGTGGCGACAAGGGGGGCGGCCGTGAAGGCTGTCATCGGTTTATTCTTCTTATTGTGGTTGTGTTCGGGTTGGGTTGGTTTGATGGGTCTGCCAGGCACGCTCGACGCAGATCCTTAGGTCTTCCAGCGAGCCATCGTTCACGATCAACACGTCCTGAGCTCCCTTGGCAACGCCATGTTCGGAGGAATGGGCATTTACCCTCTGCAGATTCGGCCGGGTGATGTGCCAGATCTTCCCGTTGTGAGCGCGCAGGAACGCGGCCTCGTTCTCAAACCGGATATCTTTGAAGATAACGGTCGTAGCGTCTTGAGGGATTTGGCTGCGCCGTTTCAGAGGCTCGATAGGGCGCTGTGTTCTTCTTGCGTCGTAGTCCGGATACATCGCGTAGGTGTGACGTTTGATTAGCTCAATGGCTCCGGCGGGGGAGAGGCCCCAAATAGGGTCTGGGATGACTGCGCTGTCAGGGTTCCACAGCTGCTCGTCTGTGAAGTCGAAGAATGCTTTGGCTGCAAAGATGAAGGGGGCGTCTGGATTGAGGGCGGTAGTTTGGGCTGCAGCGGACATTAGGGGGCTGGGCAGGGAAGGAGGATTGATTTCCCGATCCGCTCTCATCAGCCAGTGGTCTGAGTTATGATTGCGCATCCATTCAGTACCCACCGTTTGGAAGAACTCTCTCGGTGAGCGGCCCCACAGCTGGATGCTCTTCTCTTTAAGGTCGTCGCACCAAGTCTCTTCGTCAGTCAAACCGAAGAGCGCTTGGCAACCGGCCTTCAGCGGATCAGCTAAGGCGAAGGCAGCCACGCCCCGGTAGGTCAGAAGCATTGATGCTACGGTGTCTTTTCCTGATCGCGCCAGGGCGGCTAAGCCGATGAGTGATCTCACTGTTGTACTCCTATTTCGCCGCTGAGGGCCATTTTCCTTGGGTTTTACGGCGTTTACTTTTTTTAAAAAGGATTATAATCCTTCTGTGTTTACGTTAACAGAAAACCGAAAACAAGATTCGACATACGCCTACCAGGGCGGTGGTCGCGGCTTGTCGCTGGAGCGCATCGCGACCCTGGAAACTTTCGTTCAAGGCGATCTGCGCCCGGACCTCACGCTGATCTTCGATCTGCCT
>Ga0075432_10000097_pt1 | contig 18520 bp, 18 predicted proteins | sample RhiMethybrSRZTD1_FD_72781 | JGI IMG/M metagenome (GOLD analysis project Ga0075432, IMG submission 72781) | Populus rhizosphere microbial communities from Tennessee, USA - Rhizosphere MetaG P. TD hybrid SRZTD1 | ecosystem: Host-associated > Plants > Roots > Rhizosphere > Soil | place: USA... | reverse complement strand
CGCAATTCCTGCGAGAACTGCTTCGATTGCGACTGGAACGGCCCGAACAGCCCGTCGCGCGGGGTCGCATCGACGTCGGCGTCCTGCGAATAGAACGAACGGACATAGGCGCTGATCGAGGTCAGCGAGCCCCATTCCCCATCGAGCGTGCTGGTAAGGGTGAGGTTCTCGTATTCGATCTTCTCGGGTGTGGGATGGTCCTGGCTGACCACGTTGATCGCCGGGTTCTCGACATAGCCGCCGTTGCGCACGAACGAGGCGGGATTGTTGCCGGCCTCGTACTGGAGCACCGCGTGGTTGCCGTCGCGCCGACCCATCGAGCCGCGCAGCACCATGTCGAGGTTGTCCGCCGGCTTCCAGTCCACCGTGACGCGGCCGGAGAATTCCTTGACGCCGTCGATCTTGCCGAAGCTCGACGGGCCGGGGCCGGCGCCGATCTCGTTCGTGATCCACGGATCGCGCACCTGGCCCTTGAAGGCGAAGCGGGCGGCAAGGGTATCGGCCACCAGCGGCACGGTTGCGGCGGCTTCAAAATCGTAGACCGGGGTATCGTCGTTATAGAGACCGAATCCGGCCTTGACGTAACCGTCGGTGTCGTTTCCCGGCTTCTTGGTGATGAAGTTCATCGCGCCGCCGGTGGTGTTCTTGCCCCACAGCGTGCCCTGCGGCCCGCGCAGCACTTCGACCCGCTCGAGGTCATAAAGCGAAAAACCCTGGCCGGCGAGCGAGCTCAGGTAGACCTCGTTCACATAGACGCCGACCGGGCTGATCGCGCCGTGGCCGGGATCGCTGTTGCCGATGCCGCGCATATAGAACTGCGGATAGGCCGCCCCGAAGGTGGAGTAGCCGTTCACGTTCGGCAGCTGCTGGAGCATGTCAACCGGATTGGTCCAGCCGTTGTCGCGGACCAGCTGGCCCGAGAACGCGGTGATCGAAATCGGCACGTCCTTGATGGACTGCTCTTTCTTCTGCGCCGTCACGACGATCACGTCATCGGATTCGTCGGATTCGACTGCCTCCGCAGCATGAGCCGCGGAAAGACCGAACGAGCAAAGAAGAGCAACGACAGAAACCGTCGTCCGCGTGAATGAGTTGAAGGATTTAGAGCGCATGAAGGTCCCCCTTGTTCTGCAAAAGACAAACTTTCACTTTGCGGCACCTCCCGGCCATTTGATTATTTTGATTCTTGTTTTGACCGTACAGGAACAGATCCAATTTAGTCAGCATGGCGAGGCATCCCTGCTTTCACCGCCATCAAGGAGTAACATAGTTCACGTACGCAGAAAGCGCCGATTTTCTTACAGTCCGTTGCTATTGAGGCAACATACGTCCCTGCCAAGGCAACGGACGTACCCACTACGCTTGAGTTTATGAGGTCCTACCCGCCCACCAACAGCCCTTTCTTGCACACCACGCGCGGATGGCCGCTTTTTGGCAACACGCGGTCCGGAAATTGATGCTTTGAAGTGCGCGTCCGCCGCGCCATGAGCAGGGCTTGGACGGCAAGAGGGCTTTTGGCATGGGATCGACAGCGCGATGATCCATTCGCTTACCGCATGCGATGGCATGGTCGTCGCGCCGCACCATCTTGCCGCCCAGGCGGGGCTCGACGTTCTCAAGGACGGCGGCACCGCAGTCGAGGCTTGCGTTACCGTCGCGGCCACGCTGGCAGTAGTCTATCCGCACATGACCAGCGTCGGCGGCGATGGCTTCTGGCTGGTCCACGAACCTGACGGCCGGGTCCACGCAATCGACGCCTGCGGCGCCGCCGCCGCCCACGCGGATCGCGCGCTTTTCGCAGGCCACGCCGAGATCCCGTGGCGCGGGCCACTCGCTGCGATCACCGTGGCTGGCACCGTCTCGGGCTGGGAGGCGGCGCTTGATGGAGACGGCGGCACCATGCCCCTCGCCCGCCTGCTGCGCGATCCGGTGCGCCTCACCCGCACCGGCGTCCCCGTCACCACCGGAGCCGCTGCCATAGCCCGAGACAAAGGCGATGAACTGCGCGTCCAGCCCGGCGCTTACCGCGAGATCTTCGAACCGGAAGGCAGGCCGCTGCGCATCGGCGACCTCCTGCGCCAGCCAGCGCTGGCAGACACCTTCGAAATGCTGGCAAGCTGCGGCCTCGGCGCTTTCTACGATGGCCCGCTCGCGCAGATGATCGCCGCAGACCTTGCCCTGCTCGGCAGTCCGCTGACCCTCACCGATCTCAGCGCACACCGGGCACGGCGGCCCGCACCGCTGTCGACCGGCCTGCGCGAAGGCTTCGTCTACAACACCGCCCCGCCGACGCAGGGGCTTGCATCATTGCTGATCCTCGCCCTGTTCGACCGGATCGAGGCGCCCTGCGACAGCTTCGCCCATGTGCACGCGCTGGTCGAGGCGACCAAGCACGCCTTTCGCATTCGCGACGCCCGGGTCGGCGATCCCGACGGGTCTCCCGCCGAGGCGCAGGACGTGCTCGACGATCTGGACCGGCTCGATGCGCTCGCCGCCTCGATCGACATGTCCCGCGCCGCGCCGTGGCCCAATCCCTTTAACCCTGGCGACACCACCTGGTTCGCCGCAGCAGACCGGCGCGGACAGGTCGTCAGCTGCATCCAATCAACCTATTTCGAGTTCGGCTCGGGCCTCGTCCTGCCGCAGACCGGCATCGTCTGGCAGAACCGCGGGGCGAGCTTCCGCCTGTCGGGCGGCGGGCCGAATCTTCTCGCGCCTGGCCGACGACCGTTCCACACGCTCAACCCGGCGCTGGCCAAGCTGGCCGACGGGCGCGTCATGGCCTACGGCACGATGGGCGGCGACGGCCAGCCCCAGACCCAAGCGGCTATCTTCACGCGCCACGCCCGCTACGGCATGCCGCTGCAGCAGGCGGTCACCGCCCCGCGCTGGCTGCTCGGGCGGACCTGGGGCGAGACCTCGACCAGTCTCAAGCTCGAAGGGCGCTTCCCGACCGAACTCGTCGCGGAGCTGGTCGGGGCTGGGCATGAGGTGGACGTACTCGACGACTTTACCAGCGTGATGGGCCATGCTGGCGCCATCGTCCGCCACCCCACCGGGGTACTCGAAGGGGCCAGCGACCCGCGCAGTGATGGAAGCGTCGCAGCATGGTGACCCGCCTGCTCAACCGGCTGCGGATCGATCCCTACGTGCTCTCGCTGCTGGGGACGGTCCTTCTCGCCTCGCTCCTGCCCGCCCGCGGGATCTGGGCCAGCATCGCAGGGCTTGCCGCCGATGCCGGCATAGTCCTCCTGTTCTTCCTCCACGGCGCCCGCCTATCGACCGACGCCGTGCTCGCGGGCGCGCGCAACCTGCGCCTCCACGGCGCCGTCGCGGTGATGACCTTCGTGGTGTTTCCGGCGCTCGGCCTGGCCATCGCCGCGCTGCCGGGGATCGACCCGTCACTGGCGCAGGGCATGCTGTTCCTCACCCTGCTGCCTTCCACCATCCAGTCCTCGGTCGCCTTTACCGCGATGGCCGGCGGCAACGTCGCGGCGGCCCTGTGCAGCGCCTCGCTGTCGAACCTGGCTGGCATGGCGATCACCCCGGTGCTGGTCGGCCTGCTGATGACCGGGCGGAGCGGCGGCTTTTCCGGCGATGCGGTCCTGGTCATCGCCGGGCAGCTGCTGCTGCCGTTCCTCGCCGGCCATGGGATGCGCCGGTGGATCGGCGGATGGATCACGCGGCGCAAGGCGGTGCTGACCTACGTCGACCGCGGGTCCATCCTGCTGGTAGTCTATACTGCCGTCGGCGCGGCTGTCGTTGACGGGCTGTGGGACAAGCTTCCGCTCGACCAGCTGGCAACCATGCTGGCGCTCTGCGCAGCCCTGCTCGCCGCGGTGCTGGCGCTTAGCAGCGCGATGGCCCGGTGGCTCCGGCTTGACCGGGCCGACTCTATCGTCCTCCAGTTCTGCGGCTCCAAGAAAAGCCTGGCATCCGGCGTGCCGATTGCCGGCGCGCTGTTTGCCCCCGCTGCGGCCGGGGCCATCGTGATCCCGCTGATCCTGTTCCACCAGATCCAGCTGATGGTCTGCGCGGTTCTGGCCCGGCGCTATGCCCGGCAAAGCGCGGCTTCTGCCGCTTGAAGTGCCAGGCTCCGGGCTCCGTTAGCCGCGGCTGCTTTTCGCGTTTCAACGCGTCCTGTAACAGTCACACGGCCCAAAATGGCCTAACCGCTCACATCGAGGTCGCAGGCCTCGCCCGGCTCCAGCGCCGGGATCATCGCGAGCAGGCTCTTGGTCGCCAGCCGCCCTAGCGTGTCGAGCGAGTTGAACCATGGCTTGCCGTACCCGGCCGAGATGGTGGTGCCCTCCAGCATGGAGCGGATGAACAACATGACGCCTGCGAGATCTTCCTGCGTCAGGCGAGGGTTCAGTTCCATGATAAGCCCGCGGAAGACCGCGTAGCCGCGCTCGTAAAGCTCCTCGATGCGGTCGCGCACGAAGTCGTCATGGTTCGACATCGCCCACAATTCGGTGAAGACGCGCGTCGTCCGCTTGGTCCTGATGTCGGCAATGATCTGCATTACCGCGCCTTCGAGCTTTTGCTCCACGGTCACGCCTTCGCGATCGACCACGGCTTCTAGCGCCTCGATATATTCTGCCACCAGCGCATCGAGCAGCTCGCGCAGAAGGTCCTGCCGCGACTTGAAGTAGTAAGCCAGGTGCCCGGGCTGCACCTTGCTCGCCAATGCAACCCGTCGCATGGTCAGCGCAGAGGCACCATTTTCGATCAGGACACGCAGCGTACCGCGCAGGATCTGTTCGTAGACCTCGCGCCCCCTTTCGTATCCGCCTTCGCGTCGCGGGACCTTCAGTGGCGGAAGCTCTCCCAGAGCCATCTCTGTTTTCTTCGACATCACCTGCAACATAGATGTCGTGTCCGCCGTGGCAAGCCGCAGGATGCACTCCCACGCCTGAACATTTAACATTTGACAAAACTTTATTGTCTGTCCAAATTTCGCTGCAACAGAGGCTTACGGCGATGATCGGCTTCAATGGCACGGGGTTAGAAAAAGCGCTTGCCCTGAAGGCGTGCGATCCGCCGCCAGAAACGATGATCTGCACGTCGTGTGCCTCATCGCAGGGCCAGTAACGTTCGAATTCCGACTGCCAGATCACGCCTTTTGGGGAAGCGTAGTGATGACCAGGCAAATCTTAGTCTTGCTTACGACCGCCTCGCTGCTCGCGGCAGGTTCTGCAGGGTTAGCCCAGCAGCAACCCTACCCCCAGCCGCTCGCGGTCGAATCGACCGGCGGTGTTGCGGAACTGCCAGCGAAGTATCCCGACACCTATGTCTTCGTCAGCGACCTGCACTTCTCCAGCCTGCTCGACGGCCGCGCGGCGCTGATTGACGTCGCTGATCCGACCCACGGCTTCAAGGGTCAGTTGCGGCTCGCACAATTCGGCAACTATCTGGTCGCTCCGAAAAGCGGGGCGATTTACACATCGGAGACCTTCTTTTCACGCCTTACCCGTGGCGAACGGGTCGACGTGCTCACCGCGTGGGATCCCCGCACGCTGGCCCCCAAGGGCGAAGTGATCCTGCCCGGCAACAAGCGCGGCCACTTCGTCACCCAGCCGAATGCGCTGCAGTTCACCAACGACGAGAAGTGGGCGCTGGTCTACAATTTCACGCCCGCCGCTTCGGTGACGGTGGTCGATCTGGTCGGCCTCAAGGTGCTTGGCGATGTCGGCATCCCGGGCTGCGCGCTTGCCTATCCGACCGGACCGCGCGGCTTCAGCACGCTCTGCGGCGACGGCGCCTGGACGACAGTCGAACTCAATGCCGATGGCAGCGTCGCGTCGAGCAAGTCGACCAAGCCACTGATGGATATCGACAAGGATCCATGGTTCATGATCCCGGCGATGGCTGGACGGACTGCCTGGTTCGTCAGCTACCTCGGCCAGATCCGCGGGTTCGATCTGTCGGGTGCGGCGCCCAAAGCGGTCGGCAATTTTGCACTGGTGGCCAACCCATCCGCCGCCGCCGGTCCCCGTCCGGGCGGTTGGCAGGTCACGGCGGCGGATCCCGCTGGCCATATCTATATCCTGATGAACCCGAACGGCCGCGAGGGCACGCACAAGGACGGCGGGTCCGAAGTCTGGGTCGCCGATCCCGTGGGCGGCAAGGTTGCCCGCAAGATCGCCCTGCGCCAGACCGCCCTCTCGATCGAGGTGACGCTGGGCGCCAAACCGCTGCTCGTCGCGGCGCAGCCGGGCGGGAACCTCGACGTATACGACGCCGTGACCGGCACGTTCCTGCACACCATCTTCCAGGCCGTGCATGATCCCTTCGTGATGTCGGCGGCGGGCAAGTGAGCCTGCTGGCTGACACCCTGGCGCTGTTTCTGGCGCTCGTCCTGGCCGCCGCCGCGCTGCACAAGATAAGGCAGCCCGGCCGGCTCGGCGCCGCAGCGGCAAATCTCGCCGGGGTCTCGGCCTTTCACGGGGGACTGCTGGCGACGGCCGCCGCGACTGCCGAAATCCTGACTGCTGCTGCCTTGGTGGTTCCCTTTTCGCGGTTGGCCGGCGCCTTGGCCGCGCTCGCCATCTGGGCTCTCTATGCCTTCCTCGTCTGGCGCGCAGCGGCGCGCGGCACCGCTTTCGACTGCGGCTGCACGCTTTTCCGGCGCAAGTCGGGCGGTGACCGGTTGTCGCCCGTTTCGCCGCTTTTCCTCGCGCTTTGCGCCTCTCTCCTCGCCGTCCTTCCCTCCGCGAGCGACTTCGGGCCGCAAGCCGTATTCGCGGCCTGTGCACTCTTCTGCCTGCGCTTTGCCGCCGAACAGATCATCGACGCGCCCTTCACCAACCACAAGGTTCCGAACGCATGAGCGTGATCACCATATCCCAAGGGCTGCTCTGGATCGCGGTGGGCATGCTGGCCGTGCTGGTCGCCGCGCTGGCCCGCCAGGTCGGCGTGCTGCACGAAAGGATCGCCCCGGCAGGCGCGCTTACGCTGCACCAGTCGATCAAGGCCGGTGATCCCGCACCGCGCATGCAGCTGGCCGCGCTCGACGGTCGGGCGCTGGACATCGGCGGGCCGAGCGAGCGATCTAAGCTGGTGCTGTTCGTCTCGCCCGATTGCCCGATCTGCAAGTTGCTCCTTCCAGTCTTCAAGTCGGTCGCCGCTGCTGAACGAAGCAAGGTCGACGCCTACCTTGCCAGTGGCGGGGACGAAGTCGAACACCGCGCCTTCATCGCCTCTGCCGGGCTTGGCGCCTTCCCCTATGTGCTCTCCGATGAGCTGGGACGCCGATTCAACGTATCGAAGCTGCCTTATGCCGTGCTGATCGCCCCTGATGGGACGATCGCATCGTTGGGGCTGATCAACACCCGCGAGCATCTGGAAAGTCTGTTCGAGGCTCAGGAGCGGCACGTCCACTCAATCCAGGACTATCTCGCCGGCCAGGAATCGCATCACAAGGTGAAGAGGCTTTCATGACCAACCTCGACAAGCTCGCCGAACGCCTCACCCGCAAGGTTGCGCGGAGCGCGTCGCGACGCAGCATGCTGTCGCTGATCGGCGGGGCGATCGCAGGCTCCGGCGCGATCCCGCTGCTCCCCGTCTCGCGCGCCTATGCTTCGCCGGGCAGCGAACCCGAACCGGTCAATCCGCAGACGACCGGCAATCTCCAGGATCCTGGCGATCCGACCACGTGCGAGTACTGGCGCTATTGCGCGATCGACGGCTTTCTGTGCAGCTGCTGCGGCGGATCGACCACGGCATGCCCACCCGGCACCGAAATGTCGCCGATCACCTGGATCGGAACCTGCATCAATCCCGCCGACAAGCGCGCCTACATCATCAGCTACAACGACTGTTGCGGCAAGTCGTCGTGCGGCCGCTGCGAGTGCAACCGCAACGAAGGCGACCGCCCGATGGTCCGGCCGCAGGCGACCAACGACATCAACTGGTGCCTGGGCACCGAAAGCACGGTCTACAACTGCTCGACCGCGATCGTCCTGGGCGAAGCCCTGGAGAAGCCACGGTGACGACTGCCACCCGGTTCGTCACATGGGTCCTGCCCTCCCTGCTTGCCCTTGCGCCTCCAGCGGCGGCCCAACTTGCGCCGCGATGCGCCGCCTGTCACCTGCCAACGGGCGCCGGAGTGCCGGGTTCGTTCCCGTCTCTGCGCGGGACCACCGCAATACTTGCCGCCAAGCCCGAGGGACGGCGCTATCTGGTGCTGGCGATTACCCGCGGCCTGTCAGGACCGATCCTTTCGGGCAGCGAGGCTTTTCGCGGCGTGATGCCGGCGCAGGCAGCCATGACGGATGCCGATATCGCTGAAAACCTGAATGTGCTTATTGCGACCGGCGGGCCAGCCGCGCAGCATTTTACCGTGCCGGAGGTCAGTCAGCTTCGCCTGTTGGGCGAGAAACTCAGTGCAGCCGAGGTCGCCGGGCTGAGGCCCACGATCAGATGAAGCGGATGGTGCCTCTCGCGGCTTTGGCCGCAGCGGCGTCGGTCGCTTCGGCCGGAACACCCGGCACGTCCCGCTGGTCCGGAGTGCCCGACCAGGTTCGCAGCGAAGAAAACTACATGTTGCAATGCCGTGGCTGCCACCGACCCGACGGCGGCGGAACGATGGACACAACACCGCCGCTGGCCGGATCGCTCGCCGGGTTCCTGAAGGTGCCCGGCGGCCGCGAATATCTCGCTCAGGTGCCCGGCATTGCGACCGCGCCGCTCAGCGACGCGGAAGTGGCGGAACTGCTCAACTGGACGCTCTATCGCTTCGACGGCGCAAATGTTCCGGCGGACTTTGTGCCTTACGAACCGGCCGAGGTGGCCCGGCTGCGGCGCATGCCGTTGCGGGTCGAGGCGCGGCAGGTGCGCGCCCGGCTGGTAAACGAAATCGGGAAAATAGCCGCGCACGGAGGGCGTGCGGGGTGAAGCGCAAAGGAGACCGTAACATGGGATCGATCGGAACCAAGGGAGCGGCCAACTGGGTAATCGGCCTGACGCTGGCTCTGGCGGCGGGCAACACCGCCCGTGCGCAGGACACGGCAGCGCAGGAACAGGGCGGCGGCGAGATCGTCGTCACCGCGGCAAAGCGCGCAGAGCGTCTCCAGGACGTTCCCATTGCCATTTCCGCGATTGGCGGAGAAGCGCTGCAGAAATCCCGCGTCACCAGTTCGGACGAGCTGGTAAACAAGATTCCCAACCTCCAGTTGACCTCGACCGTCGGCGACAACACCCCCATCTTCGCGCTGCGCGGCGTCTCGATGTCCGATTTCAGCCTCAACCAGGCGAGCCCGGTCGCGACCTATTACGACGAAGTATACAAGGGCAATTTCGCCTTCCTCGGCATCGCCCTGTTCGATCTGGAACGCGTCGAGGTACTGCGGGGGCCGCAGGGCACTCTTTATGGCAAGAACACCACCGGCGGAGCGGTCAACTTCATCAGCCGCGCCCCCAAGCTGGGGAAGACCGAGGGTTACCTTACCGCAGGCTACGGCAACTATAACCGCCACGAGGCCAACGGCGCCATCAACCTGCCGTTGGGGGAAAAGCTGGCAGCGCGCGTCGCCTTCACTTTTGCGCGCGCAGATGGCTGGTTCAAGAACCAGGTTCCGGGCATGCCCGATCTCGCCAGCGTGCGCGAATACGGGGTGCGCGCGTCGCTCCTGTACGAACCGACCGACGGCGTCCGCTTTACGCTGCGGGGATCGACAAGCTTCCAGAACCCCTACAACTACGGCATCTACGCCCAGCCGGAGGCTGCCCTTCGCCCCGGCCTGAGCAACTTTCAAATCGAATCCAATATCAAAGAGCGTCGCCGCGCCCGGACCTACTCTCTGGCGCTGACCAGCGAGTTCGATCTTAACGACACTCTGATGCTGACCAGCATTACCTCCTGGGACAAGGGCAGCCTGTCGTTCTACGAGGACACCGATGGCACGGCGGGGCAGCTGCTCGAGATCCCCTTCGTCGACCGCGCCAGCCAGATCGCGCAGGATCTGCGCCTGACCAGCGACACCGGCGGCCCTTTCGACTTCATTTTCGGCCTCTATTTCAATCGTGAGAAGGTGTTCAACAGCACGACGTTCGAGCTGGGCAAGGACATCGATTCCGATGGGCTGCCCGGCGTCACCGATGCCGATTGCGCGATCGGATTTCCGCTCGGCTGCCTCTTCCAGAACAGCTTCAACCAGGTCAAGGAGAGCTATGCTGTCTATACCGACGTCAAGTACGAGTTGACCGATCGCCTGACAGCGCGCGGCGGCCTTCGCTTTACCCGTGACACCGGCCGCCAGACCGACTTCGAATCCAACGCCTCCGGTCCGAACGGCGTCTTCGTGACGAACCTCATCCCGCCTTCGGCGCTGAAGTTTGGCACCAGCAACCTGTCGGGCAAGATCGGTATCGACTACAAGCTGGCCGATCACATGCTCTATGCCAGCTACAGCCGCGGCTACCGGGCGCGCAGCTTCAACGCGCAGGCGTTTTTCGATCCGTCCGAACTGTCTGTCGCCGAACCCGAAAAGGTCGACGCCTTCGAAATCGGCTCGAAGATGCAGTTCGCTAACCGGGCCGCCATGCTCAATTTCGCCGCGTTCTACTATGACTACAGCAACCAGCAATTCATCAACGTCGACCCAGCCACTGCGGCCCAGACGCTGCTCAACATTCCCAAGTCGCGGATCATGGGTGCCGAACTGGAATTTTCCTACCGGCTGAACAATATGGTCACGCTGCGACTGGCGGGTGGCCTGCTCGACACAAAGATTCAGAAGGGCACAGTCAGCGGTGTCGACGTTGCGGGTAACCGTCTGTCCAACGCGCCCTCGCTGACCCTTACGGGCGGGATCGATCTGGCCCTGTTTGACAACGATTCAGGCAGGCTCAGCCTACACCCCGAATTTAGCTATGCCTCGTCGCAGTTTTTCGAAGTGATCAACGTCCTGCGGCTGGAGCAGAAGGGCTATGCCCTTGTCGGCGGCCATATCGACTATCAATCGGGCAACAAGCGCTGGGGCGCCTCGGTCTGGGCCAAGAACCTGACAAACAAGCTCTACTTCACCTCGCGGATCGATCTGCTTGGTGGATTCGGCTACGATTACAACCACATCGGCGCACCGCGGACCTATGGGGCTACAGCGAGCATCTACTTCTGACCGGCCCCGGCGGGTGTTGATCGACCTTCGGCGGGCGCCCACTACTATCATGCCATGGGTATCGTGCACAAATTCCAGCCTCCGCCGATGAATGACTGACGGCCGGGACCATTGAACCGGTGCTGTCAGCCTAATCACAACTCGTCTCCGTTCGGCGTAGGGGTTGCTGGGTCGAGAGGTGATCAGGCCATGAGCGACTGCCGCTCAGCCAATGCGGCAGAGTGGTGAAGCTTGAATGTTTCGCGGTCGACGAGACGGCGTTCCTGAGAAAAATGGTTGTGGATCAAAGCGTGAACCGAGACGAATCTTCGCAGCGACTTCATCCGTCGGGACCGCAGTATCGCGCGTTCTCGTCGTCGGAAGGGCAGGTGCGTTTTCCGCCCGGTTGTTCAGCCAGCGGCCCATCTCGCGCCGATCCAGATTGCCCCTGCCCTACCCTACCAAGCCGCTCACCGCTAATCGGCACAGTTCTTTTGACAGCGCCATGCAACCTTGGCGCCATCCCGCACAAGTTTTTCAATTCGCTTTCCTTGCCCATATACCCTCCGATGGCCGTCCCGAGGCGCCTTCTAACGGCCACCTTGCTTGGTCGGAGAACGATGCTCATTCTCTTTTCCGGCACCAAGACGGTTCAAGGCATCAAGGACATGGGAGAGCGTGACGGGCAAATTGCCCGACATGTTCTCTTCCTGCGCAACCTCTTCTTCGCGTACGTCGTATTCCCAGCGCTGCAGGATTTCCATCTTTTGGGTGCTGGTTAGCCCGCGCGCTGCCACCACATCGCTGGGGCAGGCAAACACCATTGAAGGGTCCAGCAGAGCCGCCGCTATCTCCTCATCCCGCATGATCCGCTCAGTCATTGCATCCTCCTTCTGCATCTACGGGAAAACCGGATCCATCGCAGCCAGTTAGGAATAAGGCGCGGTAGCCTGCCATCACGCTTCAGGCAGTTGTGTAATCCCTCCAGGCTGCCGCAACATTTTCTCGACTTCGCCCGCATGGAGTTCCTCAGCGCAGATCATCTGCCGAGCGTATTCCTCCAGCATGACCGATTGCCCCGAGACGACGATCAGCAGCGCACGATAAAGTTCCAGCGCCCGCTGCTCCATCTCCAGCGCTTCACGCAGGATGGCACCGATTTGCAGACGGTGGCTATCGAGCAAGGGCCCGATCGCCAGTGACGGATAAGCACCCAGGTGGGTAATCATCTCACCCGCCTTGTGTGCATGCAGCAAAGACTCGTCGGCCTGCGCGCGCAGCCATGATACGATCGGAATGCGTCCGTGGCCGAACACGAGGAACGAATAATGAGTGTAACGAACGACACCCGCAAGTTCCTGTTCCAGGATCTTGTTGAGCAGGGAAACCGCCTGCACCTTCTCAGAGTCGGCCATCACGGCCTCCTTTCGGGATGAAATCGGGGCATCGATTGCGGCCCGAATTCATCACTTGGCATCGTACTCTTCTTCACGCTGCGAAGATAGGGCGACATGGCTAGGTGCCGCCGGAAGCAACCCAATCCTGCCCCTGACATCCAGCACTAGGACAGCACTTTGCCCGTCGCGTCATCGCCCGGACCGCGCAAGGTTGCTCCATCATCACTCATTATGCGCGGCTCCCTCTTCCGCATCAAAGCACTGAGGAGCAGTTGTTCGAGCCTACAACCATCCCGACACTAGAGCGCAAGACTCGGAATCTCGTGCGTGGTATAAGAGTGTAAGTTTGGCAGCGGACACTCTCCGCCCGTTCAGGCGCTCAACCGATGAAGGAAAAGGAACTTCGACTAGCCCTTGTGTACTATGGCGGTGTCTCGCTCGCCGTCTATCAGCATGGCGTCAACGTCGAAATCCTCAACCTTCTTCGCGCATCGAGGGCCTACCACGGACCGCGAAGTTTCGCACAGAAGCAGGCCGAAGGACATGTCTGCGTCAATCCCGGATCGACCGAGGCCATCTATTTTGATCTGCTCAAGGCAATCGGCAAGTCGCTCGACTTGCGGGTGCTGGTGGATGTCATCTCCGGGTCGTCAGCGGGCGGCATAAACGGGATCGTGCTGGCGCGGGCGATCGCGCACGACCTGACGCTCGACCCGCTGACCGACATGTGGTTCACCAAAGCAGACATCCTGCAACTGATCGCACCGGAAGCGCGGGCCGGTCGGTTGAGCAAGTGGTACCTGTCGCCGTTCCTGCATTTCATCTTCGCGCGGCTGGAGAGGGAGGGCATCTTGCCCCACCGGTCGGACAGCGGCATGAGACAACGCCTGTCAACGTTCTTCCGCTCCCGCTGGTTCAAGCCACCGTTCGATGGCAGCCACTTTTCCGAATTGCTGCTCGACGGCTTGATGGCAATGGAGGGTACCGCGCCCTCGGCCTCGTCGCTGCTGCCACCCGATACGAAGCTGGACCTGATGATAACCGTTACCGATTATCATGGGGCCGAAAAGCTGATCTTCCTGCATGATCCGCTGTTCGTGAGGGAACGGGAACACCGGCAAATCCTGCGCTTCAGTGCCGCAAGATCATCCGGCAGCGAGTTCGATTCCGATTTCGCGCTGCCCAACATTCCTTCGCTGGCTTTTGCCGGACGGGCTTCGTCGAGCTATCCCGGCGCCTTCCCGCCCGCCAGGATTGGCGAAATGGACAACCTCGTCGCCCGGAGAGGCATGGACTGGCCGGGCCGCGAGCACTTTCTCGCCACCAACTTCCCGCATTACCTGCAAATCGGATTGGAGCCCGAACAGGTCGTGCTGCTCGACGGCAGCATCCTCAACAACAAGCCCCTGCTGGCCGCGATCCAGGCGATACGAACCCACAGTGGTTACCGCGAAACGGATCGTCGACTAGTCTATATCGATCCCCATCCAGACCGGCCTGACGTTGTTACCAGGCTCGGCACGCCCGGCTTCTTTGCAACCTTGCGTGGCGCCCTGAGCGATCTCCCGCGCAACGATCCGATCCATGAGGAACTGGAGGAAACGAGCCGCTACAACGACCAGATCAGGCGGATGAAATCGATCATCCGCAATTCAGCCCCGCAAGTTGAAGCCTTGATCGAGCAGGCGACAAAAGGCGGCCTGTCCGGCCCGCTGACGGTCGAGAAGGTTCGCCACTGGCGTCTGACGTCAACCAACCTGCTTTCGACCCTGTCGCTGGTCTACAATGCATGGATGCGGTCGCTGGTGCTGGAATCGGCGGATGTGATCAGCGGTCTCGTCTCAAGCATGTGCGGGTACGACCGCCGCTCGCAGCAGGCGCAATGGGTTCGCAACGTGATCGAGGCGTGGTGCGAGACGCAGGGCATGTTCCCCGAGAACTACAGCATTCCGGCAAGCGTCAGGTCGGATCAGCAACTCCCGGAATTCGGCAGGTTCATCGTGAACTTCGGGGTGCGATACAAGATCAGGCGCATCTCGATAATCCTCCAGCACGTGAACATTGTTTCCCGGATGGTCTATGAAGGGGGCGCCGAGAACCCCGAGGAAGGTGCAGTTGATCAGATCAAGCGCGCGGTCAGCGAGTGTTTGAGGCCGCTTCTGGCGCTGGGCAATCCCGAGTTCCTGGGCAAGTTCCAGGCTGGCCCGATCCGCGCTCTGTTCTGTAAGCCCAGGCAGGCCCCCGTGCCGGACCCCGCCAGTTACGCCCGGAACAATGCTACGGACATCGCGCAGGTCATAGCCGAGATTGGCGAGGTGTGCGGGCTGGTCGGTTCCAATGATGAACTCGACGCCGTGCTCGGCTCGTCCGTCATGGCGGCAATGAATCCGGTCTGCAGGCGGACCATTCTCAACGGATATCTTGGCTGGCCCTATTGGGACGTGGTGATGTTGCCGGTGATGAATGCGCTGGGGTTGGACAACAATGCTTTCGAGGAAGTGCTGGTCGACAGGATCAGCCCGAACGATGCGAGGACCGTCTGCACCGATGAGGGGTGCGGCGAATTGCACGGCGAAGCCGTAGTCGGGTTCGGCGGCTTTCTCAGTCAGGGCGCGCGCGAGAATGATTATCTTTGGGGCAGAATCCACGGAATCGACAGGCTGATCGATCTTGTCGCCAGCGCGATCGACCCTATGCAGACCGATGAATTCCCGGACATCGCCGCACTCAAGAAGCGGGCATTCAAAGCGATGTTGCAGCAGGAAGCTGACCGCCTGCCGTCGATCCCCCAGGTTCTTGAATCAGTCAGCGCAGCGGTAGGCAGGCTTTGAGCAGGTCCAACCAGCCCACGGAGAGGTTGATATGTTCGTGGCGGTATATTGGTGGCGGGTGCACCCGGGCAAGGAGGAGCAGTTCCGCAAGGCCTGGCGACGCGGCACGGACCTTATCCGCAAGCGCTATGGCAGCTATGGCTCACGCTTGCATCAGGATGCCGATGGACGTTTCGTCGGATATGCCGAGTGGCCGGATGAAGCGACCTGGCGTGCGGCATTTGACCGGAAAATGGCTTATGACGATCCAGAAACGCGGGCCGCTTTTCTGGATGCCATTTCCGAAACCCCAACCGATGCCGACCCGATTTTCACGATGTTAGTCACCGATGATCTGCTGGTGCGCCGGGCGAGGCGAGGCCGGCTCTGATGCGCGCGATAACGCGGGTGAGCCATTCCTCCGGCGCGTCCTGCACCAACAGGCCGCACACGCGCTCCACCATCCGCCATTGGGCTGGCGGGAGTGTGACCGGCACTAACTGGTCGTCGTGCGGGTGCCAGCCGTCATAGCCCTTGGGATTTCGGGCCATCAGCCCAGTGTACAGCTCTTGCCGCTGCTCGCTCGACCACTGGAGAAGCCCGAGATCGGTCTCGTCAAGGTTGCATATCCTGGAGCCCAGAGAAATTCGGTCATTCTTGACCAGTTCGATCGTCAGACCCTCGCGCCTGTGACGGCGCGGACGGAACCATCGCCGGATAAACATCATCATGACCCCTTCTTCGCAAGCGCCGGCGCCTGACAGGCCGGACCGGGAAGAAAGACGCAGGCAAACAGAGTCTTCGCGATGCGAGGATTCGGTCAAGCAACGGACCTGCAGTGGTCCAAAACAGCCGGGCTTCGAGGTGAACATGTGCGCCATGAATTATGGGCTACTTTGGCGATTCCGTCCAACGGCAAATCCATAGCCAGGCGTGGCGACCAGGGTGGCATTGTCACAGCGTTTGCATATTTCGTGGAACGAAATTCCGCTTCATGCCACCAATTTGGGTCATTTTTGCCGTGACCGTTTTTTTCCGGGGCTTTCCCGGGCAAGATGCGTCAAGCCGGGCGACACCGTGCCAACCGCTACCGCCGGACGTTGGCGCGGGTAGCGATAAACGGCCACGACCGGCGGGGCGAAGCCGCCTCAGCGTCGGCGTGTCCCGTCCGTGGCGTTAACTGGGCCCGAGTAAGCTGCGGCGCGCAAGAAGGTAAAGCCTTCCGATCCAGCGGAGAGGCGCCCGCCACCACCTTGAGGCAGCGTCGGCTTCGTGGGCGGAGATCCGCTGGTGGGCCTCGCCGAGCATTTGCGCCAGGAGCGGGTCATGCTCAAGTGCGGCGATGAGCTGCGACGCCCGATAGAATTCGACGTCGATCGCCTCGTGCAGGACGGCGTGCGCTTCTATCCACTCTGCCGTGCCGCTCACCGACCAATCGCGGATCAATGCGAGCGCAGTAGCCACACCACCGTTGATCCGGTGCAGACCGCGTTCCATGGCGATGCGGTAGCCGTTTATGCCGAACCCTAGCCGCTTGTCCGAAAGGCGGGTTTCCACGTCCCGGCAATCTGCATCCCAGAGACTGCGCGACTCTGCGATAATCCTGCTCACTTCTGTCGCCGCCACGGAATGCATCCATGAATCCTATCAGCTTCGCCCTCAACGACAAGCTACTGACTTTAAGGTGTAAAATCGGGTAGCGAGCACGTTGTAAATCAAGTTTGGATCTCATGCAGGATTGCGAGCGAGTGTTGCCCGCCCCGAGACGAATTTCTGCAGCGACTTCATCCGTCGGAACCGCAGCATCGCGCGTTCTCGCTGCGCCTGGGCCCCGCCCACGCCTAGAAACCGGCACCGAGCCGCAAACCCAGTTTCATGTCGGGTGCGCCCCGGCTTAATCCAGCTTCGCCCTGAAGGCCAAGCTGCGACTTGTGTCCGAGGGGGATGCCAAAGCCGACTCCAATGCTCTGGCGGTCGGCCAGCGCTCGTGAAGCCGATTGTTCATAGGAATAGGACAACACCGCGGATGTCTGGGAAGAAAGCGCCACGCGCGTTCCCGCGGACCCGGACAAAGTGTTGCGCACCGCAAAGCCATCCGGCTTGCCAAGGATCGTATAGCCGACAGAGGCAAACGGCGTGATACTGCCGCGCAAGGGGCGAGCGACCTGAGCATTGACCACGTAATCGACTTTTCCGGTGCCAAGCCCCTTGGCGCGCGAGGCCGTCGGCAATTTCACCCCGCCACCGAGCGTGGCGGCAAATCCGGCCATGGGCATGTCATAGGCGGCCTGCAATGTCGCATCGCCAAACCCTTCGCGGCTGGTCCGCACAGTCTGGCTGCTGCCGCTGGCGAGAAGCGGCGTACCGAACAATCCGCCTTGGCTGACTACGACATCGACCGGCGCGGTGGTCCGCAGGTAAGGGATGGCAGCAGTCAGCCGCACGCGCCCTTTGCGCAAGGCTACACCGACCGTCGTCGAAACTATATCGACTTTCGCGCCGGTTCCATAATCGCCCTGCTGGTAATCCACTCCAGCGAAAACCTCACCTGACTGATCGTCGTGTGGCAAGGGTCCGGGCCCCTGCTCTTGCGTCTGTGCGGAGGCTTGGGTGGACATTGGCAGCGCGGTGGCGGCGAGAAGAATGGCGATGATTGGACTTGGGCGCATGGGCTGGCTCCACTCGAACCTGGCAACGCGAGCCGGGCTTTCATGGCCACAACGAGTGGTGCGCGCGCTTTAATCCATGCAGCGGCAAATGTCTTTCGCGCCTACTGCCAACCGCGCGCCTTCGCAGCCTGCTCCTGCCCAGCGTCGAGCGCGCCTTCGGGTGCCATGTCCTGCGCGAGCATCATCAAGGCGGCGTCTTCGCTTCCTGCCTGCCGATAATCGCCACCTTCGACTTGCGCCCCGCCAATCAGCTTGCGCAATTGCCAACCATTTTCGTCGCGGCAGGCAATCCCGGCCTGCTCCTTGCCCGAAAAGGCACGGCAATAGGCCCCCGCGCTATCCTTAAAGCTAAGCAAAATGCGCGTCTGCGCGGACGCTGGCTGGATCGCCGACAATTGCTCATTGAGCGCATCTGCCAACGGTCCCGCCGCATATGTGTGCCCGTCGACCTGCGGAATTTCGCGCTTGTCGTGCGTGGGAAGCATCAATGTCAGCACCAGCGAAGCGGCCAGCGCAGGCGCAGCAAACCACGTCCACCGCGG